>Ga0184637_10001060_pt1 | contig 19096 bp, 18 predicted proteins | sample PLM3_127_b2_FD_133143 | JGI IMG/M metagenome (GOLD analysis project Ga0184637, IMG submission 133143) | Groundwater sediment microbial communities from an aquifer in East River, Colorado, USA - PLM3_127_b2 | ecosystem: Environmental > Terrestrial > Soil > Riparian zone | place: USA: East River...
CGAGGGGAGTCTCACCGCGGAGGAGCTTCTCGAGGCCTACTGCGCCCACGTCTACGAGCGCTCGGGGAGCTTTCTCGAGACCGCGCGGAGGCTCGGTCTCGACCGGCGGACGGTGAAGAGCAAAGTGCAGGCGTACCGCAAACGGATCTAGAGTTTCTTCTTGCCTTCCTTATCGAGATCGGCCTCCAGCATTCGAAGGCGGTCCTCGACTTCCTTCATGCGCTCTTGAATCTTGCCGAGGTCTAGCTCGCGGAATCGCTTCAGCTTCTCCTGCCACTCCTCGCTCTCGAAGCGGCCCTCGAGGTCGCGCATCGCCCCCTCGAACGCGCGGAGGGCGTCCTCGTCGAGCGAGCCCTCGGGTCCGGCGAACACGAAACCGTGTCCGCCCTCGAGCGGGCCGGTGCCGGGAAAGGGCGCGATCTCCGGAATCGCCACTTCGAACTCAGCTAGATCGATCACCCTGCGGTCGCGTTCTTCGACGGCCACGGCGGCGCTCTGAGCGCCTTTCTCGCGGAGAAAATCGACATTGACGCTCTCTCCGGCTTTCTTCTCTCGAATCGCGAGCGCCAGGCTCTGCGGGCCTGCGATCGGCTCTCCCTCGACGGCGGTGAGAACGTCTCCTACCTGAATGCCAGCCGCGGCAGCGGGGCTCCCGTCCTCGACCTTCGCGACGAGCACCCCGGCGTCCTCCGGAGCCCCGAAATGGGCTCGCAACTCGGGAGTCAGGCCCAGCACCTGGACCCCGAGATAACCGCGGCCGATGCCCTTCCAGAAGAAAGCCCGCCTGTGGTCCCTTCCGGGCTGACTCTCGCCACTCTTTCTTACCTGGCCAACCTGGCCCGCCGAGGCAAGTCCGGATAGCCCGAGCGTCACGAGGCCGATAACGACGATGCGAAACGAAGTCCTTGCTGGTTGCTTCATGGTCTCCTCTCTTCCACTCACGCGGTTATGGCACTTGGTTATGGCGCGTGGGACGCGGGTTCGGCTCGAGGCTCTTTCGCTTCCTCTCGCGCCAGCTCTCTCAAATCGAACACGAACTCCACGTTCTCGGTTCCGCCGAGGTCCAGGACCGGCTCGATCTCGCGCGTCAGCGTCCTGAGCTTTTCGAGCTCCGTCTGGAGCTCCCGGTACTCGTCGCGAAGCTCCCGAACGCGCGCCGCGGCCTTCGAACGCTGGTACCGCTCGCGGAGGTAACCCTGAGACAGGACGACCCCGAGGAGCGCGGCCAGAACCCCCGCGCGGACGAAGGCGCGGTTTCGGCGGCCGCTCCGGGGACGGGAGTCCACCTTCGCGAGAACTCTCGCGGTGAAGTCGAAAGACGGTCCCTCGCGCGGGAGCTCCCGGAGCAGCCGCGAGACGTCCTCGTCGTTCATTCGGCCCATCAGAGACCTCCATTCCAATAGGGCTCGAGCAGCCGCCGCAGTCTCTCGCGCCCCCGGTGGATGCGGGACTTCACCGTCCCCTCGCCGCAGCTCATCGCCCGGGCGATGTCGGTGTAGGACCAACCCTCCATGTCCCGGAGCACGAGCGGGGAGCGGTATCGAAGGGGGAGTGCCGAGAGCGCCTCCGCCAACCGGACGCTCAGCTCGTCCTGGAGGCAGACCGTTTGCGGGCTCGGCGCGGCTTCGTGGTTTCCGTTCCCTCCGAAGGCCTTCAAGAGAATCGCGCGGCGGCGGAGCTTGCGGTCCTCGGTGCGAAGCAGGTTTGCGGCAATGCGGTAGAGGTAGGGGGTGAACTGGCCGCGCTCCTGATATCGGTGGGAGAGCTCGAAGAGGCGGACGAACGCGTCCTGGGCGGCCTCCTCCGCGCGATCCCGGTCCCGGGAGAGCGCGGTGAGAAACCGGACCAGGGGGGCCTTGTGCCGCTCGACGAGTGTCGTAAAGGCTTCCCGGTCGCCGCTTTGTACCCGGCGCATCAGCTCCCGTCCGCGGGTGGCGTCATATTCAATAGGTTCAACGCGGCAACCGGGAGAAAGTTCCGGCGGACAAAAATACAGTTTCACTTCGAAGTGCTTCTGGTGTAGAATGTCACTCCCCACGGATTCTTATACAGCTTTCTTTAAGCTCAGCTTCATTCAAAGCGTTCATAAGGCAAGCGCCATGTACCTTCATCATTATGGTTTCCGCGACAAGCCTTTCAAGCTCACCCACGACCCCGCCTACTACTACGGAGAAGCTCACCAGGTAGCTCTCAACGAGCTCTGCTATTCCCTCGAGGAACGGCACGGGCTCGCCATCCTTCTGGGCGAGCCGGGAACGGGGAAAACGACGCTGCTTCTTCGGCTCCTCAGGACCTTCAGCCGGCAGCTCAACGGGGTGTTCCTCTCGGACGTCGCCGTGGGTGAGTCCTCCTTGATCCGCCAGATCGCCCGGGCTCTCCTGGTGCCGTTCCGGCCCCAGGAGTCGACGGAAACGGTCTCCCAGTACCTCGACATTTTTCTCCGGGGACAGGTGACCGCCGGGAGAACCGTGGTGGTCCTGGTCGACGAGGCGCAGGGACTGTCGGACGGCCAGTTCGAGGAACTTCGCCACCTCACCAACCTCGAGCACAAGAACAAGAAGCTCCTCGAGATCATCCTCGCGGGGCTTCCCTCCCTGGAGCGCAAGTTCCGAACTCCCGACCTGGAATCGCTGAGCCAGCGGGCGGTCGTGCGCTGCTGGGTGGAGCCGATGAGCCTCGAGCACACCCGCTCGTACATTCGGCACCGTCTCGACGTCGTCGGGGCGCCCAATCCCGATATGTTCAACGCCGACGCGGTGGAGCGAGTTCACAACGCCACCCGGGGCGTGCCCCGGCTCATCAACATCGTCTGCGAGCGCACGCTTCTCGTCGGTTACGTGGAAGAGGTCCAGGTGCTCAAGGCCTCGGACATCGATCAGTCCGTGGCCGACTTGAACCTGAAGCCCATCGCCGACGGCAGCTACGATCAAGCGACGGGAGCGTTGGGATTCGAGGGGACCCTCTTGCTCCGCATGGCGGCACAGCTCGACACCATCATGAAGAAGCTCGAGGACCTCGAGAACCAGACAGACGGTATCCCACAGAGAGGAGCGAAAGACGAGCCACGGCTGCGGCAGTGGCTGAAGTCTCTGAAGGGCAATCCCCTCAAGCAATCAGAGTCCACTCACGCTCACTCGTTCGACGAGCTGGTGGATTCGCCGTCGCTAAACACCGGAAAACCGGAGACGAATCACTAATACAGCCGTGTCCCCCGGCGCGGCTACGGCCTACTCGACAGAGCGATCGTTAACGGGATTCATTCATGCAGGAGCGTGAATCACGATCCAGGCGCAAGCCCAAAAAGCTCGGGGAGCTCGCACTCGCCTCGACACTGCTCTTCGCCTCGTCGCTCGGGGCTCAACCCCGAATCGAGCACGACGACGTCGACTGCCTTCCGCGCGGGGAGTTCAGTCAGTTTCTCGCGAGCATCCAGCCGGCTTCGACGATCCGCGCCGCCAAACTTTATTTCCGGTCGAACCTCTACCCCGAGTTTTACTTCGTGGCGATGAGCCTGGATGCCGCGGGGTCGTTCGAGGCAGTGATGCCCCTTCCCGCGGCGGAGACGACGAAGGTCGTGTACTACATCGAGGCCGTGGACAACTCGTTTCAAAGCTCGCGAAGCGATGAATTGGAAGTCTCCTTCTCCGAGGGTTCCCGCTGCCGCAGAGGTCCTGGCGCCGTTCTCTTTCCGGGCGCGAGCCCGGCCATCGTGGTCGGCGCGACCCAGGCGGGAATTCCCGCGATTCCCGCGGGGTTCCAGGCAACGGGGATCACGGGGTTTCTCACGGCATCCGGAGGGATCGCGGCCACGGGCGGAGGGGGAATTGGGGTGGGTGTCGCTGTGGGAGCCGCGGCCGGAGCCGCTGCGGGTGTAGGAGTGATCGTGGCCGCTGGAGGAAACGACGGGGCCGCCTCCACGAGCCCTACGACGACGCCTCCGCTCGGCGGCGGAAGCACGACGTCGATCCCCACGGCAACCACTTCCATCCCCATCACGACGACCTCTCCCGCGGGCTCGAGCACCACGACCGTGACCGGTTCTCCAACTTCGACAACGAGCTCGCCCGGGACCTCGACCATCCCCACCACTACGACGACTTCTTCCGCGGGCTCAACCACCACGACGACCCGGGCCTCGACCACTACGACGACCACGCCGTCCTCCCTCACCGCCTGTTTCCAGTGGCGGGCGCTCGGGCGCTGCCTGGTAGCCTTCGACTCCTGCTCGACGCCGGCCATTTCAATCACCCGCTATGAATGGCGGATGCTGGGGCCACCGGTTCCCGCGCCGCCTTCGCTCGAAAGCTTTGAGTTCAGCTTCGCAGCGGATCCGCGTTGCCGGGGCACTATGAGCTTCAACCACCCTGTACGCCTCACGGTCTTCGACAGCCTCGGACGAAGTGACAGCGTTCAGCAGAACGTTACCGTCCAATCGGGTGTGACGTACCGCACGGACGACGGGATGAGTGCCGTCCTCTCTTTCAAGAGCCGGCTTTTAGCCTTGCCGCCGGACGGGAGCGCACGAGGACAGATCGTGGTGAACGGCGCGCGGCTCCCACCGTCCGACAACGCATCAGCGTCGCTGCACGAGGTTCGTGTGGGCGCGGGGATGGTCCGCATCGAAGCCACGCTCTTGACCCGGGTCTCGCCAGGAAGCCTCTGGGAGCTCGATTTTTCCTCGAGCGCGGCCCTGGTCGCAGGTAGCGTCAAACCCGAGGGGGGCGCGGTCGTGGGCGCCGACGAGCGCCGCATCGTCTTTCGATTGAACGGCGATCGCGGCGAAACGCTGCGGCTTCGAGTGGAGGTTAGATGACGGCGGAGCCTCCCACCAGAGACCCCGCCGTCCGCCGTCCGAAAAGACTAGGTGCCGGCCTTGATGGTGGTAGCCCAGGTGGCGTCGCCCCACGAAAGCGTGAGCGCATCGCCCTTGATGGCGATGGCGAAGACGTCGGCGGCAGCGCCGGTCCCCTTCTTCATCGGCACTCGCGCGACTTCGTCCTTTGCGATGTTCTTCTGGTAGCCATCGAGCCTCGGCCAGGGCTCGTTCTTCATGTTCTCGGGAGCCTCGGCCCAGATGTTGACCAGCGGGATGCCGAGGTTCTTGTTGATCACCAGAGCCCAGTCGCCCTGCGCGGGAGCGTGAACGTAGAGGCTGTACTTGCCGGCCGGGACGGGCTTGCCGCCGACGGTGAGGGCGGTCTGGGTGTCGATTGTCGTGACCTGGTTCTCCCCCGCGCGCCAGATGCGATCCTCGGGGAGGTCCTTCATGAGGGCGTCGAGAGTCCGGCCCTTGAGGGCAGGACGGCCATAGTCGATCACGACCTTCTTTCCGTTGATCGTGGCCTCCGCCTTGCCGCGAGGCTGGCCCTGCTGAGCCGCGGCCAGACCGGTGACGGCCGCGAGAGCTACCGCCATGGCGATTCGTTTCGTCATCATCGTTCGTCGAACTCCTTGTTTATGGTTTAGGTTGAGGGATCGAATCGGGGTTCGAGCGCGGTTGTCGAATGCGCGGTGAAGAGAATTCAATTCTTTGAATTCCGACTCGTACACCCGAAGCATTATAGCGCAGAGGTGAAGACGCCGGAATTCTACGGAGACAACGGGAAGTCCTCGGACAACCAGACGGCTCCGCGGCGGTACCACAGCCGGCCGAAGAACGCCCCCTTGCCGGACGGCGCCGCTGCCTCGAAGAAATCAACGCTGCGCCGGAGTCCGCTGTCGGCGACGTCGCTCGCCCCCGGAGACGTGCCCACGAGGAGCCGCCACTCGGTGACACGCGGCTCCCCGGAAGAGACACGAAACCGCAGGGTGCCCGGAAGAGCCCCTGCAACTAACGACACGCGCGGAGGCGGGAGGCTTCGGCGAAAACCCGAGGCAGTCTCGCGCAGCTCGTTCAGCGAGCGGGCGTTGTCCTGCCGCTCGGTTCCCGCGGGCGCGCCGCCGAAGAGGACTCGCGGGCTCGAAAAGCGGGCGACGCGCCTTCCCGGGCCGTAGGCCATGATGGTGCGAAACCCCGCGACCAGGTCCTTGTAGCCGAAGGAGTAAGCGAAGGCGCCCATCGTCTTTGGATCCTCGGGCGCGTGATCGCAGCCGAGGTTATGTCCGAGCTCGTGCGCCATCGCGTACGTGGTATCGATGCAGCTCCTTTCGACCACCGAGTACGCCCACTCTGAAAACGACGCGCCGGCTCGGCCCATGGAGTAGGCGATACCGCAGCCGTCACGCTCCTCGACCACGAGCTGCACGACGTCCGCGCCGTATGTGTCACGGAGCTCGTGTACCTCGTCGAGAGCGCCGTCGTTCTCCTGTTGCAGGATCTCCAGATCCGACTCGACCCGGCCCGCCTCCGCGAAAGCGACTTCCCGCAGCTCGACCAATCTCAAACGGGTCTCGACCTCGCTCTTCTCGAGCGCGAGGTTCGTCTCCGCGAGGCCGAGCCCTACGAGAGACGCGATGGCATCGGCGCCGCCCGCCGCTCTCCGGGCCCTCGGGGTATAGACGACGAGCAAGTCGAGCTCGGCTCCATCGCCGGGATCGAGCGCCACGAGAGGGCGCGAGCCTCGACCCGCGGAAAGAGGATGTCGTTCCGGCGGCTCCGACGAGGGCGCGACTTCCTCGATGCGATTGCGCCCAGCGCCGTCTGGCCGAATGCGATATTGCGCCGAGGCCAGGCGAATGCTCCCCGACAAAACGCCCCCCGCGACCGAGAGCACGACGGAGCTTGTTTCGTCGTCTCGGGCGTGCCCAATCCAGGTAAACCCGTCGGGCCCGACGGGCACGAGCTTCTCACGAACCGCTTCGACCCGCCCGCCCTCGAAGAGCTCGAGACGAACCACCTCGCCCGTAAGCTCCGCCGCCTCGAGGCGGACGACGCGGCTCCGAACGACGTCCGGGGGCTGCGGGGAGAGGTCGGCGCCGCCGCTCCCGAAGAAGGGGAGAATCGCGAGAAACAAGGGGTTCCACATGACGGGTGTCAGCCGTACCGGCTCAATAGAAAGAATACCAGAACGCCCGTTACCGAAACGTAGAGCCAGAGCGGAAACGTGAACCGGGCGAGGCGCCGATGCCGCTCGAAGCGGCGGGTGAGGGCGAAAAAGAGCGTCGTCAGGACCATCGGGAGAGCGACCATCGAGCCGAGGATGTGGGTCACGAGGACGATGAAATAGAAAAGCCGCACCGGACCCTGGCCTTGGAATCGGGTGTCCCCGTGATAATGATGATAGGTCACGTAGCTCGCGAGGAAGACGGAGGCGACGAGGAGCGCTCCGAGCATGAGCTTCCTGTGGAGCTCGCGCCGGCCGCGGCGGATCGCGAGCAAACCCGACACCAGGACGACGGCGCTGGTTGCGTTCAGGGCGGCGTTCAGCGCCGGGAGAGACGACGTCCAGGAAGGCGGCTCGGTCGAGCCCGCCCGCCCGTAGAGGAGCCAGAAGAGATACGCGAGAACGGCGACGCTCAGAAGGCCAATCACGGCGATGGCCCTTCGCTCACTGCCGGGTTCGAGGGTTTCCCCGCTCAGAGTGCCTCCTCCTCGATCCTCAATGCGAGCCTCAAGCGAGACGCAAGAGATCCGTTTCGGAAAAGATCGGTCCGACCTTGAGTCCGAGCCGGCGGATGGCGATCTCGGGAACTCCGAGGTCGCCGAGATAGAGCTCCCCTCGATACTCCTCGGCGCCGTGCGTCACTACACCCTTTTGGGGAAGTGCCAGGGCCAGGGTCGCCGTCGCCTTGATCGAGGGCGAGGAGACGGAGCCCGTGCCGGCGTCCATCCCCGCGGGAACCTCAAGGGAAAGGATGGGAATTCTTTGGGCGTTGGCCCAGCGGACCGCGTCCGCGAGGTCGTCCTTCGGACGGCCGCGAAGGCCGGAGCCGACCGTGCCGTCGAGGATCGCGTCCGGCCCCTCGGCCGCGAGCGCCGAGGATGGATCTCTCACCGTCACCTTCATGCGGTCGAGAGTGTCGAGCAGACGAAGGCCGAGAGCGCTCTGACGCGAGCGCTCTCGGAGCAGGAAGACCTCGACCAAAGCACCAAAGCTCGCGAGCCTCCGCGCGGCGGCGAGCGCCACGTTCCCCTTCCCGCCGGCCCCCGCGAGGACCACGACACTCTTGTTCGTGGCATCACCGGCGAGAAACCGGTCGCGCGCCAGATGGGCGAAGTGCCGGGCGGCGCTTTCCAGAATCTGGATCGGGTCGACGCCGAAGTCCTCGACCAGCGACCGGCCGAGCTCGGCCCGCTCGCCGGGGGTGAGGGCGGGAATGGACTTCAGCAGATCGCGCGACACCTCCCGTCATTCTATCAAGTTGATCGTTTTCCCATGGACTGCGATCATGAAGGGAAGGCACCGAGACGATGGAACTCGATCCCCGCTTCGTCGGAAGAACCTACAGCGACTTCCTCTTCAGGCCCCAGAAGGGGCAGGTCGCCAGCCGCGGCGAGATTTCTCTCGCGGCGAACCTGACACGATCGACCTCGTTCGAGCTTCCGGTCATCTCCTCCAACATGGACAGCGTCACCGAGTGGGAGATGGCGCGGACGATGGCGCTCGAAGGCGGCATCGGGATCGTCCATCGCGCCATGACGATCGAGCGCCAGACGGAGATGGTGCGGCGGGTGAAGCGAAGCCACAGCGCGGTCATCGAGAACCCGCTGCGCCTTCCCCGCGGTGTTGCGATCCGCGAGGCCAAAGCCTTCGCCCGCCGCCACCACATCACCGCGATCCTCATCGAAGAGACGCCGGGCAGCGGAATTCTCGCGGGGCTCCTCACCAACCGCGACATTCCCCGGCGGGCCGATCTCGACGCCCGCCCGGTCGACGAGTTCATGACTCCCTTCGAGCGGCTCCACGTGAGCCCTCCCGGTATCGGCGAGGACGAGGCGGAGCGCCTCATGTTCTTAAAGCGCATCGAGCGTCTGCCGCTGGTGGACGAATCCCGGCGCATCCGAGGGCTCATCACCCTCCGCGACATCCTGTTCTTCCGCAACCGCCCGTTCTCGAGCAAAGACGGGAAGGGCAGGCTCCGGGTGGGAGCGGCCATCGGGGCCCGAGGCGATTTTCTCGACCGCGCGGAAGCGTTGGTCGAGGCCGAGGTCGATCTCCTGGTCATCGACATCGCTCACGCCCACTCGGTCGTCATGGAGAAGGCGATCGCCGGGCTTCGCGCGCGATTCGAATCCACACCACTTCTCTGCGGGAACGTGGGCACCTACGAGGGCGCGAGGTTTCTCGCCGATTGCGGCGTCGACGCCATCAAGGTCGGAGTCGGGCCGGGCCGCGGCTGCCGCACCCGGCTCGAGACCGGCGCCGGGGTCCCGCAGCTCCAGGCGATCCGCGAGGCCTATTGCGCCGTCTCTGACGAGGTTCCCATCGTCGCTGACGGAGGGATCGCGCACGACAAGGACATCTTTCTCGCGCTCATCGCGGGCGCCTCTTCCGTCATGCTCGGAAGCGCCCTTTCCGGCACGGACGAGTCGCCGGGCCATCTGATCGAAGACCCGGCGACCCATCAGAAGCGAAAGATCTACCGGGGCATGACCTCACCCCAGGCGGTCTTTCAATCGCTCGAGGATCCGGCAAACGGAGAAGAGCTCGCCTCCGCCCTCGAAACGCCTTCGGAGGGAATGGAGATCCAGGTCACCTACAAGGGCAGCGTCGTCGACGTCCTGCGGCGCATTCGAGGCCACCTCCAGTCGGCAGTGAGCTACGCCGGCGAGAGATCCCTCGCCTCGGCCCGGGCCAAGATCCTCCCCGATCCCCTCCGCTTTCTGATTCCCCTGTCGGAGTCTTCGCGGCGCGAATCCTACGAGAGGTGAGCGAGAACCTGAAGCACCTCCGGGAATCGTGATAGAAACGGGGAGACATGGCCAAGCCTTGGACTCTTCCCTCGGAGCCTTCGGTCGTCGTCACCGGGGCCTCCAGCGGTATCGGGGAGGCGACCGCCTATCGATTCGCGCGAGCGCGAGCGAAGGTCGGCCTCATCGCTCGGCGGGAGGAGCGTCTCGCGAGAGTCGCCGAGCGCGTCCGCGAGCTCGGAGGCGAGGCGCGAGTCGCGGTCGCCGACGTATCCGATGAAACCGGAGTGAAAGCGGCGATCGCCGGCATCGAGAGCGCGTTCTCGGGGATCGACGTTCTCGTGAACAACGCGGGCTTCGGCCTCTACGCACCGCTTCAATCCGTGAGACGAGGGGACATCGAGCGGGTGTTCGCCGTGAACGCGTTCGGCGCCCTCTCCTCAATCCAGGCGGTCCTCCCGGGCATGAGGCGGAGGGGAAGCGGGCTCATCGTGAACGTTTCCTCGGTCGTCGGAAAGAGAGCTCTCCCCATGACCGGCGCCTACGCCGCGAGCAAGTACGCGCTCCAGGGCCTTTCAGACGCGCTCCGGATCGAGCTCGCGGGGACCGGAGTCCGGGTCTCCGTCTTCTGTCCCGGCTACACGGCGACGGAGTTCGGCGAGAGCGTCATCGACTATGGCGCCGCGCGCTCCCGGCCACGGGGCTCCGCGATGCCGGCCGAGAAAGTCGCGGAAGCCATCTTCAACTGCGCCCGGAAACCCCGGCGGGAGATCGTCCTCACGGGCAAAGGGCGCCTCGTCGTCCTCCTTCAGCGGTTCGCTCCCGCTGTCGCCGACCGGGTGATCGGGCGCGCGATTCGCGTGGAGCTTCCGCAGTGAGAAGGCGGGAGGCTCTCGTCTCGCTCCTGGGTGCGGCCGCGCTCGGCGCGGGAACGGCCGAAGCCCAGGACCTGTCCCCGGAGGCGGTGAAACAGATGATGCGAACGCTCGCGGGTCTCGAGCCCATGCCGGGGGAGGAGGCGGGCGTGCGAGCCTTTCTCCTGTCCTACCGCTTCGCGTTTCCCTCCGATCCGGGCGTCGAGCCCGCGTCGACGTTCGACCCCCAGGTCAGGATATGAGCCGCGAGCTTCTCCTTCGACCGCTCAAAGAGCTCGCCGGACTTCTCGAGCGGCGCGAGATCTCCTCCGAAGAGCTCGTTCGCGCGGCCATCGAACGGACGGAATCAATCGAGAAAGACCTCAATAGCTACATCACCTTCCTCCCCGAGAAGGCGCTCGACGAGGCGCGCGCCCGCGATCGGGAAAGAGCCCGGGGAGAAGCGAAGGGACCCCTTCACGGAATCCCCATCAGCTTGAAGGACGTCTTCGACACCGCCGGTATCCCCTCGACGGCGGGAGCGCGCTTCCTCGCAGGGAGGCTCCCGAGCGCGGACGCCGAAGTGACGCGGCGGCTCGCGCTCGCGGGATCCGTCCTCATGGGGAAGTCCAACCTGAACAAGTTCGCCGGCGGCGAATCCGGGGAGAACCCCGACTACGGCGACATGAAGAATCCCTGGAACCTTTCGTTCTCACCGAGTGGATCGAGCGGCGGCTCCGCGGCACAGGTGGCGACGGGCATGGCGGCGCTCTCCATGGGCTCGGACAACGGAGGGTCCGTTCGCAATCCCGCCTGCGTATGCGGCGTCGTCGGGCTCAAGCCGACGCACGGGCTCATCTCTACCGAAGGGATGTTCCCCCGCGCCTACAGCATCGACCACGCGGGGACTCTGACGCGAACGGTCACGGACGCGGCGATCGCGCTTCAAGCGCTCGATCCCGATCGAGAGCGCGCCTCCTACGCGTCGGGCCTCGGCGGGCCGGTCAAAGGCTTGAAGCTCGGGCTCGACCGCAACCTGGTCCGGGTCGGAGAGCCGGCGGTCCTCCGGATCTTCGACGACGTCCTGAGGAAGCTCGCCGAGATCGGCTTCGAAATCGTGGACGTGGAGCTTCCGAGCCCCGAAGAGATGATGCCCGCCATGTACACGATCTTCTTCTGCGAGTGGGGCGTCGCCCACGAGCCCTGGATGCGCTCGCACCCGGAGGAGTACGACGGCGGCGCCCGCGCGGCGCTCCTCATCCCCGCGGCGGACTACTTGAAGGCGCAGCAGCAACGCCGGCTCTTCCAGAGGGGATACGCGCGAGCGCTCGCGAAAGTCGATCTCCTCGTCTCACCGACCTACCCGATCGTGAGGCGGGAGCACCGAGGGCTTCCCGTCGTCGCCGGCCGGCGGCTCACCCTCGACGATGCCCTCCGCTACACCATGCCCTACGACCTGATGGGTCTCCCCGCCGTCTCGCTCACCGGCGGATTCGCTCATCCGGATGCTCCCGTCGGGTTCCAGCTCGCCGGGGCGGCGTTTCAGGAAGGAAGGGTCCTGAAGGCGGCGCACGCCTACGAGCGCGCGACCGACTGGCATCAGAGGCACCCCGCGATTTGACAGGCTGCTGGCCCTATAAAGCCTCGTTATATACTCCCGCACCTTGAGCTCGAAGAGCCGCTACGACGCTATCGTGGTCGGGGCCGGCCACAACGGCCTGACCGCGGCCTTCTACCTCGCGCGGGGAGGGCTTTCGACCCTCGTCCTCGAGCGCCGCGACATCGTCGGCGGCTGCGCGGTCACCGAGGAGATCGCCCCCGGTTGCCGAGCCTCGACGACTTCGTATATCGCCAGCATGCTCCGGCCCGAAGTAATTCGCGATCTCGATCTGCCCTCGCACGGGCTTCGCATGGTGCCTTGCGAGCCGGGCATGCAAGTCGCGTTTCCCGATGGAAACGTGGTCCCCTGGTGGCCCGAGCCGGAGCGCACCGCTTCCGAGTGGAGCCGCTACTCGAAGGGGGATAGCGACAAGTTCCTCGCCGTCGACTCCGAGCTCAAGAGGCTCGCGCGCTACCTGCAACCGTTCTTCCTCGAGCCGCCTCCCGACGTCGATCTTCGAGGCCTTTCCGGTCTCATGGAGCTCTCCCGCGTCGGCCGGCGGTTCCGCGGCATCAAGGGCGACGAGATCGCTCGCATGGTCTCGTTCCTCACGGGGAGCCTCGGCGACTTCCTCGATCGGAATTTCACCTCCGACGTGGTGAAGACGATGTACGTCGCCAACAACGTCTACGGGAAGCACGGCGGGCCCTACCAGGCGGGGACGGCGATCGGTCTTCTGTTCCACCTCCTGAGCGGCGGCGATCACGGCCTCCAGGGTTTCTACGGCCACGTGATGGGAGGGATGGGAGCGATCACCCAGGCGATGGCGTCCGCCTGTCGCAAGGCCGGGGTCGAGATCCGGACGAGCGCCGAAGTCGCGCTCATCGCGACCGGCGGCGGCGTTTCCAAGGGCGTGGTGCTCGAGGATGGAACCGAGATCTCGTCGCGCCTCGTGCTCTCGAACGCGGACCCGAAAAGGACTTTCCTCAAGCTCGTCGAGCCGAAGGCGCTCCCCGACGATTTTCGTAGTGCGATCGCCGGCATCAAGATGGACGGGCCGAGCGCGAAAGTGAACCTGGTGCTCGCGGAGGAGCCGAAGGTCACGGGAATGCCCGCCGACGCCGACGCGAACCGCCGCTCGCTCTTCACCCTCGTTCCGTCCGTGGAGTATGCCGAGAGGTGTTACGACAAGGCGAAGCTCGGAGAGATTCCCGAAGACCTCTGGGTGGACTGCGTCGTGGCGTCGAACGTCGACCCCTCGCTCGCGACTGCGGGAAAACACGTGATGACCTGCTTCGTGCAGTACGTTCCCTATCGCTTGAAGACGGGTAGCTGGGACGAGAAACGCGACTGGCTCGGAGACCGTGTCGTCGAGATCATCGGCCGCTACGCCAAGAACGTCCCGGGAAGCGTTCTCGCCCGTCAGGTGCTGACGCCTCTCGATCTCGAGCGGACCTACGGCCTCACCGAGGGGAACATCTTCCATGGCGACTTGAGCCTGGAGCAGCTTTTTTTCATGCGCCCCGTTGCCGGCTGGGCCCAGTACCGAACGCCGGTCGAAGGGCTCTACCTCGCGGGCGCGGGCGCCCATCCCGGGGGCGGCGTCACTGGAGCTCCCGGGTACAATGCCGCTCATCGAGCGTTGAAAGACTTTCGAAGGAGACCCTCCCGATGAAGAAGACCATTCTCGAACGGCTTGCCGAAGGACCGGTCCTCGGCGACGGAGGCTACCTCCTCGAGCTCGAAAAACGGGGCTGGGTGCGCGCCGGCCCGTTTACTCCCGAAGTGGTGCTCGAACGTCCCCAGGCGATCCACGAGCTCCACGTGGAGTTTCGCGAGGCGGGAGCGGACGTGCTCCAGGCGCTCACGTTCTACGCGAGCCGCGACAAGCTCGCGACCGTGGGGCTCGAGGACAAGGTGGAGGAGCTGAACCGCACCGCCGTCCGAATCGCGCGCGACGCGGCTTCCGACCGGTGCCTGGTCGCGGGGAACCTGAGCCTCACCTGGATGTACGAGGAGGGAAGTCAAGCGGCCCGGGATCGCGTGGCATCGACGTTCGACGAGCAACTGAAACAGCAAGTCGACGCGGGCGTCGATTTCATCATCGGCGAGACGTTCTCGTGGTTGGGGGAGGCGCTCATCGCGGCCGAGAGGGCGAAAAAGACCGGCCTTCCGGTGATGGTCACCATGAGCTTCGAGGATAAGGACGTGACCACGGACGGCAAGACGCCGGCCGACTGCGCCCGCGCCCTTGAAGACGCCGGGTGCGACATCGTCGGGATCAACTGCCTGCGCAATCCCGACACGACACTTCCGCTCGCGGAACAGATGGTGGAGGCGGTGGACGTCTACGTAGCGACCCAGCCCGCCGGCTACCACACGCCAAAGGGAAAGCCCGACTTCACGAGCCTTCCCGAGTTTCCCACGGGGCTCGACCCCCTGCAGTGGTCCCGGCACCAGATGGCGGACTACGCCCGAAGGGCGAACGACGCGGGGATCCGCTACATCGGAGCTTGCTGCGGCGTCGTGGCGACGCACATCCGGGAGATGGCGATCGCGCTCGGAAAGATGGACCGGGATTCACGACCCTGGAAGATCGGCGGCGAGAGGCCGATGTCCGCCTTCGAATACTACGGCCACGACAAGAAACGCAGCTGAAGAAGAAAGGGGGATGTGGAGATAGGAGGAGATGGGGAAATAAGAATACCAGTCGGAAAAATCTTGGATCGCTATCTTCCTTATCCCCTCTCATCCCCCCATCCCCTTGTATTGGGCGCGCTTGGTTCAGCTTCGCGTCGGGTTTGGCTCCAGATACTCGTCGGCGAGGCGCTGGTAGCGGGCGAGGTACGAGGCGAGACGGCCGCGGCCCTCGTGGGTGATCTCGACGAAGTCGAGGCCGGCGCCGCTCCTTCCGTCGGCGCGCGTCCAGGCCACGCGGGCGCGGCAGATTACCTCTCCGTGATCGCCGGGGAGCGTGAAGCGCACCGCGACGAGACTACCTCCGGGCGGAAGCGTCTCGCCGTGGAAAAGCGCACCCCCTTCGCTCAGGTTCGTGAGGTGGCCTTCGACGGCTGAGCTCTCGAGCGCGAGGCTTACAGGAATCAGAGTGGGGGCGTAGCGCGGATAGGAGCGCTCCCGCGGGGCGGCGGGCGCGGACGCCTTCTCCGCGGGCGCTGGGACCTTGTCGACGGCGGTAGCGAGAATGAGAAGAAGCTCCCCGGTATCGAGCGTTCCTCCGTCGTAGATTGGACCGAGGGGAATGCTCGCGAGCTCAGGGAGGCGAGCTTTGGTTCTCTGAAATCGGAACGAGCCCGAGCGCAGACCCAGAAGCTCCGTCAGGACCGCGAGAGTTCCCACACGCCTTAGAGCAATTTGGGTACGCGGCTCTTTTTCCGAGGCCGCTCTCGCGAGCAGGGCTCTCGTCGAAGTGGATTCGCCGCAGACGAGGGCGCCTCCCTCGAAGACCAGAGCGCCTTGGATCTCTCCGCCCTCGATCGTAAGGACTCCCGTCTGCTTCGAGTACGCAACGACCTGGAGAACGTCCAGGAGCGGCACGTTCTCGATCTCGCCTGAGACCAGCATGGCTTTTGCTTCCGACCGGGGGGTTCTCCATTGTCGCACGCTCCGGGCGGCCTGTCTCGGGCGCCGCTTCGCTACGTCCGCTTCTGTGCGGAGCGGGAAACCCGCTCGTCGTAGGCGAGGCGGATCTTCGCCTCCACGTGCGGGTGCCGGGCGCAGATCTCGGAGAGGTGCTCGCGGCTGAGCTCCAGGAGCTCCGTCGACTTCACCGCGGTGACGGTCGCGGTCCGAGGCTCGCCCGAGAGGACGGCCATTTCTCCGAAGAAATCCCCGTCGCGCATCGTGGCCACGGGCACTTGCCGGCCGTCACGGAGGATCGTCGCCCGCACCTCGCCGGTCGAGACGATGAACATCGACTCCCCCGGATCGCCCTCGCGCACGATCACTTCTCCCACCTTCGTGACGCGCCGAACGAGGAGCAGAGCGACGGCGATGAACTCCGACGTCGTAAGGTCGGAGAAGAGCGGGATGTGGGTCGGAGGCGGCTGCCGCGAGGGTGCGGACCCCTGGGCGGAGCTTCCGATGTCGTCGATGATGGAATCGATGAGAGAGTCGATATCTTCCCCGAGAGCACCGATGAGCGACTCGGCGCCGTCCGCGGCGAGGGCGGGCTCGCTCTCGACGTCGAGCTCGACGATTTCGATTTCCTCGAATTCCTCGACTTGTTCGACTTCGCCGACTTCTTCTCGAGTCGCTTGCTCCTCTGTGTCCAGGACGATCTCCGCGTCGAGCTCGCTAACCGGCATTTCCACGCCGTCGAACGAAAGCTCGAGGGCGCTGTCGGATCCGCCGGCGTCGATGGTGACGACTTCGATTTCCTCCTCCCCGGTTTGCGCCCCGGCGAAGGGGACGGGTTCCTCCGCGAACGTCGGGGCCTCGTCGGTGAACGCGCGCGCGCGGGGAGCTACGGGGGCCGATTCATCGACGAGCTCGAACCCGCCTGCGAACTCCGCGGGCTCTTCGACGGCGATTTCCTCGATCTCCTCAACGACCTGGACGTCTTCGACCTCTGCGACCTCTTCAGCGTCGGATTCCGAGGAGCCGGGAAGCTCGTTGCTGTCCCCAAACTCCATCGCCATGCTCTCCTCGAGGCTGAGCCCGGGAAACGACGCGGGAGGCGGTGCTTGCACCGGGGGCGGGGAGAGCGCGGCGCGCAGCAGCGGATCTCCTGGGCGATGGAGCAGATCCGAGAGCGCCGCCCGGGACGAGGTTTCCGTCGAGCGTTCCTCGTTCATCGCCGCGAGCTTGTGGTGCACGTCGGTCTGGCTGGGATCGAGCTGGAGGATCTTCTTGTTGATCGCGATGGCGCGGATCATGAAGCCTTTTTCCGCGAGCTCGTCCGCGACCACACGAAACTGCTTCACCGCCTCTCGCTTGCTCCCGGCGAGCACCAGGGTATCGGCGAAACGAAGACGGATCTGCGTGTTCTTGGAATCCTTCTTGAGAAGGGTGTTGAACCAGTCGAGGGCGGACTTGTAGTCGCGCCTCTGAAGGCACGCCTGGATTTCTTGGAACGGATCCTGCTGTTTCTTGCGAAAGGCCATCGTTCGCCGGAGCGCCCGGTGTCTGGCGCTGCAAATTCGCCTCGTCTTCGGGGACCGCGATTTCCGATCCTACCATGTCGCCGACGAAACCGCGCGCTCCGGTCAAAGGGATTCGGGAAAGCGACTGCGCAGGAGCGTATGTCTTGCTGGCTTCGGGAAGGCTCTGTTACACTTTGACCAAAGCATTCGCTCTCCGAAACTTATTCAAATGCGCTTTCCCGGAAGCAAACTGCTCTCTCAGGAGCTCTCCACCAAGACGACTCCCTTCGACAGCATCGTCCGCCACTGCGAGGACGTGAATCTCTCTGGTTACGTCGAGATCACCTTCGGCGACGCCGAGGGATTGATCCTCTTCTACCTGGGCGAGCAGATCAACGTCATCTACCGCCACGGCGTGAACAAGTTCTTCCTCGGCGGCGAAGCGACGCTGAAGCTTCGCAACACCGCGGCGCTGAAAGAAGGCCGGATCTCGATCTTCGAGCTCCCCCTCGACATGGCCCACATGCTGCGCGGCCTTTCGAACCGCAAGGAGATCTTCGGCCAGATCTTCGCGTCCGACCCGTTGAAAGACCTGCTGAAGAAGCTCCAGAGGGAAGGCCATACGGGTTCCCTCGAAGTGTTCACCAACCGCGGCACCGGCATGATCCTGAACGTCCGCGGCCGCTTCTCCACCGCTTACTTCGAGACCGAGGCCGGCGTCACCTTCGAAAAAAAGGAAGCGCTGAACAAAATCTACGATCTCCTCGAACGCGACGACACGTCGGCCCAGGTGTTCCAGTCCGATTTTTCCCCCGACATCTGGAAGTCGCGCCAGCAGGGCGGATCGAAGTCCCGCGCCAGCCGTCTGCAGGAGATCCTCGAGCAGCGCCGGCCGGCCGCCGAAAAGAGCGAGGCCGAGCCGGGCGACCCCGGAGCCGATGCCAAGGGCGCGCCGCACGATAGAAACGCCGACCGGCGTCCTTTGCAGCAGCAGATCCTCACGGAGATCCACGATCAGACGCCGTCGCTCCTCGCAGCGTTCTTCTTCGACCTCCGCACCGAGGAGATCGACGCCGAGATCGTGACCGCGCCCGAGGAGACTGCCGATCGGCTGATCGTCGACAAGCTTCCGGCGTTCGTGAAGTACCTGGAGAACCTGGCGGCGATGCGGGGGGACGATCACGTCGAGATCCTCTCGATGTCGACGGAGAACTTCTACCTCATCGTGAAATGCATCCGCGAGACGGACGAAGGGATCGCTCTCATCACCGACCGGAGCCAGCCGGTGACCCTCGCCTCCTCGCTCCTTCTCAACTGCGCCCACCGCTATCTGGCGACGCTCGCCGGCGCCGCCGTTTGACCGGCGGGAGCTCCGGCGCTATCGTGCTCTCCTTTTGTTGCCCCGAGCTACGTTGAGCCTTTTCATCACTCTCGAAGGACCCGAAGGAACGGGCAAGTCCACCCAGGCGCGCCTGCTCGCGCGGCGTCTCCGGCGCGAGGGCTACGAGACCGTTCTCACCCGGGAGCCCGGCGGGACCCCGATCGGGCGGCGGATCCGTGAGGTAATCCTCGCGCCAGGCCACCGAGCGATGTGTTCCGAGACCGAGCTCGGCCTGTACTTCTCCGACCGCGCGCAGCACCTTCGGGAGGTGGTCTGGCCGGCGCTCGACGCGGGGAAGATCGTGGTCTCGGATCGCTTTACCGACTCGACGCTCGCCTACCAGGGCTACGGCCGCGGGCTGTCGCGCTC
>Ga0184637_10001063_pt1 | contig 19072 bp, 17 predicted proteins | sample PLM3_127_b2_FD_133143 | JGI IMG/M metagenome (GOLD analysis project Ga0184637, IMG submission 133143) | Groundwater sediment microbial communities from an aquifer in East River, Colorado, USA - PLM3_127_b2 | ecosystem: Environmental > Terrestrial > Soil > Riparian zone | place: USA: East River...
GCAGCCGTTCACCGTGTGGTGCGCGACCAGTTGCGCCACGGTCCAGTAGGCGTCGCTGAAATTGGAGCGCATGAGTCGATCGCCGGCATGGCCTGCGGCACGCATCTTCTCGGTCTGCAACCACACTTCGAGTTCGATGTCGAGGGCACCCTGCTCGCGGTTCTGCGGCGAATCGAGGTACGGCAGAGGCGCAGGGTCGCCCTCGGGCCGCGTGCTCGCTTTCCTGAACGGCGCGAGCGCATCGAGCGTCACGATCCACGGCGACACCGTGCTCGCGAAGTTCTTCGACAGGAAGGGCCCGAGCGGCTGGTATTCCCAGGCCTGGATGTCGCGCGAACTCCAGTCGTTGAACAGCACCAGGCCGAAGACGTGCTCCTCGGCAGTCGCCATCGGAATCGGCTCACCGATGACATTCGGCCGCGAGATGAAAACGCCGAGTTCCAGTTCGTAGTCCAACCTCCGGCTCGGTCCGAAGCTCGGCTCGAGCGCGTCGGGCGCCTTGGTTTGGCCGACGGGTCGCCGGAACGAATGCCCCGTTCCCGCACTGCTGACGCCGATGGAAGACGCGCGCCCGTGGTAGCCGATGGGCACCCACTTGTAGTTCGGCATCAGCGGGTTGTCGGGCCGAAACTGCTTGCCCACGGTCGTGGCGTGATGGATGCTCGTGTAGAAGTCTGTGTAGTCGCCAATCTCGCACGGCAAGCTCATCTCGACGCTGGCCTGCGGCACCAGCGCCTCGCGAAACCGGAACTCGTGCGGACTGCCGTGTCGCAGACCCGCAGACAACGCCGCCCGCACCGCCTGTCTTGGCTCCTTGCTGAGCCGCATGAGCCGATTCATGTCGTAGCTCTCGATCACCTTCGCGCGGCGCAAGTCCAGCACCTGGTCGCCGATCGCGACGCCGATGCGCCAGTCCATGTCCGCCGCACGGCGAAAGCGCCCGAACGGCAGGTTCTGGATCGGGAAATCGGTCGCGGGGTCGTTGGCCGATTCGAGCCAGCTCTTCAGAGCCGGGTCGTGGGTGTCATCGATGCTCGTGTTCATGGCTGGCTCGGGTGGAAGTGCTTCTGCAGGCCCTGCCAGCAGCGGTAGCGATCACGCCGAGCTCGGTGACAAAAACGTTGGCGTCCCTGCTGCGGAACGATCAGCAGTTCTCCATCGGCGTTGTAGAACGCGCGGCGCGTCATCGATTTGTTGGCTGCGTACAGATGCACGCCCGCGCCGCTTTGCGCGTGCGGATCGCCGTTGCCCGCCATCGTGACGATCCCTTCGACGAAGTCGGTCGGCCCGGAAGGCATCGGCAGCGGGTTCCAGCGCAGCTGGTTGGGCGGTGTCGGGAGCGCATTGAAGTCGCTCGTGATACGGCGCTCGCCGATGCGTTCGAAGGGCCGATGCATCGCGGAAGGGCGGATGCGATACAGCCACGAGCGCCGGTTGTCGGCGCGCAACGCGGTGAACGCGGTGCCCGACAACTGTTCGGCATACAGGCCGTACGGGCAGCGCTGAGGCGAGTTGCGACCTTCGGGCAGCGCCCCTCGCAGCGCTTCGGTCGCGAACTCGTTGCCGAAGCCGGACTGATAGGCCAGCGTCTCCATCGCCTCAATCCGTCTTGAGCACACCACGCTCGATTTGGTCGCGCTCGAGCGACTCGAACAGCGCCTTGAAGTTGCCTTCACCGAACCCGTCGTCGCCCTTGCGCTGGATGAACTCGAAGAACACCGGCCCGAGCAGCGTCTGCGAAAAGATCTGCAGCAGCAGTCTCTTGTTGCCACCTTGGGTCGTTCCATCGAGCAGGATGCCGCGCGCCTGCAGCTCGCTCGCCTTCTCGCCATGGCCCGGCAGTCGCTCGTCGAGCATCTTGTAGTAAGTCGCGGGCGGCGCGGTCATCAGCGGCACGCCCGCCTTGCGCAGGCTGTCGACGCTGGCGAGCAGGTCGTCGGAGAGCAGCGCCACATGCTGGATGCCCTCGCCGTTGAACTTCATCAGGAATTCCTCGATCTGTCCGGTGGACTTCGAGGCCTCCTCGTTCAGCGGGATGCGGATCATCCCGTCGGGGGCGGTCATCGCGCGCGACGTGAGCCCGGTGTATTCGCCCTTGATGTCGAAGAAGCGGATCTCGCGGAAGTTGAACAGCCGCTCGTAGAACTCGGCCCAGTAGGCCATGCGGCCGCGGTACACGTTGTGCGTCAGGTGGTCGACGATCTTCAACCCGTGCCCCTTGGGACGGCGATCGACCCCTTCGATGTAATTGAAGTCGATGTCGTAGATCGACTTGCCTTCCTCGAAGCGGTCGATCAGGTACAGCGGCGCGCCGCCGATGCCCTTGATGGCCGGCAGCTTCAACTCCATCGGGCCTGCGGGCAAATCGACCGGCTGCGCGCCGAGCTCGAGCGCACGTTCGTACGCCTTGTGCGAGTCCTTCACGCGAAACGCGAGACCGCACGCCGACGGGCCGTGCTCGGCGGCGAAGTACGACGCGACGCTCTTCGGTTCGCGATTGATGATGAAGTTGATGTCGCCCTGTCGATACAGCGAAACGTCCTTCGAATGGTGGTCGGCCACCTTGGTGAAGCCCATCGTCTCGAACACGGGTTCCAGCACGTTGGGCGTGGGCGAAGCGAATTCGACGAACTCAAAGCCCATGAGTCCCATCGGGTTCTCGAACAGATCAGCCATGGCAGTGCTCCAGGAATTTCGAGTCGTCGTCAATCGAGGGTGATGTTGGCCTTCTGGACCAGCTTCGCGTAGCGGTCCTTCTCGGTCTGGAAGAACTTGGTCGCGGCTTCCGGTGTCGTGGGGTTGATGACGTTCTCCTGCTTTGCCATCGCTTCCTTCACTTCGGGCGAGGCAAACGCCGCGGTGACTGCCGTGTGCAGGCGCTTGACCTCGGCGGCCGGCAGCTTGGGTGGCGCGATCACGGCAAACCAGCCCGCGATGTCGACCTCCGGGAACCCTTGTTCGGCGATCGTCGGCACGTTGGGCAGCGACGCAACGCGCTCCTTGCCCATCACGCCGATAGCGCGCAACGCGCCGCTCTTCAGGTGACCCTGCACCGCCGGCACGGCCACCACCCCCATTTCCACCTGGCCGCCAATGAGGTCGGCCACCATCGGGCCGACGCCCTTGTAGGGGATGTGCTTCACGTCGACCTGCGCCGCGTCGACGAACATCTCGCCGGCCAGGTGGATGATCGTGCCGTTGCCCGATGACGCGTAGTTGTACGCACCCGGCTTCGCCTTCAGGAAGTCCGCCAGTTCCTTGGCGGTCTTGGCCGGCACCTTGGCCGGGTTGACGACGAGCACGAACGGCGTGGCGCCGACGACGGTGACGGGCGTGATGTCGTTCAGCGCGTCGAACGGCATCTTCTTGTAGACGCTCGGGTTCACCACGTGGTTGTTCGAGACGACGCCGATCGTCAGTCCGTCCGGCGGGGCCTTGACCAGCGTCAGCGTGCCCGTCATGCCGCCGGCGCCCGGAAGGTTCTCGATCACGACGGGCTGCCCGCCGAGCGCCTTCGACAACGAGGGGCCTGCAGCGCGCACGATCGTGTCGACACCGGAGCCGGCGCCTACGGGAAGGATCACGCGCAGCGGCCGGTCGGTTTGCGACAGCGCCGGCAATGCGGACAGCGAGAGGACGGCGGCGGCGAGGGCTGCGAGGGAACGACGTTGAATGGAGGTCATCTTGATTCCTTGAGGTGAGCGGTCAGGCGGCGCGCTTCGCCGCCAGGCGAGACAGAACTTCGTCGGTGTGTTCACCGACCCGGGCCAACGGCTGGCGCACGTTGGGCCGGCGGCCACCGAGCGTGAGCGGCAATAGCACGACATCTGTGGTCGAGCCGTCGTCCGTCTGCATCGGAACGAGTCCGCCGCTCGCCTTCAGGTGCGGGTCCTGCAGCAGTTGCTCGGGGCGCACGATCGGCGCATAGGGCAGGCCGGCGGCTTCGAGCTTGGGCGACAGTTCCTCGATGCGGTGATGCTTGAGGCTTTCTCCGAGCCGCTTCAGCAATTCGGGACGGATCGCGACACGGTCCGCGTTAGTCTGCAGCGTCGGGTCTTGCGCGAGGTCGGGCCGCTCGAGCACCTTGCACAGCGTGAGGAACTGCTTGTCGCTCACTGCGCCGATAAAGAGCTGCTCACCATCGGCCAGCGTGAACACGTCGTAGACGCTCCACGCCGACACGCGCGACGGCATCGGCGGCGGCGGCTCGCCGGTCATCGAATACTGCTGCATGTGTTGCGCGGACAGGAATACGCAGTTCTCGAACAAGGCGCTCTGCACCTCTTGGCCCTGGCCGGTGCGCTCGCGCTCGCGCAGCGCGGCGAGCACGCCGATCGCGCCGAACATGCCGCCCATGATGTCGTTGACCGAAGTGCCCGCGCGCAGCGGCCGCCCCTTCGGGCCCGTCATGTAAGACAGGCCGCCCATCATCTGTACCACCTCGTCGAGTGCCAGCCTGTTCTCGTACGGCCCGGGCAGGAAGCCTTTGTGCGACACGTAGATCAGTCGCGGAAACTTCTTCGACAAGATCTCGTGGTCGAGCCCCAGCTTGGTCATCAGGCCGGGCCGGAAGTTCTCGAGCATCACGTCGCATTCGCCGATCAACTCCAGCGCCGTGGCGTGGCCTTCGGACGAGTTGATGTCGAGCACGACGCTCTTCTTGTTGCGGTTGAACGAGCGGAAGAAGCCGATCCCCAGGCCCGGCAACTTGCGCGTCTTGTCGCCGCCCGGCGGCTCGATCTTGATGACCTCGGCACCGAGGTCGGCGAGGATCATCCCGCAGGTCGGCCCCATCACCATGTGGGTGAATTCGATGACGCGAACGCCTTCGAGCGGCAGACCGGATTCGTTCGTCATGCCGGAGCCCTCTTCCGCTGGCGGGAGAGGGCTGGGTGAGGGTGGGGCCACGGCTCGGCCGAAGGCTTGCCGCTGGGCAAAGCCCTGCGGTAAGCCGGCAAGCCACAAGGTGCCGTGCAGCGTTTCGTCCTTCAGCCACTCGGCGACCTTGGCGCGCAACGCCAGCAGACGCTCGATGTCCAGGCCGGTGGAAAGGCCCATGCTCGCGAGCATGAAGGCGAGGTCCTCGGTCGAGGCGTTGCCGCTCGCGCCCGGCGCATGCGGGCACCCGCCGATGCCGGCCAGCGTTGCGTCGAACCGGGCCACACCCGCTTCGAGCGCGGCGTAGACATTCGCCAACGCGAGGCCGCGCGTGTCGTGGAAATGACCGCACCAGAAGCGGTCGCCGGCTACGCGCACCGCCTTCTCGAACAGGTCGCGCACCATGGCCGGATCGGCATAGCCCACCGTGTCGGCGATGCTCACGCGGTCGGCCCCGGCGTCGAGCAAGCCTTGCATGCATCGCAGCACCTCCGAAGCTTCGACCCGCCCCTGGATCGTGCAGCCGAAGGCCGTGCCGATTCCGCCTTCGATCAGCGTCTTCGATCCGGCGGCATCACGCGCCGCGCGGATGCGGCCGACTTCGGCGATCACTTCGTCCGGCGTCTTGCGCAGGTTGGCGAGGCTGTGGGCATGGCTGGCCGACAGCGGCACCAGCAGCAGATCGGCCTTGGACTCGATCGCTCGCTCGGCGCCCTTGAGATTGGGCACCAACACCGAAGCTCGGAGACCCGGCAGCGACTTCGCGTAGGCGAGCACTTCCGCGGTGTCGGCCAACTGCGGCAGCAGTCGCGCCGGCACGAACGAGCCCACCTCGATCTCGCGCTGGCCGGCGGCGTACGCGTCGCGGATCCACTCGATCTTGCGTTCCGTGGGAAGAATGGTCTGGATGCTTTGCAGGCCGTCTCGCAAACCGACTTCGCGAATGACGACGCTCGAGGGGAACCGGGGCATGCCTTGTCTCCGTGTATGAGGCCGGTCTCTTGGGGTGCCGGCGATGGGTGTACTTTAGGCATTCCACAAAAACCTCTCCAGAGGTATTTTGGAAACCTGGACTTTCCAACTTGGAAACTCAGAAAAGGGGCCATCATCGCGGCCATGCGCGACATCGACCTCAAGACATTGCGTCTGCTCGTGGCCGTGTGCGATCACCAGAACATGGCGCGCGCCGCCGAACAGGAACACATCGAACCCTCGGCCATCAGCAAGCGCATCGCCCAGCTGGAAACCGACCTCGGCACGCCGCTCCTGCTGCGCTCACGCCGCGGCGTGCAGCCCACGCCGGCCGGCGTTGCGCTGCTCGAGCATGCCCGTAACGTGCTGTTCACGATGGACCGCATCGCCACCGACGTGGCGTCGTTCAGCAGCGGGATCAAGGGTCACGTGAGGATGGTCGCGACGGCCTCGGCGATTGCCGAATCCCTGCTCGACGACATCGCTTCGTTCATGCGTGAGCCGGCGAATCGAAATATCAAGGTCGACGTAGAGGAGCGCTTTTCACGCGACCTGGTGCGGCAGCTGCGCGAGGGCATCGCATCGGTGGGCGTGTGCTGGGACAACGTGGATTTCGAAGGGCTGCAGCATCGACCGTATCGCCGCGACCGCCTGGCACTGGCGGTTCATCCGGACCATCCGTTGGCGCATCGGAAATCACTGCGGTTCGAACAGACACTCGACCACGACCATGTCAATCTTCCGCCATCGGCAGCCGTGCACACGATGCTGCAGCGCGCGGCGGCGCGCGCCGGCCGCACGGTGTCGTACCGGGTGATCGTGTCGAACTTCGACGCGGCGTTTCGGGTCGTGGCCGCGAACCTGGGCATCAGCGTGATTCCGGTCGAGGTCGGCGCGGCGTATGCCTCCATGCTGGGCATCAAGATCATTCCACTGACGGACACGTGGGCCGAGCGCAGCTTCGCAGTCTGTTTCCAGAACTTCGATGCGCTTCAGCCGGCGGCACAGCGGATGGTCGACCACCTGGTCGAGCGGGCGGCGCGGGCGCAGAAGAAGGAGTGACGGCTCAACGCGCGAGGTCTCTCGGTGCCTCAGCGCACCGCGCCTCGCGCAGCCACCGTCCACACCTGCTCGACCTGATCGCCGCGCACGCCGTAGACCTCGTCGACCATGTTGCTGACGGTCACTTCACTCGCCGATTCGGGCTCGCTACGCATCACCACGGCGCCCTCACCCCAACCCTCTCCCAGAGGGAGAGGGAGCCAAAGAGCGATGCGCAGCGAGCCGTGTCGTCGAGCGGGCTGGTGGTCCGATGAAGCGCGGCGCAGCAAGTGGCCCGCCGGACCGTGCATCCGTAGCTCAACGGTTAGCAACGTATGGCGGTAATTCAGGCCCTTTGCTTTGGTGACTTTCATTTGGGCCCGCAAATGAAAGTTACCCGCTCGCCGGGGCGGACTCCCGGCGCGGCCTCGGCACGAACCAATCAAACAGCGCAGCTGCGAAACCCCACAAACACGTCATCCCGCTCCGCCAAATAAAAGTTCCGATACTTCGGATGCCTCATCCGCGACCGCGTCGCGAACGAAGCCCCCCGCACCGCCTTGTGCGTGCCGAACCAAGGCTCTGAATAGTCACGATACGGATCAGCGCTGAACCCCGGATACGGACGAAAGCTGCTCGCAGTCCACTCCCACACCTCGCCCCAATGGAACCCGCGCGTCGCGCCCGCGCAAGCAGCCACCTCCCACTCGACCTCCGTCGGCAGACGCCGCCCTGCCCAGCGGCACCAGGCGTCGGCCTCGTGCCAGCTCAAATGCATCGCCGCCAACGCCATCGGCACCCGCACCATCTGGCCGAAGCGGCGCGCCAGCACGCCCTGGCGCAACTGCTCGACATGGCGAGGCGTGCGCCGGCCGGTGCGTTGTAGCCATTGCCACCCCGCCGGTTGCCACCAGCGCTCTTCGTCGTAGCCGCCGTCTTCGACGAACTCGGCGTACTGCGCCCAGCTCACCGGCTGCGCGTCGATCTCGAACTCGGGTACCGCAATCTCGTGCGCCCACTTCTCGTTGTCGAAGACGAAGCCCCCATGGCCGGCCGGCGTGACGTCGATTGGGTCGCCCACCCTGCTCGGCCTTTCGATGCCCAGGCGCCAGCGCGCCGCAGGAAAGATCAAGGGCTCGCGCGCCGCGCGCGGCGTCATGATCGGCAGCAGGCCATCCATCGCGGTCGCGCCGAAATCCAGCGTCTGCGCCATGTACGTCAGCGCCTCGCCGTGCATGTCTTCATGAAAGAGTGCGAGCCTGAAGAAGTACAGCGCGTCGTCGCTCGCGCTTGCGTCGGCAGGCGCGCTGTCGAGCAGATCGAGCGTCGTGTTCAGCGTTTCGAGCAAATACTGCTTGGTCGCGTCGAAGCCCGGCAGCTCGAGCTGCCAGCGCGTGTCGTGCGGCACGCTCGACGAGTCGTACCAACCGTCCGCGTTCGGTTCGATCGATGCGAGCTTGGGCGCCAGCGGATCGCAGCGATCACCACGCTGGCGCTGCACGTTGCGCGCGATCCAGTATTCCTGAAACCAGCCGATGTGCCCGAGCTCCCAAAGCGGCGGGTTCAGCTCGCCCATCAGCGGCACGGCGAAGCCCTGCGCGCCGAGGGCCTCCTCCCACACCGAGAACAGGCGCAACGTATGATTGCGCGCATCGATCAGCGCGAGCGACAGCACGTCACGGCTGGCCTCGCGCAACCGGGGCGATTCGATGACGGGAAGGTCGATTCTGCTGTCTCCCAGAAAGTCTGCGCCGCAACTGCTGGTCGTCAGCCCGGCGCTTGCGCAGGCGAACAACGGCAACTGGCACACAGCGTACCGCTGGTCGCGCATGCTCGGGGACGATTTTCGGGTCAGCCTGCTGCCACAGTGGCGCGGCGTCGAGGATGGCGACGCGGTGGCGATGATCGCGCTGCATGCCCGGCGCAGCGCGCTGTCGATCGATGCGTGGGCCAGCCACTGGCCGCAGCGGCCACTCGTCGTCGTGCTGACCGGAACCGACCTGTACCGCGACATCCGTACCGATGGCGACGCGCAGCGTTCGCTCCGGCAAGCGACGCACCTCGTCGCGCTGCAGGAGCACGGTCCGAGCGTACTGCCCGCCGCGGTGCGCGACAAATGCGTCGTCATCTTCCAGTCCGCTGCGCCCCTGCATCCGGCGGTGAAGAGCGCCCGGCACTTGCAGGTCGTGATGGCCGGGCACCTGCGCCCCGAGAAGGATCCGCTGACCTACCTGCGGGCCGTGGAGCACTTGCAGGCGCGCGACGACTTGCGCTTCGAGCACATCGGCAAAGCGCTGGATGCAGCGCTCGCCGAGGCGGCGCAGGCCACCGCGGCGCAGTGCCCGCACTACCGCTGGCACGGCGAGCTGCCGCGCGGGCCGACCCGCCAGCGCATCAAGCACGCGCACGTGCTCGTGAACGCGAGCGTGATGGAAGGCGGCGCGCAGGTCGTCATCGAGGCCGCGCAAAGCGGCACCGCCGTGCTCGCGTCGCGCATCGGCGGTCACATCGGCCTTTTGGGCGAGGCGCATCCGGGCCTCTTCGAAGTGGGCAATGACCGGGCGCTCGCGGCATTGATCGAGCGCTGCCGCGACGATCCGTCTTATCTGCGCACGCTGCTCGACCACGGCCGCGCACGCACGGCGTTGTTCAGCCCCGACACGGAACGCGAGCGGCTCCTACACTTGCTGCAAGACGCGCTGCGAAACCAACCGTTGGAGCTTCAGCCATGAATGCACCGTTGCCGGCGACCCCTTCGGTCCCGCCCCGCCTCACTTCGCTTTCGCACGGCGGCGGCTGCGGCTGCAAGATCGCGCCGGGCGTGTTGTCCGAGATTCTGAAGCAGACCAGGAGCATGGCGATGCCGCCGCAGCTGCTGGTCGGCATCGAGACCGCCGACGACGCGGCCGTGTACCAGCTCAACGACGAACAGGCGCTGATCGCGACGACCGATTTCTTCATGCCGATCGTCGACGATCCCTACGATTTCGGCCGCATCGCGGCGACCAACGCGATCAGCGACGTGTACGCGATGGGCGGCACGCCGATCATGGCGCTGGCGCTCGTCGGGATGCCGATCAACGTGCTGCCCGTGGAGACGATCGGGCTGATCCTCAGGGGCGGCGAAAGCGTGTGCGCCGAAGCGGGCATTCCGATCGCCGGCGGCCACACCATCGATTCGGTCGAAGCGATCTACGGCCTGGTCGTGATGGGGCTCGTGCACCCCAAGAAAGTGAAGCGCAATGCCGACGCGAAAGCGGGTGACGTGCTGGTGCTCGGCAAGCCGATCGGTGTGGGGGTGCTGTCGGCCGCACTGAAGAAGGACCAGCTCGACGCCGACGGCTATCGCCGCATGATCGACATCACGACGAAGCTCAACAAACCCGGCACCGAGCTCGCTTCGTTGCCCGGCGTGCACGCGCTGACCGACGTCACCGGCTTCGGGCTCGCAGGCCACAGCCTCGAACTGGCGCGCGGCGCGGGCGTCGGCATCCGCATCGACTGGGCGAAGGTGCCGCTGCTGCCCGGCGTGCGCGAGCTCGCGGAGCAAGGCATGGTCACCGGCGCTTCGGGGCGCAACTGGGCAGGCTATGGAGCCGATGTTTCGCTGCCCGAAAACTTCACCGCAACCGACCGCGCGTTGCTGACCGATCCGCAAACGAGCGGTGGCTTGCTGGTGTCGTGCACCCCCGAGGCCGCGAGCGACGTGCTCGCGCTGTTCAAGCGCCACGGCTTCGAAGCTGCTGCGATCGTGGGCGAGGTGATCCCCGGGCCCGGCGGCGCGATCGTGGTGTCGTAAACGAGGTTACGTGCGATCGATACGCGCGTAGGCACTGTGCGCGTGGATCGATTCGAAGTTCTCGACTTCGACGCTGTAGCGGCCGACACGCACGTCGCCTTTGAGCCGCAGCGCGATGTCGCGCACGAGATCCTCGACGAACTTCGGGTTCTCGTAGGCACGCTCGGTGACCCACTTCTCGTCGGCACGCTTGAGCAGCGGCCAGATCTCGCTCGACGCGGCGTCCTCGGCAAAGCGCACCAGATCGCTCCAGCCGATCTCCTGCAGCAACTCGACGCGGATCGTCACATGCGAGCGCTGGTTGTGCGCGCCGTAGTCGGAGATTTCCTTCGAGCACGGGCACAGGCTTTTCACCGGGACGTTCACTTCGGCCCAGATCGACGTGGCCTGTGCGCGCGTTTCGGCGATCCAACGGCCCTGGTATTCGAGCAGGCTTTCGACACCGGACACCGGTGCACGCTTGCGCAGGAAGAACGGGAAGCGTGCCTCGATGCGACCTTCTTTCGCGTTCAGCTTGTCGAGCATCACGCCCAGCTGCGTGCGCAACGCCGCGCCGTCGAGCGGCCCTTCGAGCGCGTCGAGCCACGCGACGAAGCGCGACATGTGCGTGCCCTTCTGCTCAGCCGGCAATGCGACGTCCAGATCCCACTGCGCGACGGTGCCAAGCGCCGCCTTGCCGATCGCAAGCGTCAAGGGATAGCGCACATCCTTGATGCCGACGCGCTGGATCGCCACGTGGCGCTCGTCACGCGCACTTTGCGTGTCGGGGATGTGCAGGGCGTCTTTCAGGTTGCTCATGGTTCAAGGGGCGGCGGCAAAGCCGAGGCTAGAGCGCCGGCGGCAAAAACTCAGTCGCAAGGATGACACTAAAGCGATTTCGGTGCTGAACGCGGGCTTGACGTCTGCGTTCAGGGATTTCGAACCCTCAGCTGTTGACGGCCGGCCTGACCAGCGATGGCCGCACGCTGAAGCGCTTGAGGATCGACTGCTCGATGCCTGCCGCGTCGAGCCCGACGAGCGCGAGCACCTTGGCCGGGTCGCCGTGCTCGATGAATTCGTCGGGCAACCCCAGCTGCAGCACGGGCGCGTCGAGCCCTGCGGCCTGCAGCGCTTCGAGCACCGCCGTGCCGGCGCCCCCCAGCACGCAGCCTTCCTCGACCGTGACGATCGCCTCGTGCGTGCGCGCGAGCTCGACGACCAGCGCGCTGTCGAGCGGCTTGACGAAGCGCATGTTGGCGACCGTCGCATCGAGCTTGCCGGCGGCTTCGAGCGCCGGATAGAGCAGCGTGCCGAACGCGAGGATCGCGATGCGCTGGCCGCGCCGGCGCACCTCGCCGCGGCCCCACGGCAGCTCGCTCAGGCTGCGCTCCACCGCGACGCCGGCACCGGCGCCGCGCGGATAGCGCACCGCGCTCGGGTGGTCGTGCCTGAAAGCGGCCGTGAGCGCCTGCCGGCATTCGTTTTCGTCGGCCGGTGCCAGCACGCTCATGTTCGGAATGCAGCGCAGATAGGCGATGTCGAACGCGCCGCAGTGCGTCGCGCCGTCGGCCCCGACGATGCCCGCCCGGTCGAGCGCGAAGACGACCGGCAGGTTCTGGATCGCGACGTCGTGGATCAACTGGTCGTAGGCGCGCTGCAGGAAGGTCGAGTAGATCGCGACCACCGGCTTCATGCCGTCGCAAGCCAGACCGGCGGCGAAGGTCACGGCGTGCTGCTCGGCGATGCCGACGTCGAAATAGCGGTTCGGGAAGCGCTTCTCGAACTCGACCAGGCCCGAGCCCTCGCGCATGGCCGGCGTGATGCCGATCAGCCGCTGATCCTGCGCGGCCATGTCGCACAGCCATTGGCCGAACACCTGCGTGAATGTGGTCTTCGGTGGCGTGCTCGGCTTCTGCAGGCCCACCGCGGGATCGAACTTGCCCGGGCCGTGGTAGTTGATCGGGTCGGCCTCGGCGAGCTTGTAGCCGTAGCCCTTCTTCGTCACGACGTGCAGGAACTGCGGGCCCTTCAGCCCGCGCAGGTTTTCGAGCGTGGGGACGAGCGAATCGAGGTCGTGCCCGTCGATGGGGCCGACATAGTTGAAACCGAATTCCTCGAAGATCGTGCCGGGAACGACCATGCCCTTGGCATGTTCCTCGAGCCGGCGCGCCAGCTCGAACAGGGGCGGCGCGTTCTTCAGCACCGTCTTCGCGGTGTCGCGCGCGGCGGCGTAGAACTTGCCGCTCATCAAGCGCGCAAGGTAGCGGTTGAGCGCGCCGACCGGCGGCGAAATCGACATGTCGTTGTCGTTGAGCACGACCAGCATGTCGGCATGCGAAACGCCGGCGTTGTTCAACGCTTCGAACGCCATGCCTGCGCTCATCGCGCCGTCGCCGATCACCGCCACCGCCTTGCGGTCCTCGCCGCTCAGCTTGGCGGCGACCGCCATGCCGAGCGCCGCGGAAATCGAAGTCGACGAATGGGCGGTACCGAAGGTGTCGAACACGCTTTCGTCGCGCCGCGGAAATCCGCTGATGCCGCCAAGCTGGCGCAGCGTCGCCATGCGCTCGCGGCGGCCGGTCAGCACCTTGTGCGGATAGGTCTGGTGGCCGACGTCCCACACGATCCGGTCGTGCGGTGTGTTGAAAACGTAGTGCAGCGCGATCGTCAGCTCGACGGTTCCGAGGTTGCTCGACAGGTGGCCGCCCGTCTGCGAGACGCTGTGCAGCACGAACTCGCGCAGCTCATTGGCCAACTGCGGCAGCTGGCTGCGCGTGAGCTGGCGCAGATCGGCCGGGCCTTCGATGGTCTTCAGCAGGGATTTGTTCATTGGGTCCTCTTCAGCACTCGCGCTCGACGACCTTGTCAGCCAGCAGGCTGAGCCAGGCGGCATCGGTGAGGCCGCTGCGTGCGAGCGCCGCTTGCGCCTGGTCGCGCAGTTCGGCCGCATGGCGACGCGCGGCGTCGATCCCGAGCACTGTCACATAAGTGGGTTTGTTGTGGTGCATGTCCTTGCCCGCTGTCTTGCCGAGCGTCTCGGACGCCTGCGTGACGTCGAGGATGTCGTCGACGACCTGGAACGCGAGCCCGATGGCCCCGCCGAACTCCGCGAGCGCCTGCCATGCGGTCGCATCGACCGTTCCGCAGCTCACGCCCATCAGCACGCTCGCCTGCAGCAGGGCGCCGGTCTTGCGGCGATGCATGTCGCGCAGCGCATGCTCGTCGAGCGTGACGCCGATGCTCGCCAGGTCGATCGCCTGGCCGCCGGCCATGCCCGCGTGCCCGGCCGAGCGCGCGAGCAGCGAGCACAGCTTCGCCTGCAGCTCGGGCGGAACACCGGTGTCCGGCGTCAGCACCTCGAAAGCGAGTGCCTGCATCGCGTCGCCGGCGAGCATCGCTTGCGCCTCGCCGTATTGCACATGCACAGTGGGTTTGCCGCGACGCATCACGTCGTTGTCCATGCACGGCATGTCGTCGTGGATCAGCGAGTAGGCGTGGATCAACTCGACCGCCACCGCCGCGCGCAATGCGGCTTCGTGCAAACCACCGACAGCTTGCGCCGCGGCCAGTACGAGCAGCGGCCGCACACGCTTGCCGCCGTCGAGCACGCCGTAGCGCATCGCCAGGCCGAGACCGGCCGGCGCTCCGGTGGGCAGCCAGCGATCCAGCGCACGCTCGAATTCGTCGAGCTCGTCGCGTACCCAGGCGTCGAATTCGGACCGCTTCATGAGTCCTTCCACGGCTTGAGCTGCCCGTTCTCGAGCACCTTGACCTGCGCCTCGACCGCTTCGAGCCGTGCGCGGCAATAGCTCAGGAGTTCAGCCCCGCGGCGATAGCTTTCGAGCAGGCGATCCAGCGGCATCTGTCCGGCCTCCATCGCCGCGACCAGGCGCTCCAGTTCGGCCAGCGCGTCTTCGTAGGTGGCGGGCTCGTTGGCGGCCGCGTCGGTTGGGGAAGTTTTCACCATGTGAATGTGCAAGGGGGCAATTGTAGTCAGCCCGGAGTCATCGACGACCGCGCACCGCCACCTGGTAACCCAGCGGACGGGATAGCCAGGCTTGCGCCGGGAAAACCGTAACGGATGGGTACAATCCGCCGCTCGCTTTCGGTACGCCGAGGGCGCGCAAGCAAGCCCATTCGAAGTCCCGTTCGAATGGCGGGTTGACATTGGTTTTTGGAGATCCTGGGGATCATGTCCGACCTGAGCATCACCCTCGAAGCTCTCGAGCGCAGCCGCTCGCAACTCTCGGCCGCAAGCTATTTCGATGAAGCCATGTTCCGCCGCGAACAGGAGCTGCTCTTTCAGAAGGGCCCACGCTATCTCGGCCACGAGCTCGTCGTGCCGGACATCGGCGACCACTACACGCTGCCCCAAGAGGGCGACGGCCGGGCGCTGGTGCGCACCGCGCGTGGCGTCGAGCTGATCTCCAACGTCTGCCGGCACCGCCAGGCGGTGATGATGCGCGGGCGCGGCAACACCGGCTCTCACATCGTGTGCCCGCTGCACCGCTGGACCTACGACCTGAGCGGGCAACTGATCGGCGCGCCGCATTTCTCCGACGATCCGTGCCTGCACCTGAACAACTACGCGCTGCAGGCGTGGAACGGCCTCATCTTCGAGCGCCGTGGCCACAGCCGCGACGTGGCGGCCGAGCTCGCGACGCTCGGCCCGCGAGCGGAGCTCGAGTTCAATGGGTATCAGTTCGACCGCGTCTACCTGCACCAGTGCGACTACAACTGGAAGACCTTCATCGAGGTCTACCTCGAGGACTATCACGTCGGCCCGTTCCACCCGGGGCTCGGCAACTTCGTCGCCTGCGACAATCTGCGCTGGGAAATGGGACGCGACTACTCGGTGCAGACGGTCGGCGTGGCCAACGCGCTCGGCAAGGCCGGCTCGGATATCTACAAGAAGTGGCACGAGGTCGTGCTCGCCTACCGCGGCGGCGAGCCGCCCAAGCACGGTGCGATCTGGCTCACCTACTACCCGAACGTGATGCTCGAGTGGTATCCGCACGTGCTGGTCGTCTCGACGTTGTTCCCGCAGGGTCCGCGCAAGACGCTCAACGTGGTCGAGTTCTACTACCCCGAGGAGATCGTCGCCTTCGAGCGCGAGTTCGTCGAAGCCCAGCAAGCGGCGTACATGGAGACCTGCGTCGAGGACGACGAGATCGCGCTGCGCATGGATGCCGGCCGCAAGGCGCTGTACGAGCGCGGCGACGACGAGTTCGGGCCGTACCAGAGCCCGATGGAAGACGGCATGCAGCAGTTCCACGAGTGGTACCGCCGCGCGATGCGCTAGGGAGCCCTCCGCCAAGTCCGCGCGATGCGCGCGACGCCGTCGCGCTAGCATCGCCGCATGTCCGCACCCGCGTTGATGCTGCTCGCCTCGCTGCTGTTCGCGACGATGGGCGTGTGCGTCAAGCTTGCGTCGGCGCACTACTCGGTGGGCGAGATCGTCTTCTACCGCGGGCTGATCGGCGCCGTGATGATCGCCGGCGTCTCGCGCTGGCACGGCGGCACGTTGCGCACGCGGGTTCCGGCCATGCATTTCTGGCGCAGCCTGACCGGCGTGATCTCGCTGGTGCTGTGGTTCTACGCGATCGCGCACCTGCCGCTCGCCACCGCGATCACGCTGAACTACATGTCGTCGGTGTGGATGGCGCTGTTCCTGATCGGCGGGGCGGTGATGCTCGGCTCGAGCCGTGTCGACGGCAAGCTCGTCGGCACGGTGCTGCTCGGTTTCGTCGGAGTTGCGCTCGTGCTGCGGCCGACGATCGAGCACGACCAGTTGTGGCCCGGCCTCGTCGGCCTGCTGTCGGGCATGCTCGCGGCGATGGCCTACCTGCAGGTGACGGCGCTCGGCCGCGCGGGTGAAAACGAGTACCGCGTGGTGTTCTACTTTTCGATCGGCGGCGTGGCGGCCGGGTTGCTGACGATGCTGTGGAGCGGCGTGAGTTCGCACAGCGCTAGCGGGGTGCTGTGGCTGGCCGCGGTCGGCGTGCTTGCGACCGTTGCGCAACTGATGATGACGCGCGCCTACGCGACCGGCAAGACGCTTGTCAACGCGAGCCTGCAATATCTCGGCATCGCGTGGGCATTTCTGTACGGCGTGCTGCTTTTCGACGATCCGGTCACCTTGATGGCGGCGGGTGGCATGGTCCTGATCGTCGCGGCCGGCCTCGCTGCGACGCTGCTGCGCAGCCACGCCGCGCCCGCCGATGCCTCACGCAACCTGAGTGAATCATGACGACGACCTACACCACACTGATCAATGCGGCGCAACTGCAAGCGCTGATGCGCGAAGGGGCGCCGCTCGTCGTGCTCGACGCGAGCTTCGATCTTGCCGACCCCGACGCCGGGCAGCGGGGCTACCGCGAACAGCACCTCCCCGGCGCTCACTATGTCCATCTCGATCGCGATCTGAGTGCGCCGAAGACCGGGACCAACGGCCGTCACCCGTTGCCCGCGCGCGAAACTTTCGGGGCGCTTGCCGGGCAGCTCGGCATCACGCCCGCGACGCAGGTCGTCGTCTACGACCGGCAAGGTGCGATGTATGCGGTGCGTGCGTGGTGGATGCTGCGCTGGCTCGGGCACGCCGCGGTCGCGGTGCTTGACGGCGGATGGGCTGCATGGCAGGCGGCCGGCGGCGCGCTGAGCGCGGAGATCCCGTCGCTTTCCACCGGCAGCGAGCCGTACCTTCCCCGCAAGAGCGTTGCGAAAGCGATCGACGCGGACATCCTCACGCGGCTGCTCGGCCGGCATCCGCTGATCGATGCGCGCTCGCCCGAACGCTTTCGCGGCGAGGTGGAGCCGCTCGATGCGCAGGCGGGCCATATCCCCGGCGCGCGCAACCGCTACTTCAAAGACAACCTCGGTCCCGACGGCCACTTCAAGAGCCCGGAACAACTGCGTGCCGAATTCCTGCCGTTGCTCGCCGGCGCGCCGCCGGGGCAAGTGGTGCACCAATGCGGCTCCGGCGTGACGGCCTGCCACAACCTGCTGGCGATGGAACATGCGGGCCTGACGGGCTCGGCGCTGTATCCGGGTTCGTGGAGCGAGTGGTCGGCCGATCCGCAACGACCGGTGGCCAGGCATTGACCTTGCCCCCCTTTGCGGATTACCTTCGATCCGGGTGGAACGAGTTCCATCGCGAGTGTCTAACTTCAGACGTGCCCGGAGCACTTCAAGGAGGTTGTCATGTTTCGCCGCATCCTGGTTCCTACAGATGGTTCGGACATCACCAAGAAGGCCGTCGACGTTGCCATTGGCATGGCGCGCGCGATGGGTGCGCGCCTGTACACGCTGAGCGTGAAGGAGCCCTTCCCGTACAGCGCGATCTCCGAGATGCAGCCCACCCCGCCGCAGGAGTTCTACGACGCGCAGGAGCGCATCGCCAACGCGCGTGTGCAGCAGGTGCGAGAGGCCTGCGTCACGGCCGGCCAGACCTGCGAGGCTCACACGATCGAGGCTCTGCATCCCTGGGAAGCGATCATCGATCACGCCAAACGGCAGGAATGCGACCTCATCGTGATGGCTTCGCACGGCCGTCGCGGCGTCTCGGCGCTGCTGCTCGGCAGCGAGACGCAGAAGGTGCTGACGCACACGACGATCCCGGTGCTGATCGTTCGCTAGCGATACGAACGGCGCGCGGCGCTCAGTGTGAGTGCCGTGCGCCGGCCGACAGCAGCACGACGCCAAGCCCGGCGCCGATCCACGCAATCTGCGACAGGGTCTCGCGCAGCGCGAGGCGCCGTTGCAGTTGCGGAATGAGGTCTGCCACCGCGACGTAGATGAAGCTGCTCGAGCCGACCACCAGCAGGTAGGGGAAGAGCGCTTCCCAGGGCCCGACGATGAAGTAGCCGAGCACGCCGCCGAGCACCGCGGCGAGGCCGGAGATGGCGTTGTAGAGCAACGCCTTGCTGCGTGAGAAGCCGGCGTTGATCAGCACGATGTAGTCGCCGACTTCCTGCGGGATTTCATGCGCCAGGATCGCGATCGACGTGACGATGCCAAGCCTTGCATCGACGAGAAAGGCGGCCGCGATGATGACGCCGTCGCAGAAGTTGTGGATGCTGTCGCCGAGCAGCACCGTCCAGCCGCCGCGGCCCGCCTGTTCGGCGTCGAAGCCGTGGTGATGATGGTGCTCGTCGTGCTCGTGGTGGTGTCCGTGCCGGTACAGCTCGGCCTTCTCGAGCAAAAAGAAAAACAGCAATCCGCCCAGCAGCGTCAGGAACAGCTCGTGGGCGCCGGCCGCGCTCTCGAAGGCTTCCGGCAGCACGTGCAGCAGCGCCGTGCCGAGCAGAACGCCTGCCGACAAGCTGACGAGGTGGCCGACGAGGCGGCTGAGCACTCCCATCGTCAGGCTCGCGGCGATCAGCACCGACAGCAAGCCGCCGGCCA
>Ga0184637_10001064_pt1 | contig 19067 bp, 20 predicted proteins | sample PLM3_127_b2_FD_133143 | JGI IMG/M metagenome (GOLD analysis project Ga0184637, IMG submission 133143) | Groundwater sediment microbial communities from an aquifer in East River, Colorado, USA - PLM3_127_b2 | ecosystem: Environmental > Terrestrial > Soil > Riparian zone | place: USA: East River...
CGGCGAGCAGCCAGCCATAGGCGCCCTGCGAGCGCAGCGCCGCCACCGTCTCGGCAGAGAAGTCGAAGGTCAGGTCCCAGTGTTGATTGAAGACCGTGAAGTCGCGCTGGAGCCGCGCCACGACCGGATGCGTGGCATCGACCGCCCGCGGACCGAGTTCCACGCGACCGCTGAGCGGCGAATAATGAGCGACGGCGATGTCGGCGGCATTGGCCTGATGCTCGGCAGTGACGGAGAACTGCAGGGTCTCGATCAGATCGGGCGTGTCCGCGATCGCCGCCGTCAGCATGGCCGTGAGGTTGTAGTTCGCGAGCGCATAGCCGCGCAGCTTGGCGCGTCTTTCCTCGACCGAAGCGGGAACATCGATCCCCTGATAGACCGGCCAGAACAGCAGATAGACCAGCGCATCGGTCTTTGGGCCGATGGGTCTGACCGGCAGCGTTGCCACCGGGCCGCCCTCGTCGCGCGCCATCTCCATCGGAATGCGACGGCCCTCGTATTTGCCGAGCGCCAGCCCAAGCGATCGTCGGCCGCCGTGAAACCGCTCATCGAACAAGACCGGGAAATATTCAGGACGCTCCGACAGCTCGGTGGGCTCAAACTCCGGCGAGACGTCGAACACCCGATAGTCCGCCTGACCGAGCGATCGCGCCAAGGCTTCGAAATCGGGTATTCCCGCGCGCGGGACGCGCGGCGCCCACTGCAGCGAGTTCACATGATCAAGGCCACGATGGGCGCGGGCGGCGATCTTTCTGAAATCGTCGGCGCGGGCGCCGTCGCCGTCGCCATGGCGATGGTGACATTCTCGACGGCGTTGCCGCTGATCCGGATCTTCGCTTCGAGATCGCGGGTCCGCCAATCCGCCCGCAGCTCGAGCATCGTCCGGACGCGCTCTTGGTCCGCCCGATACGCGGACCAGAACGCCAGGAACGACAGTACGACACCGACAAGACCAACACCAACCGGTGCGACCCAGCCGCTGCGCAGCAATCGGGCGGTTCCCATCAATGGTTCCAATCGGCCTTTGCGATGGCTGCGGGAGGTTCGGCTTCCGCGACCAGTTTACGCAGCGGGCTAGGCCCAAGTCACTATGCCGGTGGAACTAGGGGCACCGTGCTTGACTTACTGCGTTGAATGAATGCAGCAAGAAGCCGCAGATCAGGGATTTGAGGGGTGCCGCGTGACAATTCCACCGACATTGGACGCGCTGCTGCCGGAAGACGTGGCCAAGAAGGCCGAAACGACCGGCATCGCCAAGGCCCAGCGCGATCCCATGACTCTCCTGGCACTGTCGGTGCTGGCCGGCGCTTTCATTGCGCTGGGCGCCATGTTCTCGACCCTGGTCGCCACCGGCCTCGAGGGCGAGCTGCCCTTCGGCCTGGCGCGCCTCATCCCGGCGCTCGCATTCTCCCTGGGCCTGATCCTGGTGGTCGTCTGCGGCGCCGAGCTCTTCACCGGCGACGTGCTGATGACCATCGCCTGGGCCAGCGGTCGCCTGACGCTCGGCGATATGCTGCGTGCCTGGGCGCTGATCCTGGCCGGCAATCTGGTCGGCGCCGTGGGTACCGCGGTGCTGGTCTACATCTCGGGGCACTGGCTGATGGCCGATATGCAGGTCGGCGTTCAGGCGGTGAAGATCGCCGCGGCCAAGGCCAGCCTGCCCGTGGGCATGGCGTTCTGGCGCGGCGTCCTGTGCAATGTCCTGGTCTGCCTCGCCGTCTGGGGATCGCTGGCGGCACGCAGCGTGACCGACAAGATCCTTGTGGTCATCCTGCCGGTGACCGCCTTCGTCGCCGCCGGCTTCGAGCATTCGGTGGCGAACTTCTATTATCTGACTCTGGGCTGGCTGCTGCGGCTGCTGTCGCCCTCCGAGTTCCTGATGCTCCTGTCGCAGGAGGAGATCGCCACGGGCGCCATCAGCGCGCGCCATGTGCTGCCGACCCAGGCGGCCGTCATCTCAGGAAACCTGGTCGGCGGGGCTTGCTTGGTGGCACTGACCTATTGGTTGGCGTATCTGCGGCCGCGCCGCGCGTTACCAGTGGCGCCGGTCGCAATCGCCGCCGAAGATCAGACCCCCCGCCGGAACAATCCCGGATAATCCACCACGAAGCCATCCGCATCGACCGAGATGTCGGCGGTGAAACCGCTGTCGACGCCGTGGAAGCGCCAGAGCCGGTCGGCGAGCCGGGTGTAACGCTGCGGTCCGGCGCGCAGGCTGAGTTCGGGGGCCAGGATATAAGCCACGCTGATATCGACAGCCTCGCCTGCCGCCGGGTTCAGGCGTCGGATCGGCAAGGTGTTGGTGGCTGGCGTCAGCGAAATATCGACATCGATGCAACCGTCGAGTGCTGGAATCCAGATCCCCTCCTGATCGCTCCAGCGACCGGTGCCGTTGGCGGAAATCTCGAGGATGCGACCGCGGTTGGCGATCTCCACCCGCACCCGCCGCGTGCGCCACGCGACGTCCGCCTCAACGACGTAGCTGGCCTCGATGCCGGCGCCCTCCAGATCGGCGACGATCTGGCCGCGCAGCACATGACCGCTCGCCAGCGCCTCGCATTCGAACTGTTCGCTGCCTGATCCCTGATCGGGCAACCAGTCCCAGCGCCAGTTTCGATGGGTCATTGAACATCCATCCTGATCACCTGCCAGATCGCCTTGGCCTGGAACGTCTCGTTGTCGATCTCCGGCTTTTCCTTGAACGGCCACATGACGAAATAGGGGCCGAAATCGTGCCCGGCCAGCGTCACGCCGTCCAGGTCCAGGGCGAGGATCGGAGTGTGGCTGGTCATTTCATCAGCGGTGATCGTCACCTTGTAATCGTCCAGCGCCGTCAGCGTCGCATCGCCGGCATCGGCGCCGGCCAGCTTCAGCACGTCGGCCAGCAACGGCCCGCGGAACCGGCCCGCGCTGGGGAAGTTCATCGGCTGCTCGGTCAGCTCATGCTGCGGCAGCGCCTGGAGCTGGGCACGCGACAGACTGACCGTACCGCCGGGAACCTTACCGGCGACCATGAGGTTTCCGTCCTGTGCCAGCGCCGCGGGAGCGGTCTGTGCCGCAACCAAGATCAGGACCACGGCAATCGCCAGCTTGAAATAACCATGCATCAGTATTTTCCTTTTAAGGTCAATCACTTGTGAAACCCTCCTCGGCATGGTCGGACAGTTTGACGCGCCGGCGCAAGAGCCGAGTTTGGCAATCGGTGCGGGGTGCCGTCGATTGCTCGCATTGAACTGGAGGGCGCGCTTCGCTATGAAGCGCGCGAGCCCGCCGGAATCCTTCACAGCAGGTCACAGATCCATGAAGCTTACCCGCAAAGTCCGCGACATCCTCGCCAACTACGAAAGCGACAACCCCGGGACCAAGGCCAATCTGGCCCGCATCCTGATGCATGGCCGCCTGGGCGGCACCGGCAAGCTCGTCATCCTGCCCGTGGACCAGGGTTTCGAGCATGGACCGGCGCGCAGCTTCGCGCCCAACCCACCCGCCTACGACCCGCACTACATGTTCGAGATCGCGATGGAGGCCGGGCTCAACGCCTATGCAGCACCCCTCGGCATGATCGAGGCCGGCGCCGATACGTTTGCCGGACAATTGCCGACCATCCTCAAGGTGAATTCCTCCAACAGCCTGTCGCGCATCAAGGACCAGGCGGTCACCGGCTCGGTCAAGGACGCGCTGCGCCTCGGCTGCTCGGCCATCGGCTTCACCATCTATCCGGGATCGGATCACGCGCTCGACATGATCGAGGAATTCCGCGAACTGACGGCGGAAGCGAAAGCCTCTGGCCTCGCCGCGGTGCTGTGGTCCTATCCGCGCGGCGATCATCTGTCCAAGGATGGCGAGATGGCGGTCGACATCTCCGCTTATGCCGCGCACATCGCGGCGCTGGCCGGCGCGCACATCATCAAGGTGAAGCCGCCGACAAGCTTCCTCGAACTGCCCGAAGCGAAGAAGGTCTACGAGCAGGAGAAGATCCCGATCGGCACGCTCACGGAGCGCATCCGCAACGTGGTGCAGGCCTGCTTCAACGGCCGGCGCATCGTCGTTTTCTCCGGCGGCGCATCGAAAGGCGAGGATGGCATTTTCGAGGAAGCGCGCGCCATCCGCGACGGCGGCGGCAACGGCTCGATCATCGGCCGCAACACCTTCCAGCGACCGCGCGAGGATGCGCTGAAGATGCTCGACACCCTGATCAAGATCTATCAGGGCAAGGAGTAAGACGATCTCCAGCTCTGCAACGGACGCGGCAGACAGTTGCCGGGTCTTCCTGCGCCTCGCCGCGGCGACCGATGCCGCGACGCTGGAGGCGCGTCTCGCCGATCCCATGGTGGCGAGCGTGCTGCTGGCGTCGGACGCCAGGGCCGATGCGCACCATCGCGACCTGGTGCGGCGGATCCAGCAGGCCGATCGACCAGTGCTGGTCCGCGATGACGTCGAACTGCGCGCGGCCCTCGAGGCCGACGGCGTGCACGTCACCGATGCCGCATCGGTCGCGGCCTTGCGGCGCAAGCTGGGCAACGGATTGATCGTCGGCGCGGAATGTCCCTCCGAGCGCCACGCCTGCATGGTGGCCGCGGAAGACGGCGCGGATTACGTCGCCGTGCGGGTGAATGCGGAAAACCGCGAGGCGGTCCTCGACCTGCTCGGTTGGTGGCAGGAGATCATGACGGTGCCGATCGTAGCCTTCGTCGACGCGACATTCGATCCAGGCCCGCTACGCGCTTACGCGGATTTCATCTCGCCCGCAGCCGATTGATGCAGGGCGTGCAGCCAATTCCCTCTGCGTTCAGGCGGAGCGCATCTCGCGAACGTAGCGCGTGATCTCGTCGCTGATCAGGCGCGTCTGCTCCGAGACGTCGCGGGTGGCGGTCATGACGCGGGACGAGGCTTGGCCGGTCTGCTGTGACGCCTCGCCCAGGTCATGGATTGTGGCGGAAAGCTGAGTTGCACCGCCGGCGGTCGCAGTGGCGTTCTGCGAAATCTCCCTGGTCGAGTGGCTCTGTTCGCTGACGGCGCGCGACACATCGCCCGCCATGGCGCTGATCTGACTGACAGTCCCGACGAAGTTCTGGAACGCCCGGCTCGTACTGCCGGAGGCGGATTGCATCGACTGCACCTGTGTCTCGATCTCTTCGGTGGCGCGCGCGGTCTGGGTCGCCAGGGCCTTCACCTCCTGCGCCACCACGGCGAACCCGCGGCCGGCGTCGCCGGCGCGGGCCGCCTCAATGGTGGCATTCAGCGCCAGCAGGTTGGTCTGTTCGGCGATCGAGCGGATAAGAACCACGACCTCGCCGACCTTCATCGACATGTCGTTGAGCGCGCTCACGGTCTTCGCCGTCTCGTTCATCTGGGCGACCGCATCGTTGCTGATGCTGGCGGACCTGCCAACCAAATCGGCGATCTGGTCGATCGAGCTGGAAAGCTGCTCGGTCGCGCTGGAGATCACACCGACGCTGCCGCTCGCCTGTTCGGCGTTCTGCTTGGCGTCGACTGCGATGGTGCTGGTCCGGCTGGCGAGGCCGTCCATCTGCTGCGAGGTCTCGTTAAGCGCGGCGCAGGCGCTGGAAACGCCCTGCATGAGCTGCTCCACCCGCTCCGCGAAAGACTGGCTCATCGCGTCGATGCGTTCCTGCCGTTCGGCCTTGGCGGCGGCATCGGCCGCCTGCTGGCGTCCGGCCTCGCCGGCCTGGTCGCGCTGCTGGCGCAGTTCGCCGCGCATGGTTTCAAGGGCCTTCAACAAGGCGCCGAACTCGTCACGCCGCCGCACCGCGATCGTTTCATCGAGATTGCCTTCCGCAATCGTCTTGGCGGCGCCCATCGCCATCCTGAGCGGCCGCAGGATCACGGCGGCAAACAGCAACGACGCGGCCAGGATGGCAACCGCGAGCACGCCGGTGATCATCCATTCCTGCCGACCAGCCGAGGTCACAGTGGCATCGGCGGATTCGCGGGCCGTATAACCCTCTGCGAGGATCATCTCGGTGAGCTCATCCAGCGCAGTCGCTGCCTCTTGTTGCAGCACATCCATCTGATTGGTGTCGAAGATCGCGGTGGCGCCATTGACATCGCCGCCCAGATGGCCGATGGCGGCATCGCGCCATTGGCCTATGACCTCGACAGCCTCGTCGACCTTGGCGCGGGATTCGTCGGTCGTCGCGCGCTCCTTCACAACGGAGACGTTGTCCAGCAGCTCCTTGATCTGACCGTCGAACTGCGGGGGCGCCGCGGCCCAGTCGACCCGGTTGTCGAACTGCATGGTCGTCTTCAGGAACAGATCGGCGTCCTCGAAGCTGCGCGCGGCCAGCTGGACATAGTTCACCAACATCACCGGACCGTCATACATGTCGACGGCCAGCTTGCCCAAGGAATTGACCGTCTGCTGGGCATAGAGGCCTTTGCCGACAAACGCAGCCAGCAGGACCAGGCAGGCGACGAGCAGTTTGATGCGAATGGACATTGGGCGCGCTCTCTCGGGCTGCGGACTACTGCACCGTGATGGTCAGTTTCATCTTGGGGTGGATGGCGCACTTCACCTCGTAGGTCCCGGGGGCGTCGAAGCTGGCCGACTTCGCATCGCCGGGACTGATCTGGCCGAGGTTGCTGGCCGTCGGCCCCTTGATCAGGACCGCGTGCGCGACCTTGTCGTCGTTGTTGAATTTCACGCTGTCGCCGACCTTGATCTGCAGGCTGTCCGGATTGAACGTCTTGCCGGCTTGCCCAACGGGCACTTCTTCGGCGTGCACCGGTAAGGCGATCGCGCAGAGCGCGACCTGAGCCGTGAGTATGACGATTGCGAATTTCATGTGACCTCGGTTCCCCTGGAAGTGGTTGTCACGGCAGGACGGGCAGCGTCATGGGACGATCCAGCCCGGTCAGCGTTTGCATAAACGCGACCAGATCCTTCACTTCCTCATCGTTCATCGCGATCGGCTTCATCTCCGGGTCCAGGCTCGGCCGCTGAATGCCGCCTTTGACATAGTGGCGGACCACGTCTTCGAGCGTCGCCATCGAACCGTCATGCATGTAGGGCGCGCGCTGGCCGATGTTGCGCAGCCCGGGAGTCTTGAAGGCGTATTGCAATTCGGCAATGCCCGGCACGATTTTGGCGCGGCCGATATCGTCGGTCGCGGGTAAGCCGACATCGTGGAAACTGTCGTCGGTGAAGGTCCAGCCCGAATGGCAGCTGGAGCATTGCGCCTTGGTGTTGAACAGGATGAAGCCACGCTTCGCGTCGTCGCCGATCGCCTTTTCGTCGCCCGCGACCCAGCGGTCGAACGGGGCTTCCGCCGAAACGATGGTGCGCTCGAACGTAGCGATCGCCGCGGCGATGTTCTGTTCCGTGATGCCCACGCCCGGGAACACCTGGTCGAATTTCTTCTGATAGCCCGAGATGCCCTTCAACCGATCAATCAGCACGTTCATCGGCGTGTTCATTTCGCCCGCCGCGGTGATCGGTCCGGTGGCCTGCTGTTCCAGCGATTCGGCGCGGCCGTCCCAGAAGAAGATCTCGCCCCAGGCGCGATTGATGATGGTCGGTGAATTGCGCGCAAGCGACAGCATGTTTTCGCCGACCGCGGTCTTGTGGCCATCTTCCCAGCCGAAGCTCGGATTGTGGCAGGAGACGCAAGCCTGGACGCCGGAGCGCGACAAACGCGGATCGAAGAACAACGTCTTGCCAAGCTCGGCCTTTGCCGGCGCATAGGCATTGTCGGCCGGAAACGGAATCTGTGTCGGCCGCTCGTACAGTTTTTTCATCGCGGCGATATCGGCGTCGCCCGGCTGGGCCGATGCGACCTGCGTATCGGCCGATGCGGCGCCGCCGGCCAGAAAGACACCCATCGCGCCTACGATGGCTGCGCCGGTACGCGTGGTTGACCGCATGAATGGTTCCGTCGTCTCGGAGGCGCGAACCCAATTGTGGATCGCCGCGGACGAGATTGTGTCGGCACAATCTTAAGGTTTACTGAATATGCCTGGGACGAAGGCCCTAGTATTGAAGATAGCGATGCGGTGTCGGCCATTGACGGCCGCCATTGCAGGCAGGCTGAGAATGCGCGTCTGAAGCGGCTTCGGCAGGCACGCCGCAATCGCCGCGAAGCCTGGCCGCGCGGCGGCTAGGTCTTTTGGCGTACCCACGCTCGGAACCAATTTGAGGTGCGCCAACAACCGCATTGTTTTTGCGGCTCGACTCGATTAACAAGGATAACCGCTTGGGAACGACGGTTTTTCTCTCCATTGCGCCGCTTTTGGGACTTTTGTCCGACAGTTCGAGAGGTTTTCGACAGGATGACTTCGCCTCGGTCGCCGAAACCGACCGTCAGCTTCGAGTTCTTCCCGCCCAAGAGCCCGGCGGCGGAAGGCCAGCTTTGGGCGGCGATCCGCGCGCTGGAGCCGCTGCTGCCGGAATATGTCTCGGTGACCTATGGCGCCGGCGGCAGCACCCGCGACGCGACCTTCGACACCGTCACGCGCATCTTCAGCGAAACCCATCTGCGGCCGGCGGCGCATCTCACCTGCGTCGGCCAGAGCCGCGCCGAGATCGACGATCTGCTGGGCCGCTATTGGCAGGCCGGCGTGCGGCACATCGTGGCGCTGCGCGGCGACCCGCCGGCGGGCGGGGACTATCAGCCGCATCCGGAGGGCTATGCCAACGCCGCCGAGTTGGTGGCCGGGATCAAGCGCGTGGCCGATTTCGAGATCAGCGTCGCCGCTTATCCGGAAACCCATCCGCAGGCCAACTCGCCGCAAAGCGATCTCGATAATCTGAAACGCAAGTTCGATTCCGGCGCCGACCGCGCCATCACCCAGTTCTTCTTCGACAACCAGCGCTATCTGGATTTCCTCGATCGCGCCGCCGCGGCGGGCGTCGTCGGCGAAATCGTGCCGGGCATCCTGCCGGTGACGCAGTTTGCGCAGATGACCAAGTTCGCCGCCATGTGCGGCGCCAGCGTGCCGGACTGGCTGGAGGATCTGTTCGACGGGCTCGACGAGGACCCGGATACGCGCCGCCTGGTGGCGGCGATGGTGACGACGGAGCAGATGCGCTCGCTGCAAGCCTCTGGCGTCAACACGTTCCATATCTATACTCTTAATCGCGCCGATCTGACCTTGGGGATCTGCCGGCGCTTGGGATTGAAGCCGGCGAAGCTGGTCGGCGTGATGGCGCCGCTATCGGAAGCGATGCCGCCGGTCCAGCGAGATCCGAACTTCCGTTAGGAAGGCCGGGAGATCCGATAGAGAACCGATATCAAGACGCTTACGGCAGTTGCCCAAGGGAAGATGCAGCTCGACAAACTGAGACCCGAAGACCTACCGCGCGAGACCGAGGCGCTGGCCGAGCTGCTGCATGCCTGCGTGCATGCCGGCGCCAGCATCGGCTTTGTCCTGCCGTTCGCGATGCCCGAGGCGCGCGCCTTCTGGAACAACAAGGTAGCACCCGGCCTGGCCGCCGGCACGCGGCACCTGATCGTGGCCCGCATGAACGGCCGGCTGGTGGGCACTGTGCAGCTCAATCTCGACATGCTGCCCAACCAGCGCCATCGCTGCGAGGCCTCCAAGTTGCTGGTGCATCCGAACGCGCGGCGCCAGGGCGCCGGGCGCAAGCTGATGGTGGCGCTGGAGCGCGTCGCCAAGAGCGAAGGCCGCAGCCTGATCACCCTCGACACGCGGCGCGGCGACGTCTCGGAGCCGCTCTATCGCGGCCTCGGCTACGAAGTGGCGGGGATTATCCCGCGCTATTGCCGGGCGCCCGACACGGAGCGGCTGGACGACACGGTCTACATGTATAAGGAACTGCGCTAGCCGCCGGCGGCAGCCGGGGGTTGCCCAGATAAAGGTCGGCACCCTCCGAAGTTAGGCGGAAATGCCGGTTTGCCGCGGGATACGGCGCGGGTTTACTCCGGCCGGTGTTCTTGGTAGCTTCCGCGCCGATTTTTCCCGACACCCATCAGGGTCTTGCGCAGGTTGATCCCATGAAAATCAACGGTAATTCGATTCGTCCCGGCAACATCATCGAGCATCAGGGGCGGCTGTGGCGCGCTGTCAAGACGCAGCACACCCAGCCCGGCAAGGGCGGCGCCTATCTGCAGGTGGAGCTGAAGGACATCCGCGACGGCACCAAGCTGAACGAGCGCTTCCGCTCCTCCGAAACGGTGGAGAAGGTGCGGCTGGACGAGCATCCGTACCAGTTCCTGTTCGCCTCCGGCGACGAATACACGTTCATGGAGCAGAACACCTTCGAGCAGATCACGCTGAACGGCGACCTGATCGGCGAGCCGGCGGCGTTCCTGCAGGAAGGCATGATGGTGACGGTGGAGAGCTACGAAGGTTCGCCGATCTCGGTCGAGTTGCCGGAGACCGTGACCATGCAGATCGTCGAAGCCGACGCGGTGGTGAAGGGGCAGACCGCCTCATCCTCCTACAAGCCGGCCAAGCTGGAGAATGGCGTGCGCGTGATGGTGCCGCCGCATATCGGGAGCGGCACGCGCATCGTGGTCAACACCGCTGACGCCACCTATGTCGAGCGGGCGAAGGACTGATCCGGTCCTCGCCGCCGCGACATTTTGAACTGGAGCTTTGATGAATCCGCGCTCGCCCCTGCTCAACGTGATGACCCGCGCCGTCGACAAGGCGGCGCGCGCGTTGAAGCGCGATTTCGGCGAGGTGCAACAGCTTCAGGTCTCGACCAAGGGCCCGTCGGATTTCGTCTCCAACGCCGATCTGAAATCCGAGCGCATCCTGCGCGAGGAGTTGGCGAAGGCGCGTCCCGGCTTCGGCTTTCTGGCCGAGGAAAGCGGCGCCAGCGCCGGCAGCGATACCGAGCATCGCTGGCTGATCGATCCGTTGGACGGCACCACCAATTTCCTGCACGGCCTGCCGCATTTCGCCATCTCGGTGGCGCTGGAGAAATCCGGCGAGGTCATCGCCGGCGTGATCTATGACCCGATCAAGGACGAGATGTTCGTGGCTGAAAAGGGTGGCGGCGCGTTCCTGAACGACCGCCGGCTGCGCGTCTCGGCGCGCAGGTCGCTGGGCGAATCCCTGCTGGCGACCGGCATTCCGTTCCGCGGCCATGGCCAGCCGGCGGATTTCGCCCACCAGCTCGATTTCGCCATGCGCGAAACGGCGGGGGTGCGCCGCTTCGGCGCCGCGGCGTTGGATCTCGCCTATGTCGCCGCCGGGCGCTACGAGGGCTTCTGGGAAGAAGGGCTGTCGCCCTGGGATGTCGGCGCCGGCATCCTGCTGGTGCGCGAGGCGGGCGGATTCGTCTCCGACCTCAAGGGCGGGCAGAGCATGCTGCATGGCGGTTCGATCCTGGCCAGCAACGGCTTGCTGCATGCCCCGCTCCAAGCGGCGCTGAAGCCCCACTAAGTCCGTTCGGCCGGGCCAACAAGCCGCGGCCACTGGCCCAGCCCGGCTATGAAATCGCGTTGTGAGAGCGTTTTCGGATCGGCTATAGTCCCCCGAACGCCGAACGGCGGCTCTGGTGAGGCTGAATTTTCTTAGAAATGTCCAGGGGTTACATCATGTCCAGAACCTGCCCCCGAACTGGCTTTGGTCGCACCCGCCGGCGTGCCCTCGCGCTCGCGACGACGCTGCTGGTAACTGGCGGCCTGATCTGGGACGGATCGCACGCGCCCGCCGCGGCACAGGCCTATAACGGCGGCCCCAACCAGGTCATCGTCAACATGGACGTGCTGAACGGCCTGCCGGGTGGCAATGGGGCCGGCTATGGCGCCCAGGGACAACCCTACGGACAGGCGCAACCATATGGACAAGCGCCGAAGTCGCAGTTCCTGCCGGGCACAGCGCCCCAAGGCTATGCCGCGCCGGCCCCGCTCAGCCAGGTGGGCAGCCCATTGGGCGCGCCGCGCTATCTGCCGCCCTACACGCCCTATGGCGTGGCGGCGGTGGGCGCCCAGCCCATGCCCCAGCCTTTGCCCTTGGCGCCCGGCCTGGCCATGCCGCCTTCCAGCACCCCGTCCAGCGTGCTGACGACGCTGGGCCCGGATGGACGGCCGATCCAGCCGATCAAGCTGAAGCAGCCGGGCACCGGCACCAAGCAGGCAGCCAAGCCGAAGAAGAAGACGGAAGAGTATGCCGCGCCAGCGCAGCCGGCGGCGCCCGAGCCGACCGAGACGGCAAGCGCGCCGGAACCGACGCCCAGCGACGAGCAGGTCGCGGCGATCGCGCCGCCCACGCCGCCGGCCGAGCCCGCGGCGGTGCCCGATGAGGTGCCGATGCCCGAGGCGACGCCTCCGGCGCCGAGCGCCACCGGCGCCATTGTCGAGACCGCGCCCGCCGTGACGGCGCCGGAGCCGCCGGCGTCCGAACCGGCGGAGGAGCAGGTCGCGGTGCCCGAGGCGCCAGCCCCTGAAGCCCCCGCCGAGGAGCCGGCGGACGACACCGCCAGCGCCGAGGAAGCGCCGGCTGAAGACACGACCGAAACCGCCGAAGCCGAAGCGCCCGCGCCGGACGAGAGTGCACCGGCAGCCCCTATTCCGCAGGGTGGCATCCGCATCGTCTTCCCCACCGAGGTCAACGAAGTGCCGGTCGAGGCGAACGCGGCGCTCGACGATCTGGCGAGCCAGATGCTGGCCGACGAGAATATGCGCGTCCAGATCATGTGCTACGCCAGCGGCACCGAGGAGACGGAAAGCAAGGCGCGGCGCAAGTCGCTGGCGCGGTGCATCAACATCCGTCAATACCTGTTCAAGAAGGATGTCCGCACCACGCGGATGGACGTGCGGGCGCTGGGCCTGAAATCCGAAGGCCAGCCGGCGGACCGCGTCGACATCGTGCCGGCAAGTTCGTGAGCGACGCGGCATCGAGGGGGAGCGCCGCGATCTCGATCCCTGACGGGGAGGCGAGTCGAACCGGATGAGCCGCCCAGCCCGTCAATTGCTGTGGATGGTCGTCGGCCTAATCGCCGCAGGCGGCATCGTGTTCCTGTTGTGGGACCGCATCCACGTCGCCTTCCTGCACAATCCGGCGCTCAACACCGGCATCCTGATGGTGCTGCTGGTCGGTATCGTCTTCGCGTTCTACCAGGTCGCGCGCCTGACCACCGACATCAACTGGATCGAGAATTTCCAGCGCGGTGGTTCGCCGGGCTCGTTCGACCAGCCGCGCCTGCTGGCGCCCCTGGCGGCGATGGTGAAGGACAAGGCGCATAACCGCCTGTCGCTTTCCGCGACGTCGCTGCGCTCGGTCCTCGACGGCATCCAGGCGCGGCTTGACGAGCACCGGGAGATTTCCCGCTATCTGATCACATTGCTGATCCTGCTGGGCCTGCTCGGCACTTTCTGGGGCCTGCTCGGCACGATCAACGCGGTCGCCGCGGCGATCCACGGCTTGAACGTGACCGGCAGCGACCCGGCCACCTTGTTCGACGATCTCAAGCGCAGCCTCGAAGGCCCACTCGACGGCATGGGCACGGCCTTCTCCGCCTCGCTGTTCGGTCTCTCCGGCTCGCTGCTGCTGGGCTATCTCGATCTGCAGGCGGGTCAGGCGAACAACCGATTTTTCGGGGAGCTGGAGGATTGGTTGTCCGGCCAGACCAAGCTGACCAGCGGCGGCGGCATGATCGAGGGCGACCAGCCGGTGCCGGCCTATATCCAGGCGCTGCTGGAACAGACCGCCGAGAGCCTCGACAATCTGCAGCGCACCATCTCCCGCACCGAGGCCGATCGGCTGCAGGCCAGCAACAACTTCAAGGTGCTGGCCGACCACATGATCGCGCTCACCGACCAGCTGCGCTCGCAGCAACAGGTCGTGCAGCGGCTGATGGAGACGCAGTCCGACATGCGCGGCGTGATAGCCAAGCTGGCCGACGTGGCGCAGCATGGCGGCTTCGGCCTCGACCCCAACAGCCGCACGCATCTGCGCAACATCGATGCGCTGCTGGCGCGCATGGCCGACGACATCAGTTCCGGCCGCAACAACGCCGTGCAAGAGCTGCGCAGCGAGATCAAGCTGCTGACCCGCACCATCGCCGTCGCCGCCGGCATGGAACAGCGCAGCTAGAGCGCGGAGCGCGCACCCCGCCATGGCCCTCGGCAATCGCCGCCACGCCAGACAGATCGAGGCCTGGCCCGGCTATGTCGACGTGCTGTCAACCCTGCTGATGGTCATCGTCTTCGTGCTGATGATCTTCGTCGTCGGCCAATTGTTCCTGAGCCAGGCCCTGAGCGGGCGCGACGAGGCGCTGGCCAAGCTGAACCGCCAGATCGCCGAACTGGCCGACATCCTGGCGCTGCAACAGCAGAACTCCGCCGAATTGCAGGGCCAGGTCGACCAGCTTTCCGGCGCCCTCACCAAATCCACCACCGAACGCGACGAACTGAAGAACCAGCTGGTCGTTGTGCTGGGCGAGCGCGACGCGCTGCGGGCGCAGATCGGCGATCTGCAGAACCAGGCCAGCCAGTTCGACGAAAAGCTGGCGCAGCAGGCGGCGCTGAGCGTGGAAGCGCAGAAGAAACTGGAAGAGGCCTACAAGTCGATCGAGGTCGATCAGGCCAAGATCAGCGCGTTGCTGACCGACATCGCGGCGTTGCAGAGCCTGCGCGACGAGCTGATGAAGAAGCTCGGCAGCTCGGAAGCGGCAAAGGAGGAGCTCAGCAGCGAGGCGCAGAAACGGGTCGAGCTACTCAACCAGCAGATCCTGGCCTTGCGCCAGCAGCTCTCCGACATCGCCGCGGCGCTGGAGATTTCCGAAACCAAGGCGCGCGACCAGGAAGTGCAGATCGCCGAGCTCGGCAAGCGCCTGAACACCGCGCTGGCCAGCAAGGTGCAGGAACTGGCGCGGTACCGTTCCGAATTCTTCGGCCGGCTGCGCGAGATCCTGGGCAACCGCGAGGACATCCAGATCGTCGGCGACCGCTTCGTGTTCCAGTCGGAGGTGCTGTTCGAGAGCGCCTCGGCGGATATCGGCTTTGCCGGACGCGAGCAGTTGGACGTGCTGGCGACGACGCTGATTCTGCTGATGGCGGAGATTCCGAGCGATCTGGACTGGGTGCTGCGCATCGACGGGCATACCGACAACCGGCCGATCCGCAGCCCGCAATTCCCGTCGAACTGGGAGCTTTCGACCGCCCGCGCGGTGGCCGTGGTGAAGTATCTGGCCAGCCGGGGCATTCCGGCCGACCGCCTGGCCGCCGCCGGATTCGGCGAGTTCCGGCTGCTCGACAACAGCGAAACCGAGGCGGGCTATCGCAAGAACCGCCGCATCGAGATCAAGTTCGACCAGCGTTAGACAAGTCGATCATGGCGGCACTGCGCGCATTCATCGGCGGCCTGCTGGGCCTCATCATCGGCGCCGTCGGCGCCGCCTTCATTTCCAGCATCGTCATGGGCTGGTTCGGCGTCGCCGATTTCGAGGGCGGCCGCGGCATGGCGGCGGTGTTCGCCTTCGGCCCCCTTGGCGGCCTTGCCGGTCTCGCGCTCGGCATCTGGCTTGGCTTGCGGATCGGCCGCAAGCCCGCGGCAGCAACCGATGCCAGGGCCCCGGCCCACGGGCTGCGCAACGCCGCCATCGCCGTCGCCGGCATCGTGGCGCTGGGGGCGTCGATCTTCTGGGTTCAATACGCCACGACGCCGCAGCACCTGGCATACGATCAGGCGAATGCGAGCCTGGCGTTCGAGCTGCGCGCGCCGGCGCGCTTGGCCGCAAGCCTGGACCCCAAGGCGATCGAGATCACGCTCGACACCAATCTCAACCAACAGCCCGGCCTCTGGTCCGAAGATCCGCCACGGGCGGAGGGAGACTGGACCAGCCTGTCGGGCGAGGTCGAGCTCTATTACCGCACCGCGCAGCGCCTGCTGGTGTTCCGGTTCCCCGGCGACCGCGATCTGATCTTCAAGCCGGCGCTGGCGGCCAAGCCCGACCCCGATGACGGCTGGAGCGATTGGGGGAAAGCGGACTTTGTCGGCCTGCCGGACCAGCCGCAGACCTTGAGGCCGGGCCCCGAAGACGCCTATGAACTGCGCTACCGGGTGCGGGTCTGGGGATCGGGCTAGAAAAGGAAACGGGCGGCGGCGCGATGGCCGCCGCCCGTATCGCCACGATTACTTGCTGACGCGCAGCTTCGAGAGCGAGTCGCCGATCGCCTTGAAGGCGCCGTCCAGCGCGGCCGCGGACTCGGCGTAGAAGTAATAGTCTTCCTCGCTGGCGCAGGCCTTCATCAGGTCCTTCGCGGTCTGGCTCGAGCCGCTGCCGAACACGATCGTGTAGACGTAGATGCCGTTCGCTTTCACCGAGTTGCAGACCGTCGTGAGCTTGCTGTTGAGGGTCGTATCGGCGGTCGACTGGTTCGTCGTGCCGAGGTTGCCCTCGTTGAGGAAACCATAGCCGGTCATGAGGGTGCTGCCCGGCATCTGGTTGAAGCCGTCGGTCATGAAGATCAGCGCTTTGTCCATCTGGTCTTCCTGATAGTCGAGCGGCAGGCCATTGGCGTCCATCTGGCCGCCCCACTTGCCACGCCACTCCGGCGACAACAGACGCCAGCCCCACGCCGCGCCGATCGGCAGCAGCGTGTTGCCCTTCGCGGTCAAGGTGTCGATCGCGGTCTTCAAAGTTGTCTTGGTGTTGGTCAGCGGCGTGATCGGCGACATCAGGCAATTGCGGTTCGCCCAGATGTCGGCGTCTTCGTCGACGCGATAGTTGCCAGTGCTGCCACGCCAGTTGTTGTTGCCACTGCCGGTGGTGTCGTTGTTGAAAAAGGTGAGAAAGCCCTCGTCCGACGGCGGCGTGTCGTTGATGTCGTCGCCGGTGGCGTAGCGCTCCCGGACGCAGCCGGCCCAGGCGTGCGGCGAGAAATACCAGCCGGCATCGCTGGAGAACATCCAGTCATCGACCAGAGTCACCGGATCGGTGCGCGTACTGACGTTGACCGTGCTTTGTACCGGCGCCGTGCAATGCGGGGTAATGCTGGTGTCGGTCGTGCCGATGCAATTGTCCTGCGCGATTCTTTCGGCATAGTCCGACAGCCAATCGGTATGCGCGGTGCCGATATTTACGACATGAGAGAACGGAACGATGCCGACCCATAGGTCGTCGACGGTCTCGTTGCTGCCGAACAGATCGTCGATCAAATCTTTGGCGGCCACCTTCAGGACGTCGATTTTCGCCGTCGGGTCGGTCGCAGAGACGTCGTTCGTCATCGAGCCGGTCACGTCAAGCACGAGAGCCACTTCCAGGCCGGTCATCTCGCGGGTGATTTCCGAGCGCGCCGCCACGTCGATCTTCTGCTGGCCGAAGACGCGCATGAAGGTGGTCGGCAGGGTGGCTGTCGCCTGTAGCGTCACCAAAGTCTCATCGTCGGACAGAACCAGATCGAAATCCGTGATGCTGGCGTCGATCGTCTCGCCGGCAAAATTGGCGTTCAGATACTTCTCGGCCTCCGGCCTCAGATCGTCCACATCCAGGGTCTGGCCGACGATGGCGCCGGCGGCGAGACCGGCGGCGTCGAGCGAGGATTGCAGCTTCGACTGGGCGACCTGGCCGCGCCCGATATCGATCGCCAGGCCGACGGCGCCAACCAGCATGATCATGCAGATGCCGACCAGCGGCGCTACGGATCCGCGCTCGCACGACCAGAGGCCGGCGATGCGGCATGTGGCACGGTGCGTGCCGTCCATCAGGATACGACGAGCGTGCATGGGTTCCCCGGCGAGTTGGTGAGCGCCCCAAGGCGCGGCTTGAAGAAGGCGCGCCGATAGACGATGCCTTCGTCGAACATCAGGCCCGGCGCGATGGGCGTATACTTGTAGAAGATCTCGGCGACAATGACGTTGTCGCGTTCGACCAGCGTCATGTCCTCGGGCAATACAGCGTCGGCCCCGGTGACACCCACTTTGCTGAGCGCCTCGAAGGAGCCGGCCATCTTGCACTGCCAGTTGACTTTCGCCACGGTCTCGCCTTGCGTGACATAGACCGAGCTGATGTAGACGACGCCGTCAGTGCCGAAATCGAACGGCTCCATGATGTTGTCGCTGGCGCCCACCATATATTCCAGATCTTCCTTCGCGACGGTCTGAGTCTGAGCCACGACGTCGGCCAAGGTGACCGCAAGCTTCTCCGCCTTCTGCGTCGACCAGATCTTGAAGGTCACCTCCGTGCAGCCGATGAAGAGCGTGAGCAGCACTGGAAACATCAGGGCGGCTTCCACCGCCGCCACGCCACGATTGTCATGCCAGAGGTTGAGGAGCCACCGCTTCATTGCGCCATTCCTCAATAGGGCTCGTTCTTGACCAGCGAATAGGCGGTCAGCTCGATGATTCCGCTGTCGCCGACGAACGCGGCGATGATCGGCGTCATGATCTGCCAAGGATAGGTGATGGTATAGATGGCGACGTTCTGGCCGCTGCCAAGGCCGGTGCAGCCGTCGCAGAAGCCATCGTTATCCGTGTCGGTCCATTCGCCCACTTCCGGTTCGTTGTTCCCGTTGGCATCGTTCCACGCTTCGGGATGGTCCACGTCCTCGAAATCGCTGAACGCTGTCGTCGTGATCGTCAGCTTGTTCATGTCGATCAACGGACCGACGCGCCGCTCGACTTCGGCTCGGATGGTCGCTTTCTGCGTGAGCTCATCCTCGACATAGCCGGTCTTGCCGAGGCGCGACGACAGGTTGGTCGCTGCCTCCAGGCTGTTGGCGACCGTCATGGCGACACTGAATTCGATGATGCCGACCATCAGGTAGATGACCGGAAGGGCGACCAAGGCAAACTCAATGGCTGTCGTGCCGCGGTTGTCGCGCCACAGCGCGAGCATCCGGCGCCAGCGCGAACGTGGCGCTTGGCTGGTCATCTTCATCTGCCCTCTGGTGCGGCATGCCAACGTCATTGTCGGACCCCAAGTCCTGATCTGCCGTAGCTTCAATCGGATCTCGGGATGTTCCCCAAGTTCCAATTAGATAAAATTTTAGATTTTCTCGTGTTTTCTGATGCTTGCGGTCCATTTGAGGGCCGCAGCTCTTAAGGAAGGGTTAAATGTGGGGTTCGCCCAAGCACCAATCGCCACACGGCGATGTGCGTTCAGGGACTTCAGTGTGCGGGGTTTGGTTAAG
>Ga0184637_10001066_pt1 | contig 19063 bp, 15 predicted proteins | sample PLM3_127_b2_FD_133143 | JGI IMG/M metagenome (GOLD analysis project Ga0184637, IMG submission 133143) | Groundwater sediment microbial communities from an aquifer in East River, Colorado, USA - PLM3_127_b2 | ecosystem: Environmental > Terrestrial > Soil > Riparian zone | place: USA: East River...
AATCCCGCCTGGACGCGGAGCGGTTCATCCGCATCCACCGCAGCCATATCGTCAATATCGACCGGATCACCGGATTGAAGCGGATCGGCGATACCGGGCTGGTGGAACTGGGCGCCATGGAGCCTTACACGGTCCCGGTCAGCCGCGGCCGGCTCGGTTGGCTGCGCTCGCGCCTGGGTGAAAGAGTGGGCGAACCCGCCGACCATCCGGACACCGCAACGGCCGCCTAATCATTTCGCACCGCAGCATCAGCGGGCTGACCGTGCGGCCTTAAATCGCCGCTAAAGCCGCCTTTCCGACACGGACGATAACTTCGCAAGCGATCCGGCCGCATTTCATGCGGACAGGCCGCTATTCGTGCAATCGGACCTCGAGTCGTGCAGCGTCCGTTGTTGCTGCACTGCACTCGAAATCAAAATTTCATAAGAGACAAAACACGACCCACCCAGGAGGACGCCGTGATCCCAGGCCCCTTTGCCTATCATCGCCCGAAATCCGTCGCCGAGGCTGTCGCTATGCTCGCCGATCTCGGCCCGGAGGCGCGGCCGCTGGCCGGCGGCCACAGCCTGATCCCCATGATGAAGCTGCGCCTCGCCGTGCCGGAGCATCTGGTGGATCTGGGCGGCCTCGGCGAGCTCAAGGGCATCAAGGCCGAGGGCAACGACATCGTCATCGGCGCCATGACCACCCAGCATGAGCTGATTGCCGACGCCACACTGGCCGCCAAGCTGCCGATCATCCGGGAGACGGCGCTGGTCATCGCCGATCCGCAGGTGCGCTATGTCGGGACCATCGGCGGCAACGTGGCCAATGGCGACCCCGGCAACGACATGCCCGCGCTGATGCTGTGCCTGGGGGCGAGCTATCAGATCGCCGGCAAGGGCAGCCAGCGGCGCGTCCCCGCCCGGGATTTCTACGAGGGCGCCTACATGACGGCGCTGTCCCAGGGCGAAATGGTGACGGCGGTGCGCATTCCCGTGCCGCCGGCCGGCCATGGCTATGCCTATGAGAAACTGAAACGCAAGATCGGCGACTACGCGACGGCGGCAGCGGCCGTCATCCTCACCATGACCCAGGGCACGGTCACCACCTGTTCCATCGGCCTGACCAATCTGGCGGAGACGCCGTTACTGGCGGAGGACGCGGCGAAGGCGGTGATCGGTACATCGCTGGATGCGGCGGCGGTGAAGAAGGCAGCGGCGGCGGCCGAGGCCATCGCCAACCCCGCCTCCGATAATCGCGGACCGGCGGCCTATCGCAAGAAAATGGCGGGCGTGATGACGGCGCGCGCGCTGCAGCGCGCCAAGGCGCGCGCAAAGTGAAAACGGGAGACCTATGATGGCGAAATCTCACGTCACCTTGAAGGTGAACGGCAAGCCGGTAGAGGCGCTGGTCGAACCGCGCACCCTGCTGATCCACTTCCTGCGCGAGCAGTTGAACCTGACCGGACCCCATATCGGCTGCGACACCAGCCATTGCGGCGCCTGCACCGTGGATCTCAACGGCAAGTCGGTGAAGTCCTGCACGCTGTTCGCGGTCCAGGCGGATGGCGGCGATGTCCTTACGATCGAGGGCATGGCGGCGGCGGACGGCACGCTGCATGCGCTGCAGGAAGGGTTCCGCGAAATGCACGGCTTGCAGTGCGGCTTTTGCACGCCCGGCATGATCGTGCGCGCCCATCGGCTGCTGAAGGAGAACCCCAATCCCAGCGAGGACGAGATCCGCATGGGCATCTCCGGCAATCTCTGCCGCTGCACCGGTTATCAGAACATCGTCAAAGCGATTCAATACGCAGCCGCCAAGCTGTCCGGCGGCGCCTTCAAGGCGGCTGCAGAATGAACGACCAGACCCCATCGAAGGAGGAGCGCGCCGAGCGGCTGCAGGGCATGGGCTGCAAGCGCAAGCGCGTCGAGGATATCCGCTTCGTCCAGGGCAAGGGCAACTATGTGGACGACATGAAGTTGCCGGGCATGCTGTATGGCGATTTCACGCGCTCGCCCTATGGCCATGCGCGGATCAAGAAGATCGATGCGACGAAGGCGAAGGCGGTGTCGGGCGTGCTGGCGGTGCTGACCGCCGCCGATCTCAAGCCCCTCAGCCTGCATTACATGCCGACGCTTGCCGGCGATGTTCAGGCCGTGCTGGCCGAAGAGAAGGTGCTGTTCCAGAACCAGGAAGTCGCCTTCATCATCGCCGAGGACCGGTATGTCGCCGCCGATGCGGCCGACCTGGTCGAGGTCGAATATGAGGAGTTGCCCATACTTGTAGACCCCTTCAAGGCGATGGCGCCGGGTGCGCCGGTGCTGCGCGAGGACATCAAGGACAAAACCGAAGGCGCCCATGGCAAGCGCAAGCACTACAACCACATCTTCAGCTGGGAGATCGGCGACCGCGAGGCGACCGACGCGGCATTCAAGAAGGCCGAGGTGTCGATCAAGGAGCTGATCTCCTATCAGCGGGTGCATCCCTGCCCGCTGGAAACCTGCCAATGCGTGGCGTCGTTCGACAAGATCAAGGGCGAGCTGACGGTGTGGGGCACGTTCCAGGCGCCTCATGTGATTCGTACGGTAGCGTCGCTGATCTCGAAGATCCCCGAGCACAAGATCCATATCATCGCGCCGGATATCGGCGGCGGCTTCGGCAACAAGGTCGGCGCCTATCCCGGCTATATCTGCGCCATCGTGGCGTCGATCGTGACGGGACGGCCGGTGAAGTGGGTCGAGGACCGGATCGAGAATCTGTCGACGACATCGTTCGCTCGCGACTACCACATGACCACGGAGATCGCCGCGACCAAGGACGGCAAGGTGACGGGCCTGCGGGTGCATGTGCTGGCCGACCACGGCGCGTTCGACTCCTGCGCCGATCCCAGCAAATGGCCGGCGGGATTCTTCAACATCGTCACGGGATCGTACGATTTCCCGGTAGCCCATTGCGCTGTTGACGGCGTCTATACCAACAAGGCGCCGGGCGGTGTCGCCTACCGTTGTTCGTTCCGGGTGACAGAGGCAGCCTACTGCATCGAGCGCGCGATGGATATTCTGGCGCAGAAGCTGAACATGGATCCGGCCGAGCTGCGGATGAAGAACCTGGTGCGCAAGGAACAGTTCCCGTATCAGTCCGCTCTGGGCTGGGAATACGACTCCGGCGACTACCACACCGCCCTGCAGAAGGCGATGGACAAGGTCAGCTACAAGAAGCTGCGGGAGGAGCAGAAGCAGCGCCAGGAATCATTCAAGCGCGGCGAGACGCGGGAGCTGATGGGCATCGGGGTCGCCTTCTTCACGGAGATCGTCGGCGCCGGCCCGTCGCGCAATTGCGACATCCTGGGCATCGCCATGTTCGACTCGGCGGAGATCCGCATCCATCCCACGGGCGCCGTCATCGCGCGCATGGGCACCAAGTCGCAAGGACAAGGCCACGAGACCACCTATGCCCAGATCATTGCCACAGAGCTGGGACTGCCCGCCGACGACATCATGATCGAGGAAGGCAACACCGACACCGCGCCCTATGGCCTCGGCACTTACGGTTCGCGTTCAACGCCGACAGCGGGCGCGGCAACCGCCATGGCCGCGCGCAAGATCAAGGCCAAGGCGCAGATGATCGCCGCCGACCTGCTGGAAGTGTCGGAATACGATCTGGAGTGGGATGTTGACCGCTTCCAGGTCAAGGGCAATCCGGAGCGCTTCAAGACCATGAAGGAGCTGGCCTGGGCGGCGTACAATCGCGTGCCCAAGGGTCTGGAGCCCGGCTTGGAAGCCGTGAACTACTACGATCCGCCGAACATGACCTATCCATTCGGCGCCTATATCTGCGTCGTCGATGTCGACGTGGATACCGGCGTGACCAAGGTGCGGCGCTTCTATGCGTTGGACGATTGCGGCACGCGCATCAATCCGATGATCATCGAGGGCCAGGTGCATGGCGGGCTGACCGAGGCGTTCGGCATCGCGATGGGTCAGGAAATCCGCTACGATGAGATGGGCAATGTCACCGGCCCGACTTTCATGGATTATTTCATGCCGACCGCCGTGGAGACGCCGAAATGGGAGACCGACTGGACGACAACGCCCTCGCCCCATCATCCCATCGGCGCCAAGGGCGTGGGCGAAAGCCCGAATGTGGGTGGCGTGCCCTGCTTCGCCAATGCGGTGAACGACGCCTTCAAGTTCCTAGGCAGCACGCACATCGCCATGCCCCACGACCACTGGCGCACCTGGACAGTGGCCGACAAGCTCGGGCTGCATGGATGATCGTTCCGGCGTGACCCATGGGGATGATCCCGGATCGCGACCGCATCGCCGACCGCCTCGCCGCGGTCGGCTATGTGGCCGATCGCGATCTCGCGACCGCGCTCTGGATGATGGACCATCTGAAGCGGCCGCTGTTGCTGGAAGGCGAGGCGGGCGTCGGCAAGACGGAAGTGGCGAAGGCGCTGGCGGCGGTGCATGACGCCGAATTGATCCGCCTGCAGTGCTATGAAGGACTGGATCAGAACGCCGCGCTCTATGAATGGAACTATCAGCGGCAATTGCTGGCCATAAAGGCGCACGAAACCGCCGGCGAAAGCGCCGACCGGATCGAAGAGCATATTTTCTCCGAGAAGTATCTGCTGGAGCGGCCGCTGCTGGCGGCGATTCGGCGCGAGAAGCCGCCGGTGCTGCTGGTCGACGAAGTGGACCGCGCCGACGAGGAATTCGAGGCGTTCCTGCTGGAGCTGCTGTCGGATTTCCAAGTCAGCATTCCCGAGCTGGGGACGATCACGGCGCGCTCGATCCCGCGGGTGGTGTTGACTTCGAACGGCACGCGGGAACTGTCCGACGCGCTGCGCCGCCGCTGTCTCTATCATTATGTGGATTTCCCCGACGTGGAGCGCGAGGCGCGCATCGTCAAGAGCCATCTGCCTGAAATCGACACGGCCCTGGCGCAGCAGGTAGCACGGATCGTTGCGGCGGTGCGCAAGGAGGATCTGCGCAAGGTGCCGGGCGTGGCGGAGACGCTGGACTGGGCGGCGACGCTGGCCGGCCTCGCAGTGCATGATCTGCGCCAGGAACCGGAGACGGTGCACGAAACGCTGATCTGCCTGCTGAAGACCCATGAGGACCGGTCGCGCCTGACGCGCGAAGTGACCGAGCGCCTGCTGGGCAAGGTGGCTTGAACGGAAACACGGATGCAGACCAGCGAAAAAACCGCAAGTCATGAGCCCATCGGCGATGGCGTCCGGCGGCGGTTGGCCGGATTTTCCCGTACGCTGCGGGACAATGGCTTTGCCGTCGGCCTAGCGGAAACACGAGACGCGCTCAAGGTGCTGGCCTCGCCCGCGGCGGCGCAGCCGGCGTTGCTAAAATCGGCGCTGAAGTCGCTGTTCTGCGCCACCCGGTCCGGCTGGGAGCGGTTCGACGAGATCTTCGACGCCTATTGGCTGGGCCGCGGTATCAGGCGGGTGCGCGCCGCCGCGAGCATGCCCAGCGGACATCACACGTCATCCCGACTACCGAAACTCTCTGCATTGGCGGAAAGCGCGGTCGGCGCGCCGCAATCGGCGGAGCGCCGGTCGGATGAAACCGGTGACAGCGCCGCCGACAGTCACGCACGCCCCGCGCGAGCTTCGAGTATCGAAGCTCTCTCCCGGAAAGACATGCGCGATATCGTCGATCCCGAGGAAGCCGCCAAGGTGCATGAACTCGCCGAGCGCCTCGCCCACGCCATGCGCGCCCGCCTGGTGCGCCGCGAGCGTGCGCGCCGGCGCGGGCGGCGGCTCGATCTCCGCCGCACCATCCACCGCAGCGTCTCCCATGGCGGCACGCCCATCGATCTCGCCTGGCGGCAGCGCAACGAGAAACCGCTGCGGCTGGTCGTGCTGCTGGACGCATCGGGGTCGATGAGTCTCTACACCGCTTTCTTCGTGCGATTCCTCCATGGCGTGGTCGATGCGTTCCGGGAATGCGAAGCTTTTCTGTTTCATACGCGGCTGGTGCATGTCTCGGCATCGCTGCGCGACCGCGATGTCGCGCGCGCGGTCGACCGCCTGTCGCTGATGGCCCAGGGCATCGGCGGCGGTACGCGCATCGGCGACAGCATCGCCACCTTCAACCGTTGGCACGCCAAGCGGGTGATCAATTCGCGCACCGCCGTGATGATTGTTTCCGACGGCTATGACACCGGCGACCCCGAGCGCCTGGCCGCGGAGATGCAGCGCCTGCGCCGCCGCTGCCGGCGCATCATCTGGCTCAATCCGCTGATCGGGTGGAAGGACTATGCGCCGGAGGCGCGGGGCATGCAGGCGGCGCTGCCCTATATCGATCTCTTCGCCCCCGCCCACAGTCTCGAGAGCCTGGCGGCGCTCGAGCCCTATCTCGCGAGGATCTGACGGCCATGAACCAGGCAACGGACGTTCTCGAACTCGTTTCGGAGATGAAGGCAAAGCGTGAGCCCTTCGCGCTCGCCACCGTCGTGCGCACCGTCGCCGCGACGGCGGCCAAGGCCGGCGCCAAAGCCGTCATCCTGCCGGACGGCACGGTGTCCGAAGGCTGGATCGGCGGCGGCTGTGCCCGGGCCGCCGTGCTCAAAGCCGCGCGCGAGGCGATCGCCGATGGACAGCCGCGGCTGGTGTCCATACAGCCGCCCGATGCGCTGCAGGATCAGGGCGTGCAGCCCGGCGAGGAACGGGCCGGCGTGCGATTTGCGAAAAACATGTGTCCCAGCCAGGGCACCATGGATGTGTTCGTCGAGCCGGTGCTGCCGCGGCCGCAGATCGTCATCTGCGGCTCGAGTCCCGTCGCAGTCGCCATCGCGGATCTGGCGCGGCGCATCGGCTTTACAGTCACCGCCTGCGCGCCAAAAGCAGAACAGAGCGCCTTTGAAGAGGTCGACCGGCGCATCGTGGACTACAGCCTGCCCGCCAGCGAGCCCGGCGGCCGTTTCATCGTCGTCTCCACCCAGGGACGCGGCGACGAAGCGGCCCTGCGCGCCGCGCTCGCGGTCGAGGCTGATTTCGTCGCCTTCGTCGGCAGCCGCAAGAAGGCGGCGAAGCTGAGGAAAACCCTGGCGGCGGGCGGTGCCGATGCCGCGCGGTTGGCCAAGCTCAAGGCGCCCGCCGGCCTCAACCTCGGCGCCATTACGCCGGAAGAGATTGCGCTCTCAATCCTTGCCGAGATCGTCGCGGTGCGCCGGGCCGCCCACGCCCGCAACGCAGCATGAAGCGACCTGAGTTTCAGACGGCGGCTATGCCGATCAACTAAGAGCCTGATACACTGACCGTTAGCGGTGTGCGGGACCGAGAGGCCAGCGGGGCCGCGGGAACGGAGGCATGGGCATGTCGCTAAGCTGTCCGAGCTTCATAGCCGCCAATTCACCGGACCTGTGCCGCGCCGTCGATAACTATTGCGAACGCACCGATCCTTCCCTGTGGTCGGAGCCGGTCAATGCCCTGACCAATGCGGCCTTTCCGATCGCCGCCTGGTTCGCCTGGCGGCTCGCGGCGCGCCATCCCAGCCGCGCGCACCGGCGGCTGATCCAGACCCTCATCATCGTGATGGCCATTGTCGGCCCCGGCAGCTTCCTGTTTCACACCGTGGCCACGCGCTGGGCGGAATGGGGCGATGTGATTCCGATCCTCATCTTCATGCTGCTCTACCTCTGGCTCGTACTCACCTGCTTCTTCCGGTGGCCCGGCTGGCTGAAACTTGTGGCGCTGGCCGTGTTCTTCGCCATCACCTTCTATCTGGAGACCGCGGTTCCGGGAACGGTCCTGTGGGGCGGCGCACTCTACATGCCGACCGTGCTGGTTCTGGTAGCGATCGCCGCGGCGCTGTACCGAATCAGATCGGCCGCAGCGCCTGCGATGGTTGGGGCGACGGTCGTTTTCCTTCTTTCGTTTACGGCGCGGACCCTTGACGCATCGATCTGCCCGTCATTTCCACTGGGCACCCATTTCCTCTGGCATCTGCTGAATGCCTTGCTTCTGTTCATCTTGCTGCGGCTCGTCATCCTGCATGAGCCGCGCCGATCGGCGGGATCGTGAAACGGCGCTGATGTCGAGCTTCGGGCCATGCTTGCGCAGGGGGCGAGACTCGATATATGAGCCTTGCCATGCCGTTCAGGAAAATCGCCGTGTTGGGCCTCGGCAAGGTGGGCGCGCTGGCCGCGACGCTGTTGCGCGAGAGTGGCTTCGACGTCACCGGATTCGATTCCCGGACGTCGAAGGAGAAACTGCCATTCGCTGTCGAGGCGGCCGATCTGGCATCGGGCGCGGAGGTCCGCAAGGCTTTCGGGCGGTTCGAGGCGGCGCTATCCTGCCTGCCCTATCATCTCAATATCGAGGTGGCCAAGGCGGCGCATCAGGCCGGCATCCATTACTTCGACCTGACCGAGGATGTACCGACGACCAAGGCCATCATCGCCATGAGCGCCACCGCCAAGGGCATCATGGCGCCGCAATGCGGATTGGCGCCGGGTTTTGTCGGCATCGTCGCGGCCGACCTCGCCGCACAGTTCGACAAGTGCCGCATGCTGCGCCTGCGCGTCGGCGCCTTGCCGCGCAATCCCACCGGCCTGATGGGCTATGCCTTCAACTGGTCGCCGGAAGGCGTGGTGAACGAATATCTCAACGACTGCGAGGTCATCGAGGAAGGCCAGCATAAATGGGTCTCGCCCATGGAATGGGTGGAAACCATTTATATCAACGGCGTCAAGCTCGAAGCCTTCACCACCTCGGGCGGGCTCGGCACCATGTGCGAGACCTACCACGGCAAGATCGACAATATCGACTACAAGACCATCCGCTATCCCGGCCATGTGAAGCTGATGAACTTCTTTTTCCACGAACTCTTGATGCGGGAGCGGCGCGCGCTGGCCGGCGAGATCCTGACCTATGCCAAGCCGCCGGTAGATGACGATGTGGTCTATATCCACGTCTCTGCCGAGGGCACGGTCAACGGTGCGCTCAAGCGCAGGGAGTTCGTGCGGGCCTATCCGCCGATCATCGCCGCCGGCGCGCGGCGCACTGCCATTGCCTGGACCACGTCAGCCTCGGTGGTGTCGGTGATCGAGATGGTGCGCGACAGCGCCCTGCCGCCGAAGGGATTCCTCAAGCAGGAGACGATTCCCCTGGCGCCGTTCCTGAAGACGACGACGGGAAGGCTGTTCCAGGGCGGGGAAGTGGCGGCGTAGAATGGCGCCGCGGTCTCGCGCTGATCTCCAGGCCCCCTGGTGACAATTTCGTGTAACATTCCGCAACGCTTGACGACCGGTCCCGAACCCTGGCAATGCAGGAGCAAGAAGGTCATAATCCGCTGAGGGCGACTGACAAGAAACGGTGCGATAATGAGTTTTAACTTGAGCAGCGTGAAGGAATGGGGCGAAGCGGTGCAGACCTTTCTGCGCCTCGGCAAGGCTGCGGTCGACCGATTGCCGGACGGTCCCGCCAAGGACGAAGCGCAGGCCGCGTTGGAGCGCGCGCGAGAGCAATGCCTGCTTACCGAAGTGCAGCTGGCCAATGCCATCGGCTACAAGCTGTGCAAGCGGCACCAGCCGCCGGAGGTCATGCTGAGCATCGGCCGCGACACCCGGTGGAACATCGAGCAGTTCAAATGCCCGAGTTGCGGCAATCTTGAGCCGAGCGACCTGTTCCTCCGCAGCCTGGATCGCGAGGCCGCCGCCATGCGCGCACAAGAGTCCGACGCGGCCTAGTACGGCCCGGAGACCTATCCTCCGTTCCGATCCGTCAGTTCCATCAGCTTACGCACGAGGGCGTCGGCGTCGACCGGTTTCTGCAGGGTCGGCACGGCGCGCAAATGCTCGGGCAGCATGGCCGCCGCATCGTAGCCGGTGGCGAAGACGATCGGCACTTTACGCGCAATCAGCCGCTCGGCCACCGCATGGCTCATCTCGCCATCCAAATTCACGTCCAACACCGCCGCGGACAGGCCTTCATCGGTGACATCCAATGCCTCGTGCAATGTGCTGGCGACCGTCGTAATTTCAGCTCCGGCGTGTTCCAGCACCGACTGGAGTTGCAGCGCCGTCAACGGATCGTCCTCTACAAGCAGAATGCGCTTGCCGCGCAATGGCTCTTTTGCCTGCGCTTGGGAATGCCCAGCTTGCATCGCGGCGGGGCCCTCCCACTTTCGTGCGCCGCCACGCGGCCGGAGCTTCAGCTTGATCGCGCAGCACAGGCCCTGCGGCTCGAATTTCAGCTCTACCTTCGACAGCGCGCCCTGAACTAAGCGCGTTCCGAAACCCTGCCGTGCCGGTTCGCTGACGGGCGGACCGCCGCGCTCCCGCCAGACGAGATGAACACGCGGATCGTCACTTGCTCCCATGACGCTCCATCGCACATCGACCTTTCCGCCGGGCACCGAAAGGGCGCCGTACTTCGCCGCATTGGTCGCGAGTTCGTGCATGACAAGCGCGAGATTGAGCGCATCGCGGGCACGCAAGGGGCAATCCGGTTCGCCGTCGATGAGGATGGCATCGCCAAAGGGTTGGAGTCCGTTGCGCACGATATCCGCCAGATTGGCGCCGTCCCAGTGTTCCCGCGTCAGCAGGCCGTGGACGCGCGCCATGGCGGCGATACGGCCCTGCAGCTTCTCCGCATATTCCTCCTTCGTCGACGCGGTGCGCGCGGTCAGTAGCGCCATCGACTGGATCGAGGCAAGCGTGTTGCGCACCCGGTGATCCAGCTCGGCCATCAAGAAGGCCTGCCGTTCCTCGGTCGATTTGCGCTCGGTGATGTCGCGCCCGACCGCGAGGATGGCGGGTTTGCCCTCGTCCTCAAATGGCACCGCCTGCACTTCCAGCAGGATGGTACGGCCTTCAGGGCCGAGAAAACGCATCTCCGTCAACGGCACGCTTTCGCGGCGCTCGACGAGGTGCCGGATGCGTTCGGCAGCCCGCGCGCGCTCGTCCGGATGGGCGAGATCGAGCACCGGCCTGCCGATCAGGTCGTCGGCGCTCGCCGCGCCGAACATCCGGGCCGCCTGTGCATTGGCAAAGATGATTAGCCCATCGCGATGCGCCCAAATGCCTTGCAAGCTGACTTCGACCACTTGCCGGTAGCGGGCCTCGCTGGCGCGCAGCGCCGCCTCGGAATTCTTGCGTTCGGTAATGTCGCGGACCGTGCCGATGACGCGGACGGGCCGCGCGCCGGCGCCGAAGATGACGCGTCCCGCAGCCTGGACCCAGCGAATAGACCCGTCCCGCGGGCTGACGGTCCGATGCTCGAAGCCAAAGCGTCCGTCGCCCAACGGATCGAGAGCCGCCTGATATGCGCCGATGGTGCGGTCGCGGTCGTCGGGATGTATTCCCTGCTTGTAGAGTTCGTAGGTCACCTCCGTCTCTGGCGCCAGGCCGTAGAGCTCCTTCAGGCGCTGGTTCCAGATCAGCGCGCCGGAGCCGATGTCATAGTCCCACAGGCCGAGCTCGGTCGCTTCGACGGCAAGGCGGAGCTTTTCCTCGTTCTCGCTGAGGGCCGCCTCCATCCGCTTGCGCTCGGTGATGTCGATGACCGAGCCCAGATGCCCCTGGAACGCGCCGTCGACGCCGAATATCGGCGTGGAAGTGTCGATGACCCAACGCCATTCGCCGTCATGGCGGCGCATGCGATACTCGGATCGATAGGGCTGGCGGTTGGCGACCGCCGCGAGAAAGCCGCTGCGAAAGGTGAAGCGGTCATCGGGATGCACGGCCTTCGACCAGCCTTCGCCAAGGCCTTCGGTTTCGCTTATTCCCGTGAAGTCGCACCAGGTGCGGTTGAGGTAGATGCATTGTCCTTCGGTATCGTCCATCCAGACAATGGTCGGCGCGCTGCCGCCGATGGCGCGGTACAGCCGTTCGCTTTCCCGGATGAAATCTATCGGCGCGGCCGGATCGTCCATGGCCGCGGCGGCGGCGCCTGCGAGCTGCCTGCTGAAACGGAGCCTAGAGGTCGACTTGCCCATGCAGCTTTCGCCCAGCAACCGCCCGACGCGTCCTGCCCTGAGGATCAGGATTCAGGCGCGGAACAGCAAAAAGCACAACGCGCAATGGAAGGATATTAAAGAAAGTGCCTCCCGCAAGCCCCGACACCGCTCCCCGGCGCACCAATAAACACGCCATGCCCTGGAAAGTTCCATAGCGACGCATATTTTGTGTCCGCCAAAGGAAGTTCAACCCAAGGCCTTGATTGTATTGTTTTTCTCTAATCCCTTAAACCGCCGGTGGCGGCAACTGAAAGCCCGGATCGACCGGGCTCATCAGGCCGACGGCGATCCCATCCGGATCCTCGACGATGGCATAGCGCGATCCCCAGAACGCGTCATACGGGGACTGCAGTCCCTTGTAGCCGGCGGCGGTGAGTTTCGCGTAGCGCGCTCTTCGTGCAATTTGCGCATATTTTCGGTGCGTCCAAACTCCTGATCCGCATTGAGAATTCCGCTAAAAACGCGATTCCGAAAAAAGCGATTTTCGTGGAACGATGTCTTACAAAGGAAGTCCTTGGCGTGCGCAACCGCGATCGCCCGCCGCTACTATTGCGAGGCGCATCTGGTATTCCGATACACAATGTCCAACATCAAGGCCGCGCAGCAGGATCGCGGCAGTTCCATTATAGGAACATTGTCCGGAAAAGGCAATGGAATTTTTTCCTGAATCGAATTTGTTTGCCGATCCCGATACCAGGAACTCCTCACCGAAGGGATCGAACTGGCCGTCCCGGGACCTGCGCTCACCCGGCTGCTGTCGGACATCGAGGCCCGTCGTGTTAATACGGTCGTCGTTCAAGAGATAGATCGGCTGGGTCGGGCACTCATGGACTTCGCAAAGCTGGTCGAGGTCTTTGACCATCTGCGCCAAGGCGCAACATTGGACTAAGGTCCAATTGCCTCCAGAATCGCCCCGTTCAATCATCCGTGAGTGGCCATAGGCGCACGGTCGGGGGGCTGTATCTTTGACGGCGTGCTTGTTTGCTGGCGCTTGAACTGACGGGTAACCGGTTCCTGCGCTGCAGCAGCGACCCGACGGTCGTCGGTCGTTGCAAAGCACCCTATCCGGACGGTGCCGAAGGCAGCGGTCCCGTGGGTTCGGGTAGAGGATGAACCTAAACAGGACGCAAGGCACGCGTGAGGCCGGAGATACACGGATGAGAGTAGTTATCGGCGCGGCAACGATCGCCATGGTGCTCGGCGTCCTGGGGCTGCCGGAAGCCCGGGGACAGGAGACAACGAGTCAAACCTCGCAGGCGAAAGACCAAGTGCCGGCAGCAGAAGAATCCGCCTGGTCCTTCCGCGTGAGTCCCTATGTGTGGTTTGCCGGACTCAGCGGCGATGTCGGCGTGAATTCGAACCTGCCTGTGATCGATGTGGATGTGGACTTCAAGGAAATCTTCGAGAGCCTCGACTGGTCGCCGCCGCCGATCATGCTTGCGGGTGAAGTGCGTTACGGGCGCTTCGGCTTCGTTAGCGACCTGATCTTTCTCGGACTCGAGGATGATGGCGCGCGCTCTCGCGGCCCGGTGACCGTGGCGGCCGAAGTGGATCTGGACACCGTGATTTGGAGCTTTGCGGGCTCCTATCGGGTCATCCAGGATGGCCCCGCGACTTTGGACCTGCTGGCCGGCGGGCGGCTCTGGAACGTCGATGCAACGGGCACGCTGACTGGCCCTCTCGCCACGCGGCAACGCAGCGGGAGCCAGACCTGGGTCGATCCAATCATTGGTATCGCCGGCCGGCTCGAGCTTGGCGGCGGGTTCGCATTGCAAGCCGAGGGCGACGTTGGCGGCTTTGGCGTGTCTTCCGACCTCGACTGGCAAGTGCTGGGCACAATTCAATATCAGCTGGAGGACTGGATTACGCTGGAGGCCGGCTATCGCTACCTTGCCGTCGACTTCGAGGATGACGGGTTCGTCTTCGATGTCGCGTTGTCGGGACCGATCGTCGGCGCAAGCTTGCGCTTTTGACCGCGCTGACGGTGACGTTGGAATGCCGATCGAAGACCTGAGAGGCGCCGACAACCACGGATCGCGAAGTTCATGAGAGGAAGCCAAGGAGAGCGTCGTCATCACCGGAGATGTGTCAAGGAGAGCCAGTCTGTACGCATTGCCGACGATCGTCGCGGCGGGGACTGTCTTGCAGTTGAAGGGGGTCGCGTCGGCAGCAGAGCAGATGGTCCAGATGCTGTTCGTCCAAAGCGCGGACGGCGTGAAGATCGACGGCGGGAAAATGACACTGACCGGCGTGAGCCCGAGCACGATCTTTTTCGGATCGTCCGGAACGGGTGGCCGGTCACATGACGACCGGGGAGTTCGTTCCTTTCTGAAGCGAGGGGGACGTCCTAGCTAAAGAGGCTTGGTTACTTCCGCTGCGCATTTTGCTAGACTGCTGGCCGCAAGGTCGGAGACGTTCCGTGCCGATTGAACAGGATGAACGTGTTCGCAGCTTCGGGACCAAGGTGCGGCTGTTCCCACAGGCGCCCTATCTGGCTGGGTTTGCGGAGCCAGAGGTGGTGTGGCTCTCACCGCCGGCGGGGACCATCGGGCCAGGTCCTTCCGACGACCGCATGTACATCGTCGACGCTGTCGAAAAGCAGCAGCCTTACGCGTTTCCCGACCTGCCGCCCTACTATGGCGACGCGCATCCGGCCTGCGGCCCGAGCGCCGATGGCCACTTCGACCATTTCGAGATCGGCTCGCGTGAGTTCGTTGCCGCCCATCTCTATGGCTCGGTGCGCCGCGTTCTCGACATCTTCGAGAGCTACCTCGGCCGCCGCATCGAGTGGCAATTCCATGAGCGTTACCAGCGGCTTGAACTCATCCCCCTTCTCGACTGGGACAATGCCCAGTCCGGCTACGGATTCATGGAGTTCGGCTATTCCGCCGACGAGAGCGGCAAGCGCTGGCCGTTCGCCCTGAATTTCGACGTCATCGCCCACGAGGTCGGTCACGCCATGCTGTTCTCGCTGATGGACCTTCCCTTGGAGGGCCGATGGACGCCTGAATTCGGCGGCTTCCATGAGTCCGCGGCCGATTTGGTTTCCCTCCTCTCCGTTATGCACTTCGATACGGTCCTAGAGCGGTTGCTGCATGCCTGCCGCGGCAACATCTACACGCTCAACGAACTTAACCGCATCGGGGAGCTTGCCGATGCCCGTCAGATTCGCCTGGCTAGCAATAGCCGCAAGATGTCCGAAGTGACGACCGAGATGCATGATCTGTCGCGGCCACTCACGGGAGCCTTCTTTGATATGATCGCGTATGTCTTCATGGACAAGCTCTACCGGCGAAATCTGATCGGCGCCGATCTATTCCGGGAGTCGCTCCGCGACGAGCCGCGCGCCCAAAAAACCGACTGGATTCAAGCAGCGTTCGACGAGGCGTACAAGGATCGCCACTTCCAGTTCAAGGCAGCGCTCACAGAGTCGCGCGACGCCATCGGCACTCGCCTCGCGGCCGCGTGGGAGGTGCTGTCGCCGAACGACCTCAGCTATTCCGATGTCGCAGCGGCGTTTCTATCGATCGACCAGCGGCTGGATGACGGGCGCTATAATTCGCCATTTCAGGGAAGCTTTCACTGGCGCGGCATCGTCGAATACGTCATGGCAGCGCAGATCTAGCGACGACTCCAGGACCGCTTGATTACTCATTAATCGCTTCAAAAAGGATCGAGAACTGGCCACGGACCAGTGTCGCTGGTGCGTATTTGCCAAGCGCCACGTCCATCACAAAAACGTTTCCAACGGTACCGCCAGTTACAGAGAACACGCTGATCGTATGATCGCTATCGGCCTGAGTATCGCCAAATACCACTTTGTTGGGTGCATCGCGCAACGTATTGCTCGGGCCAATATCGTCCAGGAATTTTCGATGACCCCCTCTGAGAAATTCCGCGATATCGCGATCGAACGCCCACAGGTTGCCGCTCAGCTTTAGATCCGCCGTCACCAGCGGCTCGGCGAGCGTCACTCCGATCGCCATCACCTTCACCTTTCCAGGGAAATAGAACAGCTGCCCAATCGGCGCCACTTGGCTATCATTTACGGTCGCCGAGAAGGGAATCACCACTGGAGGAAAATGTTCGCCCATGATGTACCTCGCCTTCACCCTTAGCGCAGCGTCGAACTACTCCATTAGCTTTCCGCCCCGATGCGAAACCAGCATAGCACTATGATACGAAACAGGCTGCTTTGCCGTGCCCAGATTCCGTCGCAACACCAGCTCCTCGAAGAAATCCTGGGTAAACTGAATCTGTACCGTCGTATCAAGCTTTTCCGCGGTCCACATCTGATAACCCAGGGCAGGGGTATATCCACATCCTTGTGCCGGCTGCTGCGTATTGATGTCGACCAGCAGCACAACTGGCTCAGAAAGACTGTAGCAGTGTCCCTGATAGGCGTAGCCATATATCAGTGCCACTTGCCTCGTAAAGTCCGGCATCAATATCGGTCCGGCGTTCGGAAGGATGATCGTTACGTAGCTTGCGACATGAATGAACCGACGGCCAGCCTGGGCGGGCTGCACGAGCGGAAAATCCAGAACAGCCAACGGCACGCCGTAGAGGGTGATCCGACTGGGGGAATAACTTTGCTCCGGCAACGACTTTCCCGTCGTTACCTCTACGGGATCCGACATGGCTTCCTCCCCGATTGATTGGTTTTGGTTGACACCAACATTGCCATCACCCGCGATGGAAATTATTCACATCGATGGTCGACAGTCACCCGCGGCGGGAAATGCTCCCGTTCCGCTGCTACGCCTGGATTGTACGCACTACGCCCCTATCGACAGGGTAACCTTCCAGCGTCCCACGGCCTTCGCTTCAGCACGTAGGTGGTCCTGCGCCAGGATAATCGGCAGCAAGCACCTTTGCACGATGATGATCATAATACCGTATTCATCGTGCCCTTGCTACTAAATCGTACAGGTACTCGCGCAACACTGCGCGATTGAAAGCAGCTTCATCCATGAAACCAAGGGTATGGGCAAGTTCGTGCCGATCGGCCGGCAATTGACAGCCGAGTATTTGCTCAGCGAACCGCGCAAGAAGGTCAAAGGCTGGGACATCAGCGCCGGAAAATCCGGCATCGAGCGCCGCCCTGGCGGACAGAGTTTGCGCCTTGTCGGTCGCCCGTTTCGTGAGTTCTTCCAGGCATCCATGGGCGCGCATGGCATCCAGCAGCCGATACTCGATCAGCGGCTCCGCCATTTCCGCCAGGCGGCGCTGGCGTGCTTCATCGGCAATGAAGGAACGGAACGCCGCCTCATCGAGGCCATTGGCGGATCGCCACGCTTCCAAATCGCGCTGCGTGCGAAGCCGACGCTCCCCCGCCCAAGCCCGCGCGGTTGCCGCTATCTCGTCGTCGCCGATTTCGATGCCTTGCCGACTTGCCTCGCGGAGCGCGAGGGCGCGCGTCAGGGCTTCGCGACGCACCTCGCGATAGAGCTCGGGCCGCAGCCGCAGCTCGTCGAGAAGATCTTCACGCCGTAGCCCAGCGGCGCCCGCCTCGGCATCGGCCGGTGTAGCGAAAGCCTTGTCGCTCTCCCACGTTTCGGTCCGCTCGAAGTGATATCCGACCCGCAGCGGCGGCGGGTCCGTTGCCGCAAAATCGCGGATCCTGATCAGCATCGCGACGGCGTCCAGCTGCTTTTGCTTGGTGGGATTCTCGGGCAACCAGACACGGAGTGCATCAAGCTCGGCACTTCCAAAGCCCAGTCCTGCAACTTGATCTAGCACCGCCGCATAGGTGCGGAGCCGATAGTGGTGCTGTTTGGCCGCTGCGATCACGGCGTCGTGGATCTGTGACCCGACCACGCCTTGACGCAGCGCCGACGCCAACGTCGCGCGGATGTCGACCATTGCCTCGCTGACCGCCACATAACCGAGCTCAGCCGGACCGTGATCGACGGCCACTTCATCCTCATCCTCGAGACGGCCTGCCTGGTAATCCGAAAAGATCGTCCCTACGCCCCTCATGCCCCATTCAGCGAGATCCGCTGCTCTCAGCGCGCCGATACTGGCGGCACCAAAGACGTGAATACCCTGCGCCATTGCCCACAGAATCTCCTTGTGGCGCACCGCCGGGACGGAATGGAAGTAGCCATCGATCAAGCCGATCACGCGGGGTGTCGGGCGACGCAGCGTGGCGCGATAGACGTCCCCATGGGCGGCTGGCGGCAAATAGATCGCATCAAGGATCTGCCTTCCCGCAGCGGCTGTTAGTGTCGGCCCGGTGAAGATGCAGATCGTCATGACTGTGCCGTCAACGCTTGTGCTCGCCGGCCGAGCCTGTAGGACGGATGCATAGGTCCCTCCAGCCCCGGGATCACGATCCGAGTCACAGCGAAGGGACCGCAGCCGTCACGCGTCAACTCCACCGAATAGACCCGGTCGATGCCGATTGCCTGCAACCGAGAAAGAATGTGAGTGACATCGCCGGCAACTGTATCCGACCTGTAAGTCGGAACCTCCCCGAAACGGCGCGCGCTCTCTTTCGATGCCACGACGCCGCGCCATGCTTCCAGCATGCTCGGATCGTCGAAGCGTTGATACATTTCGGCTCCGATATCTTCGCGCAAGCCGGAGATGGCCGTGACGCGCGCTTGCGCCGCTTCGGTCAAGGCGCGCGACAGTGCGATCGAACGATCCGGATGACAACCGTGCCCTTCCGCGGGCAACGCGATTGGACTAGCACCACCGGTCCGCTCCATGATCTGACAGTGAAATGCCGCCAGCCCGACATCGGAGGTGATATCCCAGATGGCCACGCCAAGATCGGCGGCTAGGATCCGTTCGATAATGGCATGGCAGTCCGGATCATCAATTGAATCCCGGCTGATTCGGCGTGTTTCGGTTGCCTCGGCCGTCAGGCTGAACAAGGTCGCCGCATCACGCTCGACCACCTCACAAATCCCATGGCTGAGGGCTTCAATTCGGTTGTTGCCGGAGGCAAGACCGTTCGTGCTGCAAAGAAAGTTCCCGGCCCCCGGCGGGTGCGGCAGCGAGAAGTTGGCATGCACCAGTTCGTAGGGGAGCCATGCCCCATCACCGCCGCCGACCTCCTCTGCCGCGATCCAGAGTATGCGCGTCGCTTC
>Ga0184637_10001067_pt1 | contig 19048 bp, 13 predicted proteins | sample PLM3_127_b2_FD_133143 | JGI IMG/M metagenome (GOLD analysis project Ga0184637, IMG submission 133143) | Groundwater sediment microbial communities from an aquifer in East River, Colorado, USA - PLM3_127_b2 | ecosystem: Environmental > Terrestrial > Soil > Riparian zone | place: USA: East River...
CGAGCAGATGGTGACCTGCTTCATCGACGACCCGGTCGGCGTCGCGAATCGCCACGCGGTCGGCTTGGACACGATCACCTGGGAGTGCGACTACCCGCACTCGGACACGACATGGCCTCGCTCACCGGAGACGCTCTTCGGCGAGCTGGCCGGAGTCCCCGAAGCGGAGATCGCCGCGATCACCCACCGCAACGCGCTTCGGCACTTCCGCTACGACCCGTTCCGACACGTTCCGGTTCCGCACGCGACAGTAGGCGCGCTGCGCGCGCAGGCCACCGGCGTCGACCTGCGCGTCGCGAGCCGCGGGGGTCGCGCACCGTCGGAAGGCTCCGGGATCGTGACCGCGCGCGACGTGGCAAAGCAGCTCGCCTCGGCGTTCATGTCGGCGTCGTGAGACGCGGTGCCAGCGGCTCGCACGGAGACGAAGAGGCGACCGATGCTCCAAGAAGTCTCAGCAGCGATCGGGCGCCCTCTTCTCTTGCCGCGCTCGTCCTGCAAGCCTTCGCATTGCAGGCCATGAGCACCGGAACGCAACTGACACTGCTGTTTGTAGTGTTGTGCTGGGCATTCCTCTCGTACACCTTGGTTGGCTCTCTGGTAGGGTTACTTACAGAAGACCCGCTGCTTTCCACTGTTGCGCTCGTGATCTGGTTCGTAGTCTGCTGGTCTTGGTGCTTCTCCGCTCACTGGTCCGCGCGTCGGCAAGGCGCCACCGTCCCTCGCCATGAACTCGGGTGGCCGCTGCTCAACCAGCGGCTGCAGCTGAAGGCCGCCGGCTCCGGTTGCAATGCGGGGTCGCACGGCCGGCGGCCGCCGGTCGGTGGTTGACTCGCGGGCGTCCGCCGGACGACACTCAAAGGCACACGCGCGGCCGCAGGTTGAGCCGCCCTCCATTGGACCGCGCCAAACAGGGCCCAGAAGGCACCACACCCCGAGCGAGGAGGAACTACATGGTCAAAGCGGCGCTCGAGGAGCTCCGGGCCAGATTGCGCGGCGATGTCCTCACGCCGACCGACGCCGGTTACGACGCGAGCCGCCAGATCTTCAACGCAATGATCGATCGGCGCCCGGCCATCATCGCCCGCTGTGCAGACGCCGCCGACGTGGTCACCTGCGTGGGTTTCGCCCGCGCCCAGGGGCTGGAAGTCTCAGTGTGCGGCGGCGGCCACAGCGTCGCAGGCAAGGCCGTTTGCGACGGAGCCCTGATGATCGACCTCGCCACAATGAAGGGGATCCGCGTCGATCCCGAGCACCGCAGCGCGCGCGCCGAGCCCGGACTCCGGCTCGGCGAGTTCGACCGCGCCTGCCAGAAGTTCGGCCTGGCCAGCCCGACCGGAGTCGCTCCGGACACCGGCATCGCTGGCCTGACGCTCGGCGGGGGAATCGGGTGGCTCAATGGGAAATACGGGCTGGCCTGCGACAACCTGTTGTCCGTCGATATCGTCACCGCTGACGCTCGGCTTCGCGTCGCCAGCCCCACCGAGGACGCAGACCTCTTCTGGGCCGTCCGCGGTGCGGGAGCCAACTTCGGCATCGTCACCTCGTTCGAGTACCGCCTGCACCCCATCGGCCCCGTGCTCGGCGGCGGCGTCGTCTACCCGCTTGCGAAGGCGGGACGAGTGCTCCGCTTCTACCAGGACTTCGCCGACGGCTGCCGCGACGAGCTGAGCACGACCGCGGCGTTCAGCCGTGCGGAGGACGGCACGCCCGTGGTGCAGATCGGCGTGGCCTGGTGCGGCCGGCTCGAGGAGGGCGAGCGGCTGCTCGGTCGCCTTCGCTCATTCGACGCCCCGATCAGCGACACGATCGCCCCGATGGGCTACGTCGAACTGCAGAGTCTCATGGACCCCGTCTTCCCGCGCGGGCGCCGGCAGTACTGGAAGTCGGGCTTCCTGCGTCACCTCGAACCCGCTGCGATCGACGTGCTCGCCGAGTTCGCCGCCAGAGTTCCCTCGCTTCACACCCCGGTCGTGATACAGCAGATGCACGGTGCAGCAGCGCGAGTTCCCGCAGGCGCGACGGCGTTCGCTCATCGCTACGAGCTGCTGGACTACCTCATCCTCTCGCAGTGGATGAGCCCTGATGACGACGAGCGCAACATCCGCTGGACGCGCGAACTGCACGCCGCCCTGAAACCGTACGCGGACTCTGCGGCGTACGTGAACGACCTCGACGTAGACGAAGCGGACCGCGTCGCTGAGGCCTACGGGGTCAACTACGAACGGCTCGGCGCGCTCAAGAGCAAGTACGATCCGACGAACTTCTTCCACCTGAACCACAACGTCAAACCGACGGTGTAGTGTGGTGGCGTCCAACAGGACGTCGCCAGATCCACCCGCCTTCATCGCCGCGAGGTGTACCGCTGAGACGCTGATCCGGTCGCGCAGCCGCGTAGCGATCGCAGCGTTCTGACGGAGCTCGATCGAATCCGGTTCCCTCGCGAACCTAATCGGGAACGCGCACTTCCACTTTCGGGAACGCATTCCCGACCGCCACCAGCCACTGCACCAGCCGCACCGCGTGCAGGCTCACCACCGGCTTGCCGCTCGCGCACAGCGCGACCGACAGCGCTCGGTCCGGGTCGGCCCACGAAAAGATGTTCGTGAAGCCCACGTGCCCGAACGCGTTCTCGTTGTCGCTGCCGAACAGGCTGATGCCGCTGCTGCCGAGCATGAAGCCGAGGCCGTAGCGGATCGGGAGCCCGAGCGTGAAGTCGACCTCCCACCACGCGGACTCGCCGGTCGCGTGGCGGATCGTCTTCGGCTCGAGCACGCGCACGCCGTTCTGCTCGCCGCCGTCGAGCAGACACTGGTAGAACGCGCACAGCTCGCTCGCGGTGGTGACGATGTTCGCCGACGGGACGATGCCGGTCAGGAAGCGAGGATCGTTCGTGAACTCGACGACCCGGTCGAGCTCGAGGCCGAGCGCGTTGCGCAGGATCGCCGAGCCGGGCCAGGGGACAGGCGGGCCGGTCAGCGCGTCGCGCGCGACCAGCGGAAGATCCTGCTCGCGCACGCCGTAGCGCATCCAGCGATAGCCGAGCGGCCCGACCAGCTCGCGCTCGAGCACGGTGCGGATGTCGTCGCCGGTGACGCGCCGCACCACCTCGGCGAGCACGAAGCCGCCGCTCACCGCGTGGTAGGCGAGCACGCGCCCCGGACGCGAGCGCAGCTCCGCGTCGCACATGATCTCCACCACTTTCTCGGGCTGGCCGAGCAGGTCGAGGTCCATCGCGTCGGGCGGCAGGTTCGGAATGCCGGCCTTGTGCGCGAGCAGGTGGCGCAGCGTGATGCGGTGCTTGCCGTGCTTCGCGAACTCGGGGATGAAGTCGCAGACGCGGTCCTCGAGGTGCAGCACGCGCTTCTCGTCGAGCTTGTGGATCACCATCGCAGTGATCGCCTTGCTGGCGGAGAAGATGTCGAACGGCGTCTCGGTGCTGACCGAGAGCTTCGGCGCGTCGGGCAGGTCTTCGGGCGAGTTGCCGCGCGCGTGGCCGATCGCGCGGTTCAGCACCACGACGCCGTGGCGCCGCACGCACAGCGAGAGCGCCGGGTGCACGCCGGTTCGGTAGAGCGCCGCGACGGCGTCCCATACGCGCTCCACGTGGGCCGCGGGGACATCGGCACCGCCGGGATCCTCGGCGCCCACGTCGAGCACCTCTTCCGGATCGTGGGGGATCCGACACCGTTTGGCGCCGGGGATGTTCAGCTGACCGATCCAGTAGAGGGGGTCCATCGCGCGCCTCGGGTGCCAGGGTAGCTGTGAAGAGGCGGATTACGCTTCGCTAATCCGCCCTACGGGGTCTCGTCGTCCTCGTTTACCGCACCAGCGCCCAGGTAGACGTCGAGGCCGGTGATCGATGCGTTGCGGTAGGTGCGCGCCATCGCGGCCTCGCAGTTCGACTGCCCGCGCCAGAACGGGAAGCCGCCGAGTCGCGCGACGATCGCGCCCGGCTTGCGCGGAATCCGCACCTCGATCGCCTCGTCGCGGCTGCGCACCGCGCCGCCCCAGAACGCCTCCGGGTCGTCGGGCAGCGGCTCGTCGGGGATCACACGCTCCGGCGGCGGCTCGAGCAGCTGCGGAATCGGCGGCGGTCCCAGCAGCTCGCCGTCTTCGCCTTCGAGCGGCTCGCCGTCCTCGCCGAACACCGGCCCCGGCGGCGGAGGAGGAGGTGGCGGCCGCGGAATCGCGGCCGGTCCGAGCGCTGCCAGCAGCTCGCCGCGCTCCATGCCGCGCAGCTGGAAGATCAGGAACGGATCGCGGTCGAACTCCTCGCCGAGCAGGTAATAGACGGCCGCGACGTGCTTGCACGGGTTCGCGTTGTCGGGGCACGAGCACGCGGCCTTGAGGTCGCCGCTCGCGTTCGGAAACAGCGAGAGGTGCTGGTCCTCGAACACGCTCTCGATGCTCTCCGGGATCTGCCCCATGCCGAGCTCGACGGCGAGGTCGGGGCGCGCCACCAGCGCGCGCGTCACCTTCTTCCAGTCCGTGCTCGACAGCATCGAGAAGTGCATGCGCACCAGGTACGGTGCGTCGCGCGAGCCCTGGACGTGCGCGGTGACGAAGCCCTTGCCGATCTCGATGTCGACGATGTGGCCCTGGCGCGCGTAGTTGCGGCCGCGGCCGAGCCGCCGCCCGACCGCGAAGCTCTCCAGCACCTCCACCCAGCGGCGCGCCCACCAGTTCTCGGCCATGCGACCGCGCCGCGGCCGGCCGCGCTGATTGCCCCCGCCACGCTGGGGCCGTCCGTTTCAGCGTCCCCGTCCGCGTTGAGATTGCCGGTTGCGTCCGCGTCCCGGTTGCCGCTGGCCGCCGCCACCGCCCGCGCGCGCGTCGTCGCCGTCGGCCGGGGCCCCTCCGCCGCCGGCGCCGGGTGCGGCGGGGCCGCTCGCGCCAGAGAAGCCGCTGCCGTCCAGGCTCCCGGGCCGGTCGGTTGCGCCGGGCGCATTCGCGCCCGAGAGCCCGTTGGCGCCGCCGCTTCCGTTCGAGTCGTTCGGTCCATTCGGGCCGCCGGGTCCGCCCGGACCCCGGCCGCCGCGCGGCCGGCGCCGCGGCCGGCGTCGCCGCCGGCGTCCCGGTCCTTCGCCGCCTTCTTCCATCATCTCAATCCCGCACCGCGTCCTTGCGCAGCGAGAACACCGCGTGCAGCTCGTCGTCGGAAAGCTCGGTGATCCACTGCTCTCCGGTGCCGACGATGTCCTCGGCGATCGATCGCTTGCTCTCGATCATCTCGTCGATGCGCTCCTCCAACGTCCCGACGCACACGAACTTGTGCACCTGCACATTCTTGCTCTGGCCGATCCGGAACGCGCGATCGGTCGCCTGGTTCTCCACCGCCGGATTCCACCAGCGGTCGAAGTGGAACACGTGGTTGGCGCCGGTCAGGTTCAGGCCGAGACCACCGGCCTTGAGCGAGAGCACGAACACCGGCGGCGCGTCGGAGCCGCCGGCCTGGAACCGCTCGACCATCGCGTCGCGCCGCTTCTTCGGCGTGCCGCCGTGCAGGAAGAAGATCTCGCGGCCGAGCTCGTCCTGGAGGTGCTGATGCAACAGCTTTCCCATCTCGGCGAACTGGGTGAACACGAGCGAGCGGTCGCCCGCGAGCGTCACCTCCTCGAGCATCTCGGACAGACGCGTGAGCTTGCCCGATCGTTTCGGCAGCTCGGTGCCGTCGGCGAGGTAGTGGGCGGGGTGGTTGCACACCTGCTTGAGCTTCACGAGCGTCGCCAGGATCACGCCGCGCCGCTCGATGCCCTCGGCGTCTTTGATCTTGCGCTCCGCCTCCTCGACCACATGCTCGTAGAGCGTCCCCTGCTCGCCGGTGAGCGCGCAGAACACCTTCATCTCGAGCTTGTCGGGCAGATCAGAGATGATCGAACGATCGCTCTTCAGGCGCCGCAGGATGAACGGTTTGGTGATGTGCGCGAGCTGAGTGACCGCGTCGGGGTCGCGGTGGGCCTGGATCGGCACCAGGAAATCGCGCCGGAACTGCTCCTGGCTGCCGAGGAAGTCGGGGTTCAGGAAGTCCATGATCGACCAAAGGTCGCCGACGTGGTTCTCGACCGGCGTGCCGGTCAGCGCGGCGCGGTAGTCGGCCATCACCGCCCGCACCGCCATCGACTGCTTGGTGTCGGGGTTCTTGATGTTCTGTGCCTCGTCGAGGATCACGCCGGCCCAGCGCATCGAGCGCAGGTCTTCGAGGTCGCGGTGGACGAGGGCATAGCTCGTGAATACAAGCGCGTGGTCCTGCGCGTCGGCCACGAACTCGTAGCCCTTCTTCCGCTGCGGGCCGTGGTGGATCATCGTCGGTAGATTCGGGGTGAAGCGCGCCGCCTCGCGCTCCCAGTTCGCGAGCACCGAGGTGGGGCACACGAGCAGCACCGGGCGGTCTTCGCCGTGGTTCCGCTCGCGTTCGATCAGCGCCAGCGTCTGGATCGTCTTGCCGAGGCCCATGTCGTCGGCGAGACAGGCGCCGAGCTCCCAGCGCCGCAGGAACTCGAGCCACGCGAAGCCCTTCTCCTGATAGGGGCGCAGCACGCCGGTGAAGCCCTCGGGCGTCGCGAGCGGCTCGATCGCGTTCTTGTCCGAGAGCCGCTCGAGTAGCGCCCCGAGCCAACCGGTGGCGCGCACGCCCTCGAAGTGGATGCCCGCCGAGGTGTCGGCCGCGCCGAGCGCCATCCGCACGATCTCACGCGCCGTCACCTCGCCGCCGCGGCGGCTCTTGTAGAACTCGAGCGCGGCGTGGATCTCCTCGACGCTCGTCTGCACCCAGTGGGCGCGCACGCGCTGGAGCGGCTCCTTCAGGCGGGCGAGCTCTTCGAGGTCGCGCCCCGACAGCGGGTTGCCGGCGAGACACACCTCCCAATCGAAGGCGACCGATTCGTCGAGGCGCGGCTCGTAATCGAGCTCGGTCCGCTCGGGCGTCCGCACGCGCGCGCGCACCGACAGGTGGTGGCGCGTTCCGGTGCCGGTCCACCACTCGGGAAGGATCGTGCCGAAGCCGGCCTGCTCGAGCGCCGGAGCGGTCTGGGTCAGGAATTCGTGGGCGCCGCGCGCGTCGAGCGAATAACCCGACGGCTTGCGCGAGCGCAGGCTCATCTCGATCTTCGGACACACACCTGCGGCCTGCGCGAGCGAGATCAACAGCGCCTGGTGCACGTCGCTGCCCGAGCGCTGGAGCGCCGCCGCCTTGCGGCCGCGCAGGATCCACGCGTCGGCTGTCGGCACGAGCAGCGAGGGATCCTCGGTGCCCTGGAGCAGGTAGCGCACGTACCAGCGGCGCTGACCCGGCCGCAGCGCGTCGCGCATGCGCGCCTTGCCATTGCGCCGGCCGTACGGGCGCTTCGCGCGCGGCTCCTCCTTCGGCGGCGCCGGCTCCTCGAGCCGGAAGCACAGCCGGAACGGCGCGCCGATTACGACGTCGAGCGGCTTGCGCCACTCGCGGATCTGCTCCGACAGGTCTTCGAGCTCGGTGTCCTTGCCGCGCAGCGCGCTCTGCTCCGCGCGCAGCGCGGCGAGCCAGCGATCGTGCGGGGTCGCGTCGAGCGCATCGCCCGCGAACAGGCTCGCGCTCACCGATACGATGCCGTCTTCGGCCTCCGGCTCCCGGTGCGTGCGCACGATGTGATCGACGAGCTCTTCGACGAAGCGCTTGACCACCGTCACCGGCGCCGTCTGCGGCGCTTCGCCGCCGTTGGCCACCAGCGCGCGCGCTGCGGCGGGCATCGCGCGGGCGAGCTCTTCGAGATAGCGGAGGTCTTCGGTGATCCAGACCGGCTGCCAGTGCGCGTGCAGCTTGCCCTCGCTATCGAGCTCGACTCCCGGCAGGTAGCGCTGGCGCGCCACCAGCGACCCGGCCAGGCGCACCGCGCGGATCCAGAAGCGCAGATCGGGTCCGCCGACCACGCCGTGCAACATGCCGCCGCGCTGGCCGTAGCCCGACAACAGGTCGAGCGCCTCGCCGGTGCTGAGCGAGATGCCCTCCACCAGCCACGGCGCCGGGCCGAGCGGCTCGGGCGAGTCCGGCGCCTCGCCGATCAGCGCGCTCGACGGCAGCGGGTGATCGCCGCGGGTGGGCAGCCAGGCGGTGGCCTGGGCCTTGCGGCGCGCGGTGGGGCGGAAGCCGATCGGCAGCTCGCGCGCAGCGCGCGTCACGGCCTCGGCACCCGCGTCGTAGGGGTAGGGTCGCGCCGGCGGTCGCGCTGACTTGCGGCGGACCGCGCTCGGCGTGGCGCCCTCGGCCGGCGACTCCCCCCAAAGGAAGAGCGCGTCGTCCAGGAGCGCGCCGTGCAGGATGATCATTGCGCTTTCTGCTCTCCTCGAGCGCGGCGTACGCAGGGCGCTTGATGGGCGCGCGGTGACCGCCCGACCGGAGCGGGCTCCGGAGAGGCAGCGGCGTGGTGCCGCGGCGATCGGCCGTGAGGTGCAATGTAGCGACCTCGGATGCCGAGCGCGTGAAGCTGTCTCGACGTCAATTCACCGACGTTCAGGAGGCTCCGTGTGTCCGCTCGCACCTGCCATGAGGCGCGGCGTCGTGCTAGGTGGGCGTGCTTCTCGAGCCCGTCGCATGGGGCAAAATCGGACGGCGAACTCGCGCGGTGGCTGCACGACCATCAGCCCTAATCCGCGTCATCAGCGTTTTCAGCGTTTGGCATCCGGTTCGCGCGGGTCGCTGTGTTCGCGATCCGACCTGCGCGGTGATGCCCAGTTGGCCTGGGCTCGAGCGGCGGGGATCAGGGGCAAGAGCGCCCGCTGTCCAGGAACAGCGCCTGCGGAGGTGCAGGCCGTGCTCTTCGAATCCCTCGTCCTGTGCGGGAGTGAACACGATCGGGGCCCGATTGCGCAACCCCTATTTTCAAGGCCTGTCGGCCACCCGCTGGCCGAGCTGAAGCTCAGCGCGGCAGGCCCGTTTCATCTTCCAGTAGGTGTTCCAGCCGCGCGCGTGCCTGCTCGAACGGATCGCGCGGCGGCCCGTCCCGTCGCGGCGACCGCCCTCCGATCAGGAAGTAGCTGCTCTGCACCAGGAAGTAGCCCCAGATCGCGAGGCACGATGCCAAGAGGCCGCCGCTCGCCAGGAACGCCGCGGCGCCGAGCCCGAGTACCGCGAGCGCGGCCTCTATTACCAGCGCGCGCAGCGCGCGCTGGTGCTGGAGCAGGCCACTGCGGGCGAAAGCCACGACCCCGGCCGCACCGATCGCGGTGCCTTCGAGCCCGATCGGCAACAACGCGAGCACGACGCTCGCGAGCGCGGCGAACGCGAGTGCCGCGACGCGGCGGCTGCGCTCGGCGGAAAGCCCGATCGCGTAGACGGCAGCCGCCGCGATCACGTACAGGCGAACCGCGCCCGCACTCCCGAAGAGCGGGGCGCCGAACGTCACCGCCACCGGCAGCCCCGCGGCCGCGATCGCGGCGAACAGAAGCGAGCGGCCGAAGCCGTCCCAGCGCGGCATCACCGGCCCTCCGCGTGTGCGGCGCGGCGGCGCAGCAGCTCGAGCTCGACCTCTTCATCGGCGGCCGGAGCCGGCCGCGCGAACGCGTCGCCTTCCGTCGCGCTTGCCGCGGCGATCCGGCTGCGCACCTGCGCGCGCAGCTCCTCGAGCTGGCGCTCCTGTACGGCGAGCGTCTCGGCGAGCCGCGCGCGCTGCTCGTCCAGCTCCGCGATCCGCCGGCGCGCGCTCTCGGCCGCGCGCCGCAGCGGCAGCAGCTTGCGCACCGAGAAACGCGCAAGCTCTTCCTTTCTGCCTTCGATCGCGAGCTCGACGTCGGCGTCGAGCGAGGCGATCTCGCGCTCGAGGCGCTGCGCTTCGTCGCCGAGGCGGCGCGACTCTTCGCCGCACGCGTCGACCTGCGCGCGCTTGCGATCGAGCTCGAGCTCGGCTTCGCGCAGATGCTGCTTGGCGAGCAGCGTGCGTTCTTCCAGCTGCTCTAGCATCCCGTGGGCGTCGGCTTTCAAGAGCAGAGTCAGTCGGTCGAGGAACTTCATCTGGGTCTCCCTTTCGCGTCGAGTGGGTTTGTGGCGGGGACGGATCAGCGCTTCGCGCCGGCGCGCTGGTCGTCGCGCCCGCTCTCGAAGAGCTGCTTGCCGAGCTTGTTGCGCACCGCCGGAGCGGCGGCCGCGGGTGCGCTCACGGTGTCGCGCAGCTCCTCCACCGCGCGCGCTTCTTCCTTCTGCACCTGGCCGAACGCGCGCAACTGTTCGCCCTCGGAGCGGGCCCGGTATGCGTCCAGCTCGGCGACGGCCTCGGTCTGGCGCCCCGAGGCCAGCTTGCGCGCGACGCTCTTCTTCAGCTCGCCCACCGACTCGCGCAAGTTGGCGCGCTGGTAGCGGTCGGCGTCGAAGGAGGCGTAGTAGTCGGCGTCGTCCGCGACGCAGGCGAGCTGCGGCAGCGCCGCTAGCACGACGCGATGGTGCTCGCCGCCTGGCGTCGCGAACTCGACCTGGATCTCTCCCAGCGACACGTCCCCGATGGATTCCGTGGGCGCGTGCAGCGTCAGCCACACGCGGCGTTCCTGGCCGGCGAACAGGTCGCCGGGGTGGAAGCGCACCGCGCCGTCCTCGGGCTCGAGCGGATAGCCGCCGGCGCCCGCGACGCGCACGCCTGCGCCGGGCGCGATCCGCACCGACATGGCCCGGGCGACCGTCTCGCGCGCGGCCGCGAACTCGTCGGCGAACACGCCCGCCAGCCGCTGCAGGTCGGGGAGGTAGTAGAAGTTCCCAGTCCCGGAGTCTGCCAGGGCGCTCATCACCGTCTCGTCGAAGCCGTCGCCGATGCCCACCGCGGAGAGCACGTACTCACCGGCGCGCGCGCGGCCCGCGCGTGAGCGCAGGCCTTCGAGGCTGTAGTCGCCCTGGTTGGCCAGGCCGTCGGAGATCACGATCAGGCGCGGCACTTGCCCCGCCGTCACCGCCTCAGCGAGCACCGCGTGGCCGAGGTCGAGCCCGCTCGCCATGTGGGTGCCGCCACTCGCGACCACCGACGCGATCCGGTGGCTCCAGCGCCCGCGCGCCCCGGGGCTCGCCGCCTCGAGCGCGATGTCGAGCGTGACGTCCGAGGCGTAGCTGACCAGCGCGAAGCGGTCGCCGTCGCCGAGGCCGGCGATCAGCTCGCGCACCGCGGCCAGCGCCAGAGTGATCGGTTGGCCGTCCATCGAGCCCGAGCGGTCGAGCACGACCACGAGGTCGGTTGGAACGCGCGGTGTGCTCTTTCCCGAGCCCTCGCCGCCGCGCAGCACGAGCTCGACGCGCACCAGGCCGTCGCTGCCGCGCAGCACGGAGCTGCGGTCGAGGTGGGCCTCCAAGCCGACGACGGCGTCGCCCCCGCTGACCCGCGGCGGTGTCGTCCCGCCGCGCATCGCGAGGCGCGCGGCGGCGCCGAACGCGAGGGTGATTCCGAGCAAGAGCAGCGCGAGGGCGGCGCGGCGTGCGCGCAGGCCGTGCGGGCGGGGAGCGGCGGGGGTCGGATCGGTCATCGGATCTCCTTTGGGAGTTCGGGGTGGCACCCAGAGTGTTTCCAAAGCAAAGCCGCGCTGCCGTCAAAGCGCGGTAAAGTCGCGAGGCCGCGCTTTACATTCGCTTTACTGCGCGGCCCGGAGTGCCGACCTAGACTCGAAACGCGATGTCGAAGAACGCGAAAGAGTCGCCCGCCGTGCTCGTCGTCGAAGACGAGGAGTCGATCCGCAGGGGGCTCTGCGATGTGCTGGCGTTCCGCGGCTATGCGCCCGAGGGCGTCGAGCGCGGCGACGTGGGCCTGCGCCGCGGCCTGGCGCGCCAGCACGCGCTGGTGCTGCTCGACGTGATGCTCCCCGGCAAGAACGGCTTCGACGTGTGCCGCGAGCTGCGCAGCGCGCTGCCGGAGCTGCCGATCCTGATGCTCACCGCGCGTGGCTCGGAGCAGGACGTGCTCGACGGCTTTCGCGCCGGCGCCGACGACTACGTCACCAAGCCGTTCTCGGTCGCGGAGCTGCTGGCGCGCGTGGAGGCGCTCTTGCGGCGCAGCGGCGCCGGCGCGCAGGACGAGGCAACGCCGCCGTTCGACTTCGGCCCCTGGCAGGTCGACCGGCAGGCGCGGATCGCGCGGCGCGGCGCCGAGAGCGTCGAGCTGACCCAGCTCGAGGCGTCGCTGGCGGCGCTGTTCGCGCGCGAGCGCGGCCGCCTCCTGTCGCGCCGCCGGCTGCTCCGGGAGGTGTGGGACGTCGCCGACCCGGACCGGATCGAGACGCGCACGGTCGACATGCACGTGGCGAAGCTGCGCAAGAAGCTCGACGCGGCGGGCGACGCGCTGATCCAGACCGTGCGCGGCGAAGGCTATCGGTTCACAGCATGAAGCGGGTCCGCATCGCGCTGCTACTCGTGTCGCTGGCGACGCTCGGCCTCGTCGCGCTGCTCGCGTGGCGCGCCAACCAGGGGCTCGCCGCCGAGCGCGCGGTGCGGCACGAGGCGGTCGCCGAGCGCACGTTCGAGGAGATGGAGCGGGCGCTGACCGAGTTCCTCGCGCGCGAGGAAGCGCGCCCGTTCGAGCACTACGCCTACTACGTGCCGGCGAGCGGCGAGCGTTCGCCGCTGGCGTCGGGTCTCGAACCGTTCGTGGTGGGCGCCTTCCAACTCGACCCGGAAGGCGCGGTGACGACTCCGCTCGAGCCGCTGGACGTGGAGGCAGCGCGCGCGCGCGGCGACTGGCCGGCCACCGATGCGGTGCGCGTGGCGGCCGGACGCGTGCGTTCAGCGGTGCACGGCCTGTGGTCGGCGAACGCGGCCGACGAAAAGCGCGACCGCGATGCGTCGCAGAAGCTCGGCAAGGTGGAGGCGGAGCCCGCGAACGAGATCGCGGCGCGCGAGAGCCAGGCGCCGGGCACCACGCGCGCGCTGGCGGGGCCCGGTGTGGAAGAGCGCGCAGGCGCCGCGGAACCCGCCGCCGGAGCTGCGAAGGAGACGGGCAGCGCGTTCGACGTGCTCGAGAGCCTGAACCGTTCCGCCGACGTCCGCGCGGAGCGCAAGCAGAAGGTGGCGCGCGCGCCGTCGTCCGCGCTGTACGGCGCGTTGGGAGCAGCCACGGAGCCGTCGGCGCCCGCGCCGGCGATCGCACCCGCGGCGGAACCGGAAGCCTACGAGACCGAGGATGACCTGCTGGACGCCCCCGCGCAGCATTATCAGGTGGCAGCGCCGCGGTCGCTTCGCGCGCGGGCGGCCGTTGCCGACCAGGCGGCGGCACCCGCCGAGGTTCCGCGCCAGCGGCGAGTCGATTCCGTGCGCGTCGCACTCGACCCGATGGTGGGCGTCGCCACCGCCGAGGGTGCGCTCGTGCTCTACCGCACCGTGCTGGTGGGGCAGCGCGGCTATCGCCAGGGCCTGGTGCTCGACCGCGCGGCGCTCGGCGCGTGGCTCGAAGAGCGCGTGATCCGCGCGAGCGGGCTCGCGCGGGTGGCGCAGGTGCGCTTCGACGGCGGCGCCCGCGCGGCCGAGACGTCCGACCGCTACGTATTCGCCCACCGCTTCGCCGAGCCGTTCGACGCGCTGCACGCGCAGCTCTTGCTGGCGTCGCTCCCCGGTGTCGGGTCGCCGGGCGCGCTCTACGCGCTGGTCGCGGTGCTGCTCGCGGTCGGCGCCGCCGGACTCGCCGCGGTGCACCGCACCGTCGCGGTGGTGATGCACTACGCCGAGCGCCGCAGCAACTTCGTCGCGGCCGTCACCCACGAGCTGAAGACACCGCTCACCGCGATCCGGATGTATGCCGAGATGTTGCGCGACGGGCTCGTGCCGAGCGACGCGAAGCGCCAGGAGTACTACGGCACGATCACCGACGAGTCCGAGCGCTTGTCGCGCCTGGTCGACAACGTGCTCGAGTTCTCGAAGCTCGAGGGTGGCCGGCGTGAGCTGGCGATCGCGGTCGGCGCGGTCGGCCCGGTGCTCGAAGAGGCGGCCCTGAAGCTCGCCACCCACGCGGCGCGCGAGGGCTTCGCGCTCAGGGTCCACGTCGCCCGCGACCTGCCGGCGGTGCGCTTCGACCGCGACGCGCTGCTGCAGGTGCTGTTCAACCTGGTCGACAACGCGATGAAATACGCGAAGACCGGGGGCCAGCGGACGGTGGAGCTCGAGGCGCACCGCGAGGGCGATGCGGTGACGGTGGCCGTGCGCGACTTCGGCCCGGGCGTCGCGCGCCTGCACCTCGAGCGCGTCTTCGAGCCGTTCTACCGCGCCGAGTCGGAGCTGACCCGCACCACCAAGGGCACCGGCATCGGCCTCGCGCTGGTCAAGGAGCTCGCCGAGCGGATGGGCGCCGCGGTGAGCGGCGCGAACGCCGACGGCGGTGGTTTCCGCGTGCGGCTGGCGTTTCCGGTCGCCGGCTAGTTCGCCCGACTTCGCTCGGCTTCGCCTCGCTGCGCGCGCAACGCCGCTTGCGCCTAGCGCTCGAGCGCTCCGAATACCTTCTGCGCCACGCCGCTGGCGGCGGCGCCCGGGTTCTTCCGGATCGTGCGCTCCTGCTCGGCGATCACGAAGAACAGGCCGTCGAGCGCCTTCTGGGTTACGTAGCCGTCGAGGTCGGCGTTCTCCTTGCGGATCACGCCGAAGCGCGCGCCCTGCGCCGCGAGCTGGTTGTACTGCTGCGCGAGCTGCAGCTTGGCGGTGACCTGCTTCACGATCGGCAGGAATCGGAGCGCGAGCGGCTCCGACGTCTTGCGCTCGAAGAACCGCGTCGCCGAGTCGTCACCACCGGTGAGGATCCCCTTCGCGTCCTCCACCGACATCTGCTTCACGGCGTCGACGAGCAGCGGAGCGGCTTCCTTCACCGCCAGCTCGGCCGCGCGGTTCATGTTCGTCACCAGCTCGTCCGCCTGCTGCCCCTGACCGATGAGCCGCATGCCCTTCTCGATCTTGCCCAGTGCGGAGGGGAGCGGGATGCGGACGTCCTTGTTGCCGAGGAACCCATTCGCCGCGGAGAGCTGCGACACCGCCTTCCCCGCGCCCTGCACGAGAGCGTCCTTGAGACCTTGCGTGGCGTCCCGATTGCTGATGCTGGAGAGCGACTGACCGAAGACTGGGACGGAACAGAAGAGGCCGAAGACGACACCGATCATCCACTGCGATCGCATCACGTACGCCTCCCTCGAAGTCGGCAAGCAGGCCGGGGGCAGCATAGCGCCTAGTCTTCCACCCGCGGATCGTCCCGGCGACCGCGGGCGCTCGCGTCGGTGTCGTTCACCAGCGCGTGCAGCTCTTCGCGCATCATCCGCCGCAGCACGCGCAGCTCCACGGCGCGGTGCTTCACCAGGCGCAGCGTGAGCCAGGCGCGCAGCTCGCTCCAGAAGCTCTCGTTGCGCTCGTAGAAGCGCAGCGCGATCCAGCCGGTGGCGGGCGCGGTGACGGCCATCGCGAGCGCCGCGCTGATCCCCCACGCGCTGCCCGCGGCCGCGATCTCGAGCGCCCACACGATCGGGAACAGGAAGAAGCCGGCGAGCAGCTTGTAGGTGGCGGGCTGGTCGCCCTCGTGCTCGACGGTGGTGGCCACCCAGCCGGGAAGGCGGTAGGGCACGTAGTTGAGCAGCAGGCCGATCATCGCGAACGGGAGCCGCGCGAGCAGCTCCGGCACGCGATAGCCGACGTAGCCGGAGACGTGGCTCCACGGGTAGTCGGCCGTCACGTGGTCGTCGCGCAGGTGGAACGCCTCGAGCAAGAGCTCGTAGCGGCGCGCCATCGCCTCGAGCGCCTCGACGCGCAAGGCGTCTTTCGCGCGCGCATCTTCGTAGCCCAGGCCGAACGCCTGGCTCAGCGAGAAGCGGTCGGCGAGCGCCGAGCGGCCGGGCATCGCGCGCGCGCCGTCACCGCCGTAGATCTCCGCCGCGCGCAGCGCCAGCCGCGCGGTCTGCCACGAGTCGAAGTTGAGCGTCACCGCGCGCAGCCCGGCGTCGATCTGCTCGGTCAGCGCGCGCACCGCGTCGGCTTCGCTGGCCGAGGCATCGGCCGTGGCCGCGATCGGCTCACCGACGCTCACCAGCATCCGCGAGCGGAAGCGGCCCTTGTCCTCGAAGGTGAGCCCGACGGGCACGATCGCGACCGGCCGGGCGCCGCCCGAGCCCGCGCCCAGCGCGATCCGCGCCGCGCCGGTGCGCAGCGGCTGGAGCGCCGGCTGGTCGTGGCTGATGCCTTCTGGAAACAGCGCCACCGCGCCGCCCGCCGCGAGCTCGGCGAAGCAGCGCGCGAACACCTCCTCGTTGCGCGACGTGCCGCCGCCGTCCTGCGCGCGGTAGATCGGAATCGCGCCGGCCAGGTTCAAGAGTGGCCACACGGCAGGGTTCTTCCACAGCGTGTGCTTGGCGAGGAAGCGCGGCAGCCGCGGCAGCACCGCGAGGAGCACCATCGGGTCGACCAGCGCGTTGCCGTGGTTCGCGACGAACAGCACCGGCCCGCGCTCCGGCACACGCTCGAGGCCCTGCATCTCGACGCTGCGGTAGAAGACGGCGAGCAGGATCCGCGCCAGCGCGTGAGCCGCCCGGTCGAGCAGGCGGCGCGCGCGTGTCTGCCGAGCCCCGTCGAGTCCCATGGACGAGATGATACCGATGCGTGTAAAAGGTAAGTCTCTCGACTCAGGTGCGCCCACCGAGGCCGAGGCTCTGGCGCGCCACCACCCCGCGCATCACCTCGGACGTGCCGCCGCCGATCGTCTCCCACAGGCTCTGGCGCCACAAGAGTTCGACGCGCTCGCCCGCCACCAGCGCGGCGGGGCCGCCGAAATCGAGCGCCGCGCGCGCGACCTCCTGACACACGACCGTGTGGATCACCTTGTTCGCTGCGGCCTCGACCGCACCGCTCTGCCCGCGCAGCATCGCGTCGAGCACGCGCAGCCCGCACGCCTCCACCTCGGCGGCGCGCACGGCCAGGTCGGCGAGCGCCGCGCGCACGCGCGGGTCGCCGGTGAGCCCGCGGTTGCGCGCCCACGAGATCACCTCCTCGAGGTCGCGCCGCACGCGGCCCGGCGGGAACTGGATGTGCCGCTCGTCGGCGAGCGCCTCGGCCATGATCTTCCACGCGCCGTCCTCGGGGCCGATCCGCTGGTCGACCGGGACTGATACCTCGTCGAAGAACACCTCGTTCAGCTGGTCGCCGTCGAGCGTTGGCAGCGGGTTCACGGTGACGCCCGGGGTGCGCTTGTCGATGATCAACAGCGAGAGGCCGCGGCCGCGGCTCTGCTGGGCGCCGGTGCGCACCAGCGTCCACAAGTAGTCCATGTCCTGCGCGTACGACTGCCAGCACTTCTGGCCGTTTACGACGTAGACGCCGCCGCGGCGCTCGGCGCGGCAGCGCACCGCGGCGAGGTCGGAGCCGGCCTCGGGCTCGGAGTAGGCGAGCGAGAAGTGGCTCTCGCCGCGCCGGATCGGCGGCAGCCAGTGCAAGCACTGCGCCGCATCGCCGTAGCGCGCGATCGTCTTCGCGACGATCCCCGACGCCAGCGGCGTCCGCGCCGCGCGCGCGTAGGCGACCTCGTCCCACAGGATGTACTCGTAGCTGAGTGGCAGCCCGCTGCCGCCTGCCGCCACCGGCCAGCCGAGCGAGAGCCAGCCGCGCTCGGCCAGCGCGGCGAAGAATGCCTTCACGCGCGGCCAGTGGTGACCCTGCAGGAAGAACGCGTCGAGATCGCGGTAGTCGGCGAGGAACGAGACCACCTCGGCTCGGAACGCCTCCTCCTCGGCCGAGAAGGTCGGGTTCACGACAGCCCCAGCCGGGAGAGCAGTGCATCACATGCGGGCTCCGGGCCCGGAGGCTGCGACGCGAGCTGCCGGATCCGCCGCGACACGTGGAAGACCGGCCCTTCGAGCGTGATGCCCAGCGCGCCGAAGAGCTGGTGACAGGTGTAGGCGGCGGCGAGTGCGCCGCGCGCGGCCGACAGACGCGCGACGGCGGCGCGCGCGCGCAGATCGCCGGCGCCGGTGTCCCAGGCGTGCGCGGCGATTCGCGCCAGCGTCGTCGCGGCGTCGAGGCGGATCCGCGCGTCGGCGAGCGGGTGCGCGACGGCCTGGAACTCGCCAATCGCGCGCCCGAACTGGGTGCGCGTGCGCGCGTGCTCCGCGGTTGCCAGCACGAGCGCCTGTCCTGCCGCGGCGGCGTAGGCGGCGAGCGCTGTGTCGTGCAGCGCCCACGCGCGCGTTCCGGCGTCGAGCGGCGCGCCGAGCTCGAGCTCGACGCGCCCCCACGGCTCGCCGCCGAGCGTGTCCACCGCCACGACCGTGCCGCGCGGCTGCGCGCGCCGGAGCTTCCCGCCGTCGAGCGCGAGGAAGCAGTCAGCGAGCGGCGCGAACGGCATGAGCGGCGGAGCTCCCAGCGAGACGATCCACTCGCCCGACGCGACGCAAGCGCGTTCGTCTCCGTCGAGCACCTGCGCCGCGAGGAAGGTCGCCGGCAGCGGGCCCGGGAACACCGCGGCGCCGAGCGACTCCAGCGCCGCCACCATCTCGCGTGCGCCGCCGTCGCCTTCCGGTGTCGCCAGCGCGAGCACGCCCAGCTCGGCCAGCTCGCGCCACAGCGCGCGCGACAGCGTGCCCGCGCTCTCGCGCACGACCGCTTCGGGGCAGCGCTCGGCGCAGAACCGCGCGGTGGCATCCGCGACCGCCTGCTGCGTGTCGTCGAACGCCAGATCGAGGCTCAAAAGGCGTCGTTCCAGCGGCTCGCCGTGATCGCGCGCCGGTGGGCCGAAGCACCGCCCAGCTCGAGGCGCAGCGCCTGGAGCCGCATCGTGAAGACGTGGAGGTCGTGCTCACGCGTGAAGCCCATCGCGCCGGTGAGCTGGTGCATCTCGCGGAACAGGTGGTTCGCGGCGTCGGCGGCGTGCGCGGCGGCGATCGCGGCGGCCTCGCCGGGCATGTCCTGCGAGGCGGCTTCGAACGTGAGCCAGCGCGTGCCTTCGACGAGCACGGTGCAGACCGCGAGCCGGTGCTGGAGCGCCTGGAACGAGCCGATCGCGCGCCCGAACTGCCGCCGCCGCTTCACGTACGCAACGGTGACGTCGAGCGCGGCCTGCATCATGCCGAGGATCTCGGCGGCGAGCGCGATCCGCCACCA
>Ga0184637_10001068_pt1 | contig 19045 bp, 4 predicted proteins | sample PLM3_127_b2_FD_133143 | JGI IMG/M metagenome (GOLD analysis project Ga0184637, IMG submission 133143) | Groundwater sediment microbial communities from an aquifer in East River, Colorado, USA - PLM3_127_b2 | ecosystem: Environmental > Terrestrial > Soil > Riparian zone | place: USA: East River...
AAATCGGCCCTCATGCCCGGGTTCTCCTCGATGGACCATTTGTCCGCCCCGGCGGTCCACCGGTAGAAGCATACCGCCCTCACCTGCTGGCCCCCGGAAGCGTTCCACTGGTGGACGTGGTTGAACATCCTGTCGATGAGGCCGGTGTTGGTCGAGGGATTGCCGGGGCCGCCGGTGCCTGCCTCGGTGATGTAGAGAGGGAGACTCTTCATCGAGACCGGCAAGCTCGCGATTTTCCTCTGATAGTCCCGGAAACTCTCGTCATTCCATCCCTGGGAGTCGGTGTAGGTATGGAGAGCGATGCCGTCCGGCGTGATGCCCCGGCTTTCGATCCCCTGGAGAGCGGCGCTGAAGTAAGGGAGGTCGCCGTGAACGAACCCGGCGGTGATCACCTTGGCCTCGGGCCGCACCGCCTTGATGGCTCGGTAGGTGCGGGCGAACGCCTCGGCGTAGAGCGCCGGGTCCAATACTCCTTCCAAGTGCGGCTCGTTTCCGATCGACCAGATCCCGCAGCCCACGGAGCTCTTCACGAAGTTTTTGGCTCGCTGGGCGAAGGCGTCGAGCCCCGGATACTGCGGGGCGGGCCCCGGGTCGGGAAGGATTTGCCCGAAGCCATGAGCGATCCGGCCGACGACCCCGACGCCGTCGATCCACTGGGTGAACCGATGGCCGGACGTGTCGCTCGGGCTCGACCCGATGGCCAGGGCCTCGGTTACCCACCCCCGGCGGTTCGCCTGCACGAAGACGTCCTCCGCGCCCACGTCGTGGATTCCATGGATGTGGACCGGCTCGACCGGGGGAGCGCCGGAGCTCATCCAGGGCTCGGGAACCCGCGGTGAGAGAAGCTCGACCGAGACGTTATCGAAGGCGACGCCCGTATCCACGAGGCCGGTCAGGTCCGCCCGGAGGAGCAGGGTGGTGTTCCAGTGGGAGGCGGTGAAGTCATAGCTCACGTCGACCCAACTGGTCGTCGAGCTGACCGAGACCGGGTTGCCCCAGCTCAACGTGCCGAAGGAAGGCTGGACCCCGGCGTAGCACTTCGGTGAGCCGCTTCCGCTCGTCTTTCTCGCTCGGAACTTGAGACGGTACGAGTCTCCCGCCTTGAATCCGCGGTTCGGCCGCGAGACCCCGACGTCGACGTTGGTCTTTCGAACCTCCTGCGCCCACCAGCCGCCTTCTCCGGGAACGATGAACCACTCGCTGCTGCCGGCGCTGCCGGACGACCATTTCGACCAGTTCTTGACGAGCTCGCCGTTGTGCGTGTCCAGGTTGTCTGAGATCCAGACGACACCCGGGTCGGTGGTCGTGGGCGGACTCGAGGTCACGGAGACGCTGACCGCGCTCGAGGCGGCGGAGGCGCCCGCGACGTCATGCGCCTTCGCGGTAAGGGAGTACGACCCGGCGGCAACGCCCGACCAAGTGTAGGAATAGGGGCTCGCCGTGTCGGCGTTGAGCAACGTGGAGCCCTGATAGAACTCAACGCTGGAGATGGACCCGTCGGGATCGGAGGCGCTGGCCGTCAGCACGAATGTCCCCGGCGCGCTCGCGCTTATCCGGTCCGTGGACAAGCTCACGGTGGGCGGAGCGTTCGTCCCACCCTGGGCCACGTAGTCGGTCAGCTCCTGGATGAGGGGACGGACGTCGAAGCTTGCCCAGCCGGGGATCTCCAGTTGATAGACGGTGGCGCCGAGGACGTAGCCGTCCTGCTTGAGAATGTCGTCGTACCATTTGAGTTGATCCAGGTACCAGGGCTTGCGGGCCGCGAGGTCGCCCGGCGGCGGGAACCCGGAAACCGGCGGATTGCCGAGCGCCTGCTGCCAGCCGTGGTTCGCCTGGGCATCCGGTCTCGGTTTGGGCTGCCCCGGCCCGGTGCTGGCCAAAGTGCCTTCGTCGACGCCGCTTTCGGTGATGACGAGCGGGATCTCGCGCCCCTGGAGATGCTGGCGGTAGACCTTGCGGTAGCGGCCGCAAAGCCAACCCTCCTGCAGGGTATCGTCCCAGTACTGGGTCATGGGCGTTCCGTACTCGTGAAGCCCCATGATGCCGCCCTTGGCGATGGCGTTGTCGATCGCGGAAATGAACTGCGGCCAGAGCGCGATGTCGGGATTGCCGGTGGCGAAATTCCCGATGCAGGCTTTCCTGCCGTTGGCAGCCAGTAGGTTCACCCGGGCGATCTCGAACTGGGCGTACCAGCTCATGGCCTGGGCGTTCGTGACGACCGGCTCGTTCAAGCCTTCCCAGTAATCCACGTCGGGATAGGCGAGCACCGCGGCCTTGACGGTGTTCCACCAGTCGTTCGCGCGCTCCGCCGGGTTGCCGTTCCCGAGGACACCATCCGGGACGCTCCCGGGGAAGAGCCTGCCGATGACCAGGGTGCCCGGCGACACCTGCTTGACGTAGCCGGCGTTTTTGACCTCGTCGAAAAGCTTGATCACCCTCGGCTTCGCATTTCTCAAGAAGGAATCGGTATTACCCCCCCCACCCGGAGTGAAGGGTCAGCTTGCTCTTCGTCGAGGAGGATGCGTTCACCACCACGCTCACCGCGTTCGAGACGGTAACGGCATTGGCGTTGTCGTACGCCCTGGCCGTCAACGCATAGACCCCGGCGGGGACCCCCGACCAGGTATAGGAGTACGGGCCGGTCGTATCCGTGCCGAGGAGATTCGATCCCTGGTAAAACTCGACCCTGGAAATCGTGCCGTCTCCGTCCGAGGCGCTGGCGCTCAGCGCGAAGCTCCCCGGGGCGGTTGCCGTGGTCCTGTCGGTCGCGAGGGTCACCTTCGGCGGTTGATTGCCGGATCCGCCGACGGGCTGAATCGAGAGGTTGTCGATGGCTACGCCGTAGTCGCTCAGCCCGGCGAAATCGACCTTGATGAAAATCGCTGCGTTTGCGTTTTGAACTGTGAACTCGCCCGAGAGCGTGGACCAGGAAGTCTTCGAAGCCACCGGGAGGCCCGGCGACCAGGTGACCTCGTTCGGAGCGCTGGCTCCGGTCGGATGAATCCCCAGGTAGAGGAGCGGGGGGGATGCCGGACCGGAAAGCCACTTGGCGCGAAGCTTGAGGAGATAGGTTTGCCCGGCGACGAACCCGGAGTTGGCGCGATAGAGGCCGATCCGGACGTTCGTTTTTCGGAACTCCTGGGCCCAGCCCGATTCTCCGGGGAAGATGTTCCACTCCCGCGAGCCCGGGCTCGCCGGATTCGGGTTTTCGAACCAGGGCGACCAGCCGCGGGGAATCTGGCCGAAGCCCGACTGAAAGACGAACTCGTCGAAGCCATCGGAGGACCACGCCAGAGCCACCGCCGCCGGCGCGGGAGGATCGGGCGGCGGATCCGAAGGCGGCGGCGCGCCCGCGTCCGACTCCAAACGGAAGTAGTCGAGCCAGAAATTTCGGTCACACGCATCGGAGTAAACCCCGTTGCAGGTGTGCGCGTCGTTTGCAAACTCGAAAGCCACGGCGTGGACTCCGTCCGCGATGCCGGAGACCGTGATCTTTTGAGCCACCCCGACCTCCGAGACGTTGCAGCCGGGGTTCGACTCGTTCCATTCGATGGCTCCGGCGAGCCGTCCGTCGACGTACACGTTGACCCGGACCGGCCGGGGATCGTCGGGGAGGCCGATGACGTTGAGCGTGCGATATCCTGGCGCGAATCGAACGAGATACTCGGCGAGATCGCCCTGGTGCCAACCGAAAAGGTACCCCCTCCCGGTGTCGCAAGAGCCCGCCTTGGCGCCGGCGCCGTCGATGCCTCGGAGTCCCCAGTAGTGCTCCGCCTCCCGGGCTTGACCGGGCTCGACGGGAGCCGAGATGTAGAGACTCCCCGATGGCGCCGACGTCGTCGAGCCTCCACCATGCGCGAGAACCAGACCGCCGGTGACCGAGGGTGTGGCTGTGGGAGGAGGTCCCAAGGAGCAAGTGGACTGGGCGGGCCGCCCGAGCCCGTCCACTCCTCGAACGCGCGTGACGTCGAGGAGCGAGCGGGCTCCGTCCGGAGGCTCGACGTGCGCGAAGCCGATCCAGCCGAGCCCTCGTGCGTACCAGTAGTTCTCGCCCCGGCCCGGACCATCCAGGATAGCCACCCGAGCGACGTCTCTTACGCCGAGCCCGCTCCCGAGGTCGATGCTTTGCCGGCTCACGAGCTTCACCGTGCGATACGTCGGGCCGGTGTACTGGGCCTGGCAGCACTGACAATCGGATTTGGCTTGAGCGACGACGGTAACGGGGTGCGCGTACGCCTCCCCGACACTCATCGAGCGAGGTACCCAGATTCCACCCTCACTCGCCAGATTCGAGGTGAACCCGGAGCAGGGTCCGTTCTGGGTCCCGAAGGCTCCGTTGAGATACGTCGAGTTGGCCTCGCGGCCGTCATAGCAGCGCGCGTTCGTCCATTGGCCGTTCTGAAACGTGGCCCAGCTCGTGTCGGTCAGGTGGTAGATGAACTCGCCGTCGTAGCTGAACTCCTCGAAGACCCTGGGGTCATCGCAGCTCTTGACGATCTGAAACCCGTTCCGACCGCGGACGGTGGCGCGATAAGTGTAGAAGCACTCGGAGCCCACGAGGGATCTCTGCCCGGCGACGGACTCGCCGACGCAGTCCGGACAGAAGAAGGCCAGGAGGTCCACCGCCGGGGTTTGCGTTTGGGCGACAGGAGGGAGCTCTGCTGCCGCGAGGCAGGCCAGAAGGGCGAGAAAGCTCCTCCGAAACGCACCGCGCCGCTTCCATAGGAGGGGGCGCGCGAAAAACTTCTTGTAACCCATCCGATTCCCCCTTGACTTGGCGCCGTCGGCGCCTACGGCTGCTCGGGGCCGAGCCGTTCCTGGTAGACGGCGACGAAAGAATGGTGCCCCGCCGTGTTCCCCGCACATTCGTCCGGATGCCTCGTGTGAACTCCAGAAATCCTCTGGATCTTGGCGCTGGAGCCGTTGAGACGCAGGTACTCCAAAGACGCGTTGTCGAAGAAGTAGAGATCGAGGTTGCCGTGGATGGGATCCCCTCCCGTCAGCTCGTTCTTTTCAAGCGGGAGCTCCCCGGCGATGGTCTCGCTCTTTTTCCACCCCACTCGATTCTGGAAGCCCTGCTCGACTCGGGCTCCACTGAGGTAGAAGAAGGCGGTGAAGAGGTTGTGCTTGCCGCCATTCTCCTGGCAGCCCAGGTGGCGGAGCTTCACAAGCTGAAACCAGCGCTCTCCGGCAACCACGGACGGCGGGGGATGGACGGTGATCCCGTAGACGCCGGAGGGCGGCGGTGGCGGTGGCGGCGAAGACTGAACGACGATCGTGACGCTGGCGGTTCCAGAGCCGCCCTTCCCGTCGCCGACCGTCAGTTTCGCCGTGAAAGAGCCCGCCGAAGTGTAGTCATGAGAAAGGGTGCGGCCGGCCGAGCCTTGACCGTCGCCGAAGTCCCAGCTGAAGGAAAGGGGATCGCCATCGGGATCAATCGAGCCCGAGCCGTCGAAGCTCACAGGGAGAGGAGCGACGCCCGCGGTCGGTGAGGCGGTGGCCGTCGCGGTGGGCGGCCGATTCGGCGGAGGCTTGAGCGCTCCGACCACAACGTCGTCGAAACGCGTACCGGTAAGCGGGCCTGCGGCGTTGCCGCTCTTGAGGACGATCGTTGCGACCGACTCCGCGGCCACGAAGGACGTCCGGCGTGCGACCGGGGCCGTCAACCCCATCTCACCCGACCAGCCCGTTGGGCTCGCCCACGTGTCGTTCTTGTACAGGAGAACGACGTCGGACTGACCGGCGTTGACGTCCTGGAAGTTGACCGGCTGGCGCGGCCCGTTGATGACCAGCACCTCGGCCCACTGGCTGCGAGCGACGGTCGGATCGGAGGCCCAGAATCCGCTGATAGAGATTTGCGCGCCTCTCCCGCCGGTGCCAAATCGCTGGTAGACCCCTCCGTTGTGGTTTGCGCTCCCGAGGCGGAGCTGGCCGTTTTCCGTTCTCGCATTCAGAGTACCCCGCTCGGTCCAGACCGACCAACCGGCGAGTCCGTTCGCAAAGTCGCCGTTGGTAATGAGGCTTACGGCGGGCATCGTCACCGTGATGAGAAGTGAGTCGGAGTCGTGTCCACCGTCGCCATCATCGACGCTCAACGTAACGGTGTAGCTGCCGGGGTTAGAGAAGGTGTGAGAAAGCTGGGGGGCCGAGCCTTTGGGTGAGCCGTCGCCGAAGTCCCAGTCGTACCTCAAGGCGCGGCCCTCGGGGTCCGACGAGCTTCTGCCATCGAGCACAACGGCGAGAGGGGCGACCCCGCTGGTCGGACTCGCCGAGGCGGCCGCCGTCGGTGGGACATTGGGAGCCGGCGGAGCCGGCATCAGCGTGAAGTCGACCGTAGTGACCTCGTTCTCGAGGATGGGAACGCCGTCTACGCTTTCCGTTTCGTAACCGGCGCGCGAAGCCGACACACGGTACGTGCCGGCGGGAATCGCGCTGAAGCGATAGGCCCCGCTTCCATCCGCGGTCGAGCTCTGCCCGAAGGCGTCGACCGTAACGACGGCGCCGGCGAGGGGAGCGTTGCCCGTGTCCTCGACGACGCCAGTGAGGGCGCCGGTAGCCGTATTGACCTGGTCGGTGAGCCCTCGGATCACACCGTAAAAATCGACGTTGTCGCGGGGCTGGCCGCCGACGTAAGCCTTACCCTCGCCGTATGGATTGCCGCCGCTCGCGTAACAGTAGATCCCCTGGCCGTCCGCCCTCTCGATCTTGAGGAAGTAAGTCCCTCCCGGCCGAACCGCAGGCTCCTGGCCGTCCGGCCACTCCGCGCCAATCATGATGGCGCCGTCGCCCGGCTCGAGCACCGCCCCGATGGACGTGCCGACCTGGGGTCCGTTGGGACCGCCCTCGAGGATCGAGAACTTCAGAGTGACCCCGTCCACGTAAGGCTTCGCCGCGGCGTACTTGATGAAGCCAACCCCTTCCGGCACGCGGAAAGTCTGACCGAGGACGCGGTCGAAAAGGCTGCAGCCCGAGCATCCACCATGCCCGGCGAAGCTGTCGACGAAGTACAGCCCGCGCGACGTCCGGCCGGTCGGCACCAGACTGAAATCCGCGGCGAGCGTCTGGCCGGCGGCTACGCCGAGCGTCTGGCTCGCCGCGCGGTAGCCGTTCTTCTCCGCGGTCAACGTGTAGGTTCCCGGCGGGACGTCTTTGATCTCGTAGACCCCGTCGTAGAGCGAGACGTGCCCGAACTCGTAGCCGTCCGTGCGCAGGGTTACGTAAGGAAGGACGGAGCCCGTGTCGGCCCGGGTGATGCGGCCGCGGAAGCTCCCCGCGGCACCGCGGTAGGGTGTCCGTCGCGCCGGCGCCATGCCCTGCGTCTCCAGGTCGAGCCGGAGGGCCCGCACCGCGTCGTACTGAGGATGCGCGGCTCCGGGCTCGGGCTCTCGAACCCCGTCGCCGTCGTCGTCGTCCGAGCGGTGCCCGCGGACCCACTCGAAGTCCCGCCAGGAAAGGTTCGAAAGGAGGAACGGATGGACCGCGAGGATCTCCGGCCAGCGATACCAGCGATTCTTGAAGGCATCGACGTTGTACGCCGCCGCCAACGGCCGGTTCGTCTTGGGCCACCCTTCGTAGGAGATCCCGAGCTTGTTGCCGTAAGCGGTCTCGGTGATCATCACGGGAAATCCCCGGCGAGAGCGGGCCGGGCTCCCGTGAGGCCGGGCGACGACGTCGAGGTCCATCAGGTAGCTGTCGACGGTCTTGCTCGTCTCGATGAAGACGTCACCGTCGTGAAGGTTATAGTGGGGAGGCGTTGCCTCGGGGTAGGGGTGGGTCCCCCAGACGTCGAAGGCGAACTTCGCGTCCGGGTTGTGACGAAACGCCCGGTCCCACCAGGAGGGGCCATTTTGTCCCGGCGTCATCGTTTTGAGAGTGCCCCGGAGAGCCAGGTTGGGGTGCCGGGCCGCGGCATCGGCTTCCGCCTGGTGGACCGCGCCGTGAGCGGCAACCACGTAGTCGGCGTAAACCTCGGGCGTCACGTGGTCCCGCGGGTCGTTGGGCTCGTTCCAGAGCTGCAGGTAGACGAGCCGCTCCGCGAACTCGGGATGCGCGATCTTGTAGTTGAGGATCGACCAGGCGACGTTGCGCGCGTATCCCGGGTCGGGCGCGGCGCCACCACGCCCCTCTTGGACGCGGATGCACGGAACGAGGTTCAAGCGGAAGGCTTTGTCGATCCACGGGTCGAAGTCGAAGACCCAATCGAAGACGAAGCCCTGGCCGACTAGGTGCCCCGTCCATTCCATGCCCTCGTCGAACGCCGGTCCGCCGTCCTTGAGGTTATGCATGCCGAAGAGGTTGCGCCGCTTCCCCTCCTGCGCTTCGACCGTGACCGTCGCCAGCGTGGCGGGCAGAGACAATAGAAGAACTGCAAGAACGGTCGACCTGGGCTTCACCATCATGGCTATCGCTCCTGGAGGCTTACCACCCCTTCACGTCCTCGCGATGCAATTTTGTTGGACTTGCTGCGCTCGGTGACGATGTCGGCGTAGTCCGCGGCATAAAATATCCCAACTAGGAATGTTTAATAGTTAGTGACGCGGGAGAGGCTATGGTTCCCGCCGCATCTCGCGCGTATTGTCAGCACGAGCATGCCGATCACGGGGCCTCTTATTTCCTCGAGTTGCCCGGCTTCTCCCTACGTCCGATCACGCGAATCCCATGAAATCCATCAATCCTATGTTGGGATCGGTGGGGAGTCCGGGCGGGCGCTCGGGGCTCGAGGCCATCTCAACCGACACCTTGAGCGCGACGTTGCGCCCGAGCTTCGTGTCCGTCGCGCGGTAGACCTTGCCCTGTCTTCTCGCCAAGGGTGTCCACCGCATAGGCCCCCGGCGCGACCGGGACCGACAGGACTTTCTGTACCGCGTACAGCGAAACCACCCACGAGGCTGCTCGCCAGAGCCCTTCCCAGAACCAACTCTTGGCGTGCCGGAGCGGGCCTGACGGGTCCGCCAATCGGGTGCACTAGGGGAGAAAATCCGTGTCAGGCCCGCCACGCTCGCGCGCTTGCGCGCGTCATTGAATCCGTTCTCACGATTTGATTTTGGCCTGTTTTCACGATTGCCGAACGCCCGGCGCTGGCAAGCAAAGAAAGGCCGCTGACATGAGGCTGTTCGAGCATCCTGACTTCGAGCAGCTGGTATTGCGGGCAGCGGCTTACTTCCGTCCGCGCGGATTGCGCGCCGCAGTCATCGAAAAGGACTATCACGTCACCGAGGCGCTCAGGATCGTTGCCGCCTCAGGCGAGCGGATCATCTTCAAAGGCGGGACGAGCCTGGCGAAAAGGCTGGAACCCGATCGAGCGGTTCTCGGAAGACATCGACATCTTCCTCGATCCTCGAGCGTTCGAGCCGGCCTTGGGCAAGAGAGCCATCGACCGGGAACTCAAGAGACTCCGTGACGCCGTTGGCGCGCACCCTGCGCTCACCTTCATCAGGGAAGAGAGCGAAACCATCGGGGGATTCGGACGGAGTGACCGGTTCTCGTACATTCAACGGTTCGGCGGTCCCGGGGAGGTCGCCAACCGCGTGCTGCTGGAAGCCGGCACCGCTAGCGGGCGCGAACCCACGGCCCTGATCCAGCTTCGCTCGTACATCGTCGAGTTCCTGGAGGCGGAAGGCATCACGATGGGCTCCGAGGATGAAGGATCGTTTCCGATGCGGTTACTGCATTTCCGGCGAACCTTCGTCGAGAAGATGTTCGCCATCCACAGCAAGGTTGAGATATTCAAAACGCGACGGAGCATGGGTCCGAGGTAGGACTTGTCGGTGTTGGTGATGGCGGCGGAGCCCCGGGGAAGGTCGTCGAGAACGCTTGCCGGAGTGATGACGCCTTTGTCGAGGGCGAGCCCGTAGAGAAATGGCTTCAGCGTGCTTCCCGACGAGCGCGGGATCGAAGCGTAGTCGATAGCGCCCGACTGCAGGTCGTCGAAATAATCGGTCGAGCCCATCCAGGCGAGGACCTCGCTCGTCTGGATATCGACGACGATGACGGCGCCGTTCGAGGCACCCTCGGACTCCCACTCCAGGATGGCACTCCAGGCGGTCCGAGTGACCTCTTCCTGGAGGTCCAGGTCGAGGGTGGTCTCGACGATGTGGACGTTCACGTTCCCATGAGGCGAATCGCTCCGAACCCGCTCTTCGAGCCTCAAGAGAGCGTGCATCGCGGCCTCGGGACGGTGGCCGCGCACGGGAAAAGAAAGACGCGAAAGCTGCCGGATGGCGAGCTCGTGCTCTTCTTCACTGAGGACACCTTCGTCGAGGAGGGCATCGAGAATCCTTCGCCCTCGCTCCCGAGCAGCACTTCGCCCTTCGGGGTTGAAGGGGTTCATTCGCGAAGGAGACTGAGGGATGGCTGTAAGGAGAGCGATCTCCGCCCAGCTCAAATCCTCCACCGGTTTTTCCAGGTAGCACCGGGCGGCGTAAGCGATTCCATGGATCCGGTTTCCGTAGGGAACGATCCGAAGGTAGTGCGAAAGAACGTTCTCTCGTCCGTGGCGGAGCGTGAGAAAAAGAGCGGTCAGGCTCTCGACGAGCTTCCGGCCGTACGTTCGGGAGCCGGGGCGCTGGAGTCGCGCTACTTGCATCGCGATGGTGGAAGCTCCCGAGACCCGCCGGCCGCCGCGGAGGTTTTGCCAGAGGGCGCGGGTCATCGCGACGGGGTCGATGCCGGGATGAGACCAGAAGCGGCGGTCCTCGAGAACGAGAGTCGCGGCGACGACTCGAGGGGGGAGCTCTTCGAGAGGCCAGTACCCGAAGTCGGTCGCATCCTCCGCGGCCACTTCGCCGAGAAAGCGTCCTTTTCGATCGAGGAGCAGGTGACTCGGCCCCGGAGTTTCGAGCCGCGAGCGAGAGAGCGCAAGCCCGACGACAAAGAGCCCGCAGAGAACGACGACCAGCGCCGCCCCGGCCGCGATTTGGACCGAGCGCCGTTTCACTCTTCCGTCCGCTCGATTCTCACACGGGCTCCGGCCGACTGTCCGGTGACGGTGCTGTCGTACATCATCTCGGCGAAGGCGGACGGTTGCACGAAGCTTCCCGGCGTCGTCGCCCGGGTGCGAAAGTAAAAATCGTACGTTCCCGCGGGGAGCTCGTCGTAGTAGAACGCGACGTGATCGTCGAGGAAAGCGACGTAGGTCGGAGGGAGCGTCAGCGACTTCGAAGGCCTCGATTCGGGAGGGGATGTGGCGAGCCGGGGGTTGAGCGGCTCCATGCCCGCCGCCAACGGAACCATGACCGCCACGTAGTGCCGCAGCGTAGGGTTCACGACCTGGGCGTGGTCTTCGACGATGTCCGCGACCGAGAGCTCGATAGCGGTGCCCGGCTCCTCGAGCGAGCGCCGCTCGGGAGGCGCACCGGTCGAGAGGTCCGAGGGACGAAGCCGGGCGTAGGCTCGGCTCACGACGAATCCGTGCGACTCCGGCCGGGTCATGCTCCCGTCGGCTTCCGGAACGTACGTCGTTTCGGTACGCACCACGACGGGGGAAGCTCCACCGGCTTCGAGAACGATTCGCCCGGCGGCGGGGTTGGCCCGACTGAGGAATGCCACGGGAGCTTCGGGGGAGGTGCTCATCGTGACGCGCTCGGAGCCGAGCTCCGCCCGGACGCGGAGCGGCGTTACGCCCTCGAAGGGGGGCTTCACGACGTCGGTGAGGGCGAGAAGAGCGGAAGCGTTGGCGTTGGTCGAGCCCCAGCCGTCCCCTCGCCCGAGGGTCACCAGGGCATCGACGAGGAGCTGAATGCGCGGGTCGTCGCCGTCGGTCCGCACCAGGGCGCGGGTCATCTCGGAAAGGGTGCGGGTCTCGCTCGGGAGGATCAACACGTTTCGCGCCGACGCCCGCGATTGGAGCCCGCCGTAGACCTCTCGTCCTTGATAGAGGCGGACGACGAGACCGCCCCAGATCTCGTTCGTCAGGGCGTCCACGGTGCGTCCTGAAGTCTCTCCGCCGCGATGCAAGGCGACGAGCACTTGAGACAGGGACTCCTGATTCAGGGTGTCCGTGCGCCGGGCGAGCTCGGCCGCGTAGGCTTCGTTCGCGCGGCCCGCCCCTGAAAGCGATGAAAGCGCCGAGAGCGCCCACGTTCTCTCCGCGTAGGACTCGCCGTCGATGAAGCGGCTGTAGTCCGAGCGGAGCGCCTGCTCGAGAGAGCGTTCGAGAGCTTCGCGCAGCGCCCGATCCACGGGGAAGCCCGCTTCCTGCGCTTCGACGAGAAACTGGACCACCCAGGCGGTGAGCGAGACGTACCCCCGGCCACCGGGCCAGTAGGCGGTCAGGCCGCTTCCGTCGACCGAGCTCTGAATCCACTCCATCGTCTCCCGCACCGAGCGCTCGAGCGCCTGGTCGTCACGCGCACTCTCACTCAGGTGCAAGAGCTCGCGGAACTTCACCAGGGCGAGCTGGGCCCGGGCTCGACTGATGCGCTGTTCCGTACACCCGTGGGGGGTAATCGAGAAGGAAGTCGAGACCCGCCGCCATCGTGACGAGAGCGGGCTGATCGGAAACGAGAACCCGGCGCCTCAGAGTTCCAGGCCGATAGGGTTCGTCCACACGGGGCAAGAGCACCGGCACTCCCGTGGTGAGGGTCTCGATCGAACGGAGGGTCACCCGCTTGCGATCGTCGACCAGAGGAATCGAGACCTGGAAGGCATCCTTGGCGGAGTCCGACAATCGCTCGACACCCACGCGAAACGTGAGCTCTTTGAGAGTGATCTCCCCCGCCTCGTCGAAGGGCGGCGTTTCCACGTTCACCGGGAACTCGACGCGCTCGGGCTGGTTCGGCACCCAGTCGAGGTCGACTCGTCGTTCTCCGACAACCGTTGCTCCCCTCACGTCGATCTCGGCTCTCCCCGGGCCGCCCTCGCCCTCGACCACTCGTCCGATGGCCGCGGCGGTGAACCGATCGCCGGGCCGTGCGAATCGGGGAAGCCCGGGCTGCGCGATCACCGGAAGACGTACGGCGACCGTCGATGTGGCGTAGCCGAATCGGTCGGGGCCGCTCGCGACTTTGGCGCGAAGCTTGAAGTTCGTGAGGTTATCGGGAAGGGCGACCTCGACCCGCGCGGTCCCCGACGCATCGACGAGAATGCGGGGATTGAAGTACGGAACGGGCTCGAAGTTCTTCCTCACCGTGACCCGATCGAGAAGCGGTACCGCCTCTTCCGCTCCTTCGCCCCCTCCGGGGTTTTCCACGAACGGCAGGGAGCCGAATGCGAGATTGCGCGTGTCCCGAACGGAGACGAACGAGCTCACGTCGGTGATGAAATCCGGAAGCGGGTCGAGCCTCGCCTCGGTGCCGAGCGCGAGGACGGCCTGATCGACGAGCCACAACGTCACTTCTCCCGAGAGCGGCCGGTCCGCCGGATCGCGGAGGGCGATCTCGACCTCGACCCGCTCGCCGGGAAGGGCGCGCTCGGGGTGGGTGAGGGTCGCCTCGACCCGGTTGTCGACCGGATTCACCGCTACCCAGGCGGTCGACGCCATCGTCGCGGGTTTGCCGAGATCCGTTCCATTCCCCGCCGACGGCGTCGTCCCGGGAATGCGTCCTCGCATCAGAACGAAATGAACGGGGATTCGCGGCACGTACGTGTTCTCGATGGGAAGGTCGAACGCCGCGGCGCCTCCCTCGACCGAGACCCACTGGTACGTGTTCCGCTCGGGCCCTTCGATGACGGCGAGAGCGCTCGCTGTCTGGAACGGGCTTTCGAGCACGAGGTGAGCGGTCTCCCCCGGATCGTAGGACGCCTTGTCGGTCGAGACGGTGAATACTTCGTTTATCGGCTTCGACCACGTCACCGGATCGTCTCCTCCGGCGTAGAGGTCCACGGCGACGACCTGAGCCCGGTCGAGCCGGTCGTGAGCTTCGAGCTCCACGACGTAGACCCCCGATCGGTCGATGGGGATCGCGAAGGGAACGGGGTCCGAGGCGCTCACTACCGTCGTCTCGAAGACTTTTTCGTCCACGACGTCAGTGGTGTAGCGGGCGACTCCGTCGGAGAAGTCGCTGGCCCGCAGGATCGAGTGCCACTGCCTCAGAAAAAGGCGCACGGTGACGGTGGTGCCAGCAATGGCGATTTCCGAGAAGTGAGCTCGAAGCTACGTCAAGCGATTGTTTTCGACGTGGCCCTGCAATGCGGGCGGCCGCTGACGGACGATTTCGCTCTCTTGACATCGCCTTCTTTTCTGCTAGCCTATTTCCACCAGACGAGGTTGTCATCCTCGCTGGGTCCGCCGGTAAGCCCCCAACCTCGCCGTCGGTCCCGAAATCAAAATGCCATGCGGAATTTTCTCGATCGGACCCGGTTCGTTGCCTATCCCCTTCTGGTCTCGTTCTTCCTTCTGAGCGTCGACGCGGCGACGCTCGCCTATGCGGCGCAGTCCGAGCCCCGGTCTCGCGGGCGCGAAGAAGCGGAGCCCCACGATCTCGTGCAGCGATCCCGCATCTTCCTCGAGCGCGCCGAGGAGGCGTCGCGCAAGCTTGGATCGAGGCTTCCACTCCCGGGAAAGATCGAATCGGCCGAGCACTTCCGAGCCGAGCTCGACCAGTTTCGGAATCACCTGATGGAACAGTTCTCGGAGGAATCCGAGAGCCTCGGACGCCGGCGAATGCCGGAGGAAGCGCGGGAGCGGTTTCAGCTTCTCTCCTCTCGTATCGAGGGAATCCTCGCGGAGATCGACGGCGCCTTCGAGCGTGTGGAACGGGCGCTCATTGCCCCTTCCGGCTCGCGGGAGGCGCAGGATCTCGAAGACGCGCTCGAGAGGTTCGAAGAGCGTACCGAAGAAGTCGCGCTTCAGGACCGGCGTCCCCTGAAGGGGGAAGAGCTTCCCCATTGGGCCCCGGAGCGCATCACGCCCGAGCTTCCGGAGCCGCTAGAAAGAGGTCGAGAAGCCGCCGCCTACGCGCATCAGCCTCCATCGCGTCTGAAGAGAGCCCTTTCCTTCCTTGCCGCTCTCTGGAACCAATCCGTTACGTCACGCGCGTCGTTCGCCCCGGGCTTTGGTATGAGGACGGCGCCCGTGATGTCGCCCGCGGCCGCCCCCGTGGCGCTTCAGAGCCGAGTGCAGCCTCCAAGCTCTTTCGACCTCGCTGAAACAGCAGAAACGCCCTTCACCGAACACGTCCGCGAGATCGCAGAGCGCCAGGGCTCCCCGGTCCGGATGTACGAGTTCGTCCGAAATAATATTGATACCGAGCTCTACTACGGCTCTCTGAAGGGGGCCGAGGGGACTCTTCGGGAGCTATCGGGAAACGACGCCGACCAGGCCTCTCTTCTCATCGCGCTACTCCGCGCAAGCGGAGTTCCCGCCCGATACGTTCAAGGCGTCATCCAGGTCCCGCGGAAGGACCTCGCTTCCTGGCTCCGTATCGACGACCCGGAGCGCGCCGCGGACGCTCTCCAGCGCGCGGGAGTTCCCGCCGCGGTCTCGACGGATTCTCGAGGAGTGAGCGGCGTACGGCTCCAGTACACCTGGGTTCGGGCCTATGTGGACTACGCCTCGGATCTGGGGACGCGTTTCGGAGAGCCAACGGGCCGAAGGGGCGCTCCGAGCTGGGTCGACCTCGCTCCGGCGTTCAAAGCCTATAACTTCTCCTCGGGAAGGGACGTGACGGCGGAGATCGGAGTCGATCCGGCATCCTTTCTCGCGGACATCAAGGCGCAGGCGAGGGTCGATGAACCTGCTTCTTTCGCGACCGACGTTCCCGAGCCTCTCATCCTGGACCGCATCGAAGAGTGGTCAAGCCTCACGGAGAGCTATGCGGCGGCGAACGACCGCAAGGTGGAGACCCTCTTTTTCGACCGTATGATCGTGCCGAAAGAGCTGGGGGCGCTTGCCGGCTCACTTCCTTTCAAAGTCGAGCCCGGTGCGTTGGAGATGGCTTCGATCCCGGCGTCATTCTCGTACGAGCTGAGCTTCGAGCTGGTTGGGACCGCCGGGACCGTTCACTTCGACTATCGGACACGGCCGAGCACGATCGCAGGAAACCGGGTAATTTTGTCGTACTCGCCCTCGACCTCCGCGGACGAGGACACTCTCGCCGCTCACCTCTCCGAAGAAGAGTTCCCAGTCTACTTGATGCGGGTGACCCCCGAGCTCCGGTTCGACGACGAGGTCGTCGCCACGGGGCAGGCGACGGGGATGGGAGGAATCGAAGCGCTTCAGGTGAGAGTCCGCGGGCCGGGAATCTCCTACTCGAGCCGCCAGGCGATCGTCGCGGGCGAGATGGCGGCGCTGGTCTTCGATCTCCAGAGTACGTCGGTGGAGATGCTCCATCAGCGTCTGTCGCGCCTGCGGACGGAGTTGAGGACGTCGACCGAGCGGGAGGCGATCCTTGGCGAGGCCCTCGCCGCCATCGGGACGAGCTACTTTCACGAGCTCGATGCCCTGAACCACCTGGCGGCGGGAAGCCTGAGGTGTCTTCTCACCCGGGAGCCGTCCTTCGTGACGGTGAAAGCGTCCCTCGAGCTCCAGGGCCTTCTCGGGGTACCGTTTCTCGCGAGGGCCGACCGGCTGTCCTTACGGCTGAACGCCGACGTGCTCCGGCCCTTTTCCCTCGACGGCGACCGGATAAAGGAGCGCCAGTTCCTCGTGGCCTCGAGCCTCTCCGCCTCCGCTCTGCTGCATGCGACGCTCGAAGAGAGCCTGGGTTCGAGAGCGACCTCGGCGATGCGCATCATCCAGCAGGGAAATAACGAATCGAAGCCCATCCACACTCTCGACGCCTCGAACGCGGATGCGATCCTGGCGACTCTGTCGTTCCTGCCGGAGGGAGCGAAAGACGCCATCCGGAACGCCGTCGCCTCGGGCCGCCAGGTCACGGTTCCCGCGGAGCCCGTTTCCTCGGGCGGGATCTCGCGCACGGGATTCGGGGTTCTGGACCCCGAGACGGGCGCGTCCGCCTTCAATCTGTACCCCGAGGGACCGGTCGGGCTCGCGCTTCTCGCGATGCCGTTTCGTCCCGCGACCTACCTTCAAGACGAGCCCGCGAACGTCTACGCTCCGGTGACGGGACCGCTTCGGAACTGGCTGAATCAGGCGGACGCGGTCTTCAAGCGGGTGCAGTTCTCTTTCGTCCCCGCGGCGTCGTCCATCGCCTTCTGGTTCCGGGACACGTCGGCTCCCGACAAGGTCACCACCATCGCAGCGGCCATCGCGATTTCCTCACCCATCGACCGGATCAGCGGTAGGCCCAACCTGACGAGAGCGCTGGTGGGCCCCAAGGCCTTCTCTCCCGATGGGAACTCCGTCCAGGACTTGGCCCAGATCGTCGCCTTCATCTCGCGGGAGTCGGATTGGACCGTCCAGATCCAGAAGGACGCCGTGCCTGTGCGCACGTTCACGGGTCAGGGTGTCGCGATCGACGTCTTCTGGGACGGCCGCGACGGGAACGGGGCCGAGCTTCCCGACGGCTTCTACGACATCGTTCTGAACGCCACGGACGTATCGACCGGGCTCGAGGCCCTTCCCGTGCGTCTGAGAGTGCGTCTCGACCGCACCGCCCCTCTGGCGGAGATCCTGAACCCCTCGGACGGAGCGCAGGTGGGCGGAATCCTGAGCGTACTCGGAAGCGCCGACGATTCCGCCCTCAGGAGCTACACGCTCGAGGTTGGAAAAGGAGTCGCGCCGGCGAGATTCACCCGCATCGAGTTGGGAGCCTCACCGGTCATCAATGGAAGGCTCGGTATCTGGAACACCGAGGCCGACGACGACGGCATCTACACGCTTAGGCTCACGGCCAAAGACGACGCGGGAAACGAGTCCGTCGCGACCCGCGCGGCAGACGTCTTCAACCCGGGCCGCGATGCGACGGCCCCGCAGGTGAGCATCATCACGCCCCAGAACGGGGCAAACCTGAGCGGTTTCGTTCCCATCGAGGTCCAGGCTTCGGACAACGTGGGGGTCACCCGAGTCGAACTCCTCGTGGACTCGGCTCTGGAGAAAGTTTTTACCGCGCCCCCCTTCACCCACACTCTCCGAAGCGAGAAGCTTTCGAACGGCGCCCATCGGATCACCGCGCAAGCGTTCGACGCGAAAAACAACCAGGGGAGTGCTTTGGTCGATTTCCGGGCGGCGAACGACATCAGCGAGTACCAGGCGAGACCCGAGACTTTGACCCCGAACGGAGACGGCCTCGAGGACACGACGGTCGTCTCGGCGCGGCTCGAAGGGGCGCAGTCGTGGACGCTGACCCTTCGGGATGCTATTTCCGGTACTCCGGTCCGCACCTTCACGGGCACGAGCGAGCTTCTATCGGTCGTATGGGACGGGAGCAACGACGGCGGCACGCTCGTGCCCGACGCCAACTACGTCGCCCGGCTCGAGACCGCCACCGCCTCCGCGGAGCTGAACGTCCTCGTCGAGAGCGTCGACCGCCCTCCCACGGTCGCCATCACCTTCCCGAAGCATAACGGGAGACTCACCGGAGTCGTCGACGTCCTCGGCACCGCGACCGACACGACGTTTTCGAGCTACACCCTCGAGCTCAAGCACATGAAGGCCGCGGAGTGGCAGGTGTTGAAGACCTCCGACCAGCCGGTGGTGAACGGAGTCCTGGGGAGGCTCGATACGACCCTTCTCGATAACGACCCCTACGAGCTGCGCCTGTCCGCGAGCGACGGAAGCCAGATCGGAAGCACTGCGATCACCGTGTACCCTGCGGGAGACCTCAAGATTGGAAACTTCGAGCTGTCCTTCACCGACCTCGAGGTCCCGGTTTCGGGGATTCCCATCACCATCACGAGGACCTATCGAAGCCTCGACAAGACGAAGGGGGATTTCGGGATTGGCTGGAACCTCTCCTTTGCCTGCACCTACACCATCGACCCCGACTTCAACGTCACCCTGAACCTTCCCGACGGAAGCCGGGCGACGTTCTTCATCGGAATCGATCCCAGGAATTCGCAGAGCTTCCAAAGGCTGCGAGAGATCCCCTATACGCCCGAGCCGGGGGTCTACGACAAGCTCCACTGGGACGTGGTGGACTTCATCACCGGCCAGGAGCGGTTCTCACTCGAGACCAAAAACGGCGACCGCTACAACTACGCCTCC
>Ga0184637_10001069_pt1 | contig 19035 bp, 17 predicted proteins | sample PLM3_127_b2_FD_133143 | JGI IMG/M metagenome (GOLD analysis project Ga0184637, IMG submission 133143) | Groundwater sediment microbial communities from an aquifer in East River, Colorado, USA - PLM3_127_b2 | ecosystem: Environmental > Terrestrial > Soil > Riparian zone | place: USA: East River...
CGACGATCGTCATCATGGGCTTGATGTCCTTGATCTGATCCGCCGGAACGGTGAGGTAGTCGCGATCGATGACCACCAGGTCCGCGAGCTTCCCGGCCTGGATCGATCCGAGGTTGTTCTCCTGGAACACCAGGTACGCGTTCTTGCGCGTGTGCGCGATGAGGGCATCCTCGCGGCCGATCGGCTGCCGCAGGACCTTCAGGCCGCCAACCATCTTCCCGGTCACCGCCCATCCCAGCGTCTCGAACGGCAGGATCTGGTTCGCGCGGCTGCCGTCGCTGCCGAAGCCCCACGTGATTCCGCTGTTCTGAATCAGGGCGAGCGGCGCCATGTCGTACGCGGCGTCGCCGAATTCCCGCACGTTGATGCCGCCGTTGATGACGGCCCACGGATGCACGGCGGCATACATGCCCAGCTTCTTCATGCGCTCGAGCTGCGCGGCGGTGGGCTGGTTGAAATGCGCGAGCACCCAGCGGAGGTTCCTCACCGGGTACTCCTTGTCGACCGCCTCGATCTGATCGAGGAAGGCGTCAATCGTTTCCTCGAAGTTCGTGTGGACGTGCAGCGGCAGGCCTGCTTTGGCAATCTCGGTGACGATACGCCGCCATTGGGCCAGGTCCTCGGCGCGCGTCTCACCCCGGTGCCGGAACATGGGATCCGACAGCGCGCCGTACACCCCCTCGCCGTAGGTATGGTGGTCGATATAGCTGTCCCCCTGGAAGAGCTTCATCTGGGCGATGCGCGGCAGGAGCTCGTCGACGCCGCCGCCCCCACCAGGCGCGGTGATACAGAACACCCGGATGTTGAGCCGCCCCTGGTCCGCCCACTGACGATATTTCGGCAGCACGTTCGCCTCGCATCCCGCGCTGCCAAACGCGGTGAGCCCCGATCGATTGAGGTCCCGGATCATGCCGAGCGAGCTCGCTTCGATCTCATCGGGGCCGGCGGTCGGAAGCGTGTTGACGAGGCCGCGGAACCCTTCCTCGGTGATCCGGCCCGTCGGCCGCCCGGCCGCATCGCGGACCACGCCGTTCGCGGAGGGCGCCTGGTCGATGCCCAGTGCCTGCAGCGCCCGGCTGTTGAGGTACGCCTCGTAGTACGACGCCTGCAGGAAGACCGGATGATTGGGCGCGATGCGATCGAGCTCCTCGCGCGTGAACGGCTTCGGATCGTCGGCAAACTGCTCGATCGCCCAGCCGCCCAGGTTGTAGATCCACGCGCCCGGCTTCTCGGCCTGCGTCCGGGCGCGCAGCAGCTCGAGCGCCTCCTTGCGCGACTCGACCCCGTCCCACCGCACCTCGTATCGCCAGGTGGTGCCGTACCGCAGCAGGTGCATGTGGTTGTCGATCAGGCCCGGGATGACGGCCCGGCCCCGGAGGTCGATGCGGCGCGTACCCGGTCCCGCGAGCCGTGTGACCTCCTGGTTCGTCCCGACCGCGATGATCTGATCGCCCCGAACCGCCACCGCCTGCGCGATCGTGAAGCGCTCGTCGACGGTGATGATCTTGCCGTTGGTGAGAAGCAGGTCTGCCGAGGGAGGCCGCTGTGCGCGCAGCACCGAGAAGGCGCTCGCGATCGCTACACCGACGACAGCCGTCACGGCGGTCCGACGTGTCATGGCACTCCTCTGGGCTCTGGGCTCTAGGTTCTGGGCTCTGGGCCGGTCCCAAGCCTAAAGCCTACTTGCCTTTGGCGCGTTCGATCTCGGTCAGCTTCAGGAGCTGCTCGACATTCTCATTGTTGGTGCAGAAGTTCTCGGTCAGGTCTTCGTTGCCGAGCGAGTATGTGCGCCACGCCGATGTCCACGGCTTGGTCAGCACCTTCGGGTCCTCGAGCGTGTACTGGTACTCGAGGTAGTTCATGGACGGACGCCTGAAGCGCTCGATCACGTGCAGCGTATCGCTGTGCCAGTTGCGTTCGTCGAGGGAGATGGTGTCGAGGACCAGCGTGTCGCCTTCCCAGCGGGAGGCCGTGTCGCCCATGTACAGCGGCTCCTGGTCCTCCTTCGGCTTGTGCTGGCGGGGGATGCGGACGACACGCCAGTTGTTATTGCTCTCGATGAGATGCACGAACACATTCGGCTTCATGACGATCTGGTGTGGATACGGGTTGTTCGTCCACATGCCGGGGACGCCCAGCGGCCTGCACGTGACCTGCGCGCTGCTCAACTGCCTCTCCGCCTGGCTCATGCTGTTGAGCTTCACCTGCACTTCGGGCCGGTACGGCATCGGATCCTGCTTCAGCGGCGTGTCGGGCACGACGCTCCACGCATTCGCTTTCCCGGTCGGGCCAGCAAACCAGACGCCCGACAAGTCGACCTTGCCGTCCGCCATGCGGGGCGGTGGGCCGCCCGGGGGGAGCGGCACCGGCCTCACGTTGCCTCTCGCTTCGACGAAGGGCTTGTTCTGTTCCTGGGCGACGAGTGCCACCGACAGGAGGCAGCTCGCCGCGAGCATCACGCCAATGTGCGTTTTCACGATCATCTCCAAATCTTGGTGCCGAAGACGCCTTCGACGTCCTGGCCAAGCCGCTGCACGGTGCCGTCGGCGAGCTTGATGAAGGAGGCCGCATAGCGGTTCGTGAGTTCCTGCTACCGACTACCACCTACCGACGACCGCCTACCGACTGCCACCTAGAAATCGTACTTGATTCCGAACTGGATGATGCGCGGGTCCCCTGCCTGGGTCGTGATGCGGCCGAACGTGCCCGCGTTGAAGTTCGTGACCGGGTTGCCCCAGTTGAAGTGGTTCAAGAGGTTGAACGACTCGAGCCGCAGCTCCAGCCGCTGTGTGTCTGACACCGCGATGAGCCGTGACACCGCGAGATCGATGTTCCAGAAGTTCGGTCCCACCGCGGAATTGCGTGGGAGGTCGCCCAGCGTACCGGACGCCGGCTGCGCGAACGCGGCCGTATTGAAGTACTGCGTGAGCGTCCTGTCCGCGGCGTAGAAATCATCGCTGACCTTGTTCACCCGCTGGCTCGCCAGTCCGGTAAACGCATTGTCCCTGCCGCTGGTGATGTTGAGCCGGCTGCCTGAACGCGCGGCAATGATGCCGGACAGCCTCCAGTGCGAGGCGATTGCGCGCAGCGCAGGACCGCCGACTTCCGGCGTCTCATATCCCGTCGTCAGACTTGCGATGTGCGTCCGATCCTGGTCGCAATAACCGGCGTCGAACGACGGATCGTCCGGCTTCAGATAGCCTGCACTCTGCTGGTTGAAGCCGGTGGCGGTCGGCGTGCCCTTGCACTGGGACAGCGTGTAGCTCCCGTTCAGGTTCAGACCGCCGGGGGCCCGTCGCTGGGCCGACAACTTCAGGCCGCGGTAGTTCTGGTAGCCAACGTCGGTGTTGAGATCCAGCGCGCCGATGAGGCCTGCCTCCCTCGGATTTTGCTGATACAGGACGCGCCGCTGATTCAGGTTCGCGTTTGTCGAGCACACGTTGTAGGAAACGCCGTTGATGACGCAGGGTCCGAGGCCCCTGTACACGCCGGGGTTCAGGGCAACCTGCGCCCACAGGCGATCGGAGTGGCTCCCGAGATAGCTGGCCGAGACGCCCCACTGCGTGCCGAGCTGTTGTTCTACCGTCACATTCCACGACTGGATGCGCGGCGAGTTGATCCCCGGATCCATCGTCCCGAACGTCCCAAACGCCGGGTAATCGGTGCTCGGGCCGGTGGTGATCGGGTGTGGGTCGCCGCCGACGCCCTTATAAGGATCGTCGAAGAGACCCGTGGGATCCACGATCAGCGAACGGTTGCCGAAGGGCGGCGCGTTGGCGTTGATGTTGTGGTACTCCCCCGCCATGAAGTCGTACGCCATCGAGTAGGACGACCGCACCGCCAGCCGGCCGTCGCCGCGCACATCCCACGCCACGCCCATGCGAGGCGAGAGATTCCACCACTGCTTGTCCAGCCCGGTCTTCGCATTCTTCGGGAAACCCGCGTCGCCTGCGTAGAGCAGCCCGGCCGGCGCCCTGAGGAACACCGTGCTCTTCACGCCCTTCTGGAAGTTCTCCATGTTGAAGACGGAGATCACCCCGTTCTCGACGTTCTGGCCGAAGAACGGTTCCCAGCGAAGCCCGCCATTCACGGTCACCCGGCTCGACACGCGCCAGGTGTCCTGCGCGTACGCCGCCGGGAACCAGCTGTTCACCGGCAGCTTGCCCAATCCACCGTGCTCGACGCTGGTGACGCGGCCGACAAGCACATCCGCCAGCCCCAGGCCGGTGGCCGACCCGTCGAAGATCCAGTTGCCGTTGGCGCGCGACGTGGAGGTGTAGTCGCCTTTCCAGTACTGCACGTTGGCACCGACGCTGACCTGGTGGTTGCCACGCACCAGCGTAAGATCGTCCGCCACCTGATACGTGTCGTTGAAGAACAGCGCCTTCGTGTTCGTTCCGGAGTAGAGCTGGAACCCGGGGGTCACGGTCATGGTCATGTAGCCAGGCAGATAGCTGTAGATGTTCGCGCCGATATCTCGCGGCGAGAAGAACGGGGTCTGGTAGTTGTCAACCTTGGCCTTGTTGACGGCAAACCGGAGCGCGTTGACCAGTGACGAACTGAACACCGTGGTCTCGCCGACGGTCACCGAGTGGACCAGATCGTCCACGCCCGACACGTTGGTCTTCAGAATGCTGTCCGACCCACCCGCGAACCCAGGCGGTGCCGTGGGGCGGGTGACCAGGTACCGCGCGAAAATCGAATGCTTGACGCCAAGCTGGTAGTCGATCTTTCCGAGCGCCTGCGCTTCGTCGCGATCGGTCTTCACCCCGAACGTGATCTGCCCGCATGGATCGGTCGAGGCGGGCAACCGCGTCGCGAGATTCAACCCGGCCGGACTGAAGAGCGCCGGATTGATCCGGTTGTTGACGAACGGTGCGCGGAGCGTGATCTGGCGGCCGCCGTTGCACTGGGCTGAGGCGACCGCGGTGAAATCGCCGGCCAGCATCGCCGCCGTCGGCACGTAGGCGATGTTGTCGACCGGGCGCACCCGCACGGCAGTGCCCTGATAGGCGCCGAAGAAGAACAGCTTGTCCTTCACAATGGGCCCGCCCAGCGTGCCCCCGAACTGATTGCGCTTCAACCCATCGTCGGCGCGCTTGCCGCTCGGACCGATCAGCGCGAAGGGACTCGTGGCGTTGAATCGGTGATGACGAAGGAACTCGAAGCCGTTCCCGGCAAACCGGTTGGTGCCTGACTTCACAATCGCGTTGACCGACGCGCCCGAATGGAATCCGTTCTGCGCCGTCAGGCCGCTGGTGGCCACGCGAAACTCCTGCAGTGCGTCTGGAAACGGAAGGGGGAGATTCACGTTCTGCTGCGGGTTGTTGTGCTGCGCCCCGTCGAGGCTGTACCCGACGCCGGTTGAGAGTCCGCCGGCCACCGAGATGTTCACGCCACCGGGCATGCCTCGAGCGCTCACGGTTCCTGTCTGAACGGCCGCACCAACGCTAAGGACGAGTTCTGCGGCGTTGCGTCCGTTGAGTGGCAGTTCGAGGATGCGCTCGTTCTCGACGACGTTGCTGATGCCCGCGCTGCGAACGTCGACGATGGGCGCCGCGGCTTCAACCGTGACCGATTCTTCGAGCGCCCCGAGCTCGAGGGCGGCGTTGATCGTCGGCGTGGCGCCGACCTGCAGCACGAGTCCTGTCTGCACGTAGCTGCGGAATCCCTGCAACGAGATTTCCAGCCGATACGGACCCGTCGGCAGGTTCGAGATCAAATAGGAGCCCTTCTCGTCTGTCACGACCGTCCGTGCAAGCCCGGTCGCTGTCTGCGTCGCGGTCACGGTGGCCCCCGGCAGGACCGCACCACTTGAATCGGTGACACGGCCATTGAGCTCGGCCGTCGCGAGCTGCGCCCAGGCGGGCGCAGTGGTCAGCAGAAGGATCACCGCACAAATCGAGCAATTCCCTACGAAGTGCGTCATCGCGTTTGTTTCTCCTCGATAGTCTGGATTCACCTTTAACCGCGAAGAAGCCACCAAGAACACGAAGACGATCAGCCACGAAGGACACGAAGGTCACAAAGCCAAAACCCATTGTGGTCTTTGTGCCCTTTGGGGCTACACCGTCTTGGTGCGCTCTGTGGCGAACAACCCCTTCGTGCGCTTCTCCTTTACGGCACGGCTATCTGCACGCCCGCGCGTACCGCGCGCGGCAATCCGGTGGTGAGAATCGGCGTCCGGCCCACGTCGTACTCGTTGTCGAACACGTTCTCGACGGCCACAAAGGCCTGCACCTGCCGCAGCAGGCTTCGACCCGCGTAGACATCGAGCACGGTGGCCCGTCGAAGCACGAAGAGGTTCAGATCGTCCTCGAACTGCGCGCCGGTGACGCGGAGCTGGGCGGAACCGGTCCAGCCACGATCGACGTAGCGCGCACCGACGCCGACGTTGTACTTCGGGACCGCGGGCACGCGGTTGTTCCGCAGGCTCGTCTCTCCCTTGAACCTCGAGTTCAGGATCCCGCTGGCAAACGTGACCGTCACCGCCTGCGGCAGCTTCACGTCCCCTTCGAACTCGAATCCGGCGGCCTGGAGCTTGTCCGCGTTGGCGCGCTGTTTCGTGATCAGCGCCGGTGTGCTCGACAGCGTGATGTTGGTAATGGCGTCGTCCAGGATGTTCCAGAAGGCGGTGACGCGAGCGGACACGATGCCGCGGCTGATGAGGACACCGCCATCGCCGCCGCTGAGCCGCTCGGGCAGGAGGGCCTCATTCGGGTTCGTCTGGGTGTTCCCGGCCCGGAAGCCGCGATAAAACTCGTTGAGCGTGGGCGCGCGGAATCCGCGGTACGCGGAGCCGCGAACGGTGACGCCTTCGTTCAGGCGATAGCTGAACGACCCGCGCGGATTGAACGAGCCAAGCGTCTTGTTGTAGCCGGTGTTGGTCGACTCGGTGTGCCAGCCGCTGCCCTGTGCGCCCGCTACGACTGTGACCCGGTCGTTCGCGTTGAACGTCAGCTGGGCAAAGCCCGACGTGTGACGCTGCGTGCCGCCAGCCTGCGTCGTCGGCTGCGCGATGCCCTGCGCGCTGAACGGCGTTTCAATGGTTTCGCCATCGATCAACCGCGTTTCCGCGCCGGCGATCAGCGCGTGCGAGCCCAGGGGCCGCAGCCATTGGCCGCCGAACCCGGCAACGGTGGTGGGCACCCGCTGGATTCTGTTCAACGTCTCGGCGGTGCGGGTGGCGTTCACCGCGGAGAACGTCTGGTCATATCCCTGTGTCCCCCCGAGCCCGCGGATCGAGAGCAGCCCTCCCCCGACCCCGCCGGCCACATCAAGCGCCACCTGCCGCGACGCGGTGGCGTTGGTGACCGCAGGAGTGCCGTTCAAGCGATCCTCGTCGAACACGCTGCCGCTCGCGTCGAGACGCCAGCCGTTCACCGCCTGGTAACCCACCGTCACGAGCCCGGATCGGTGTTCGGATGCCGCCTCCGAATCGATCGGGCCGCGCGGCGCGATGCCGGGATCCTGCGCCACCGCCACCGGGATGTAGCCCCCCGTCGTAAACCACTGGCCTCCCGCGCTATAGACCCAGCCACGCGTGCGGCCGCCGCCAAACAACGACACGCGGCCGGTCGACATGTTGCCGCCTTCGAGCAGCGCGCGAGCCATCGGCCGCCCCGGGCGCACGGTCAGGATCTGCACGACCCCGGCCACCGCGTCGGCGCCATACAGATCGGTGCCGCTGCCGCGCTGGACTTCGATGCGATCGATCGCCGCCTGCGGGACCTTGTCCCAATAGACCCAGCCGCCGAACGCATCGTTGAGCGGGATGCCATTGGCGAGCACGAGCGACCGGCTGGGCCCCGTGCCGCCAAGGCCGCGAAGCGAGACGCCTTGTGCGGTGGGGTTCGACACGCGCGACGACGTGCGTCGGAAGAGCGTGAATCCCGGCACCATCTTCAGGGCGTCGTCGATCGACAAGGCCGCAGAGGTCAGCAGCTCGGATGCGGGGATTACGGTGACCGTGACCGTAGGATCGGCCCGGGGGACATCGGTGCGCGAGGAGGTGACGTTCACCGCTTCGAAGAACGGCGCCGGTTCCAGCGCGACCCGCAGATCACCGCCATTCTCGGGCACATCCGCGATGGCCGGGGCAAATCCGGTGGCGGTGACGATGACGCGAGCGGGTCGTGCGACGTCGCCGGGAAACGTAAAGCGCCCGTCGGTGGCCGTTCGAAGTTCATTGACAGTCGTTCCGGATGTTTCGAGCCGGACGGTCGCGTCCGGCACAGCCGATCCCGAGGGATCCAGCACGACTCCCGAGATCGGCGGCGCCTGGGCCGCGCCGGCGACAACGACGAGCAGTCCGAGTGTGAAGGCGTTCATAAGAACGGGATTGTAGCGGGCTTTCAACGCGCCGTGCTGACGATTTCCGTATAATAACGTCCACGAAAACAGGCGTCTTCCCGATTCTTGAGTGAGGAACCAGCCATGACGGGCTTCACACGATTCGCGGTCTTGCTTGCGGTCGTGGCCACCGCGTCACCCATGCTCGGCGCGCAGGGACAGGGGCAGCAGCAATCCCCGGCCGAATGGCAGCGCATGCACGAGATGGGGCTGAAGCACAAGACCTCAATGGGCCTGTACCAGGCGCTGAAGCAGGCCGCACGGGGCGGCCAGGTGTCGCCGCCGTTCAGCCAGTTGCCGGATTGGTCGGGGTTGTGGACCGCGGGCGGCGGGGGCTCGTTCTTCGGCCGCGGGCCGGGCGGGGTGTCGCCGAAGCTGACGCCGGCCGCCGCCGCCGTGCTGAAACAGGGGGCCGACCTGGACGCGAAGGGCATCTCCTACGATGAGAATCTCAGCGAGTGCGGTCCCCCGGGCTTCCCTCGCTGGCTCGCGATCCCTTTCCTGCGGGAGTTCGCAGTCCGGCCCGAGCAGACGTGGCTGTCCTCGGAGACCGTGAACAACGTCCGCCGTATCTATACCGATGGCCGTGGTCACCCGCCCGCCGAAGACGCCTTCCCGCTCTATTACGGCGACTCGATCGGCTTCTGGGACGGCCAGAAGCTCGTGATCCACACGAGTCAGCTCATGGCCCGTTCCATGGGACGGAATCAGCCGGAGCAGAGCGAGCAGATGGAAACGGTGGAGACCTGGGAGACGGTGGACGCCCGCACGATCAAAGCGGACGTCTGGATCTACGACCCCGCGATCTACACCGAGCCGTGGTACATGCAGCGGCGCTACACGCAGGTGCCCAACGCCGATAAGCGCCTCCGGATGAACTACTGGCACTGCGGCGAGAACCCCAACAACGAGGTCGTGAAGACCCCTGAAGGCAGCACGCAGTACAGGGACTTTCAGTTCACGGACAAAGACAACCGCTAGTGTTCTCCGCGTCCCCGATTAGAACGGCACCGCGCGCGCCGCTTGTGCCTTAGGCTTGTTCGTCATCGGGACGAACCGCACCGGAAGCGTGCTGCGTCTCCGTCCCGGTGATGGTGCGGCGCAAGATCCGCAGTTCCTGAGTCACGGTTCCCACCGGAATTGCCATCAAGCCCCCGATCTTCAGCTGTTGCAGCAAGGCGGGTGGAACGTCGTCGGGCGCCGCCGTCACCATGATGCGGTCGTACGGCGCGTGCTGAGGCCATCCCAGGTAACCGTTGCCGGTACGCACCTGAATGTTGCGGTAGCCGAGGGCCGAAAGTGTTTCGCGTGCCCGTTGTGCCAGCGACGGCACGATCTCGATCGTATACACGTCTTTCGCGAGCGCACCGAGCACCGCCGCCTGATAGCCGGATCCGGTTCCAACCTCGAGCACGTGATGGCCGGGCGCGACGTCCAGCGCCTGTGTCATGAACGCGACGATATAGGGTTGAGAGATCGTCTGACCGTGGCCGATCGGCAGCGGAAAATCGCCGTAGGCCCTGGCGCGCTGGGGTTCAGGAACGAACAGGTGGCGCGGCACCGTGAGCATCGCGTCGAGCACCCGTGCGCTACGGATGTCGCGGGCCCGGAACTGCTCATCGACCATGCGCTTGCGCTCGGCGTCCCAATCGCGCGCGCCGTGCTGAGGCTCGGTCCCGCTGACGCCGCAGGCCAGGCCAGAGATGACGAGCACGGAGCTGATCAAGAGGTGACGCGCCACGTCGTCATAGTACCTCTGCTGCCGTTGGCAGAGACTTTCATGCGCCTGACCGGAGCCTCTTTGGCGCCGCGTGAGGTCCGAGCACTTCACCAAAAGGAAGCACGGCCTTCGTTCGACATTGCCGGCCTAGTGTCTAGGGGGCTTCACCCGCGGGCTGCACTGTCGGGTTGCGGATTGATCACGTGGCGATCCAGGAATAGATCGGCCAGCCTCGCGCAGGCGACGGCGAACGCCGGATCCCGGTCGAAGACATGCGGCTGGCCCGCGAACGAGTGAAACTCCGCGGGCACCTTCGCGTCGCGAAGCCGCTGGAAGAGCCGCTGGCTGCTTTCGATGCGGACCGTGGTGTCCGCCACGCCATGAAACAGGACCGTGGGCGCAAAGCGGCTCGCAACGTACGTCGCGGGTGACGAAGACGCCGGCGGACCGCCGTCAACAACGGGGTAAAAGGCCACACACGCCGCAACCCTGGGTCCCCGCGCCCGCGTTCCCCCCGCTTCCCTCGAGCTCCCGCCGGTTCTGCGTGCCCGCGGCCCTGAGCGCCAGGTGTCCTCCCGCGGAATAGCCAACGATGACAATGCGCGCCGGGTCGATGCCAAGGGAGGCGGCGTTCGCGCGTGTCCAGCGGATCGCGGTCTTCACATCCTCGATCATCGCGGGCCACGCGGCTGGTCCCAACAGCCGGTACTGGGAGGCGATCGCAAGATACCCCTGGGCGGCGTACGGCTGGATCCGCTCCGTCAGCGTGTCCTTGCTCCCGCCGGTAAATCCCCCGCCGTGGAGATGGATCGTCGCCATGCGTTTTTCGGTCCCGGGCGCCGGCCTGTACAGGTCGCAGCGAAGGTCCATGTCGCCGCCCTTCCCGAAGACGACGTTCTTCTCGACCGCGAGCGACCCGCCGCGAGCCTGAGCCTCCGCCGGAACCGCGCCGAGCATCGGCGCCGTCGCCGCGAGTCCCGCGGCTTCCAAAAAGCTTCGGCGCGTCATCCGATCCATCAGTGCAGCCCCCTCCTTCCCTGTCCCGCCCGCAGGCGCACGGCGAAACTCTAATAACCTTCGGGAATCGGACCTCGAGCGACGAAGACTTTCCCGTCCGCTCTCACTGCCCTGGTCCACGCGGCGGCAGGCCGTCCGTCCTTCATGGGGTGTCCGGTGATTTTCACCTTCGTGCCGGGGGTGAAGTCACTTCTCCGAATCTTCCGCGTCATCATCGTGCTCGGCCCCTCGGCCTCGAACCCCCACGTGGTCACCGAGCCGTCCGGGTTGGTGACATCCACGAGCAACCAGGAATGCGGGTTGGTGTACTGAAACTCCTTGACCACACCCTCCAGCGTCACTTCCTTCTCTTCTTCGAACATGACGCCCGAGTGATGCGCGCCGGCGACGATCGGCGCCAGCACGGACAGGGCCGCGCCCAGCAGGGCGACGAATCGGATCTTGTTCATTTCCATTGCTCCTGACGACTGTCTTTGTCCCTGAACTGGAAATGACCGTACACCCAATGCTCATCCGGGTCAATGACCTCCATCGCCAAACGGGCACGGCTGTTGCTCGTTTCATCGCAGGTTCGATCGTGGAGGGTGGGTATGGCTGTCGAATACTGGGCCTCAGGATTGGAGCCCGTCTACCACGAAGGGGCATTCGTCCGCGCGCGGCGTCATTCTCAGAAAGCACCGCAGTCGGGCTCAGCCGGCGGCGCCCGCGATGCGGGAGGGAGGTTCAGAGAGGAGCGTCCCGGCGCAACGCTTCCTCGATGACGTCCTTCGCTTCGGCGAGACCTGCGCCCGTGGCCTGGCGATAGTGTTTGATCGCGTCAATCTTTCGGCCCTGTCTCAGGGCTGCGAGTGCCTCCGCGGGCAACCCGTCAAGCGGGTCGAAACGGATTCCAGAGTGCTTCAGCATCGCATCCAGCTTCCCATCCATCCGCGACAGGCGGTCCAATCGTCGTTGCAGGGCCAACAAACGAGTCTGAACCGACACGATGACCGCGCACGCGAGGACAACGACCACCGTGACGAGAAAAGCTTCGCTCATCGTTGCCCTCTAGAAAGACCAGAATCGCATCGGTCCAACGGTTCGCCGTTCTGCTACGGACCCTAATGTCATGCGTCTCATACGAAGAGCATCTTTCTCCGCGAGTCGCGCAAGGAGCAGATCGTCCACTTCCGCGAAGGCGCGTGAGCTGTACTGGGGCATGCTGGCTCCGTAGATGTGCCCCAGTTCGTAGGTCTGGCCGTTCTTCGGAATTCGAAGCGCCTTGAGCACCTTTTCCGGCGTGATGAGATTCGACGCGCCGGCCTGATCCTGCGCGCCGTGTGGGGACGGCCACCAGGGTCCTTTCTCGCGCGTCTGCGCGATGAGCAGCCCTCCCGTCACCAGCACACTGCAGACGACTGCGAACGCCGCGAACCGTGCAGGTCCGCCCCGCATGGATGTGATCATGGCTCCTCCACTCTGAGATTCGTGGTTCGGATCGTTCGTCGACCGAACGACCCCGAACGACCGAACGTTCCGTCGGACCATGACGACCTCCAAATCAAGGCGGGTCCGCTCTGCAGGACCCGTCCTCCGTACGTAGGCCGGTCCTGCCCTGCGGACCCGGCGGAGCCATCAACGGCGATATTCAGGCCACATGTCGGCGAGGCCGCCCAGTCGCTTCAGGTGTATGACGTTGCGCACTTGCTGCCCGTTCAGCGTCGTCGGCGGGAACGTGAGAATGAGCTCCGATCCCCGGACCTCGAAGTTCCGCTGCAGCGAGTTGCCGGTCGCGCCGGGGTTCGGGATTGCGATCTGGTAGTGGGTCACAGAGCCGCTCTTCGGCTGCACGATGTACGGGCCGAAATACGTGGGAGCGCCCTGGATCGCGGCCCGGGCTTCCTCGACGGTCGGCCTGCCGGCAAACGGCTTCCTGCCCGGCGGCGGCAAATACAACACCGCCATCAGGCCTGTCGGCGTATAGACGATGACGCTGGCGTCGCGCGACGCGGGCCGCACCATGGCGCCGCTCGCGTCGACAAGACCCGCGGACACCCATTGCCAGAACCCCACCGCCTCGCGCTGGTAGTCCGGCAGCGCTTCGAGCTCAGCGACCCGCGTCCAGGTGGCTCGGCTCGCCGGAGCGATCGCGGACGCCGATTGGGTGAGCACGAGCTGGTCGCCCTTGCGTTCGTAGGCGCGCATCACCTGCTGACCGGTCCGAGCGGGATCGAGGTCGCCATTGATGCGATACGTGACTGTGGACCGCCCCGCATCAGACGCGTACGTGCCCCAGAACGCCTGGTAGGTCATGAACTGCTCCACCACGTCGATCGAGGCCGCCCGCCCGGCACGCGTCACGATCTCGATGACGTTGCCGCGGGCATCCTGAATGAGGATTCCGATGGGGTTCGGCACGGACGCGAGCGGCTGGCTCCCCTCAGCGCGTTCCAATGACACCAGTCGCCAGGTCCCGACCAGGGGCTGCGCTCCGGCAGCCGGTGCCTGGCTGGCCGTGGCGGACCAACCGGCCGCGCCGAGCAGGATGACGAACCCAAGGACCACCGCGCACCTGATTCGCATGGACATGATTTGACCGTTGGCCTTTGACTTTTGACCTACGCGTTTCTGGTTAGTTCTGATCGCCTCGTCCCCTGCGGCCGATGTCCAACGGAGACATCCAGACCTTACCGTCGGCCATGGTGACCCGCAGCAGGAACCCGTACTTGATCGTCTTATCGCTGTAGGCGTACAGCTCGACCTTCACCTGGTCGCCCGGCTTCACCGAGTCTTTCGTCCAGCCGGCATTGTTGATCAGCCACGAGTTCGGAACGGTCTCAACCCGCCATTCGACCACTTCCCCGCCGGGCTCCTTCGACTCCACGAAAATCAGCGTGTGAGGGCTCCGCCACTCCACGCGGGTGACCAGCCCCTGGAACGTGACGGGCGCGGCCGTCTCGAAGAGCGACAGACTGTGATGCGCGGATGCATTCGAGGCGATCAGCAGAGCGACTGCGCAGAGGGCACCTTTCATTTCCGTGATCTCCTGGTCCGGCTGCCCGCCTTCGCGCTTTGCGCTGCGGCGAGGTCTCGCCGAAGCCGAAGGCGGAGGCGGAAAGCCGGACACTATGTACAGCAGGGTCACTGCGCGACGTAAACCGGCAGGCGCAAGTGAATCAAGTCGGGATCCTGATACTTCTTCGTGTCGAAGAGCTTGCGTGCAAATCCGGAATCCTCCGCCACGCAGTCGAATGCGATTAACGGATTCTGCGTGAGCTCCCACTCGTACTGGTAGCGATAGGGCTCGCGCAGGATGAGCGGGTCTTCCGACACCGACTCCATCCGCAGGAGGTTGCCTTCGCGCCAATACCGCTCGGTGACCTTTTTCTGCGTCGAAGACGGAATGTAACTGTCGTGAAAGCCTCTCGGATCGAACACGAACTTCGTAGTCTCGATGACCAGCTGATTGTTCTCGTACCGCCCAGTCGAGTGCCCGTGAAGCGTGAAGGCGTAGACTCCGGGGCTGGGGTGCCCGTGACCCTCGAGCCAGACGGTGCGAACGACGTCTTCCTTTTCGTAGCGAAGCATCACCCGGTCCGGCATCTGGGTGATCTGAAAGTTGTAGTTGTCATTGAGGATGACCGGTACCGACACCGGGCTGCAGTCGTAGCTTGGCAGCAGCACCTCGTCGAAGGCCAGCGAAAACCCGATGGCCCTCGCCCGCGCCAGCGTCACCGGAGAGACATTGGGCGGCCGGCCGGGAATAGGTCCTTTCCGATCCCAGATGCCGGTCAGGTTGGGAATGGCCGCCGACTGCGCCAACAGGCCGGACGAGGAATAGCCGGCACACACGGCGAACAGGAAAATCCCACAGGCTGCACGGTTCATGTGATTCATCCCTCCAAAGCCGGAAACCTGAAGGTATCCGGCTACCGGTAGCCGGAGACCTTCAGGTCTCCGTCAGCGCCAGGTAACGGCCCAAATGCGCGCGGCGCCACGCGATGGTGCGTCGCCGGTCGCCGAGCAGGCCCGTCCGAATCGGAACATCACATCCTCCATGCCCATCATGCCGCTCTGCAGGACGCGAGTATATATAGAGAGAGCGCCGGCGCGCTTATATAGAATCAAAACGTCGAGCCTGCCGGACGTGCGCCCGTCGTCGTCGGTGGCGCCGCCATCCGTGAACGTGGCGCCGATTATTTCAACCCGGACGAGGCTGCGCGTCGCATTCGGTTCGCGAATCCCCACATCAGTCAGGGACCCGCGCCGATCCGGCGCCGCTACGTCCCCCGAGGCGCGCCATCAGGCAGCCGTAGAAGCGGTCCAGCGTCATCCGCGCCACGCCCTCGAGCAGCCGCTGGCCCACGCGCGCGATCGTCCCGCCCGCATCCGCCTGCGCCGCGATCTGTACGGATGTGCGGTCGCCTTCGGCCAGGAGCGTCACCATCGCCTCGCCCTTGACGAAGCCCGGGCGGCCACTCCCTTCGACCAGCAATCGGTACGAGTGCGGGGGCATCTTGTCCTTCAACGCGATGGTTCCCTTGAAGTGCCCCGAGATGGCGGCGACCGCGACGGCGAGCTCCGTCTCATCCCGGTCGTCGCCGAGCGGACGGAGCCCGCGACAGCCAGGCAAGCAACCTCCGACCGCCTCTGTGTCCATCAACAGGTCCCAGACCTGCTGAGCGGGAGCGTTAAACACGTACGTGGCTTTGAGGTCCATGGCGCAGATGAGCGGCGAGGTCTTCGAGGCTGGCGAGATTATGCGCCGGCAGAAAGTCGTCCACGTGACGAAGCGCCGCCTGCATGCCGCGCGTGAGCGGTTCGTAGTTGGCCGCGCCAAGGAGCGGGTTCAACCAGATCAGGCGCCTGCAGTGGCGGCGGACGCGGGCCAGCTCGCGCGCCAGCAGTGCGGGATCCCCTCGATCCCAGCCGTCGGACACGATGAGGACCACCGGACCGTTGCGCATCACGCGCCGCGCCCATTGGGTGTTGAACGCACGCAGCGCTTCCCCGATCCGCGTGCCCCCACCCCAGTCCTGGACGTCACCGATGAGACGGGACAGCGCCCCTTCCCCTCCACGGCTCCGAAGACGCCTCGTCACCCGCGTGAGCCGCGTCGCAAACAGAAAACTTTCCACATGCCTGGCGCCTTCCGCGAGGCCGAGCACGAACTGGAGCAGCATGCGGCTGTACCGCTCCATCGAGCCACTCACGTCGCCGAGGAACACAATCGGCCTGGGTGCATCGCGCCGCCGGCGGCGAGGAAGATCCAGCGGCTCGCCGCCTCGCATGAGGTTGCGGCGTAGAACGGGCCGAAGGTCGATGGCGCCGCCTGATGCGCGCTCCCAACGCCGGGTCCGGCGGACCCCAAGCTGCCACGGGAGGCTCGCGAGGAGCACACGCGCCTGCTCGAGCTCCGCCGGCGTGAAGTCGGCGAAGTCCTTGGTGCGCGAGACGTCCACCGGGCTGTACGCGCCGACGGCCAGGTTCGCGCCGTGCCCCGTGTCAGACGCGGCCGTTTCGACCTCCACACTCGCCGGGGCGCCACCGATCGCCTTGACCACGACGCGCGGACGCTCGCCGAGCGAGAAGAGCGGCAGGCCACCGGATGGAGCGGAGCTGACGCGGAAGAACAGGTCGAACGCGGCGTCGAACCGCGCCAGGTCTTCCTGCCGATGCACGAGCAGCGCGCGCAACGTCCCGCGGACATCGGTCCGGCTGCCGACGCCGACCCATTCGAGCGCCCGAACCGCGTCGATCATCCGTCCGTGGTGGACCTCAAGGCCGGCCCTGCGCAACACGCGCCCGAACAGCAGCAGGTTGCTGAGGAAGGCATCAGACGATGAACCGTTGTTCATTCTTCTGGCTTCTCACTTTCTCGGTTCGTGTCCAGGTTCGTCCGGCTGAAGCCGACTCGACGCACGTCTCGTTGTCGGTCCGGCTGAGGCCGGATCCGAACATGAACACGAACAGAGCAGAGGGAAGTCAGAAGCGTGAACGACATGTCCTTTATGCGTGACTCGTGCCGCGCGCGAGGGCGCGGGCCAGCATCACACGCGACCGCTCGCCGCGCACCGACTCGATGTCCTCCTGATTCTTGAGCAGGAGACCCAGCGTTTCGTCGACGGTCTCCGCATCAAGCGCGTCGCGGTTCAGCGCCACGAGCGCCGCGGCCCAGTCGAGCGTCTCGGAGATGCCGGCCGACTTGTAGAGCTCGGCCGTGCGCAGTTCCTGCACGAATGCCGTCACCTCCTCGGCCAGCCGCGCCGAAGCGCCCGGCACGTGCAGGGCGACGATGCGGCGCTCCTTCTCGAAATCGGGATAGTCAATCCAGCAGTAGACACACCGCCGCTTGAGTGCGTCGTGCACTTCGCGCGTCCGGTTGGACGTGATGACGACGATCGGCGGCTGGGACGCGCGGATTGTCCCTAGCTCGGGGATCGTGATTTGAAAATCCGACAGCAGCTCGAGCAGATACCCCTCGAACTCCTCGTCGGCCCGATCGATCTCGTCGATGAGCAGCACCGGCGGACCCTCGCTCGTCTGTTCGATCGCGCGCAGGAGCGGCCGCTTGATCAGGAACGCCTCGGTGAACAGGTCGCGCGCCGCGCTGGCGCGATCGAGCGCGCCCGCGCTCTCGAGCAGGCGGATCTCGAGGATCTGCCGCGGGTAGTTCCATTCGTAGACGGCGTGGCTGACGTCGAGGCCCTCGTAGCACTGCAACCGGATGAGCGGCGCCTGCAGCGCCAACGCGAGCACTTTCGCCACTTCGGTCTTGCCAACCCCGGCTTCACCTTCGAGAAAAATCGGCCGTTGCAGCCGCAGGGCCAGGTAGATGGAGACCGCCAGTCCCCGGTCAGCGATGTAGTGCTGCTGCGCCAGTACGTCCTGCAGCGCGTCCACCGACGCTGGAATGACGTGGACGTAAATGGGGTCGGGGGTCATTTTTCGAGGACAGTGCTGAGGGAAATCCCGGTGTCTGAAGACTGTCCTCGAAAAATGACCCCCGACCCCATTTACGCCAGGCGCGCGCGGGCGACCGCCGCAGCGACGGCACGTTTGACGTACACCGGCGCCATCGCGGCGCGGTACTCTGCCGACGCGTAGATGTCGCCGCTGACGTGATCACCGAGGTCGGCGCGCACCTGCGTTGAGGCGCTCGCAACGGCCGCGGCGTCCGGGCGCTTCCCCGTCAGCGCCTTCTCAACAGCGGGCATCCGGCGCGCGTGCGGAAGCAGACCGCCGAGCGCGACGCGCGCGCCCGCACACGTGCCATCCTTCACCGTGACGAGCGCCGCCGCGCCAATCACGGCGTAGCGGGACGCCGGGTGCGAGAACTTCACGTACGCCGACCCCTGGCCGCGTACCGACGCCGGCACGAACACCGCGGACAGGATCTCGTCCTCGGCGAGCGCCGTGCTCATGATGCCGGTGAAGAAATGGTCTGCGGGGACCGTGCGTTCACCCTGTGGTCCCACGGCGACGAACCGGGCATCCAGCGCCACCAGCACCGCCGGCAGATCCGAGGCCGGGTCGGCGTGGGCGACGTTGCCGCCGATGGTGCCGCGGTTCCTGACCGCCGGATCTCCGACAATCGCGGCGGCTTCGGCGAGTGCCGCCGCCGACTCTCTGAGCTCGGCTGATGATGCGAGCTCGGCGTGGGTGGTCAGCGCGCCGATCCGGATGCTGTCGCCCTGCCGCGAGATCCCGCGCAGTTCCGGGATTCGCCCGATGTCGATGACGGCCGGCGGCGCGGCAAGCCGCAGCTTCAACAGCGGAACAAGGCTGTGGCCTCCCGCCAGCAGCTTAGCCCCAGGAGTGGCGGCCAGCAGCCGCTGCGCGTCGGCGAGTGAGCGCGCGCGATGGTAGTCGAAGTCAGCGGAGTACATGATTAGTGGCCCGTCCGGACTGATTGATTGCCATTGACAACAAGCCTCCGAGCGCGATCTGCGGGCCGCGACATCGGA
>Ga0184637_10001070_pt1 | contig 19032 bp, 14 predicted proteins | sample PLM3_127_b2_FD_133143 | JGI IMG/M metagenome (GOLD analysis project Ga0184637, IMG submission 133143) | Groundwater sediment microbial communities from an aquifer in East River, Colorado, USA - PLM3_127_b2 | ecosystem: Environmental > Terrestrial > Soil > Riparian zone | place: USA: East River...
CGGCCGACGACTCCTTCCTGCTGGTTCGCGGCGTCGTCACTCGCCGCGGCCTCGCGGCCACGCGCTGGCTCCTCGACCTTGGCTCGATTGGCCTGGTCGCCGGTTTGTTTATGACGGCTGATTACTGCCGTGCCGGTAGTGGCGGCGTCTGGGGCGCGTTCAACCTCGCGCTGATCGTGGCGGGCGTCGCTTTCTATGCGGCGGCGGCGGTGATCTTGCCCCGTTCGAACCGGACACTGGAAACGATCGGTGCGTTCATCGCCCTCGCGCTCCTCGCCGCGGGCGCGGTGCAGGCCGCGCAGCAGGTGTTTGGCGGCGATCGCGAAGCTCCGGTTCTCGCCGTCGGCATCCTGGTTTCCGCCCTGTGCTTAGCGTGCAGCCTCCGGTTTCCGCCCGACTTCGACGAGCCGCCCTCCACGGAGCGGCGCGACGCCAACGTGGCCCGCCCTGATTCGACGGCGCGGTCGCCTCGGGTGCGCATGCCCTTCACTGCGCTCGTCCTCGCCGGTATGCGGATGCTGTTTCGGGTCTCCACCGGAAGCCTCTGGCTGTTCGCTGGCGCGGCGCCGTTGATCGCGTTCAGTAGCATGAGCGTGGGATTCGCCGACGGCACGGGGCCGGTTTGGAGTTTCTTCGGATTCATGAACTTGGCAATTCTCGCCGGTATGGCACCGGCATGGCTGTGGCTCGGCGACACCGGGGAGAACCAGATGACCCCGCGACGATCGGCTCTGGAGTTCTTGCTGAGCCTGCCGATCGACCGACGCCAGCTCTACGTCGCTCATTCTCTGACGATCGCCGCGTACCTGGGCCTCGGGGTGGGTGTCGGTTTGGCGCTCGGCGCCGCGTTTGGAGTCGCCATGGGGCGGCCGCCCGGGCGCAGCGCGCTCGCGGTCGCTGCGATCGGTTTCGCTTGGTCCCTATTGCTGGCAGCGCTCCAGGGACGCACGGCGCTATCGAACGCTGCCATCGCCAGTTCACGAGAGCCGGGCGTGCGGAAGCGCATGTCGTTCTGGGGCTTCGTGGCATTCGCGCCGCTCCTCTTCGTCGCGATGTGCCTCGGCAACCCAGGCGTCCGCCAGGCAGCGATCCTCGCAATCGGGCACGCCTGGCTGATCACCCTCGTGATCGCCGCGCTTGTCGCGGGCGTCCACGTTGCCGCGTGCCGACGCTTCGAGCGACTCGAGCTCGACTGACTGCCACCGGCTATTGCTTTGCGACACACCGCGTGTTGGGCGGGGCGTGGTAGTCTGCTTGTGCGGCCGCGCGAGGGGGCTTCCATGAGAGCGTGGGTTCGAGTCCTGTTGGGGTTCATGGGTCTGCTCGCGCTTTCGGGCAGCACCTGTACCTCGAACTTCACCGAGGCCGATCTGGCCAAAGAAGAGCGCAAGCAGGACGCCGCCGCGGCAGCCGAGGAGAAGGACGACCGCGAGGTCGGCGAGCAGGGCGGCGCGAACGAGGAAGCGATCCGGGAACAGATCGACGCGACGGATGGCGGGAGCGGCGCCGACTTCTGAGTGCGCCTAGTCGGCGGGCCCGGCGCGAATCTGTGTCGGCTTGGGCGCTCGCTCCCATCAGGAGTTGACGGAACACCCCTACCGGGGCGTAATATGCCCGCCTGAAACGACGATCCGCTTCGCGAAGGGCGGGATCTGCTCTCGGCGGTCGGGCGCGATGATGGCAGACGTTCCGGTGCACGGCTCGCTCTCGGGCCTGCTGCTTCTGCTCCCTTTCGCCTGGTTCTGGTGGCGATCGGTCGTCCGGCGCTACGGGGTGGAAGCTTCGGTCGCGAACGCGCTGACCCTCGGCCTGCTCCTCTTCGCGAACGTCTTCGTCACTCACGTCGTCGGCTTGGTCACCCAGAGCTTCTATACCGGTTTGATCGTCGCGATCGCGGGACCGGGCGTCCTGGGCCTGGTGGTCTTCTTCCGAAGCCCGACGGCGCCCCGCGTACCCGGAGCCGAGCGCGCGCCGATCGATTCACGATATGCCGCCGTCCTCCTCTTCGCCCTGGTCGCGATGGCGCCGGGGGTGATTCTCTTCGACTACCACGACCTGATCCTGTCGACCGGGCATCTGGCGACGGCCTCCCAGATCTTGAACGGCATCTACCCGCCGCGGAGCATGTCCTCAGCCGACCGGGTCTGGATCTACCACTACGCGGTCGATCAGCTCTTCGCCAGCGTGACGGCCTTGCTGCGCATCCGGCTCGAGCTGGCGGTCGACCTCACCGCCCTCGCGGTGTGGCTATACACCGCCCACCTCTTCGGGCTGCTGTGCCGGCTCCTTTTCGGCCGACCCTACGACACCCTCGGCGTTCTGGTGGGTTGCTTCACCGGAGGACTTCCCTGGCTGGCCTCTTTCGATCTCCCATCGAGCCTCGGCGATCTGCTGGGGATCTACGGCTACGCCGGCTACTGGGGAAACCCGCCGGTCGTGAGCAACTTCCTCCAATATCCGTGGACGCTCGGCCTGCCGCTGATCCTGTTCGTGTTCCTGGTGCTCAGGGTCGAGCTGGGCCGCGAGTCCCTCGATCCCGTCGCGCGCCGTCGCGGGCTCGCGATGATCGGACTGGCTCTCCTGACATTGTCACTGGCCCAGACGGCGGGCTTCCTGGCGCTTTTCACCTCGATCGCCATCTGGGTCGGCTTGTCGGCGGTTCGCGGCCCGCGGCAACCTCGCGACCTCCTGCTCGGGCTCGGCGCGCTGATCCTGTTGATCGGCGCCCTGCTTCCGTTCCTGGGCGGAATGATCGGACCGCTCACCACCGCGACCTGGCACGATTGGCTCGCCAGGGCGGGAGTGCTCGATACGTCGACCAGCCCGCTGGAGAGCCACATCCGATTCTGGCGTCCGGTTCCGCTGCTCGACAAGCTGCGCTGGAATCTCGCCAGCTTGGGAGTGCTCCCGCTGGGTCTCCTGTGCCTCGTCACCCGGCGGAAGCCGGCTACCCGATCCTTGCTCGAGCTGATGGCCATCTGTTTCGCGGTCTCCTTCCTCGCCATGAATCTGCTCTACTACGCGGAGAGCTGGGACATCGTGAAATTCGCCTGCGCAGGTTCCATCCCGCTCGCGGTGATGAGCGTCGGCGCCGTCCAGGCGACTCTCTCGCGCGCCGCCCGCGCGACCCAGGCTCGACGTCGCTTGGCGTTCGGGGGAATCGCGGCATGGGTCGCGCTCTTGCTCACGGCGGGCCTCCTGTACCAGATCGGCGTGATCGCCACAGCACGGGTCGAACCGATGCTCAAGAATCCACCACCAGCATTGTGGAGGATGAACTGGTTGGCGACGACGATCTCGGACGGGGACACCGCGGCCATCCGGTGGCTGCGGCGTCACATCCAACCAGGTGAAATGGTTCTCTGCGGGCACCGGCTGCGACGGGCCTGCGCCATCTTCGGCGGCCTCCCGCAGCCCTCCCTCAGCACGTCGGGTCACCTCGGCTACGGGGAGACCGAGCGGCGACGGCGGCTCCTACTTGCGAACGCGCGCACGCCCCAGCAGTTCCAGGCCACCGATGTCTGCTGGGCGATCGATACCAGCCCGTCACGGTTCGATCGCAATTCGTCGCGCGTGCGCTTCGGCGCGAAGGGTTCGCCGGAAGCCGCCAGTTGCTCGGAAGAGCCCTCCCGAGATGAGGCTCCCTGTGGTGCGCCCGCGGTGCTGCGTCTGTGCCCGGATTCCCCGGCTGATGCGAGCTGACGAGTCTGGTACGGATCTGGAATCCCCCCCGCTGGCCATACCCGCCAGCCCAATCAGCAGCGTACAAGAAGCACGTTCCTGGAAATGACAACTAGTCGGCGGGCCCGGCGCGGATCTGGTAGATCTCGAAGCGCTCGACGGGCTCCCGCGGAAGCCAACGGAAAGGCAGATTGGGGCGGCGCCCCTGCCCACGCCGGGCGACGACGGCGTAGAAGTTCGCGCCGTCCGCGTGGACGCTGCGGAAGGGAACCCGCCCGCTTCGCGTGATCTCTTCGAGCTTGTGCGCCCGCCGCGCGCTGCCGGGCACGCTCTCGACGTCGCTCACCCGGCTCACGAAAACCGGCTGGACGATGCGGTCGCCTTCCATCGGAAACGGCCGGCGGTAGCCGAGGACGCGCAGCCCCGCGCGGTCGGCATAGTGGATCCAGCCCCAGTTTCCCAGGTACCAGGTGGTGGTCCCGTCCCCGCTCCAGCGCGCTCCTGCCTCGGCTGCGACATCGCGGTAGGCGTCGGCCAGGTCGTAGTCCGCGACGGCGACCAGCCAGCCCAGGGCGGCCTGTACACCGATAAGGGTCACCATCGCCGGGGAACGCAGCAGCACGCCGGCGCGACCACCGCGCTCGAGCAGGCGGACGCCCAGCAGCACGCTGGGCGGCAGCGCCATGATCAGGTGCCGCACCGCCTGGAAGGGCACGGAGACGACGCTGAAGAGCAGGGGAGCGCACAGCCACGCGAACAGGAAGAGCGAATCGCGGGCGTCTCGATCGCGGGACCCGCGCAGCAGCGGCGCCCCGCCGCGCAGCGCCTCCAGCGCACACGCGACCAGAAGCCCGCTCCCGCAGAGCGACCAGAACAGGTACTCCGCGTCAGCCGCGCCTTCGAGGTAGCGGAGGGTGGCCCATCCGCAGAGCCCGGCGCCCAGCGCCGTCGCCGCGAGCTGGCTTTTGTCGCGTCGCACGATGGATCGCGTCAACAGAGCCGGGAGCAGCAGGCAGATGCTCCCCATCACGACGGGCAGCCCGCACAGATTGTCCCGCCAGGCCCGCCCGACGCCCAGGCCGCCCTGGGAGATCGCGACGACGTGGATCTCCCCATGGGTCCAGAGATTGTGCGCGCACCAGAGGCCGAACATGGCGAGGGGTACGGCGATCCAGACGGCCCGCCGCGCGCTCGAGTGAAGTACGGCGTAGAGCGGAAGCAGGCCGAGCAATACCGTCGAGGAATACTTGGTGAGCATCGCGAGGCCCGCGAGCACGCCTCCCAGCAGGAGCAACCCGCTGCGCCCGCGGTCGGTTCCCGCGATCGTGGCTGCGATGGCGGAAACCGCGAGCGCGGTCGCTGGGACGTCGCGCATCAGATTGCCCGAGACCATCACGGCCGGGCTCGTCATCACCAGCAGCAGCACGAGCCAGCCCGAGTGGGTGAAGCGTCGTCCGAGCCACAGCAGCGAGCTGCTGAGCGCGAGGTAGAAGGGGATCATGGCCGCGTGCAGAACCACCTCGGACCTGCCGCTGATGGCTGCGACCGGGGCCAGGTAGTAGGGGAGGAAGGGGGGGTTCAGCTCGAAGTGCCGGAGCAGGCGCGGCTCGGTGGCCCAGCCGACCATGCCACCGATCGGGTCGAGTGGACTTCGCAGCACGTTCTCGATGCCCTGGAGCGTGAAGACATCGTCGATGTGGAACGGCTTGTCCAGAAACGGGAGCGTGATCGCCGCGACCAGACACGCGAGCCCGAGCACCTCCCATTTGCGCGGCATTCGAGCGCAAGGTAGCCGAAGGGAATGGCCGAGTGTCCGAGGTCAGGTCTGTAACCGGGATGGCCGATACGAGGTGGGATACACAGGAGCTCCCCGTGGCCCGCCTGTTGCGCACCGTCTGCGAGTTCCTTGCGTCGCCGGCTGTACTCGCCGCCGCTGGCCTCACACCGATCCTGGCTGCCTCGGGCGCATTGGCGTCCGTAGTGCTCGAGGTGAAGGTGATCACGGGCGGGCCGGCTCCCGGAGCGGCGCCGGGCCTGATCCTCAACGGTTTCGGGAACGCGGTGGTGAACGAGAATGGCGAGGTGGCCTTCCTCGGCTTCGTCAGCGATCCCCTGCTCGGCGTCGGTGGCGCGGGGATCTTCGGGCCGGATGCCGCCGGCGAGCCCAAAGCGATCGTCTTCGACTTCGAGCCCGTGCCCGATCTGCCGCCGGACACCGAGTTCGGCTTTCTCTCGACCTACTATCCGCGGCTCAACGACGCCGGCGAGGTGGCGTTCCGGGCCGGTCTCTCCGGCCCCGGAATCCAGTTCCCGAGCAACGCCTCGGGCATCTGGCGCTGGAGCGCCGAGAGCGGCCTCGAGCGGGTCGCCCGCGCCGGCGAGCCCGTGCCCGAGGCGGGTCCCGGGATCGTGCTCGGGCCCATCTCCGGAGGTCTCACGTCCCCGGCGCTCGGTCCTACGGACGTCGGGTTCGCTGGCACGCTCGACGATCCGGCCGCGTCCTCCAGCGAGATGGCGCTCTTCACTGTCGATCCGGATGGGATCTCGACGCTCGTCGCATCCGCGGGGATGGCCGTGCCGGGCGTCCCCGGAGCGGAGCTCACCTTCCTGTATCCAGCCCTCGCCAACACGCTCGGCGAGTGGAGTTTCGCCGCGTACTTCGAGGGGCCCGGTGTGATCGCGGGCGAGAACGACAGCGCGAGCTTCCACTGGGATCGGGAGGGCGGACTCGCGATGCGGGTCCGCGCCGGGGATCCGGCCCCCGCTACGCCGCCTGGTGTGGTCTTCGCAGGGCCTGGCACGGCATACCCGAACGACGCGGGAAACTTCGCCTACCTCACCTGGCTCGCCGGTCCGGGGGTGGGCGAGGACGATGACTCTGCCCTCTACGGCCCCGGCGCGTCGGGAGAGCTCGTGCTGCTCGCCCGCGAGGGCCAGCCCGCGCCCGGCACCGAGCCGGGGACGCTCATCCAGGAGCTGCACCTCTTCTCGGGCGGCGTGGTGATCAACGCCGGAGGACAGGTCGCCTTCATGTTGGGGCTCATGGGGCCGGCCGTCACGGCGGCGAACGACCACGGAATCTGGCTCTTCGATCCGACGACGGGCGCGCTCACGCTGCTCGTGCGCCTGGGCGATCCCGCTCCCGAGCTTCCCGGCCTGACGCTCAGCAGCATGTCGTTGCCGATCCTCAACGACCCGGGCGATCTGGTGTTCCACGCGACCCTCGAGGGTCCGGGGGCCACGCCCGACACAAACCAGGCGATCTTCGTGATCGAGAGCGGCGGCGTCGCGCAGAAGGTGATCCGCGAAGGCGATCTCGTCTCGTTCGGTCCGGGTGACCTGCGCCCTCTGGCCGGCTTCTCGACGCTCGAAGGAACGCTCTCCGACGTGCCGGGCGTGGGGCAGCTCAGCGACAGCGGTCACCTCACCTTCGCGGCCCACACCCCCGACGGCACCAACGCCATCGTCGTCGCGACGATCCCGGAGCCCGGCGTCACCACCGGCCTGGCCGCCGGCCTGGTATTGCTCGCCTGGCTGCGCCGCGCGCGTTCCCGAGCCGGAGTGCAGGAACAGTCTGTTCACGCCCCTCCCGCGTGAACGGGGGCTGACCCTCGCAGCGGTGCACCTGGAGCCGGACGCCGAGGAGTGACGCAGGCTTGCGTCTGCTGCTCGGGATGCCCATGCCAGCAGATGCGAGCAGCTGCATCGAGCGCGGCCACGGATGTCCACGAAAGCGGGGCAGTTTCGTTGCTAGGATCCGAACGTGAAGCCGGAGCGGCGGGTCATCGCCTGGAGCTTGGCGACGCTGGCCTCGGGCGCCGTCGTCGCGCTGTTCTTCCATCCCATCCTCTCGCGCGACTCCCTCACCGGATTCGACTGGCCCATCAACAGCGCCTACTACGACTGGGCCCGCACGGCCTTCACCGAGTACGGAACCTTTCCGCTCTACATGGCGGGTGCCCCGCACAGCTTCAACCTGATCGCCAATCCCCAGTCGCCCGTCTTCAGTCCCCTGATCGGGCTCCTGCTCCTCCTGCCGGCCGGGACGTACGTCAAGGTCCTGCTGGTCACGTACGCGACGCTCGGGCTGATCGGGATGATCGCGCTCGTGCGACAGCACGGGGTGGGCCCCGAGATCGCCTGCTTCGCCGGCGTCGTGTTCACGTTCAACGGGTTCTTCCTGGCGCACTTCGCCGTAGGACACCCCTTTTTCGTGGCTGTGTACCTGCTTCCGGTGCTGCTTCTCCTCTTCGAGCGGGCGCGCAGGGGCAGCCGGGTCGCGCTCTGGGGAGCGGCCGGGGTGAACGTGCTGGTCCTGCTGGAGGGCGCCAATCATCCGTTCCTCTGGCAGAACGTCCTCCTTCTCCTGCTGGCCGGGGCGTGGTGCCTGGAGTCAAGATCGTTTTGCCCGGCCTGGACCTGGCTGCGTTTCCAGGCGCTGAGCCTCGGACTCGGCGCCTTCAAGCTTCTCCCCATGCTGGCGGAATTCCATGGCTATGCAGCGGGGAAACGGAACCTCGGACTTCCGCCTGCGGCGGCCCTCTGGTCTCTCACGGAGCGCGGGCAGAACGCCATGACGACGCATCCGGACATTTTGTTCCAGCTCGGCAGCGGGTGGTGGGAGTACGCCTTCTACGTGGGGGTGCTGCCGTGCGTCTTCGTCGTCGCGGGTCTCGTCGCCGCCCGCCGACGCTGGCCTCTGCTCGTGGTTGGAGCCTTCTTCTTGGTCATTTCTCTCCACTTCCGGGCAGCGGGCACGTCGCTGGATCCCTGGAGTTTGATCGAAGGCCTCCCGGGCTGGAATACGCAGCGGGTGCCTTCACGTTTTTTTGTGATGGCGATCTTCGTCCTCCTCGTCGCAGCCGCCATCGGGGTACAGCGGATGCTCGACAGCGTGCGACAGCGGCGGCTCCTGCACGCAGCGCTCCGGGGAGCGGTGGCCCTCGCGGTAGTCTTGGTACTCGTCGATCTGCGAATCCAGAGCCATCCGTGGCAGGAGCAGGGGTCCGGGAGACAGCCGGTGGCGCTGGATCGCCGCCCGCCGATCCTTCTGACTCCAGCCGAGCAGGGAAGCAGCGCCAGGTTCAGCCAATTCACACCGAATCAGTTCAGCGTGGCGGTTCGCTCACCCGTGACCGCGCACCTGGTCCTGCTCGGGGAGCGCGAGGATCGGATGCACGACTGGCGCATCGCGGGGGGGGCGATGGAGCCCATCGGAGGAAGAGTCGCGGTGCGCGTCGGCCCGGGAGAGCACGAGGTGCGCTTCCGCTACACGCCGCGCTTCGTCCGGCTCGGCATCACGCTGACCGCGCTGACGCTGCTCGCCGGGATTCTCCACGCAGCGGGCGCCTTTGGGTCGCGAAGTCAGCCGCCCAGCCAGCGGATCACGGCTCCGCCACCGCCCCCAGATCTCCGATCATGCACCTAGACCCGGAGGCTGAGGAGTGACGCGGGCTTGCGTCGCGGTGCTCGGCACGCCCATGCGACGCAGAAGCCGCCGCCAACCTGGCGAAGCTGCGGCAGCGCAAGCGCCGAAGGCGAAAACGCTTGACAGCCGCCCGGGCGCGGACGTATTTCTGTTTCCCAGACGAGGAGGCTCGACGTGGCCGTCGCCAACCGGCGGCATTTCCTGACGCAGCTGTTGGGTGTGACAGCGCTCGGGGCCGGCACCGCGCTCGGTGGCGCGGCGGGGGCAGCGTCGCTCGGCCATGTTCCGCTGCTTCGCCGCTGGGTGCTCGTCTCCCGTCTCTCGACGCACCGGCGCCGCACCTGCGGCGCCTGCAAGGCGCACGGCGCTAACCGCTTCTACAAGACCTGGGCAGCCGCGGACGCCGGCCGCGCGCATTTGGGCTGCAACTGCTCGATCGTGACCCAGCCGCTGCCGCGCGGTCTGGTCTCGCAGCTGTTCCGGGACGGCGACGTCTTCGATCGCCGCTCCCGGCGCAAGCCGAAAAAGAAGCTGCTGCAGGCGAAGGAGGAGGGAGCGAAGAGAGAGCGCTGAGGAAGGGGATTCTCCGGGCCGAGACGAACCGGCGCGGCGACAACGCGTCGGGGAGGACCGGGCGGCGCGCTTCCAGCGCGTGCGTATCGGGTACCGGTTCGGGAAAGGAGAGGCCGCCGTCGCGTGCCGCACCGGGGTGGATGAGTGTGTATGGGTCTCCCAGAAGCGAAACCACCTTCCCCTTCCTCAACGCTCTCTCTCGCTTTTCAGGCGCAGCGCTTCCCGGTAGTGGCGGTCCGCTTCCGCGCGCCGGCCCGCGATCCTCTCGGACGAGGCTCTCGTCTTCCCGAATCGATCGGGTGCCTTCCTGCTCGACGTCTACTTCCGGAGCAAGGTGTTCTACCCGGCCGGTTACTCCTCGGCCACCACCCCCAGATCTCCGATCATGCACTTGACCGAGCCGCCGCCCTTCTTGAGGAACTCCGAGACGTCGACCGTCAGGGGTGTCACGCCGCGCTCGCGCACCTGCGCGAGCAGGCGCTCGGAGACGCCGGCGGGCATCAGCAATCGGGCTTGGTTGCCTTGCACCAGGCTGAAGGAGTTCGCGGCGTAGCGCGCAGCGTCTGCGTCCGAGAGCTCGATCACGGCATTGCCGAAGAGTCCGAGCAGGCGGGTCCAGCTAGCACGGGAGAGGCCGGCGCGGTAGGCGAGCAGAAGCCGGCGGCCCGGGCCGAAGGCGCACAACACCGTGTCGCCGTGGTAGTGCGCCTCGAGCGTGAGCTCGAGCGGGACGACGCGCCGGGGAGCCACGAGCCCGGCGAGTAGGGGCTCGGCGCGCACGTCCGTGCGGAATCCGTAAACGCGCTTCCAGGGCGGGAAGGCGAGGGCGGGCACGAAGCGCTGCCGCTCGAGAGAGCCGTGCGTCAGCAGGTGCACGTCGCCGGCCGGGAAGAAGTCGGCCTCGCCTTCCATGCGGAAGCGCTCGTCGAACCCTTCGGTCCTGATGCCGGCGGCTTCGAGCACTCTGCGGTAGTGCTCGCGCTCGCCGGCGCGCGTGGGCAGCAGGTTCGCGAGGACGAAGCGGCGCTGCTCGAACCGTAGCTCGGCGTCGACGTCCAGCATGTACCCCGCGTTCGCGGGGTACACCAGGCCCGGTTGATGCGGGTCGGGCGGGACGACCAGCACGCGCACGCCGAGGTCGCGCAAGAGGTCGTGCAGGCGTCGCCACTGCGAGACGGCGAGCGCGCGATCGACGCTGCGCTTCGTTCCCCAGCGCGTGCGCGTGTGCGGATTGGCTCCCCCCTTCACGCTGAAGAACGCCGGATCGCCCATCAGCACCGCGCGCGCGTAGCGCGGCGTCACGGGCGCGGCATGCCGGGCGGCAAGCTGGCCGGATCGAAGCCGCCTGCGTGCTCGAGCCGCGCCTGGGGCGTCGTGCAGTAGAGCGTCGAGAAGATGCCCGCCGGGCGGTGGTTGCCGCTGCGGCGCAGGCCGCCGAAGGGCAGGCGCCCGCTCGCGCCGATCGTGCCCCGGTTCCAGTTGAGCACGCCCGTTCGCAGGCGGGGGATGCAGTGCTCGAAGCTCGCGCGGTCCTTCGTCATCACGCTGGCGACCAGCCCGAAGTCGGAGTCGTTCACCGCCGCGATCGCTTCGTCGAGGCTCTCGACCGGGTAGAGCGCCGCCTCCGGGCCAAAGATCTCGTCCCGCTGATAGGGATGATCCTGCTTCGTCGAGCCGAATCGGACCAGGCCCGCGCCGGCGAAGGGCGCCGGGCGTCCGGGGTCGACGGCCAGCAGGCGCTCGGCGCCGGCCTCGCCGGCCAGCGCGCGGTAGCGCAGCAGCTTGGCGTGCGCGGCCTGCGAGACGAGCGGCCCCATGAACACGCCGGCTTCGAGCGGCGGGCCGACCTTCACGCCGCGCAGCACGCGGACCAGGCGTTCGGTGAATGCCTCCAGCAGGCTCCGCTCGACGAACAGGCGGCTCGCGCACGAGCAGCGCTGCCCCGTGCTCGCGCAGATCGAGAGCGCGCTCTCCGCCAGCGCGAGCTCGAGGTCCGCGTCGGCGAGCACGACGATGGCGTTCTTCCCGCCCATCTCCAGCGCGAGCAGCTTGCCGGGCTGACCCTGCAGGGCCTGCTCGAGCGCACGGCCCACTCCGTAGGAGCCTGTGAAGAGCACGCCGTCGACGTCCGGGTGTCGCGCCAGCGCGCTGCCGGCCTCCGCGCGCCCGTGCACGACCTCGAGCACTCCCTCGGGCAGACCGGCTCGGCGCCAGGCCCGCGCCATCCACTCCGCGGTGGCGGGGGCGAGGTCGCTCGGCTTGAACACCACGCTGTTGCCGGTCGCGAGCGCGGGCACGATGTGGCCGTTCGGGAGATGGGCGGGGAAGTTGAAGGGGCCGAGCACGGCGAGCACGCCGCGCGGGAGATGCTCCGCCCGCGCGCCGGCACCCGGTTCTATGGGCGCCACGAAGCCCATCCCGTGCTCGAGCGTGAGATCGACCTTGGTCGCTACCAGGGCGGCCTCGGCGCGCGCGTCCCAGAGCGCCTTGCCCACCTCGCGCGCGATCAGCCGTGCCAGATCCTCAGCCCCTTCCCGGGCGAGATCCCGAAACCGGCGCAGGATCCCCGCGCGCGCCTCGAGCCCGGCGTCGCGCCAGGCCGGGAAGGCTCGGCGTGCTCGCGCGACTGCCGATTCGACTTCCGGCTCGCCCGCCACCGCGAAACGTCCGATCTCGTCGGCGGGATCGGCGGGCGAGACGCCCACGAGCCATTCGTGCCCGGGATCATTCACGGCAGCGGCGTCACGTGGACGTGGTCGCCGGCGAGCACGCCGAGCGCCTCGCGACACTGCTTGGAGACGAACGGCGCGCCGGTCTCGTCGAGGGGAACCACGGTGGCGCGAAAGCCCTCGCGGCCCTCCGCCGCGAGCAGCGCGAGGGGGCCCTCGATCGGCGCGACGGGCTCGCCGATCAGGCCCGGCAGCACCAGCGCGCGCCGCTCGCGCACCGACGAGATCGCCTCGCGCGAGGCGCCGTAATAAGGGCCTCCGTCAAAGGGATCCACCTGGCCCAGGTAGCGGAAGCCGATCTTCTCGAGGATCCGCACCGCCGCCTTCGCCGTCTCATTGGGCTGCCCGATCACGGCCTGTACCCGCTTCGGGAAGAGCGTCGCGTACACGGGATCGCGCGGGAAGAGATCCGCGATGAACTGCTTGGTGCGCGACGACAAATGGTCTGCCTCGCGGTAGGGCAGCCCCGTAAAGCGGGCGCCGAAGGCGTCCCACAGCAGGTTCTTTCCGGGCGCCTCGAAGGGGGAGAGCATCTCCGCGATCACCTCGCGCTCGAAGCGGTCGGGGTGCAGCGAGATGTAGGCGAAGCGCACGATCGAGAGCGCCTTGCCGCAGCGCTCGGGATGGCGCCGATAGAAGGGATCCAGGATCAGCCCGCCGACTTCTGTCGGCCCGTCCTCCGTCGACATCAGCTGGAGCTTGGTGTGCACGAAGCGCTTGCCCAGCTCATGGCTGCGGCGCTCCTCGCTGGTGACGGCGCACCAGAAATACGGCATTCCGGGCCGGCCCTGCTTGGCGATGATGGTCGAGGTTCCGACCGCGCGTCCGGCCGCGGTGTCCTCGAGCACGAAGACGTACACGCCGGTGCGCCAGTCCGGCTGCTTGCCCGCGAAGGAGCGCAGCGAGGTCTGCACGCGCTGCGTCAGGAACTCGCGGTCGCTGGGCAGGTTCATCGAGTCGAGCTGCTGGGCGAGTGCGACGATCGCGTCGAGATCGCTCTCCGCGACCGGCCGCAGGATCAGCACTCGAGCCCCCGCTGCTCGCCCACGCGCGCGAGCGCCTTCTCGAGCATCGCGAAGCCCGCCTCGAGCTCCTCGTCGGTCACGTTGACGGGGAGCAGCAGGCGGATCTTCCCGGGCCTGGCTCCGGCGCTCCACACCAGCAGGCCCTCCTCGAAGGCGGCCGCGAGCACGGCCGAGACGATCTCCGGAGACCCATCGAAGGGCACGAAGGCCTGCATGGCGCCGACGCCGGAGCGCCCGGACACGGCGAGAGGCAGGCGGCGGCGCAGCGACTCGAAGCGGCGCTCGACGCGTCCCCCGAGCAGCGCGATCCGCCCGTCGGGCCCGAGGTAGCCCTCGCTCTCGAGCCGCTCGATGATCCGCGCGCCGACCGCCATGCCGACGGTGGCGCCGGCGTAGGTCCCGGCGATCAGTCCCGGACGCGGGTTGTAGGCGTGGCGGAAGAGCACGGCGCTTCCCTGCATGGTTTTGCCCGCGGTGACGACGTCGACCCACTCGTCGAGGCCGAGGCTTCGGAACGCGAAGAGCTCGCCGGTGCGCGCGAAGGTCTGCACCTCGTCGACCCAGACCGCGATCCCGGCCTCGCGGCAGCGCTGCATCAGCGCGGCGAAGAACCCCTGCGGCGCGGAGTGGAAGCCGCCCTCGCCCTGCACCAGCTCGAAGAGCATCGCGGCGATCCGGCCCGGGAAGCGGGCCAGGTGCGCGTCCAGGGAGGCGACGCTCTTATGCGTCGAATGCGGGTCGTCGGGATCATGAAAGGGGACGAGCAGGACGTTTCCGCGCAGCGGCAGGCCTTCCCGGAAAGCCGGCTTGTCGGTGAGCTCGGCGAGCGAGAGCGTGCGGCCGGCGAAGCCGCGCTCGAAGACCACCACGTGGTCCGCCGGCGAGTGCTTCTGGAGCACGATCTTGAGCGCGTTCTCGTTGGCGATCGCGCCGGAGACCGAGAGCCAGGCGTGCGTCATCCGCTTGCCGGCGTGGCGCAGCAGCGCTCGCGACAGGCGCAGATATTCGGGGCCTGGATGCAGATGGCCCTGGAACACGGTGTCGGCGGCCGCCGCGACCACCGCCGTCTCCAGCAGGTCGGGGTCCGAGTGCCCGAAGGCGTAGACGCCGATCCCGCCGACGAAGTCGAGCTTCCAGGTGCCGTCGGCGAGCCGCACGCGGGCGCCGCGACCCTGGCCGCCGAGCAGCGCCGGAAAGACCAGCGGGCGCCCGCGCCGCCTCTCGAGCTCGCGCAGGGCGCGCGCGTAGGCCTTCGGGCTGAGCGCGAGCTCGCCCGTCTGCTCTGCGACCGCCGCGATCAGCGCGCGCGCCGCGGCGCGCACTGCGGGCGCAGCGAGAAGACTCGTGAGCGGGCTGGGCCTCTGTCTCGGCATCGGTCCCGAGGATATCGGCTGGCCCCGCCCCAGGCTTGCGCGGGAGGCCCGAAAAATCAGCGAATCTAGATGCTTCACTCAGCTCGCTGCCGGTCTTTTGCGGGGCTTTCCAGGGTCTTGCGCGGGAGGCCGCAAAACAAGGGCCTGGCGTGAGAGGGCTATGCTCGCGGCTCCGCTTCCCGAGCAGACCCAGGACATCATGAACGCCCTCCGGCGGACCGCAAAGAGAGCCAGGATGCGTGTCGAGCGATTCGCCGCGGGGCGCGCCCCCGTGGTCCATCACTTCGTGGAGCCGCACTTGTGCCTGCTGCGCGCGCCCAGCGTCGCGCCGCGGGTGGCTCCGCTCGGCCGCGAGCTCACGGTCGCGACCTACAACGTGCACCGCTGGACGGGCCTCAACGGGCGCGGCCGGCCCGACGCGGCGCGGGCGGGCTTCGTGATCTCCGAGCTGCGCGCGGACGTGATCGCGCTCCAGGAGGTGGTGCGTCCGCTCTCGGGCGACGACGTGCTCGAGCAGCTCGCCGAGGGACTCGGGCTGCATGTCGCCTTCGCCGCGACGCGCGTCCACCGCAGTGGCGAGCTCGGCAACGCGATCCTCTCGCGCTGGCCGATCGGCGGTGTCTCGATGCTCGACCTGTCTTTTTCACGCCTCGAGCGTCGGGTGGCGGTGTCGGCGCAGTTCGCGTTCGACGGCGGCGTGCTCGACGTGGTGGCCACCCATCTGGCCCTCGGCGACCGTACGCGTCACCGCCAGGTGCGCTCGCTGCTCGACCACCCGAACCTGCGCACGAACCCGACGCTGCTGCTCGGGGACATGAACGCCTGGCGACGCTGCAAGGCGACGCGCGCGCTGGACGGCGAGCTGCGCCAGCACCACAACCTCGACTGGCCGGCGTCGTTTCCGGCGGCGAGTCCGGTTTGGGCGCTCGACCGCATCTACGCGCGCGGCGCGCGCGTGGTCGAGCTGTACGCTCACAGCAGCCGCGCCGCCAAGCGGGCGTCCGACCACCTGCCGATCATCGCGCGCGTGGAGCTGGGAGACTGAAGGGACCGATGCCGTCGGCGTGCCAGCGTGTCGCTCCGGTGCTGGCCCTGGTCCTCCTGCTGACTCCGGGGCTGGGCGGCTGCGCCTCGATCGAGGCTGCGCGGCTGTACCGCAGCGGCACGGCGGCCCTGGATGCCGGCGCGCCCGAGCGTGCCATCGCGGACCTCGAGCGCGCCGCGTCCCTGGCGCCGCAGGCCTCCGAGGTGCAGAATCATCTCGGGCTCGCCTACACCGCAGCGGGAAGACCCGGTGACGCCGAGCTCGCCTTCCGACGCGCCGCCCTGCTCGACTGCGAGAACGCCGCGGCGCGCGAGAATCTGCACGCCGCCGAGCTGCGCAGCGCCGGGGTGAAGCCATGAGCCGCGATGATGACGATCGCCCGCGCGAGCGCCTGAGCTGGCGCGAGATCGACCGCCGTCGGGGAGGCGCCCGGCAGCGTCCCGAGGATCGCCCCAAGAGCCGGGACGAGATCGCGCGGGACAGCGCCGCCGCCAAGGCCTACACCAAAAAACTCGACGCGCTGTTCGTGACCGGCCAGGGCGGCGCCGCGGGAGAGCGCCTCGCGCGCGAGATGCGCGAGGCGCGCGGGACCCCGGCCCTGGCCGGCGCCTGCCGTGCCTATCGCGACGCCGTGGGTCTGCCCGGGGATCCTGCGCAGCTCTCGCTCTTCCTCGACAGCGGCGATCCCGAGCTCGTGCTGGCCGGGCTCGGCGCCCTGCGCGCCGCCCGGGCCGGGGGAACGCTCCAGCCGACGAGCGGGCTGCGGACGCAGCTGCGCATGCTCACCCAGGACCCGAACGACGCCGTCGCCGAGGCGGCCGAGGAGCTGCTCGAGGCGATCTGAGCAAGACCGGCTTCCGCAAGGCCGCTTTCCCAAGCGGCCGCGCAGCGAGCCGCAGGCGAGCGGAGCTCATCGAACCCGGCCTTGCTTGAATCCGGGAATCCCGTCGATTAAGGTCGAGCCATGTCTCACGAGGTCGAACGCCGGACGCTCTCGCGCTATCTGGAGGAGCACAATCTCAAGCAGACCAAGCAGCGCGACGCGATCCTCGACATCTTCCTCACCGCGACCGGCCACGTCACCAGTGAGGAGATCTTCAACCGCGTCCGCAAGCAGCACCCGAACATCGGGTACACCACGGTCTACCGGACCATGAAGCTGCTTTGTGACGCGGGGTTGGCCTCGGAACGTCACTTCGACGACGCCATCACCCGCTACGAGATCGCCCACGAGCACCACGACCACCTGGTCTGCATTCGCTGCGGCAAGATCATCGAGTTCGAGTGCGCGATGATCGAATCGACGCAGACGGAGATCGCCGACCGCTACCACTTCCGCGTGCTCCGCCACCGCCACGAGCTCTACGGCCACTGCGAGAACTGCCGCGACGACGGCGGCTCCGGGGTCCGCGTCGAGCAATAGCCGCCCGGCTCTTCTTCGTTGACAGCGCCCCGGGACCGGGGGTAGTCTCCGCCTCGCATTGAAAATGAATGTGATTTTCAATTTCGGACCCAGCAGAGACCGCAGCAGCCGGGTCCCGAGGCGGTTCTTGAGATCGACAGGCAACCAGGAGGCGCAGCGTCGCGATTTCGCTGATGCTCATCCCCAGGGGGATGATTGCCGTTGCCTGTGCGGGAACCTGCTGGCGCGGGTGGTGGGCGACCGCGTCGAGCTCAAGTGCCGCCGCTGCAAACGAACCCTGCTGGTTCCCCTCGCCGGAGGCCGCCGCTCGGTGGCCGTGGATTGGAAGCTCGCGCCGCCGCACGAGACGGGCGAGCCGTGACGCAAACGCAATGCATGAGGCCAGCGGTCGTGAACCCCGAGCCCAGCTCTCGCCGCAGCATCCGCTGCGCGCGAGCCAGGGGTCGGATCGATGGTCGCGTTTTCTCTTCGCTTTCTGGTCGCGCTCGTGCTTCTCGGGTCCGGGGTCGCCTTGGCTGAGCCGTCTGACGAGCAGCTGAAGCAGGCGGACCGCATCGACGAGCTCGAGCGCACGGTCAAGGTGCTCGCCGACGAGCTCGAGCGCACGCGCGCGGACGTCACCGTGCCGGAGGAGGAGGATCTCGTGAGCCGGTACGGGCTCGGGCCGGCGGCCTCGAAGATCTACGGCGCCACCCGGGGTATCTCGTTCGGCGGCTACGCGGAGGGCTTCTATCAGAACCTCTTCCACGACGCGAACGGCGGCAAGGACAACACCGACATACTGCGCGCCGTGCTCTACACCGGCTACAAGTTCAACGAGCAGCTGGTCTTCAACATGGAGACCGAGTTCGAGCACGGGACCACCAGCGCGACCAAGACCTCGGGCGGCGGCAGCGTCTCGGTGGAATTCGCGACGCTCGATTACTTCTGGCGTCCGTGGGCGAATGCGCGCGCCGGCCTGCTGCTGATTCCGATGGGCTTCATCAACCAGATCCACGAGCCGCCCTCCTACCTCGGTGTGAACCGCCCTGAGGTCGAGCGCCGGCTGATCCCGACCACCTGGCGCGAGAACGGGGCGGGGCTCTTCGGGGAGATCGGGGAGCAGATCGCCTACCAGCTCTACCTGACGAACGGCCTGAACGCCGAGGGCTACGACGCGATGGGGATCCGCGACGCTCGCCAGCTCGGCAACCGCGCGCTGGCCGAAGACCTGGCTTTCACCGGCCGCCTCGACTTCACGCCGCTGCCGGGCCTGCTGGTCGGCGCGTCGACGTTCGTCGGGAACGCAGGGCAGGACCAGAGCTTCACCGTGACCGGAGTCCCGACTTCCGTGAACATGCCGTCGACCTTCACCGCGATCTGGGACACGCACGCCCAATATGAATGGCAGGGGCTCCACCTGCGCGGCCTCTTCACGATGGTCCACGTCGACGACGCCGGCGCGCTCACCCTGGCGCTCCGCCCGACCGCCCAGGGGGGCATCAACGAGATCGGCGCAACCGAAGTGGTCGCGAGCAAGATGCTCGGCGGCTACGTCGAGGTCTCCTACGACGTGCTCCAGTGGATCCTTCCCGGGAGCGAGCGCACGCTCGAGCCGTTCTTCCGCTTCGAGTACCTCGACACGCAGTACGACGTCCCGTCGGGCTTCACCGCCGACAAAGCCCAGGAGCTCGAGATCTACACGGCCGGGCTCCAGTTCAAGCCGATTCCGAACGTCGTGCTCAAGGCGGACATCCGGAACAAGGTCGCGGAGTC
>Ga0184637_10001071_pt1 | contig 19009 bp, 11 predicted proteins | sample PLM3_127_b2_FD_133143 | JGI IMG/M metagenome (GOLD analysis project Ga0184637, IMG submission 133143) | Groundwater sediment microbial communities from an aquifer in East River, Colorado, USA - PLM3_127_b2 | ecosystem: Environmental > Terrestrial > Soil > Riparian zone | place: USA: East River...
AAGTTGACTCTCCATGCTCGGCGGAAAACGCGCCCGCGTGCGGCCTGATCGGCGCATTCCCGGCCACCTGCGGGGGCGCCTTCATTCGGGTGCCTGATGATCACGCCTCGATCATTCTCGCGATCAACGCCGCCCAAGGCGGCGACACGGTGGCGGTGGCCGAGGGCCACTACCCTGAGCACGTGACCCTCAGGAACAACGTCAAGCTGCTGGGTGGCTGGCGGAGCGATTTCGCCGTTCGTGATCCGCTGGCTCATCCGAGCGTGATCGACGCGGGAGGATTCCTGAGCGCGGTGGTGGCACAGAATGACGAGACGCCCACCACCGTCATCGACGGATTCGTGATCACCGGCGGGAACCTGCCCGGCGAAATCGGCGGTGGGATCCAGTGCTTCAACTCGTCGCCGACGATCAGTAACAATGTTTTCTTCAACAACCGCGCGGGCCAGGGCGCGGCGATTGGGTGTCCGGAGAACTCGGCGCCGGTCATCGTCGGCAACCTGCTGGTGGGGAATATGGCTCTCGATGCGCCAGGTGGGGCGATCTACGTCGAGAGTGCGGCCAGGATCGAGAGCAACACGTTGGATGGCAACGAGGGGCCGTTCGCCTCGGGTTTGGCGGTGCGCGCCGGCGGCCGGCCGATCGTCACCCGGAACATCATCGTCAATGGTTTGGTGGGCGTTGGAGTGTTCGCGGATCAGGGTGCGGCTCCGATCACCTCATGTAATGACGTGTGGCAGAACGCCGGCGGCGAATACTTCGGCGTACTCGCAGGCCCGAACTCGTTCAGCCTCGATCCCCTCTTCTGCGCCGGCGATGATCGCTTTCTCAATGAGGATTCACCCTGCGCGGCGGGGCTGTGCGGGTTGATCGGCGCTCGGGGGGTAGGTTGCGGAACCGTGGCCGTCGGCCCGGTCCCGGGCGTCCCAGCGCGGAACTGGCTGGGCCCGAGCTTCCCCAACCCCATGCGGGGAAGCGCCGTTCTTACTTTCGGATTGGTCCAAGAGTCAAGGGTTGAGATCGCGGTTTTTGACCTCGCCGGCCGCACCGTGCGCATGTTGGTGAACGAGGTACGCCCTGGGGGTGAGCATCGCATCGGCTGGGACGGCCGAACCGCCTCTGGCGGGGACTTACCCTGCGGGGTCTACTTCTACGAGCTCACCGCCGAAGGCGAAAGGGTGGGGAGAGGCAAGTTCGCGGTTGTGAGATGATTGGGTGGTGCGGTGCCGGGATGGGATTCCATGATTCCTCCACCCCCTTGACCCCCGTGCAGTCGCTGGCCTAGGCTCATTTCTTCTGGCAAAGTTTTTTTAGTGCCATGCTGCGGCCGACCCGGCTCGCGGCGTTGGGGAGTTTTCGGCAAGACCATGTCCGTGGAAGAGCTACAACCCGAGATCCACTCCGGTCTCGCCCGTGACCACGCGCCGGCCGGGCACGAAGAAGACCCCCTCTACCGCCGGCGCCACTCGCTCGCCCACATCATGGCGCAGGCCGTGCGTGAGCTTCGCCCCGGCGCCCGGTTGGGTTTCGGGCCGCCCACCGAGCACGGTTTCTACTACGACTTCCTCCTCGACCAGCCGCTCTCGGCCGACGACCTGCCGGAGATCGAGAAGCGGATGCGCAAGATCATCGCTTCGCGACAGCCATTCGCCATGCGGTCGATGCCCGCCACTGAGGCCATCCGCCATCTCGAGGCGATCGGCGAGCCGCTCAAAGTCGAATACGCGCGCGATCTCATGACCCATGGCGAGACCGAGATCACCTTCTTCGCCAACGGGCCGTTCGAGGACATGTGCGAAGGCCCACACGTAGCCTCGACCGGCGAAATCCCACCCGATAGCTTCACCCTCGATTCGCTCGCTGGCGCCTACTGGCGAGGCGATGAGAAGCGGCCGATGCTCACCCGCATCTACGGCCTCGCCTTCATGAACGCCGCCGAGCTCAAGCGGTTTCTCGAGGAGCGGCGCCTCGCCGCCGAGCGCGATCACCGCAAGCTCGGCCGCGAGCTCGAGCTCTATCTGATCTCCGACGAGGTAGGTCCCGGTCTCATCTTGTGGCTCCCGAACGGCGCCGTGTTGCGCGACGAGCTCGAGGGTTTCGCGCGGGAGACCGAGTTTCGCCGCGGCTACCGCCCGGTTCACACTCCACATCTAGCCCGCGAGGGCCTGTACCGGACATCGGGACACCTTCCTTATTACAAAGACACCATGTACCCGGCCATGGAGCTCGAGGGGGAGTCCGCCTACTACCTCAAGGCGATGAACTGTCCCCACCATCACATCATCTACAAGTCGGTGCCGCGGAGCTATCGCGACCTTCCGCTGCGTCTGGCCGAGTACGGCGCCGTCTACCGTTACGAGCTCTCCGGCACTCTCGCCGGCCTGTTGCGGGTGCGCGGCATGACCATGAACGACGCGCACATCTACTGCCGGCTCGATCAGGCGAAGGCCGAGTTCCTGGCGGTTCTCGATCTTTGCCGCTTCTACTACCAGCACTTTCGACTGTCTAGCTATTGGCTCCGGTTTTCGGCGCACGACCCCGCGCGCACCGACAAGTACCTCGACGATCCCAAGGGCTGGGCGATGGCCGAGGCGGCGGTACGGGAAGCGCTGCAAGAGTTCGGGGAGCCGTTCGACGAGGCGCCCGGAGAGGCGGCGTTCTACGGGCCCAAGGTCGATTATCAGATCAAGAATGTGGTCGGGCGGGAAGAGAGCGCATCCACCAACCAGCTCGACTTCGGCGTCCCCCCGCGCTTCGATCTCAAGTACAAGGGGGAGGACGGCGCTTTCCATTGCCCGGTCGTCATCCACCGGGCGCCGCTCTCCACCCACGAGCGCATGATCTCGTTTCTGGTCGAGCACTTTGGCGGCGCCTTCCCGACCTGGATGGCGCCGGTCCAGGTGCGCATTCTGCCGGTGGCGGCCGCTTTTCAGGAGTACGCGGAGCGGCTGGCAGCCGAGCTGCGCCAGCACCTCTTCCGCGCCGAGGTGGACGCCGGCCCCGAGCAATTCAACAAGCGGCTGCGCACCTCAGCGATCCAGAAGGTGCCTAACGTCCTCGTGGTCGGGGGGCGGGAGATGGAGAATCAAACGGTCTCCTGGCGCCGCTTCGCGCAGCAGACCGATCAGCGGGTTGTGCCTTTCGCGGCGTTCCAGGCCGCGATCGAGCGGCTCCGCCGGGAGCGGCTCATGGACAATTTTCCCGATGTTGCAGTGGATGTCCCCGGCGTCTGAGCAGAGGTTACAGACGGTTTACATGTTGATGATTCGCGTCATCGAGGAGTGACTCATGTCGAAGCGATTGGTTCTCGCCGCGCTCATCACTGCTTTCATCGCAGGAAGCTTCGGGAGCGGCCAGTATGCCGGGGTGGCAAACGCTGAGCAGGACGATGCAGCGACTAAGTCCGAGGAGTCGAAGGACTCTGAGGAGTCGAAGGACTCGAAGGATTCGCAAGAATCGAAGAAGTCGAAGAAATCCAAGAAGAAGAAGGGGGGAGGCGCCCGGGACGAGAAGGCCGGCAAGGGCCAGAAGCCGTTCGACGAGGTGGTGAAGGACGTCGAGAAGAGTGCCGGCTTTTTGACCCTCTATCACTCTCGGGAGCACGTCTACTTTGAGCTTCCCGATGAGATGTTCGGCCAGGAGTACTGCCTGTCGGCACAGATCGTCGGCGCGGTGGGTGATTGGAACGCACGCGGCTCGGGAGTCGGGAACGATCTGGTTAGGTTCGAGAAGCTCGGAACGAAGGTCGGGCTGGTCAAGAAGAACGTCATGTTCCGGGCGGATTCAGCTTCGGCGATCCGCCATACGGTCGACGTCACGTTCCCCGATTCGCCGATCCTCATGGCGGCAATCGAGACCACGAATCCCGAGACCGGAGCGCCGCTTGCCGATCTCAAGGGACTTTTCTCTGCCTCGACCTACGAAATCCTGTCTCGCCAGTCCGGCTTCAAGGCCGTAGGGGAGGACCCTACCCTGGTCGCGGTTCACAACAACCCGGAAAACCTCACGGTGTTCGTGGCCTATCACTTCGCTCGCTCCCCCGGAGGGGATGGCGAGCAGGGAGGCTCGGGGAGTGGATTCGGCAGCAGTGAGGTCGGGCGGCTCGCCGATCCGCGCAATCTCGAGGTGACGGTACAGTACGACCTCTTCCGGCTGCCCGAGAGAGGCTTCCGGCCGCGTTCCGCGGATGACCGGCTGGGGCTCTTCGAGCAAGCGCACAAGGACTACACGCGAATTGAGGAGCGAGATACTGCGTTTCGCTACCACGCGCTCCGCTGGAACGTCCAAAAGTCCGACCCCGCCGCCGAAGTTTCACCGGCGAAAGAACCCATCACTTTCTACATCGACAAGGCGGTTCCGAGCGAGGTGCGTCCGTTGATTCGTGAAGGGGCGACATGGTGGAACGAGGCTTTTGAGGAGGTGGGGATCACGGGAGCGATCGAGGTGAAGGATCAGCCGGACAGCGCTGATTGGCATCCCACCGATATTCGCTACAGCATGATCTACTGGAATTTGTCCGACAACCTGAACTTCTCCGGGATGGCCGGCCCCTCGCTCTCGAATCCGCTCACCGGCGAGGTCCTCAAGGCCAACGTCTACTTGAACGCCGAGTTCCTCTCCTTCTCCAGGCACCGCTATCTGGTCTACACCTGGTGGCGCGCCCCCGGTGCCGGCGACTGGGAGCGTGAAGGCGGCGACGCCTTCGAATCCCTGGGGGAGAACGGCTCCTGGTGGAGGGCGATGGCAGCCGAGCGCGATGCTCACCGCCGTGCGCAATCGCATTTGTGCGACTACGAAGCCAGTTTCTCCAGTCAGCTGGCCTTTGCCAGACTGGTCTTGCAATCGCGCGGGCAGCTCATCCCCGGAGGCCACGAGGAGGACCGTTACGCGCGTGAGGCGTTCATCGAGCTCGTCGCGCACGAGGTGGGCCATGCCCTCGGCTTCGGGCACAACTTCAAAGCGAGCCGCCTCAAGCGCTACGACGACATCCTGTCAGGTGCCGTGGGTGAAGCGATCAGCGGATCGGTCATGGACTACAACCCGATCAACCTGCCCCTGGCAGGCCGGGCCCCGGGTCCCTTTTTCCTCAGCCGGTTGGCCGCGTATGACCGGTTTGCGGTCGAGTATCTCTACCGGCCGTTCGATGACCTGACCCCGGAGATGGAAGCGAAGTCGCTCGCCTCGCTCGCCGCTCGGGCCGAGATCGAGCCGGGCCTCGCATTCGACGACGGAACCCTATCGGGCTCCGATCCCACCTCGAACACCGACGATCTTGGCGACGATCCCCTTCGCTTTGCCGACGATCGCCTGGGAATGGTCGAGGAGATCCTGCCCCGGCTGCCGGAGCTGGTGCTGGCTGAGGGGCACGAATACAACGTCATCCGCCAGGCGCTGGACGCCGCCATCGTTTCGGTGTCGATGGACTATTTCGATCTGGCGGCGCGAAATATTGGTGGCCGTGAAATCTTGCGGGTCCACCACGCCTCCCGGACGCGTGACGCGGCGGGGCTCAATCCCTCATCCGGGACGCGCTCGGCCGTGGCTCCGATCAATCCCATCCCTGCTGCGACACAACGCGCCGCCCTCGAGTTGATCGAGCGGCGTCTCTTCGCCGACGGCACCTACGTCATCGGGCCCGAGTTCCTGAACCAGCTCAAGCCTGATCTCTTGTTCGACTGGAACTATCCGTACCGCTACGGAACCGACTATCTCTATGAGACCCGGCTCGCCTATCTCTACGGCACCACCCTGGCCACGATCCTCGAGCCGGCGCGCCTCGCCCGGGTGATGGACAACGAGGCGCACACCGTGAAGGGCGAGTCTCGGTTCACCCTGCCCGAGCTCTTCGATCGGCTTTCGAGCGGGGTCTTCAAGGGGCTCGAAAGCGGCAACGTGAGTGCGTCCGCAAGCCGGCCTCCGCTCGTGGCCTCGAAGCGGCGCATGCTCCAGCGAATCTACGTCGCGCTTCTCAGCGATCTGGTGCTCTCGCCTGAGCGAGGAACCCCGGCCGACGCGTCGGTCCTGGCCACGGCGGAGCTCAAGGCGATCCGGGCGCGGTCGCGGCGAGTTGCCGGCAATGCGACCCTCATGGCGGGTCTCGACGGCTATGGCCGGGCGCACCTCGCCGATTTGGATGCGCGCATTGGCCGTGTCCTCGAGGCGAAGATCGGCATTCCGGTGAAGGCGGAATAGTCGGGCACCGCGCTCACCCGAGGTGCGCCTCGAGCCAGAGGTCGAGCACCATGAGCAGCCAGGTGCGGTTCGCCTGCCGCCCCCCGAACGGATGGGCGAGAAGGCGCTCGATCGCATCCCGCCGCACAATCCCGCGGCGCACGAGCTGTCCCTCGCGCAGGCGATCGGCCTGGAACGCCATGAGACCGGCGCGATCCCAAGCCGCGCGCGGGAGCCCGAACCCCTGTTTGGAACGGGCGAGGATGGGCGGTGGTACGAGCTCGCGAGCGACGGCGCGGAGGAGATGCTTCCCCTCGCCATCCTTGTACACGGCGTCGATCGGCAGGCGGAGTGCGTGCTCGACCACGCGGTGATCGAGGAGTGGTACCCGTGTTTCGAGGCCGTGGCGCATGCTTGCCCGATCCACTTTGGTCAGGATGTCGTCGGGGAGATAGGTCTCCAGATCGAGGAGCTGGAGCCGGCGGACGATCGGGAGCTCGGGTCGCCAGTTGGCGCGAAAGAGCCACAGCGCGTCATCCGACATAGCGGCGTGATGCGCCGGATCAAGCAGCTCCGCCCGGCGCGCGTGGTCGAAGTAGCCGACGAGCCGGAAGTAGTTCTCTAGCGTCGGCCCGCCAAGCAGCTCGAGCTGATGGGCGAGCCGCGCCAGCGAAGGTCGCGCCCGGCCGAGCCATGCACCCAGCCAGCCGAGCGGGGTGGCGAACGGCCCGAGCCACGCCCGTCTCCGTTCGATGCGGTCGAGCTTTGCGTACCAGCGATAGCCGGCGAAGATCTCGTCGCCCCCGTCTCCCGACACCACCACCTTCAGGTCCCGCGCCACCTCCTCGGCGATGATATAGGTCGGGATGATCGACTCGTCGGCGATCGGTTCGTCGTAGGCCGCCACCACGCGGCCCACCACTTCGATCGCACGCCCGAGCGCGAGCCGCCGCTCGTGGTGCGCGGTCCGATAGCGCTCGGCGACGAGCCGCGCATAATCGACATCAGAGTGGGAGGGCGCGTGGGAGCCGCCGTTCGCGCTCGCGCCGGTCTCGAAGGCGATGGTGTACGAGCGGACCTGCTCGCCCGCAGCGCTCATGAGGGCGACGACGGTCGACGAATCGAGCCCACCGGAGAGGAACGCCCCCACTGGCACGTCCGAGACCAGGACCAGCCGCACCGCTTCCTCGAGCGCCGCCCGCAGCGCATCGGGATCGGCGGCGCTGCCATCGGGGACGGGGGCGGCCGGCGGCTCCCAGTAGCGCTCGACCTTCGCCTCGCCGCCGGCGAACACGAGCCGATGCCCGGGCCGGAGCTTCCTGATGCCGCGCCAGATGGTCCGCTCACCCGGCACATAGCCGTAGGCGAGGTAGTCGCCGAGCGCGGTGAGGTCCAGGTCGCGCGGGCAGTCGGGTGCCACCAGGAGCGCGGTCGCCTCGGAGGCAAAGTAGAGGGTGCCATCCAGCACCGCATAGTAGAGCGGTTTGATCCCGAGGCGATCGCGCGCCAGCACGGCCTGGGCGGTCTCCTCGTTCCAGAGCCCGAAGGCGAACATGCCGCGGAACCGCGTCAGCGCATCGAGTCCCCAGTGCTCCCAGGCCGCGAGCAACACCTCGGTATCGGAGCGGGTCGAGAACGTGTAGCCCGCCACCATGAGCTCGGCGGCGAGCTCGCGGAAGTTGTAGATCTCGCCGTTGTAGGTCACAAACAGGGTGCGGGCACGGTTGGTCATCGGCTGGTGTCCAGCCGGTGAGGGATCCAGGATGGCGAGCCGGCGATGCCCGAAGGCGGTGCGGCCGTCGCGTGAGAAGGCGAGCCCGGCGCCGTCCGGCCCGCGGTGCGCAAGCCGGTCGCGCATGGCCGCGATCAGGCGCGCGGGAACGGCCTCCCGGGCGCCCACGATGCCGACGATGCCGCACATACGGCTCGCATTGTACGCGCCTTCCACGGCGAGGTGAAAGTTGGAGCCCGGTCCGGTTGACACCCGGAGAGCCGACTGATAGCGTGTCGGCGCTTGTGCATTTTTTCACAAGCTCCTTAGAGAGAGGCCGCCGCCGCGCGGGAAGAGAAGCCGGAGCAAGCCCAAAGCCATGCTCGACGACTATCGACCGGTGGTGATCGTTCTCCTCTTTGCCGCCGGATTCGCCGGCGGCGTGCTGGCGCTGGCCCGCTATCTCAGCTCGCGCCTCCCGCCGGCGGCGCGGCCCACGACGTACGAGTGCGGAGTGCGCCCAGTGGGGGACGCCCGCGACCGCGCCCAAGTCAAGTTCTACCTGGTGGCCATGCTTTTCATTCTCTTCGACATCGAGGCCACCTTCATCTTTCCGTGGGCTGCGGTATTCAAGCGCTTGGGTCTGTTCGGCGTGATCGAGATGTTCACTTTCATCGGGGTTCTCTTGGTCGGCTATGTCTACATCTGGCGCCAGGGAGTTCTTGAGTGGAAGGCATGATGGAAAGGGGATGATGGCGCTCCGGGACGCGGAGAAAGAGCAGATCGAGATGGCGGCGGCCGAGTTCCCGCGCCGGCGAAGTGCGCTCATTCCGGCGCTTCGGATCGTCCAGGAGTCCCGAGGGTGCGTGGACCGTGAGGCGATGCGAGACATCGCCGAAGCATTCGAGCTTCACCCGATGGAAGTCGAGGAGGTCGCTAGCTTCTACAGCATGATCAACACCCAGCCGGTGGGAAAGCATCTCATCCAGGTCTGCCGGTCGATCTCCTGTTTCATCATGGGGGCGAACTCCATCATCCGGCTGCTCGAGACCCGGTTGGGGGCCCGCGTCGGTGAAACGACGAAGGACGGGAAGTTCACGCTGATGACCGTCGAATGCCTGGGCTCCTGCGGTACCGCCCCGGTGATGATGATTGGCGAGCAGTACCACGAGGACCTGAAGCCCGAGAAGGTGGAGCAGATTCTGGCCCGGCTGTAGCCAGGCTCGACGCCAGGTTCGAAGGAATGAGTGTCCATGCTCGATGCCCTCGGCTCGCTCGGGGCCACGGCCCTCAAGGTAGCGATCATCTTCGGGATTTTCCTGACGATGGTCGCCTATCTCGTGTATGTCGAACGCAAAGTGCTCGGACACATTCAGATGCGGCGCGGTCCGCTTCACGTCGGGTTTCACGGCCTGCTGCAACCTCTTGCGGACGGGGTCAAACTGTTCCTTAAGGAAGACGTTATCCCGGAAGGCGCCGACCGCGCCCTTTTCGCCCTGGCACCGGCGATCTGTGTCGCCACCGCCCTCTCCACCATCGCCGTCATTCCATTCGGGGAGTCGGTCACGGTCCTCGGGCGGACGATTCACCTCCAGATCGCGGATCTGAACATCGGCATCCTCTACATCCTGGCCGTGACTTCGCTCGGGGTGTACGGCATCATCCTCGGCGGATGGGCCTCGAACAACAAGTTCGCGTTGATGGGCGGACTGCGCAGCACGGCGCAAGTCGTAAGCTACGAGTTGTCACTCGGCCTGGCGCTGGTCGGTCCGTTGATGCTCGCTGGATCGTTGCGCATGCGCACCATCATCGACGCCCAGGCGGAGGTTTGGTTCGTCGTCCTGCAGCCCCTCGGTTTCCTGATCTACCTGGTCAGCGCCCTCGCCGAGACCAACCGAATTCCCTTCGACCTGGCGGAGGCCGAGTCCGAGCTCGTGGCCGGCTATCACGTGGAATACTCTGGAATGAAGTTTGCTTTCTTCTTTCTAGCCGAGTATGCAGCCATGATCACCGTGGCCGCGATCGCCACCGCTCTCTTCCTCGGTGGCTATCACGGGATCGGCTTCAACTCCCCGTGGCTCGGGCCGGTCTGGTTCTTGGCCAAGATGACGCTCGTCCTTCTTGTGTTCATCTGGATCCGTGGAACCTTGCCGCGACTCCGCTATGACCAGCTCATGCGGTTTGGGTGGAAGGTGCTTCTGCCGCTCTCTTTGATCAATATCATGATCACCGGGGCGGTCGCCCTCTGGAGACAGGGTTAGGATGGGCCCTCTCCTCTTTGTCCTGCTCGCCGTCGCGGCCGTCGCCTCCTCGGTGGCGATGGTGGTCCATCGCAGCCCCATCTACTCGACTCTCTATATGGTGGTGACTTTCGCCGCCACTGCGGTCATGTTCGTGCTCCTCGACGCCCCGTTCATCGCCGCCCTCCAGATCATCGTCTATGCCGGGGCGATCATCGTCCTCTTCCTGTTTGTCATCATGTTCCTGAACCTCAAGACCGGGGTCTTGATCGAGCGCCGGCGCGGCCCGCTCTGGCTGGCGATCATCCTGGGCGCGGTGGTCGCGGGCGAGCTCGCGGCCGTGGTGAACCATGGGACGGCGGCCGGCGGCGCACGGCCCGCGGTTCCAGAGGGCTTCGGCTCGGTCGAGTCGGTGGCGGGGCTCCTCTTCACCCGCTATTTGGTGCCCTTCGAGATCACGTCAATCCTATTGATCGTGGGGATGGTGGGAGCGGTGGTGTTGGCCCGCAACGAGGAGGCGCTGCCGGGGGCGACGTTCGACCCCCCCGGGGTGGGCTCGATCGAGGCGAGGAAGGACGCTGCCGCCGCGAATGACGCTGCCGCGGCGAGCACCGGCGAGCAGCCACAAGTCGTCGCCGCGGGGGATCCGTCCCGATGATCGCTCCCGAAGCCTTCCTCTACTTGGCTGCCGTGCTCTTTGCCGTCGGTCTCGTGGGAGTGGTGGTGCGCCGCGAGGCGATCATCATCTTCATGTGCATCGAGCTCATGTTGAACGCGGTGAACTTGACCTTCGTCGCCTTTTCTCGCCTCCTCGGTTCGATCGACGGCCAGGTGATCGTTTTCTTCTCGCTGGCGGTCGCCGCCGCCGAGGTCGTGGTCGGACTGGCGATCATCGTCGCCATTTTCCGGGAGCGAGCGACCACCGATGTGGATCAGATCAACCTGCTCAAGTTCTGAGACCCAGGTGAGCTCGTGAGTGCGATGAGCCCGCTCATCCTGATGCCGCTCTTTCCACTCCTCGGTTTCCTGGTGAACGGCCTCGCCGGGCACCGGCTGCCGGCGCGGGCGGCGGGAGCGATCGGGGTCGGGGCCGCCCTCGCCGCGTTCGCCGCCGCAATCGGCGCGGTGCGCTCTCTCCTCCTGCTGCCACTTGGCGATGAGGCCCGAGTCCTCGAGGCCTTTCTCGGCGATTGGATCGTGGCCGGCGACTTCACCAGCTCACTGGGCTTCCGTCTCGACCCATTGAGCGCGGTCATGGTGCTGGTCGTGACCGGGGTCGGCTTTCTCATCCATGTCTACTCGCTCGGATATATGCGCGGGGACGGTGGGGAATGGCGCTTCTTCGCCTATCTCAACCTCTTCTTGGTCGCGATGCTCACCCTGGTGCTCGCCGACAACCTTCTCCTCCTGTTCCTCGGTTGGGAGGGCGTCGGGCTCTGTTCGTATCTCCTGATCGGCTTCTGGTACACCCGCACAGCGCCGCCGGACGCCGGGCTCAAGGCCTTCATCGTCAACCGGGTGGGCGACTTCGGGTTCTTGATCGGAGTCCTCCTCCTGTGGGTGGCCTTCGGCACCCTCGATCTGGGAGAGATCCTGGCCCGAGCCCCGCGCGAGCTCGAACCGGGCGGTGCGCTCGTCTCCTCGATTGCCCTGCTCCTCTTCCTCGGGGCCACCGGGAAGTCGGCGCAGATCCCGCTCCATGTCTGGCTGCCCGACGCCATGGAGGGCCCAACGCCGGTCTCGGCTCTGATCCATGCCGCGACCATGGTTACTGCCGGCGTGTATCTGGTAGCTCGTGCCCATGTCCTCTATCTCATGGCCCCGCTCGCCCTGGGGGTGGTGGCCGCGATCGGGCTCGCCACTTTGGTCATGGCGGCGACGGTCGCGTTGACTCAGAACGACATCAAGCGGGTGCTGGCCTACTCGACCATCTCGCAGCTCGGCTATATGTTCCTTGCCTGCGGTCTCGGCGCCTTCAGCGCCGCCATCTTTCACTTGATGACCCACGCCTTCTTCAAGGCACTGCTCTTCCTTGGCGCCGGAAGCGTCATCCACGCTCTCGGGGGCGAGCAAGATCTCCGGCGCATGGGCGGATTGGCCCGCCGGCTTCCGATCACCCACCTCACCTTCGTCACCGGCGCCTTGGCGCTCGCGGGCGTCTTCCCGCTGGCCGGATTCTTCTCCAAGGATGCGATCCTGGTCGCGGCCTGGGTGGGCCGCGGGCCGATCATCTGGGGCGTCGGGCTTGCGGGAGCATTCCTGACCGCGTTCTACATGTTCCGGCTGGTGGTCCTTGCCTTCTATGGGGCGAGCCGCCAAGTGCATGCCGCGAATCGTTCCGCAAGTCGTGCCGCGAATCACGCGCATGTCCACGAATCCCCCCCGTCGATGGCGGGGGTGCTCGTCCTCCTCGCGATCTTGAGCGCCGGTGCGGGCTGGGTGGGGACCGATCTCATCGCCGGTGGCAATCGGCTCGGAAGCTTCCTGGCTCCGGTTTTCGCCGGCGGCGAGCACATCGCCCTCACTGAGGCTCATGGACATCCCACCCGCGCCCTCGAGCTCAGCCTGGCTGCGATATCGCTCGCCGTCGGAGTGGCCGGGATCTTGTTCAGCCTGATCGCCTACCGCTGGCGGCCGGGTCTGGCCGCGGCGCTCCGCAGGGGTCTCGCTCCCCTCCACACCCTTTTCTCCCACAAGTACTACTTCGACGAGTTCTATGGACGAGTTTTGGTGCGCCCGCTCTTCGGCCTGGCGGCTCTTGCCTTCCGCTGGGTGGATGTAGGGGTCATCGATCGCCTGGTGAATGGAGCAGGCGAAAGTGTGCGCGCTGCCGCGCAGAGCCTCCGACTCTTGCAGTCGGGCTACGTACGGCGCTATGCACTGGTGTTCGCACTGGGGGTGGCCATCATCCTCGGGCTCGTGGGGCGTTGAGAGAGATGGACACCGGGATCGAGATGGGCGCTCTGAGCCTCGCGATCGCCGCGCCGGCCGCCGCCGGTCTCGCCGTCCTCCTCATCCCGCGAGGGGCGGCTGCCCTCCAGCGCGGCTTCGCTCTCACCGGCGCCTTCGCGACTCTGGCGGTCGTCGCCTGGATCTGGACCGGCTTCGATGCCGGGAGCCCGGCCATGCAGTTCGAGGAGCGGTTACCCTGGATCTCCTCGCTCGGCGCCACCTACCACGTGGGGATCGACGGCCTGAGTCTCCTCCTCGTCGCCCTGACGGCGCTCCTCGCTCCCCTCACCCTCCTGGGGACGGCATGGTCGATCACCCAGCGGCTACGGGCTTATCTTTCCTTCTTCCTGTTCCTCGAGGCGGCGATGATCGGTGTCTTCGTCGCTCTCGATCTCCTCCTCTTCTATGTGTTCTGGGAAGCCATGCTCATCCCGATGTACTTCTTGATCGGGATCTGGGGCGGCGGACGCCGTGCCTACGCTGCCCTCAAGTTCTTCCTCTATACGATGGCTGGAAGCGTCCTCATGCTGGTCGCCATCCTGGTCCTCGCCTTCCTGGGGGCGCGCGCCACCGGCCAGTTGAGTTTCGACTACGCCGATCTGGGAGCGGTCCTCCTGCCTGCGGCACTTGAGCGCTGGCTGTTCCTCGCCTTTGCCGTCGCCTTCGCGATCAAGGTGCCGCTCCTGCCCTTCCACACCTGGCTCCCCGACGCCCACGTCGAGGCGCCGACGGGCGGCAGCGTCATCCTGGCCGGCGTGCTGCTCAAGATGGGGACCTACGGGTTCTTGCGCTTCTGCCTGCCGTTCTTCCCCCGCGCGAGTCAGGCGCTGGCCCCGGTCATCCTGGGGCTTGCCCTGGCCGGGATCATCTACGGCGCCCTGATGGCGCTGGCGCAATCGGATCTGAAAAAGCTCGTAGCCTACTCGAGCGTCTCTCACCTCGGGTTTGTCGTGCTCGGCATCTTTGCCATGAACCCGGAGGGCGTAGTCGGAAGCCTGCTGCAGATGGTGAACCACGGGATCAACACCGGCGCTCTCTTCCTCTTGGTGGGGATGATCTATGACCGGGCGCACACCCGCATGATCGCTGATTTCGGCGGCGTGGCACGGGTGATGCCGGTGTTCGCCGCCCTGGCCATGATCTTCGTGCTCGCCTCGATCGGGTTGCCGGGGACCAACGGCTTCGCCGGCGAGTTCCTGATTCTCCTCGGCGCTTTCCGGGAGAGCACGATCCTAGGAATCCTCGCCGCTTCGGGGGTGGTGCTGGGGGCGATCTATCTCCTGGTGATGGTGCGGCGGGTGTTCTTCGGCGAAGTGGCGGGAGCCGCCCTTAAGCTCACCGATATTGGCCGCCGCGAACTTGTCGCCCTGGTGCCGCTGGTCCTATTGGTTTTCGCGATCGGATTCAAGCCGCGCATTTTCACCGCCGCGGCCGAGCCGGCGGTCGAAGCCCTGCTCGGGAAGATGTCGGAGCGGCGGGCGGCTCTGGTTCACCACGACGAGCTGAGGCTCGGAGCGCTCGCGATCGAAGTGGCCGAGCGCGCGAATGGAGGCGCGAGCCGACCATGATCGAGATGCCCGAGCTCGCCCTCGGCGTCCTCCTTCCCGAGCTGGTGCTGGCTCTCGGGGCCATCGCCATTCTGCTTCTCCAGGGCCGAGGGCCGAGCCGGGCCGTCGCCGTCGCCGGCGGCCCCGGCTCCGTCGCTGGCGGCGCCGGCGCTGGCAAGGCCACCGTTAGCGGTGCCGGTAGCGGGGCCCGTACCCAAGGCGGAAACGCGCCCTGGGTGGCCGCGCTTCTAGTCACCGGTCTTGCCGGTGTCGCCATGGCGTTCGGGGGCACCTCCGCCCAGCCGGTGGGGGCGGGGATGTTGGTGATCGATGGCTTCACCCAGTTCATCCGTGGCGTCGTCCTCCTCGCCGTCGGCTCAGTGCTCCTCATGTCCCAGGACTATGCGCGCAGATTCCGGCTGGATTCCGGGGAATTCTACGCACTGATTCTCTTCTCGGGGCTTGGCGCCCTGCTCATGGCCGCGGCTGACGATCTGCTCGTCGTCTTCCTGGGCCTCGAGGTGCACTCGATTGCGCTCTACGTCCTGGCCGGTTACCGGCGCGACCTTCCGGCCGAGGAGTCCTGTCTCAAATACTTGCTGCTCGGTGCCTTCGCCTCGGCCTTCCTGCTCTACGGCATTGCCCTCCTCTACGGGGCCACCAGCACCACCAACCTCCACGACCTGGCGATGGTGCTCCGCCTCCAGGAGGAGAGGGGCCTTCTCCTCTATGCGGGTATGGGCCTTCTGGTGGTCGGGTTGGGATTCAAGATCGCGGCGGTGCCCTTTCACATGTGGACTCCCGATGTCTATGAGGGGGCGCCGACTGTGATCACCGCCTTCATGGCGGTGGTGCCCAAGGCCGGGGCGATCGCCGCCCTCCTGCGGGTGTTCGAGATCGGACTACTGCCCCTCGCCGGCGAGTGGCAATCGCTGTGGGCGGCCCTGGCCATCCTCACCATGACGGTGGGGAACGTGCTGGCCATCGTTCAGCGAAGCCTGAAGCGGCTCCTCGCCTACTCCTCGATCGCCCATGCCGGGTATCTGCTGGTGGGCCTCGCCGCCGGTGACGCGCTCGGCGCTTCGGGGATCCTCTTCTACCTGGTGGCCTACGCCCTGATGAACCTGGGAGCCTTTGCGGTGGTGGCCATCTTCGAGCGGGGCGGCCGGGGAGTCGACATTGACGACTATGCCGGCCTCGCCGCCGAGCGGCCGCTGCTCGCCGCCGCCCTCGTCCTCTTCATGTTCTCGCTCGCGGGGGTGCCGCCGACCGCCGGCTTCATGGGCAAGTTCTATCTCTTCGGCGCCGCCGTCCAGGCGGACATGACCGGGCTGGCCATCATCGCCCTGCTCAACAGCGTCATCGGCGTCGCCTATTACCTCCGGGTGGTCGTGGCCGTCGTCCTCAAGCCGCCCGACCTGGGCTGGACGCGCGGTGCGCGCGCCACTCCGGCCCCGGTCACCGCGGTTCTCGCCGCCGCCCTCGGGACCCTGCAAATGGGCCTCTTCCCCGGCCTCGTCTATCGCCTCGCCGCCGCCGGCGCCCGGGCGCTCCACGGTTAGCGCTCGAGGCTGAAATCTTTGCCTGCCCCCGGTGGCACGCGTTGTGCCACAAGGATTCCCCGGGACCGCCGACCGCTGTGGGTCTTCGAGCGCCATGCGTGCTGCATGGCCGGCATTCCGTTTCCCACGCCCGAAGGGATGATCCATCTCGCGGACTTCCCGATACCACACGGCGTTGCTCGTCTCGCCTCTGGGTTCTTTACCCGAACGCTTGCACCTCGCCATCAGGGAGCGCGGACAACTTCAAGCATTTCCGCGGGCGCTTCCACTCGCGTCTAATTCCCCGCTGATTTCTGCACGGGTTCGGGCATGCGCAACGAGCGCATTGGCACATCTTCTGCCTCAGTCGCTGCCGCACCCGACTCTTCATGTCTCTTCATGTCTCTTCATGTCTCGGCGGCCCGCAGTTGGGCTCAGCTCCGAGATCACCATCACGACCGTTCGCGATCCGCGACCCGTCGCGAGCAGGAGTGGACGCAATGGATATCCTGCGTCAGGGAATCCGGCTCATTCATCGGGGGCTCGTGACCGGCCTCCTCGCCGCAATCCTGGGCGCCGCGCCGGCTGCCGCCCAAGGCCCATATACGCGGCTCCAGGTGCTGCTGCCGGGGGAGAGCGCGGCACCCGGGACGCCGAGCGGGCGCACCGGCACGCCGGACGCCCAGACCGCCGGGTTTTCCTTTTCGGTCACCGTGAGGGCATGCGACAGCCAGTGGAACACGGTGACTTTGGTGAACCACACGGTCGAGATCCTGAGCTCGGATCAGAGCGCCACCTTGCCGCCGCCGGCCCAGCTCACCTCCGGCCAGGGCACCTTCACCGTCACTCTGAATGCCGGCGGCTCATTCACCATGTTCGCCCATGACGTGAGCGACCCCACCATTCCCGACGCGGCTTCCCCGCTGGTCAGGGTCTTCGTCATGCGCGGATTCGCGTTCACGCAAATCGAGAGGCACCAAGAGGTCGGCCGGCCGATCCACCTCACCCTCACCGCGCGGGACCCGAACGGGAACCTCGTCTCCGGCTTCTCGGGCACGGTGGCGTTACGGGAGATCACGAGCTTCGGCGACGGGAGGATCTCACCCGATGAGGTCACCTTGAACGATGGGCGGTGGGAAGGATCCGTCACGGTGTTCCGGGCGGACGAGACCGCTCCCAGTCGCGGCAACGCGAACATCTACGCATCCCTCGAGAGCACGCCTTCGATCAACGGCACCAGCGATCCCTTCATCGCCCATCCGGGACCCTTCCGCCGGGTACAGCTTATCGTTCCCGGCGAGACGCCGCTCCCTGGAAGCCTGAGCGGCCGGATCGGGACCCCGGCGCCCCAGGCGGCGGGGCAAGGGTTCGCGGTGAGCGTCTATTCGACCGACCAGTACTGGAATAGGGTGTCGAGCGACGATCGGGTCCGCATCACTTCGAGCGATGGCGCATCCAACACGCCGATCTCGGACCGGCTGAGCGGCGGCTTCCGCCAGTTCACGATCATCCTTCGATGGTTCGGGGCCCAGACCCTCACCGTCACTGACGTGAGTAACTCCTCGATCACCGGGGAGACGACCACGATTGACGTCATCCCAAGCAACATCGATCACTTCGACATCGAGACGTTCATCACACCGGCGGTCGCGGGCGAACCTGTATTCATCCGCATCCGCGCGACCGACTCGGACGAGAACACCGTTCCTACCTACAACGCCGAAGCGCTGCTCGTGGCCAACACCGGCTCGGGAAGCCTCTCGCCCGAGCTCATCACCTTCCAGGACGGCCTTTGGAGCGGGGACGTGATCTTCCGCGGCGCCGGCGGAGCGGTGCGCTTCACCGTTTCCGACTTCGCCTCTCCGCCGCACACTTCGACCAGCATGAGCTTCCCCGTGCTCCCGGGAGCTTTCACCAAGCTCCAGGTGCTCCTGCCCGGGGAGACGGCGCGCGGCGGCACCGCCGACGGGCAGGATGGGATCCCCTCCAATGAGGCGGCGGGCTCCAGCTTCACCACGACCGTGCGAGCGGTGGATGCCTTCTGGAACCTGGTGCCTGAAATCGGCGACCGCGTGGGCCTCGCCTCGACCGACGCCTTCGCCGGCATGCCGGCCGAGACCACGCTCGTCAACGGCCAGGTGCTCGTGCCCACCCGTCTCTTCCAGAGCGGCAGCCAGCGCATCTGGGCCAGCGATGTCGACCAGCCCGCTATCGAGCCGGACACCTCGAGCGTCCTGCCGGTGGTCAGCGGACCCTTCGCCAAGCTGCTCATTCTCGCGCCCGGCGAAGAGGTGGCGCCCGGCAGCGCCTCGGGTCGCACCGGGACACCCACCGACCAATCGATCAACTATCTCTTCACCGTGCAGGTGTTGGGCACCGATTCGTGGTGGAACCCGGTCGGTGGGGCAAGCGACGTGGTGCATCTCGCCTGCACCGATCCGGGGGCTACCCTGCCGCCCGATACCCCGCTGTCCGACGGCCGCGCCGATCTCAACCTCCGGCTCGCCACCGGAGGCTTCCAGGAGATCACGGTCTCCGACGTGACCGACCCGTCGAAGACCGAGAGCTCGACCCAGGTGCGCGCCATTTCGACCGGATTTCACCTCGAAGTCGCGGTGGCGCCGGAGCAGGCTCGGGCAGGAGAGGTGTTCACCCTCACCGTCCGAGTGGTCAACGACGCCGGCAGCGTGATTCAGGAGATCAACTCCTTCGTAACCATCGAGGTTCAGAATGCGACGAGTCGCGAGCCGGGCCGCGGCGCGCTGCTCACCACCCGTTTCCAACTCCTGCAGGGCCAGCGCGCGATCTCGGAGACGTACACCTTCGCCGAACCGATCATCCTCATCG
>Ga0184637_10001072_pt1 | contig 19008 bp, 14 predicted proteins | sample PLM3_127_b2_FD_133143 | JGI IMG/M metagenome (GOLD analysis project Ga0184637, IMG submission 133143) | Groundwater sediment microbial communities from an aquifer in East River, Colorado, USA - PLM3_127_b2 | ecosystem: Environmental > Terrestrial > Soil > Riparian zone | place: USA: East River...
CCCATCCCGAGCAGCTGCTCGATCGCCTTCTGCCAGGGCTTGTGCGCCTTGAAGAAGGGGTCGTTCTTGAGGGCGTCCTTCGCACGCTTGATGTCGACCTCCGCCATCGGGTGCGTCGGCAGACGATAGTCGAGGATGTCCTGCGGCGTGACGCCGAGGTAGCGCGCCTGCGGCACGCAGAAGAACTGCGAGAGGTGCGCGGCGTTGCCCGAGCCCACCTTCAGCGTGCGGTAGATGTTCGAGATGCCGTAGGGGTCGCAGTCGACGAAGGCGTAGACGGGGAGCTCGCAGTCGTCCGAGAGCTTGCGGATGAAGCGGCGCGTCGAACGAGTCGGTACGCCCGCCATCGAGACCAATATGCAATCCGCCGTCTGCCAGTACTTGTGGCTCTGGAGCCGCTGGAAGACGCCGCCGGTCTCGATCGCCAGGATGAATTTCGCATCGGTCTCGAAGGAGAGCTGCTCGACCGTCGACGGGATCGAGTAGGCGCCCGAGCCGAAGCGCGTGCAGTCGATGCGCTCGATTTCGCCGGTCTCGCGGTCGGGGTCGAGAACGACGAGCCGCCCGGCGACCGCTCCCCCGTGCTCGTCGGGCACGAAGCGCAGCTGCTCGCGCGAGAGGCTGCGCACCGAGAAGAGCGCCTCGATGTCGTCCATCACGGTGTCGGACTCGGTCTGCTCGTCGAAGCGGGCCTCCTCCCAGTTCTTGCTCTGGTAGTACGCGTCCCGCTTGGTGGCGAAGTCGTTGTTCTCCACCAGCTCCTTCGAGAGCGCCATCATGCGCAGGGTCTGCGCGAAGCTCTTCACGGTGTTCACGGTGAGGGTGCGCACCTTCTTCTGCTTGCCGATCTCGAAGAAGCCCTTGTTGCCCGAATAGGAGACGTTTCCGAGCGAGCGCACCGGGAACGAGAGGTCGGGCTTCGAGTGCTTGGAGATGTCCTGGTGCACCTTTTTCGCCGCCTCGCGGATCATCTCGAGCGTGAGCGAGTCCATTTCGGCATTGCGCACCTTCAGGTTGGCGGCGATCGGCGACTTCTTGCTGGCCTTCTTCTTCGCGACCGTCTTGCGTGCCGCCATGCTAGTTGCTCCGACTCCGTTCGAGGACTTGCGTCAGGTTCGAGACCACCTGCTCCCGATCGCGATCCGAGAAGCCCAGGATCTGCTGGAGCCCGATCGCAAGCTGCGGGATGTACTTCTCGATGTAGGCGCGCTTCTTGGCTTCGTCGGCCTCGCGCTTGCGCCGGCGAATGAAAATCGCCATCAGCCGGCCGCACTCCTGGAGCGCGAGCCTCATCTCGCGGATGATCTCCGGGTAGTGCGCGATCGCCTCCTTGCTCTCCGACGTGAAGGGCACCCAGACGCTCGCCATGTGCACGATGATCAGCATCGGGCCGATCGGGACGGCGCCCTTCGGGTGCTGCAGCTCGTAGGACTTCCAGTCCGTCGAGGCGACCGCCTTGATGATCGCGCAGCCGCCCTGCTGGTACTGGAGCGGAACCCGGTTCGCGAAGCGATAGACGGTGACGGGCTCCTCGGCCGGCAGGCTGCCGCCATAGGCGATCCCGACCTCGATCAGGAAGGGATTGCCGCGGTAGACGCTGGCCCGGCGCGAAATCGAGGTGTAGAAGTCGGCCTTCACCTCGGCGCGCAGTGCGCTCTCGATCAGCTCTCCGCCGATCGGCGCGATGCAATCCAGCGGCGGGGCCATGATCTTGGTCGCCTGGATCGCCTGGTGCAGCTTCTCCGCCTCCTCGCGCTCGATCTCGCTCGGCCGGCGCGTGGGCGCCACCTTCGCGCGCTTGCAGATCTCGGCGGCGGTGCGCGACGAGATGCGGCTAAAGTCGCCTTGCAGACAGGACGACACGTTGCGCGCCTTGGTGTCGCGGAACATCTGCATCAGCACGCCGAGCTCGACGCCATACGGATGTGGCTTGATCTCGCGCGTCTCCGGCGGCACCTCTTCGGTCACGCGCGGAAAGACGTGCTCCGCGCCGTGCTCCTCGGCCTTGGGCGGCACGTAGGTGATCTGCGCGTGCGGGTTCGCCAGCGAGATCTGCCGGATGTAGGCGTCGACGGAGTGCTGTCCTCCGCGGTACGCCCCCTCCAGCTCGATCTCGACGCGCGTGCCGTGCGGCTTGTCCCACTCGCAGGTCTCGTCGAGCTTCACCCGCGGCTCGTTGCGCTTGGTGTCGATCACGAGCTCCAGATGGTGTGCCGGCTTCTTGGGCTGCGTCCGGGTCCGGATCGAGATCGGCTTGCCGGTGGTGAGCAGCCCGTACATCCCGGCGGCGCTGATGCCGATGCCCTGCTGGCCGCGGCTCTGGCGCAGGCGATGGAATTTGGAGCCGTAGAGCAGGCTGCCAAAAATTTTGGGCACCTGGGCCCTGACGATGCCCGGGCCGTTGTCTTCGATCGCGACCTGGAAGCGTGTCTCGGAGATCTCGCGGATCTCGACCCGCACGTCGGGCAGGATGCCCGCCTCTTCGCAGGCGTCGAGCGCGTTGTCGACGCCCTCCTTGACCGTGGTGAGCAGCGCCTTCGAGGGATTGTCGAAGCCGAGCAGGTGGCGGTTCTTGGCGAAGAACTCCGAGACGGAGATGTCGCGCTGGCCCTTGGCGAGGTCGGTGGCGGTGGGGCGTACGCGCGGCTCGGGGGGGCTCTTGGCTGCGCTCCTGGCGGCGCCTCGCGCCTTGCGCGGCACTGGCTGCGCACCCTCCGGGTCCGCCTTGAAGGCGAACTCCTCCTGATCCGGCATCGCACGGTCCCCCCCACCGTGACCATGACCCCGGGTTTGCGGGCGCGCAAGCGTGCAAGCGGAGCGCGCAGCGAGCCGCAGGCGAGCGGAGTTCATCAAGCTGGCCCCGCCCAGGCGAAGGGGGCGCGGTTCAGGGGTTGCCGGTCAAACCCAATCCTCGGGGCGGGAATCGCGGAAGTTGCCGATCAGGCGGACGCTTCCGGAGCACAGCATGTGGATCACGGTGGCCACCACCTCGTGCTCGTCGTCCGTGATCTCGGAGAGCACGCGGACCAGCTCGAGGAGCGTGCAGGGATGCGGCCCGGTCGCTGCGGGCGTCTGAAGCGTGACGGCGGCACTGCTCATGGATCTCTCCCCCCTTGCCCCAGCAGAGAAGCATGAAGCGTGCCACTGGCTGGGGCCTTGGAGCGCGTTCCAGGAACGTTTATGAATCAAGCAGTTGAGAAGTTGATTGCGCTTCGGTGAAGATCCCGAGGAGCACCTCGGGTGACAGGTTTCGGAACCGAGGTGTCGATTTTCGAACAGGCCCCCCGGGAGGGTCGCCGTGGTCTGGATCCCCATCACGCTCGCGGCGGCCGCCTTCCAGACGGCCCGCAACGTGCTCCAGCGCAGCCTCACCGGCCCGCTCTCGCAGCTCGGCGCGACCTACACGCGCTTCCTCTTCGGCTTTCCCTTCGCGCTGCTCTACGCGGCCGGCGTGTTCGCCCTCGCGGACGTGCCCCTGCCGTCGCCGGGACTGGCGTTCTTCGGCTGGGCTGCACTCGGCGGCGTCGCCCAGATTTTCGGCACGGCCTTCCTGCTCAGGCTCTTCACGCTGCGCAATTTCTCGACCGGCATCGCCTTTTCGAAGTCCGAGATCCTCCAGGTCGCGCTGGTGGGAATGCTCGTGCTGGGAGACGGCGTCTCGCTGCTCGCCGGTGTCGCGATCGCCGTCGCCACGCTCGGACTGCTGCTGCTCTCGCGCGAGACGGGAGGCCTCGCCTGGCACGACCTCGCCGCCGACCTCACGGGGCGCGCGGCCGTGCTCGGGCTCGGGACCGGCGGCGCCTTCGCGATCGCGGCCGTCGCCTTCCGCGCGGCCTCGCTCTCGCTGGGGCATCCGTCGTTCGTGGCCTCGGCGGCGGCGACGCTGGTCGTCTCCACGCTGATCCAGACGCTGCTGATGACGGTCTATCTGCGCTGGCGCGAGCCGGGCCAGATCGGCGTGGTGGTCCGGATCTGGCGGCGCTCCCTGCTCCCCGGTCTCACGGGCGCCGCCGCTTCGGCCTGCTGGTTCACCGCCATGACGATCGAGATCGCCGCCCACGTCCGCATGCTCGGCCTGGTCGAGGTGCTGTTCGGCTACGGCGTGGCGATTCTCGGGTTCCGCGAGCGCCCGAGCCCGCGCGAGAACGCCGGCACGGCGCTCCTGGTGGCGGCCATCGTGGCGCTGCTCTGGGACCGCACCTAGGTGTGGTGCCTCAGGAGGTTGTTGACTCGGGGGTCCTCTGAGGAACGATGGGGTTGTTCAAAGACTCCATACCCCAGAGGAGACACCCGAGTGACCAACGTCTTGAGAAACCAGAGCTAGCAGCGCACCTGGCCGTTCTCCGGATCCCCCCGGAACTCGATCGCCGCGGCGATTGCCGCCGGTCCCACCTTCGCATCCGCCGCGAGATCCGCCAGCGTGCGCGCCAGCTTGAGCACGCGGCGCGCGGCGCGCGCGGAGAGCCCGAGCTGGTCGACGGCGCGGCCGAGCAGGCGGCGCGCATCGGGCGTGGCGGCGACCAGCTGGTCGAGGCTGCCGTCCGGGATGTCAGCGTTGACCCGGAAGCCGGCCGCGGCGCCGCGCCGCTCTTGCAGGCGGCGCGCCGCCAGCACGCGCTCGCGCACGCTCCGGCTGCTCTCGCCCGGCTTCGCCCCGTCGAGATCGCTCCAGGGCACGGCCGGCACGTTGACGTGCAGGTCGATGCGATCGAGCAACGGGCCCGAGAGGCGCGCGCGGTAGCGCGCGATCACGCCCTCGTCGCAGCGGCAGTCGCGCTGGCCGCTGCGCAGCCAGCCGCAGGGGCAGGGATTGGCGGCGGCGACCAGCACGAAATCGGCGGGGAACACGCAGACCCCGCGCGCGCGTGACACCACGACGTGACGCTGCTCGAGCACCTGGCGCAGGGCCTCGAGGCTGCGCCGGTCGAACTCGGGGAGCTCGTCGAGGAAGAGCACGCCGCGGTGCGCGAGCGAGATCTCCCCCGGCCGCGGGGGGCTGCCGCCGCCGAGCAGGCCGGCCGGACTCGCCGTGTGGTGGGGAGCGCGGAAGGGGCGCTCGATGGCGATCGCTACGCCACCCCGGAGGAGCCCAGCGGCCCCGTGGACTCGCGTCACCTCGAGCGCCTCGTCGAAGGCGAGCGGCGGGAGCAGGCTGCGCATGCGCTGCGCGAGCATGGTCTTGCCGCAGCCGGGCGCGCCTCGCAGCAGCAGCGCGTGACCGCCGGCCGCGGCGGCCTCCAGCGCCGCCTTCGCGCGCTCCTGCCCGCGCACCTCGCACAGATCCGGCAGGCCGGCGGGCTCCCCCGAGAGGTCCGCCGGCACGGCCCGGGGAAGCGGCGCCCCCTCGCGCAAATGCAGGGCCACCTCCGCGAGGCCCTCGCTGCACAGCACCTCGAGGTTCGGGGCGAGGGCCGCCTCGGCGGCGCTCCCGAGCGGGACGATCAGGCGCTGGCAGCCCGCGTCGCGCACCGCGAGCGCGAGCGCGAGCGCGCCTCGCACCGGGCGCAGGCGGCCGTCGAGCGCGAGCTCGCCGAGCAGCGCGAGGCCTTCGAGCGAGGCGTCGCCGAGCGCCCCGGCCGCCGCCAGGATCCCGATCGCGATCGGCAGGTCGAGCCCAGCCCCGCTCTTGCGCAGGCTCGCCGGCGCCAGGCTCACGGTCACGCGCCGGTTGGGGAAGTCAGCGCCGATCGCGCCCACTGCGGCCCGCACGCGCGCCGCGCTCTCGCGAACCGCCGCCTCGGGGAGCCCGACGATGTCGATCCGCGGCAGCATCGAGCTGATGCGGACCTCGACCTCGACGGCGATGCCCTCGACGCCGTAGAGGGCCGCGCCATGGACCCGCGACATGCGGAGAGTTCCCGGGACCGGGAACCGGGGCGAAGGGGATGAAGGCAGGGCCCCGCAGGGACGGGACCCTGCCTTCCACTTTCGAAAAGCCCCACCAGGGAGGGACTTTCATGAGGGTAGTGGTCGCTCGCAGCCCGAGGTGTCAAAGAACCGCTACCCGGCGCGAAGCCTGGCGCGGCGTCACGCATTTCCGGCCCGCCCGGCTTCAGGAGCGTTAGTATTCGCGGCCGCCGGAAACCGATCCCGGAGCCTTTGGATGCGCGCCCCGATCTGGATTTCGCTGCTCGTGCTCGGCAGCTCGCTGTCCGGCTGCCAGAACGCGCCGGCAAACCCGAACGGTTCGATGCCGCCGGTCCCGGCAGCGGCGACGGACTTCTCCGGCGATGCTGCCTTCGAGCACCTGCGCGCGCTCTCCGCCCTCGGTCCGCGCGTCGCCGGCACGCCCGAGGCTGCCCAGACGCGCGCGTATCTTCGCAGCGAGCTCGAGAAGCTCGGCCTCAGCGTCGAGGAGCGGCGCTACGCAGGGCCGCCGGGGCCCGACGGCGCGCCGCAGGAGCTGGTGAATCTGGTGGCGGTGATCCCCGGCGCTTCTCCGCAGCTCTTCGTGCTCACCGCGGCCTACGACACGCGCGCCTTCGACAGCTTCCGCTTCGAGGGCGCGAACGACGGCGCGTCCGCGCCCGCCCTGCTGCTCGAGCTCGCGCGCGTGATCCAGGCGCGCCCGCTGCCGTACACGACCTGGATCGTCTTCCTCGACCGCGAGGCTCCGCGCGCCGGGGACCCCACCGGCGAGCCGCTGCTCGCCGGCAGCAGCGTGTTGGCGACCGGGCTGCTGGCGAATGGCAGCGCGGCGTCAGTCCGGCTGGTGGTGTCGTTCCAGCAGGTCGGAGATTCCGACCTGCGGATCGCGCGCGATCTGCGCTCGCACCGCCTGTACCGCGAAGAGTTCTGGCTGGCGGCCGCGCGACTCGGGCGCTCGGAGGCGTTCCGCCCGGGCGACCACTTCGAGTCGTCGCCAGGGAGCCAGCTGTCGTTCCTCTCGGCCGGCATCCGCGGCGTGGTCCTGATCACCGACCCGAGCTACGGCGGCGACGAGCCTCCCGGAACCTACGCGAACAGCGAGGACGACACGCCAGAGCGTTGCTCGCCGCAGAGCCTCGCGACCGTGGGCATGGTGACGCTCGAGGCGCTCGAGCGGATCGGCGAGCGGCTCGCCAAGATCGACCGCTACGCCAAGAAGACCGCGGAGCCGGCGGAGCCGGTCCCGGTGCCCGCCCCGAGTCAGGCGCCGGTGAAGACGGAGCCCAGCGTGACGGCGCCGGCAGAGACTCCATCGGCAGGCACGCCGCCGGCAGAAACGCTGCCGGCGCCGGCCCTGGAGGCGCCGGCCTTCTCGAACCCCGCGCCCGGCACACCGCCGGAAGGCTCGGAGCCCGCGCCGCCGCCGCCCGCACCGTGACGCGGGCAGCGCGCGAGCCGGGCGTTTTCGCTTTTTCTTATACTGGTGTCCCGTACCCAGCCACGCTGGAGGCACTCTCGACGATGCGCGCCGTGTTGCTCGCCCTGCTGCTCGCGTGCTTCCCGGCCGTGGCCGGTGCGGCGCCGCCGGCCAGTGCTGCGACCTCTCCCGTGCGGATCCGGGTCGATTCGCCGCGCCCGGGCGAAGCGCTCAAGAACCGGGTCGATCAGGCGCCGATCCGCGGCAGCGCGATGACGGAGGGGGATCGCCCGGCGGACTTCGACGTGATCCTCGCGATCGACGTCTCGGGCTCGACGAAGGTGGCGAGCGGGGTCGACGTCGACCGCGACGGCGAGGTGGGCTTCAACCCGCAGCTCGAGCTGCTCGAGCCCGGCTCGTTCCCGCCGGGCACGGTGTCCACCGATCCCAACGACACGATCCTCGCCGCCGAGCTGGCCGCCGCGGACGCGCTGATCGCGAGCCTCGACAAGAGCCGCATCCGCGTCGGGATCGTGACCTTCTCGGGAGACATGAACCCATTGGACGGCATGCGCATGCGCTTCGACCAGCAGGACGCCTGGCTCGACACGGCGCTCACGAACGACTTCGAGCGCGCCCGCACCAGCCTGGGCGCGATCATGGCGCGCGGCCCCCATGGCGGCACCAACTTCGCCGCGGGCCTGCGACTGGCGGTGACCGAGCTCGCGGGGCTCAAAGGCGCCCGGAGCCAGCCGCGGCCGGGCGCGAAGAAGGTCGTGCTCTTCCTGACCGACGGCATCCCGACCTTTCCGATCGGGCCCGGCGGCGTCGCCGACGAAGGCGACATCGAGGCGGCGCTCAACGCGGCCCGGCTCGCCCACAAGGCGGGGATCGTGGTGAACAGCTACGCGCTCGGGCCGAACGCGCTCACCAACCCGATCGCCGCGACCGAGATGGCGCGCATCACGCTCGGCACCTTCATGCCGGTCCAGAACCCCGGCGACATCATCTCGTTCCTGCAGGGCGTGACGTTCGCCAACATCGAGGACGTGGTGTTCACGAACCTGACCACGCGCGAGGTCTCCACCGACGTTCAGCTCGCGCCGGACGGCAGCTTCTCGGGCTTCGTCCCGGTGCAGGAGGGGCGCAACAAGGTGCGCATCACGGCGCTCGCGTCGGACGGCCGGAGCGGCAGCGTGGAGCTCGACCTCGACTTCGAGAAGTCGGGTCTGACCGAACGCGAGCTCGCCCTCGAGCTCGATCGGATCCGGGAGCGCAACAAGCAGCTGCTGCTGCTGGTCGAACGCGAGCGGATCCAGCGCTTCCGCGAGCAGCAGCGCAAGGTGCTCGAGCTGGAGCCGGCCGGGGAGTCTGAATAGAGGAAGGGCTCTGGTTCAGAGAGGCATCAGGGCGGGATCGCTGATCTCGCGCCGGACCAGCTTGCCGCCCTCGAAGATCGAGGTGACGTCGATCTTGCCGTCGCCGTTCATGTCTTCTTCGCGCTTGGCGAGCTCGGGCTTGCCCGCCTTCGCGGAGAAGGTCTCGAAGAGGTCGGGCTTCCCGCGTCCCTTGGTGTCGCGCTCGACGCGAGCGACGATCTCTTCTCTGCCGACGATCTGGTAGGTGGTCCAGGTGTCCATCCGCCCGTCGCGGTCGCGGTCCTCTTCGCTGCGGTCGCGCTTGCGCTTCACGTAGACGACGATGAGATCCGGCTTGCCGTCGTTGTTCGCATCGTGTTTCTCTTCGGTCAAACTGTCGCCGGCGAAGGTGTAGAAGGCGTCCTTCACGCCGTCGCCGTCGCGATCGACCGCGCGCGAGGTCATCACGCCGCCGGCGTAGGTCTCCCAAACGTCGAGCTTGCGGTTGTTGTCCCGGTCGAGCTGGCGCGCGACCAGCACGCCGCCCTCGTAGCTCACGAAGGTGTCGATCACGCCGTCGTAGTCCTGATCCTGCTCCTTGCGGAGGATCAGCCCGGCCTTTGCGTCGAAGTAGCGCACCTCTTCGGGTTTGCCGTCGCGGTCCGCATCCAACGAGCGCTTCACGACCGTGATCTCGCGCGGGTTGCCCCACTGGCCCTTCGCCACGGTCGCGCGGGATTCGTCGAAGATCGCGGCGGGCAGCTCGCGATCGGCCGGGGCCTTGGGCGCGATGCGCGGGTCGGCGCGCTCGGCGAGATTCTCGTCGCTGATCGAGGCCGGGAGCGCTGCCGCCGCGGTATCGCTCGCCTTCTCCTGCGACTCGATCTGCTTCAGCAACTCTTCCTGACGCTTGAGCTCCGCGTCGATCTCGCTCTCCAGCGCGTCGCCGCGAGCGACCTCGCGCTCGAGCTCCTCCTCCATCTCCGCTTCGCGTTGCTCCTCGCTGCCGCCGCTGCCCGGAACGCCGTAGCCACCGCTGCCGCCGCTCCCCTGGAACGGCACCTGTCCGGTGATGGCGCTGTAGACGAGCATGACCCCGGCGCCCGCGGCAGCGCCGAAGGGCCCGAACTGCGAGCCGATGATCGCACCCATCAGCATGCCCTCGGCCGCGCTCTGGGCACGTTGGCCGAGCGAGGGTCCGGTGCTGACACCGGTCGCCGGGTCCGGATCCAGATCCGGGTCCACCGGCGCGCTGACGACGGGGGGGATCGCCGATCCGGGATCGACCGGGTCGAGAACCGGCGGCGGGGTCGAAGCGCAGCCGCCGACTGCAACGACGAGGGCCAGGACCAAGGCGCGGACGCTGGCGAGAGGGCGGGCGGTCATCGACCAACCTTTTCGGACTTTGTAGCTCTAACTATCACATGAACCCAAGTGAGTTCAAATCCCCTCAAGATCCGACGCGTTGCAGCATCCGTCGGCGCAGCCGGAACGGAGGCCAGCGGCGGCTCCTCAGCCGCTCGCGAGTGCCCGTTGAACTTCCCTCCGCGCTTGACTTATTTGCGCCACTCCCGTATCCGAATGAGTTGGAAAAACGGATGGCCGACGCCCTATCTCGGCGACCGAGCGGTAACGCGCTGCATCGCGCGCAGGTGAGTTCCCTACTCCCGCGCGATTGCGCGAATTTCCAGGTTCCCATCCCGAGTTGCCGATGCTCCTCCCGGGGCAACTGGACCCGGAGGCGATGACGACGTGGGACTGACACTGATTCGGAAGAGCGACCCTGCCAGGCCGAAGCGCGATCCGAAGGTCGCGGTGGTGCTGGCGGGCGGTGCGATTTCGGGCGGCGCCTTCAAGGTGGGCGGGCTGAAGGCCCTGAACGACTTCCTGATCGGCCGCAAGATCACGGATCTCGACATCTACGTGGGCCTCTCGGCCGGCTCGATCCTGGCGACGTCGCTCGCGAGCGGCGTCTCGCCGGACGAGATGATCAAGGTGCTGCACGGCACCAGCAGCCGCCTCGACCAGCTTCGACCGATCGATTTCTACCAGCCCAATCTCTCGGAATTCGTCTCCCGGCCCGCCAAATTCGTCTACGACCTGTGCACCTATCTCCCGAGCATCGGTCGCGACTTCGCGTCGGGTCTGCCGGGGCTGCCCGCCGCGGTCGGTCCCGCCGCACGGGAGTTCCTGCGCGAGCCCACCTATACGCACTTCGAAGGGCTGGCGATGCGTCTGTTCGCGCACATCTCGCCCAAGCGCGAGGTCCCGGCGCTGATGAACCACGTGCCGAGCGGGTTCTTCGACAATGCCAGCCTCGAGCGCTGGCTGAGCCGAAGTCTGGAGCGCCTCCGGCTGCCGAACGACTTCCGCGCCTTCCAGCGCAAGCGGCCGAGCAAGCTGTACATCACCGCGTGCGACCTCGACACGGCGGAACGCGTCGTCTTCGGCGCCGACGAGAACAGCGAGGTCACCATCTCGCAGGCGGTGCAGGCGTCGAGCGCGCTTCCGATCTTCTACAAACCCGCCCGCATCAACGGCGTCGACTACGTCGACGGCGGTGTCCGCCACACGGCAAACATCGACATCGCCATCGAGAAGGGCGCCGACCTGATCATCTGTTACAACCCGTTCCGACCGTTCCTCAACCGGATCGACTCGGAGGAGGGCAGCACCGCCTACTTCGCCGACGGACGCTACCTCTCGGACCGCGGGCTGCTGGTGGTGCTGAACCAGGTCTTCCGCACGCTGCTGCACTCCCGGCTCAAGCTCGGCATCCAGCGCTATCTCGCGGACGATCGCTTCCAGGGCGACATCGTGTTGCTGGAGCCGCGCGAGCGCGAAGCCGAATTTTTTGCGATGAATCCGCTCGCGATCTGGAAGCGCGCCGACGCCGTGCAGCACGGTTTCGAATCCGTGCGCATGACGATCGAGCAGAACTTCGATCAACTCGAGTCGGTGCTCGGCCACTACGGCCTGCAGCTCGACCGCGAGGCGGCGCGCCGGAGGGCCGACCGCGCGCGGGCCGCCCAGGGATGGGCCGGTGGCGAAGTCCCCGAGCCCGCCGCCGCCGAGCCCTCGCTGCGCCTGGTGGGGAGCGACCGGGCGTAGGGCCCGGCTGCCAGCTCGGGTGAGCTGCCCCCCGGGTGGTGATTCCTTCGATTTCCGTTATGATTGCGGGTCTGCCAATAGCGGCTCCGGACGTGCGGCTGCTCACGAGGCGAATCGCGAAGCCGTGGGATGTGCACCCTGATCGCCCTCCACCGCTGCATCCCGGGGGCCACGCTCGTCGTGGCCGCGAACCGCGACGAGTTCGAGGACCGGCCGGCCCGAAGTCCCGCACTGCGCGAGACGGAGCACGGATTCCTGGTGGCACCGCTCGACGCTCAGGCCGGTGGAACCTGGCTCGGGGTGGGTCCGACCGGGATGTTCGCCGCCATCACCAACCGGCGCAGCGACGCTCCCGATCCCCAGCGACGGTCGCGCGGATTCCTGGTCCTCGATGCACTCGGAGCCCCCAGCGCGGCCGAGGCCGCGGCGGCCGCCCTCGAGACGCCGCCGGGTGCGTACAACCCGTTCAACCTCTTCGTCGCCGATCGGGAGCGCGCGTTCGCGATCACCTACGCAGCGGTTCCCCAGTGCATCGAGCTGGCGCCGGGCGCTCACGTGATCGGGAATGCAGATCTGGGCGTACCGCCGCCGCCCAAGGTGGCGCGGCTCGCCGACCGGGCGGCTCGGCTCGCAACCGCGCCCGGCGACTCACTGCTCGAGCGGCTCGCCGAGCTCTGCCGCGGCCACGACGGCGGCGGCCCGCCGACGGACGATGCCTGCGTCCACGCCGGTTCCTACGGGACGCGAAGCTCCACGCTCTTGCGGCTCGCCGAAGCGGCCTCCGAAAGCGAGCTGCTCTACGCCGACGGGGCGCCCTGCCGGACGGCGTACCAGGATTTCACCCCCCTCCTTCACGAGCTGCAATGCGGATCGGGCTCGGTCGAGGGAGAGCCCCTTGCAAGGAGACCGATTTGAGACGCATCGGCAGCAACATCCGAAAGCAGAACACCGACGCGAAGGCGAAGCGCGTGATACGCAACATCATCCGGTACAGCACGGAGGAGGCGCCGCGCAACGAGTATCCGAAGCGCATCGTCTCGCCGCCCAAGCCCTCTCGCTGCTGTAGCGACGAGAACCGGCTGATGGTCGGCACGATGCGTGAGGTCGAGGGATTCAAGTTCTGTTACAAGATCTGCGCGATCTGCGGTCACGCGGTGAAGTTCTATTTCCCCGCCGTCGACTCGACGAGCGACGCGGTGAAGGAATACCGCCAGTGGAAGCGCTACATGGTTCAGTGACGCGTTGAGCATCGGCCCGATCGACGACGCCCCGGCGGCCGCCGCCTGGCTCGAAGGGCTGCTCGACGTCGAGAAGCGACCCGACCTCCCCTACGCGCGGCTCGGGCTCGCGCCGATCCGCCAGCTGCTGGCAAGGCTGGGCGACCCGCAGCGCGATCTCTCCGTGATCCACATCGCCGGCTCCAAGGGGAAGGGCTCGACCGCGCTCTTCGCCGAGTCGCTGCTGCGCGCGGCGGGGCAGCGCGTCGGGACCTTCACTTCGCCGCACCTGGAACGCTGGACCGAGCGCTTCCGGATCGACGGCGAGGAGGTTCCCGGCCCGGATCTCGCGGCGGCGGTGCGCCGGCTGCGCCCGGAGGTCGAGGCGTTGCGCGCGGAGGACCCGAGCCAGGCTCCGTCTTTTTTCGACGCCACCACGGCGGCCGCGCTCTGGCTGTTCCGGGAAGCCCGCGTCGACCGGGTGGTGCTCGAAGTCGGACTGGGCGGCCGCCTGGATTCGACCAACGTCGTGCTGCCCGCGGTCGCCTGCATCACGACCATCGAGCTCGAGCACACGGACAAGCTCGGGGACACGCTCGAGCAGATCGCGGGCGAGAAGGCGGGCATCCTCAAGCCCGGGGTGCCGGCGGTCATCGGAATCCTGCCCGAGCCGGCCCGGCGGGTGGTCGAAGCCCGCGCGCGCGAGCTCGCTGCGCCGCTCGCCTGGCTGGGCGGGGATTTCCAGTGCGAGGTCCTCGCCGCGGACACGAGCGGGCTGCGGCTCGTGCTGCGCGACGGACCGCTCGAGCTCGAGGCGCAGGTGCCCGTGCTGGGAGCGCATCAGGCGGCGAACGCGGCGCTCGCTCTCGCGTGCGTGCGCCGCGCGGGGGTTTCCGACGCCGTGCTCGCGGCCGCGGCGCCGCGGGGGCTCGCCGCCGTGCGCCTGCCGGGGCGCGCCGAGCTGCTCTCTCGAGCGCCCTGGATCCTGATCGACGCTGCCCACACGGGAGCCTCGGCGCGCGCGCTGGCTCGCGTGATCGAGCGCTTGCCGCGCCGGCATGCCCATCTCGTGCTCTCGATCTCGGCGGGCAAGGACCTGGGCGCGATCCTCGACGCGCTGCTCCCGGGCGCCGACGAAGTCACGGTGACGCGCGCCGAGCCGACGCGTTCGCAGGATCCCGCGGCGATCGCCGCCGCCGTCCGCCGGGCCGCGCCCGGGCTCGCGCTGCGCGTCGTCCCGAACCCGCACCTCGCGCTGCGCGCAGCCGCCGAGGCCCTCGCCCCGGATCACCTGCTCTGCGCGACGGGCTCGGTCTATCTCGCCGGCATCGCGCGCGGCGTTCTCGGCGGGAATCGTTGACACTCGGTGCCATCTGAAATAAGCATCCTGCGCAAACCAAAGCCGGAGACTGTGCCTCGATGGCGGCCTTCGAACGCGGACGAAAACGCGGACCGAGAGGGAGGCTCGGCTTCGCAGCGCTGTCGGCGCTGGCAGCGTTCGCGCAGGCGGCGAGCGCGCAGACGCTGGCGCTGCCCGTGCCGAGCGGCGTGCTGCCTCTCGAGGTGCCGGCCGACAATCCACCCACGGCCGCCAAGGTCGAGCTCGGGAAGAGGCTCTATTTCGACACGCGGATCTCGACGGACGGCAGCGTCGCCTGCGTCACCTGTCACGATCCGCGGCACGGCTTTGCCGACCCGCGCGGCAAGCCCACGTCCGCCGGCGTGGGCGGCGCACTCGGCACGCGCAACGCGCCGACCGTGCTCAACGCGGCCTTCCTCGCCTTGCAGTTCTGGGACGGCCGCGCGGCCACGCTCGAGGAGCAGGCCGTACAGCCGCTCGTCAATCCGATCGAGCACGGCTTCGCCAACCAGGCCGCGGTGCTCGCGAAGCTGAAGACGCTCGGCGACTACCCACCGCTCTTCCAGGCGGCATTCGGGAGCCCGGAGATCAGCAGCCAGCGCGTCGGCCAGGCGATCGCGAGCTTCGAGCGCACGCTGCTCTCCCTCGACGCCCCCATCGACCGCTTCCTGGCCGGCGACGCCAAGGCCATCTCGGCGCCGGCGCAGCGCGGCTGGGAGGTCTACAACGCGAAGGCGCGCTGCAACACCTGCCACGGGCGCATCGACGTGCTGCCGCTCTTCACCGACGACCTGTTCCACAACATCGGCGTCGGCGTGAAGCAGATCGACTTCCCTGCGGTCGCGCGCAGAGCGGCGGCGGCCGTGGAGGCCGGGAAGTCGATCGACGAGCTCGCCCTCGGCAACGCCGAGGCGAGCGAGCTCGGGCGCTTCCTGGTGACCCGGGAGCAGAAGGACCTCGGCGCCTTCAAGACGCCGCAGCTCCGCAACGTCGCGCTGACCGCGCCCTACATGCACGACGGCAGCGAGGCCACGCTGCGCGACGTGATCGAGTTCTACGACCGCGGAGGCGAGAACAACCCATTTCTCGATGGAGGTATGCGTCCCCTGGCCCTCACGGACCAGGAGAAGGCGGACCTCGTCGCGCTGATGGAAGCCTTTACGAGCAGCGATCTCGCGCGCTTCGCCGAGCTGGAGAAGCTCGGCCCGAAGCTCGCGCCGAAGTAGGCCGGGAGGAACTGCGTATGTACCGGAACGACATGACCCGCAAGCAGATCGAGCGCGCGTTCGCCGAGCGCTCCGCCGCCGACCAGCGGCTGCTCCAGTCGCTCCAGAACTGCGATCGGCGCCATTTCCTGCGCACGTCGCTCAAGTTCGCGGGCATGGCGGCTGCGGCCAGCCTGGTGCCGTCCCACGCGTTCCAGCTGGTGAACGTGGCCCGCGCCGCAACGCCGGAGGGAGGGAATCCCGGCGTCGCGTTCCGGTTCGCCTACGTCTCGGACACGCACCTCTACGCGCGCGGCATGACGCACCGCTTCGCGAAGGCCGCCGTGAAGGCGGTGGAGGACGTGAACGCCCTCGATCCCCAGCCGGACTTCGTGCTCTTCGGCGGAGACCTCGCGCAGCTCGGGCGCCCCGACGAGCTCGCGCTCGGCCAGCAGATCCTGAAGGACCTGAAGCCGCCCGTCCGGATGATGGTCGGCGAGCACGACTGGTACCTGGACCTGGGCGAGAAGTGGAAGGAGATGTTCGGGCCCGACCACTACTCCTTCGATCACAAGGACATCCACTTCGTGGTGCTGAACAGCGTGGTCGAGAAGGATTTCTGGACGGCCAAGGGCTACACGCCCGAGCAGCGGATGGCGATCGTGTCCGGGCTCGACGATAGCCGCCAGAGCCCCTTCGAGGTGGGCGTGCCGCAGCGCGAGTGGCTGAAGCAGGACCTCGCCAAGATCGACAAGAAGACGCCCCTCATCGTCTTCTCGCACTCGCCGCTCTACAAGCTCTACCGGGGCTGGAACTTCTGGACCGACGATGCGGAGCTGGTGCAGGCGATCCTGAAGCCCTTCCAGACCGTCACCGTGATCCACGGGCACACGCATCAGCTCCTCACCAATCGGATCGGCAACATCCAGTTCCACGGATTGCTCTCGACCGCCTGGCCCTGGCCCTACGCGCCCGAGGGCCTGCCCGCGTACACCGTGCAGATGTTCCGCCCCGATCCCTTCAACCAGTTCGATGGCTGCGGGGACGGGAGCATCGACGTGCTGGTGAACGGGCGCGTCGACAAGCACTACAACCTCTGGTCCCGCAATCCGCGCATCGTCAAGGCGCAGGAGCTGGCCGGGAATTCCCTCCCCGGCGGCGGCTACCAGGGCCCGTCCTACTAGCAGGAGATGCCGACATGAAGGCAACGCACGTCGCCGGTTCGCTGCTGCTCGGAACCATCGCGCTCGGGATCCTCGGGGTCGTCGCCGGCGGCTCCTCGGACGTAGGGAGCGGGCGCCGGACCCTGGTCGGCGCCCAAGATGACTGGGCCTCGCGGGCCGTTTGGGCCTGCGATCGACGCAAGCTGGTGGTCGTGGAAGGCGTGCGCCCGGGCGAGAAGATCCCGCCCGAGCGGGCCCAGCTCGTCGCCGACGTCCTGATGGACCTGATGCGCTACTGCAACGAAGAGATCACGGTCCGGATCGGGACGAACCAGATGATGACGGTGGCGGCCAACGGCAGGGTGTACGAGAACTACGTGCCGGGCGGCCCGCTCCCGATCGTGAAGGCTTCCTTCGGGGAGCCGACGCAGCGCGAGCTGCCGATCTGGAAGGCCGAGCTCGACAAGCTGGTGGCCGAGGGCGATCGGCTCTTCCACAGCGACGAGATCGGCGGCAACGGCGTCGCGTGCGCGATGTGCCATCCGAACGCGTCGAACACCCACCCGGAGACCTATCCGAAGTTCCAGACGCAGCTCAAGAAGGTGGCGCTGCTCCGAGACATGGTGAACTGGTGCATCCTCAACCCGCTCGAGGGCAAGGAGCTGCCTGCCGACGACCCGCGCATGCACGCGCTCGAGGCCTACATCCTGGCCCAGCGCAAAGGCACGCCGCTCGACGCGGGCAAGCACTAGCGCGAGAGCTAGGCCTGGGTCTAGCTCGACGGCATCGAACCCAGCGTGCTTCCGCGCAGCTGATACACACCCAGGAGGTGAGCCCCTCCCACCCGCAGCGTGTAGACCTCGTTTCGGTAGGGCGCTTCACCGGCCAGGAAGCGCCGGTGGTTCTCCGGGTTCCGGTGGTTCGAGACGAAGTAGCGGGCCTGGTCGAGGGGCACGAAGCGAATCCGCGCGCGCCACTGCGCGGGAAGAATCATCGCGTTCAGGAAACCGGGCACGTCCGACACCGCCACCGGAACCACCCCGCTGGGCTCGCGCTCGAGGATCGCCGTCAGGCCGTCGCGAAACGAGAGCCCCCAGTAGTCGAGCTCGAATCGCTTCTCCACGTCCTTCGACGCGAGCCCATTGAAGTAGACCTGCTGGTGGGGGTGGTACCGGATCACGACCAGCAAGCAGTGGCCGAGCCCGAGCAGAGCCACGCCGAGCGTCAGGGCCCTGAGCGCTGGACGCGAGCATAGCTCCCGGACACCCAGCATGGCGATGGCAAGCAGCGCCGGGTACACGAAGTAGAAGTGCCGCCAGCCGTCGTAGAGAACCGGACGCAGGACCATCACCAGGCCGAGGGGCAAGGAGAGCAGCACCAGGAACAGGACTACCCAGCGGTTCCTGGCATCGAAGGCGGACGCCACGGCCAGCGAACGCACCGCAAATCCCAGCCCGACGAAAAAAAGTCCGCCGATCACCGGCGGCGTGGTGATGGCGATCCAGGTTGGGAGGTAGTGCCAGGGCAGCTCCTTCACCGCAACGAACCCGCCCCGGTACAAGGCGAAGGCGTTGTCGACCTGGCGCACTTCGTCCAGCCGGGTCAGTGCGTCGAAAAACCGGCTCGCTGGCGCGCTCCACAGCTGGGGCCAGAGGAGCACGACGAACCCCGCCAGGCACGCCGAATAGACGCCGGAGACCAGAGCCACACGGCGAAACAGGCTCCGGTCCAGGCGCTTCTCAACCAGCTCCAGGGCGAAGCCGAGCATCGTCGCCGCCGGCAGGAGCAGCCCCACCAGCCGGGTGTCGATGGCTGTCGCACAGGCGAATGCATGCAGCACGGCGGCGAGCACGGTCTTCTCTTCGAGCAGGCGAACCAGAGTCCAGGTCGAGACGATGAACAGCGCGAGCAGCACGCTGTCCTTCGAGTTGTAGAAGGCGTCCGCGAAGAGCCGCGGCGTGAGAATCAGGAAGCAGGTTCCCAGGAGCGCGAGCCAAGCATCGCCAAAGACCCGGCGCAGGAGGAAGAAGAACGCCATCGCGCCGCACCAGAACGCCAGGAAGGTCACCCGGTGCCGCATCAGGAACACATCGCGCGTGTCTTCGAGCCCGAACAGCCTTTCGAGCCCTGCCAGCACGAGCTCGAAGGTCGGCCCGTACTCGGCGCCGACGTTCACCGCCTCCTGGGCGGCGATGTTCGACTTCGCACCCGCGAATCCGAGCGCGTCGAGGGCGTAGTCGAGGGTCTGGTGACCGAGGAGGCGGCTGACGGGCTCATCCCACGACATACCGTAGTGTTCGCTGACCAGG
>Ga0184637_10001074_pt1 | contig 19000 bp, 20 predicted proteins | sample PLM3_127_b2_FD_133143 | JGI IMG/M metagenome (GOLD analysis project Ga0184637, IMG submission 133143) | Groundwater sediment microbial communities from an aquifer in East River, Colorado, USA - PLM3_127_b2 | ecosystem: Environmental > Terrestrial > Soil > Riparian zone | place: USA: East River...
CGAGGCCACCATCAATGAGTTGCGCAGCCGCGCCCGCAACGCGCTGCTGACCCAGGCGATCGTGAGCGAGGAGCAGGTCGAGCATGACATCGAGGATCTGATGAAGGTCGAAGGCATGGACAATGACACCGCCCGCCTGCTGGCCGCGAAAGGCGTGGGCACCCAGGAGGCGCTCGCCGATTTCGCAAGTGACGATCTGGTGGAATTGACGAGCCTCGACGGCGAGCGCGCCAAGCAGCTCATCATGGCGGCACGCGCGCCGTGGTTTGCAGAAGCCAACTCCTGACACCGGTAAACCGATGGCGCAAATAAACGTTACACAGTTCGCCCAGCAACTGGGCCTGCCCACGACGCTCCTCATCGAGCAGTTGCAGGCTGCGGGCGTGGACAAGGCCCTCTCCGAGAACACTGCGCTCACGGAGAAGGACAAGACGCAGCTGCTCGAGCATTTGCGCAAGGCGCACGGCGCGGCCGAGGCGAAGCAGAAGATTACCCTGACGCGCCGTCAAACCACCGAAATCAAGAAGTCAGACAGCACTGGAAAGTCGCGCACCATACAGATCGAGGTGCGCAAGAAGCGGGTGCTGGTGAAGCGCGAAGCGCCCGAGCCGGAAACGCCGGCTGAACCGCCGAAGCCGGTTCTCGATGCCAAGCAAATTGCGTTGCGCGAGGCTGATGCCAGGCGGCAGACCGAGCTTGCCGCGCGGCAGGCTGAAGACGCCGAAGTAAAGCGCCGCAAGAAAGAGTCCACGGATGCGGTAGCGGAGGCGAAAGCGGCGGAGGAAGCGCAACCCGCTACAGAGGCGCAGGCGGCGGCGCAGCCGCCGGTCGAGGGCACGTTGCACAAACCAACGGTCAAGCCCGAGGAAAAAGCGCAGAAGGCGGAAAAGAAAGCCAAGAAGCCGCCCACCAAGGAGGTCGTGTGGAAGGACGAGACGGTCAAGCGTCGCAGCATCAAGACGCGCGGCGATGCGACCGGCGGGCTGGGCTGGCGCGCGCGCAAGGCGCGGCCCGGGCATGCCAGCCACGCGGAAGAAGGTGAGGCGCAGCGCGCGTTCTCCGCACCAAGCGAGCCGGTGGTGCGGGACATCATGGTGCCGGAAACGATTACCGTCGCCGACCTCGCACACAAGATGTCGGTGAAAGCCGCCGAAGTGATCAAGGCGCTGATGAAGCTCGGTAACATGGCGACCATCAACCAGGTGCTCGACCAGGACACGGCAATGATTGTGGTGGAGGAAATGGGGCACGTCGCCAAACGCGCCAAGCTCGACGACCCCGACGCATTCCTTGCCGAGCAGAGCCAGGCGTCTCCCGCCGAGATCAAGCTGGAGCCGCGGGCGCCGGTGGTCACCGTCATGGGGCACGTGGACCATGGCAAAACATCATTGCTCGATGCCATTCGGCGTACCAAGGTTGCCAGCGGCGAGGCGGGCGGTATCACCCAGCACATTGGCGCGTATCACGTGAATACGCCCAGGGGTATGGTCACCTTCCTCGACACGCCGGGCCACGAGGCGTTCACTGCGATGCGCGCGCGTGGCGCCAAGGTTACAGACATCGTGGTGCTGGTGGTTGCCGCTGACGATGGCGTCATGCCGCAAACCATCGAGGCCATCCACCATGCCAAGGCGGCAAAAGTGTCGCTGCTGGTCGCGCTGAACAAGATCGACAAGCCGGAAGCGAATCCGGACCGGGTCAAGCAGGACCTGGCTGCGAGGGAAGTGGTGCCGGAAGAGTGGGGCGGCGACACCATGTTCGTCGAGGTATCGGCCAAGACCGGGAAAGGCATCGACAACCTGCTCGACCGGTTGCTGCTGCAAGCCGAGGTGCTGGAACTGAAGGCGCCGAGGGATGCCCCGGCAAGAGGCATCGTGATCGAATCGCGGCTCGACAAAGGGCGCGGACCGATCGCGACGGTACTGGTGCAGTCAGGCACGCTCAAGCGCGGTGACGTTGTGCTCGCCGGTGCGGTGTTCGGGCGCGTGCGGGCCCTGGTGGACGAGGTCGGCGCAACCATCGAAACGGCGGGACCGTCGATCCCGGTGGAAATTCTCGGGCTGTCGGATGTGCCGGCCGCGGGTTCGGAAGTGCTGGCGCTGGGTGACGAGCGCAAGGCGCGCGAGATCGCCCTGTTCCGCCAGGGAAAATACCGCGACGTGAAACTCGCCAAGCAGCAATCGGCGAAGCTCGAGAACATCTTCGAGCAGATGGGGGAAGGCCAGGCCAAGGTTCTTTCGCTTATCATCAAGTCCGACGTGCAGGGCTCGTACGAAGGCCTGGCGCATGCCCTGACCAAGCTGTCGACGGACGAGGTCAAGGTCAATATCGTGCATGTCGCCGTAGGCGGCATTACGGAGTCCGACGTCAATCTGGCGCTGGCCTCGAAGGCGGTGATCATCGGTTTCAACACGCGGGCCGATGCCGCGGCGCGCAAGCTCGCTGAAAGCAGCGGCATCGATATTCGCTACTACGATGTGATTTACGATGCCGTCGATGTCGTCAAGGCGGCGCTGACCGGTATGCTGGCGCCGGAGAAAAAGGAGAGCATCCTCGGGCTGGTCGAAGTGCGCCAGACGTTCAAGATCTCCAAGGTCGGCACCATTGCCGGCTGCTACGTGTCCGAGGGCCTGATACGACGCAATGCCAAGGTGCGCTTGTTGCGGGACAACGTGGTGATACACGATGGCGAGCTCGAGTCGCTCAAGCGCTTCAAGGATGACGCGAGAGAGGTCAAGGCCGGTTTCGAGTGTGGTCTTTCCCTCAAGAATTTCGACGAAATCAAGGTGGGTGACCAGATCGAAGCCTACGAAGTGGTCGAAGTCGCGCGCACTCTGTGAGTGCAGTTTTGAGTGTTGAGTTTTTAGTATTGAGTTGTGCGTTGGAGTAGGCGCGCAGGGTATTTCAGAACTCAGCACTCAACATTTGACACTAAGACACTAAGCACTCGCGAGCCCATGGCGCGCGATTTTCCCCGCAGCCGGCGCATCGCGGAGCAGGTGCAACGCGAGCTGTCCGACATCATCCGCCTGGAACTCAAGGATCCGCGCGTCGGCATGATCACCATCGTCGACGTCGAGGTCAGCCCGGATCAATCCCACGCCAGGGTCTATTTCACTTCGCTGTGCGATCAGCCGGGCATCGTCGATGCCACGGCAGGCTTGCAGCACGCGGCCGGATTCCTGCGCAGCCAGCTGGCGCACCGCATGAAACTACGCATAGTGCCGCAGTTGCAGTTCAAGTACGACGAATCGGTCGAGCGCGGCATGCGCATCTCGCAACTGATCGATGCCGCCGTCGCCCAGGATGCCGCCCGTAACCGCAAGAGAAAGAAAAAATGAGCGGCATGCGCGTGCCATGGCGCGCCGTGGACGGGGTGCTGCTGCTGGACAAGCCGGCCGGCATAAGTTCGAACACGGCGCTGCAGAAAGTGCGCCGGCTGTTCCTCGCGGCGAAAGGCGGACATACCGGGACGCTCGACCCCATGGCGACCGGATTGTTGCCGGTATGCCTGGGTGAAGCGACCAAGTTTTCCCACTTATTGCTGGGCGCGGACAAGCGATATCTCGCCTCGGTTCAACTCGGCGTTACCACCACTACCGGAGATCTGGAAGGCGAGATCGTCAAACGCATTCCAGTCTCGGCAAGCCGGGATGAGGTGGAGGCAGTGCTCAGCCGCTTTCGCGGGCCCATCCAGCAGATCCCTCCCATGTACAGCGCGATCAAGCATGGCGGGCAGCCGCTCTACCGGCTGGCACGCGCCGGGGGCGAGGTCCTGCGGGCGCCGCGCAGCATCCTCATCCACAGCCTGATCCTGATGAAGATCGAGGGTGACCAGCTGCAGCTTGCCGTGAGCTGCAGCAAAGGCACCTACGTGCGCGTGCTGGCTGAGGATATAGGAAATGCCCTGGGCTGCGGCGCCTGCCTGGCCGGATTGCGACGGGAGGGGGTCGGCAGCTTCACCCTGTCTGCCCGGGCAATCACTTTAGAGCAGATAGAACGGCTGTCGCCAGCCGAGCGGGATACGCTGCTGCTGCCCGCCGACGAGCTGGTTGCCGGGCTCCCGCGGCTGGATCTCGATGCCGCCGAGGCCCTGCGCTTGACCCGTGGGCAGCCCGTGGAGCGCGCCGATGCCCGTGTGGCAGGCCTGGCGCGTATTTATGGGCCGAATCGCGAGTTTTTGGGGGTGGTCGAGGTCACGCCCCCCGGGCGCATTGTGCCGCGGCGGCTGCGGGCGCAATCCCGGGACCTTTCCGTTTCCGGGGCAAGTATTTGTTGAGAAACCGTGGGTTAGATAGTAAAATAATGCGCCTCTGACAAGACACTTGAAAAGACACGAGGGACAGCGGAGAAAACGATGGCGGTTACCACCAACCAAAAGGCGGATCTGGTGAAGGAATACCAGCGCGCCAAGGACGACACGGGATCCCCCGAGGTCCAGATCGCGTTGCTGACGGCGCGCATCACGGATCTGACGGAGCATTTCAAGACGCACGTCAAGGACCATCATTCGCGGCGCGGGTTGCTGCGCATGGTAAGCCGCCGGCGCAAGCTGCTCGATTATCTCAAGCAGGCGAACGCCGACAAGTACCGCCAGGTGATCGACCGCCTCGGCTTGCGCAAGTAAGACACCTTCATGGGTGCCGTTGCCAGCGACCGTTCCAGTGCCACGCCTTGCGCGGTAACACTTATTGTCAATTCACCTGAGACCGCGCGCGCGGTCTTTTTTTATTTCTGAAGGGACATTACTTTGAACCACATCAAGAAATCGCTGATATGGGGCCGGCACCGGCTGGTACTCGAAACCGGTGAAATTGCACGCCAGGCGTCGGGCGCAGTGCTGGTCAACATGGAAGACACCATGGTGCTGGTCACCGTGGTTGGCGCAAAGCAGGCGCAGGCGGGGAAGGATTTTCTGCCGCTCACCGTGGACTACCAGGAACGCACCTACGCCGCCGGCAAGATTCCCGGCGGCTTTTTCAGGCGCGAGGGGCGTCCGTCGGAGAAGGAAATTCTCACCTGCCGGCTGATCGACCGCCCGATCCGCCCGCTGTTCCCGGATGGTTTTTATAACGAAGTGCAGCTGGTCGCCACGGTGCTGTCGTCGAACAACGAGATCGACTCCGACATACCGGCGATGATCGGCGCATCGGCGGCGCTCGCTCTTTCCGGGATCCCGTTCAGCGGCCCGATCGGCGCTGCGCGCGTGGGCTATTTCAACGGGCAGTACGTGCTCAACCCGACCGCCACCGAACTGCAGACCTCGCAGCTCGACCTGGTGGTGGCCGGCACCGAGCAGGCGGTGCTGATGGTGGAATCGGAGGCGAAGGAGCTGCCCGAGGACGTGATGCTCGGCGCGGTGGTGTTTGGCCATCAACAGATGCAGCAGGTGATACAGGTGATCAAGGAGCTGGTGGACGAAGCGGGTGCACCGGCATGGGATTGGATGCCGCCGGCCAAGGACGTAGCGCTTAGCTCGCGCATCACGCAGGTTGCCGAAAGCGATCTGCGCGCTGCGTTCCAGCTGAAACAGAAACAGGCTCGTTCCGAAAAGATCGACGATATCTGGAAACGTGTCTTCACGGAGATCGGCGTCGGCACGGAAGGCGGGCCGGAAGCCAATGCGGTGAAGGAAATCTGCTTCGCGCTGGAATCGAAGATCGTGCGCGGTCAGATCCTGAGCGGCGAGCCGCGCATCGATGGCCGCAATACCCGCACGGTGCGTCCAATCTCGATTCGCACCGGGCTGCTGCCGCGCGCGCATGGCTCGGCCCTGTTTACCCGCGGCGAGACCCAGGCTCTGGTCACGGCCACGCTCGGCACCTCGCGCGACGAGCAGCGCATCGATGCGCTGCAGGGCGAGTACCATGATCGCTTCATGATGCACTACAACATGCCTCCCTATGCCACGGGGGAGACCGGGCGGGTGGGTTCGCCCAAGCGCCGCGAGATCGGCCATGGGCGGCTCGCCAAGCGCGCGCTACTAGCCATGCTTCCTGCTCCGGATGCGTTTGCCTACTCGCTGCGGGTCGTGTCTGAGATCACCGAATCCAATGGCTCGAGCTCGATGGCCAGCGTGTGCGGTGGCTGCCTCGCCCTGATGGACGCGGGCGTTCCGCTGAAAGCGCACGTGGCAGGCATAGCAATGGGGCTGATCAAGGAAGGCAACCGTTTCGCGGTGCTGTCCGACATACTCGGCGACGAGGATCACCTGGGCGACATGGATTTCAAGGTCGCCGGCACCGAGGCGGGCATTACCGCGCTGCAGATGGACATCAAGATCGAGGGCATTACCAAGGAGATCATGCATGCGGCGCTGGTCCAGGCGCGTGAAGGCCGCCTGCATATCCTGGGAAAGATGAAGCAGTCCCTGGAATCGCCACGCTCCGAGCTTTCCATGTGGGCGCCGCGGATGATCACAATCAAGATCAAGCCGGAGAAGATCCGCGACGTGATCGGCAAGGGCGGGGCGGTCATTCGCGCGCTGACGGAGGAGACCGGCACGACCATCGACATCCAGGACGACGGCACCGTCACCATCGCCTGCGTATCCCCGGAGGCCGGGGAGCTGGCGAAGAAGCGCATCGAGGACATCACTGCCGACGTGGAAGTCGGCCGTATCTACGACGGCACGGTGCTGAAACTGCTGGACTTCGGCGCGATCGTGAGCGTGCTCCCGGGCAAGGATGGCCTGCTGCACATCTCGCAGATTGCCAACGAGCGCGTCAATGCGGTTGCGGACCACCTCAAGGAGGGCCAGCAGGTCCGTGTCAAGGTGCTGGAAGCAGACGACAAGGGCAGACTGCGCCTGTCTATGAAAGCCGTGGCTGCCGAGGCCAAGGCCGCCCAGACCGCGCAATAGACGGTAAGCGGCGAGCGATAAACAATAAGCAGTTATTTCCCGCTGCGAATTCTTCACATTAGCGCATTGGCAGTACAGCAAAAAGGGCGGCCGTTGGCCGCCCTTCTTTATCCGCTTACCGCTTACCTTTACTTGGCAACCTGGCGTTCGCGCAGTTCGTCCAGCGTCTTGCAGTCGATGCAGAGAGTGGCCGTCGGCCGCGCCTCGAGTCGTTTCAGTCCGATTTCCACGCCGCACGATTCGCAATAGCCGTATTCACCGGCGTCGATGCGCGCGATGGTCTCATCGATCTTCTTGATTAGCTTGCGCTCACGGTCACGGTTGCGCAGCTCCAGTGACATGTCCGATTCCTGGCTCGCGCGGTCGTTGGGGTCGGCGAAGATGGTCGCCTCGTCCTGCATTGTATGCACCGTACGCTCGATGTCCTGCGACAGGTCCCGCTTCATTTCTTCCAGCATCTTGCGGAAATGGGCGAGTTGGCGCGGGTTCATGTAATCCTCTTTCCCCTTGGGCTTGTAGGGCGGGAAAGGCTTGTGGAGCTCGGTGGTCATGAACTCAATCGCTCGAAAAAAGCGACTTTATATCTGAAATCGGGATGCCCCGCAAGTTAAGATTCGAGGAGAGTAAAAAGCCTGTTTTCCATTGACCATCAGAGGTTTCCGAGGGTATATTACGCCGCGCCCGAGGTGCGGCCCGGCGCGGTCTGCAGGCTGGACTTTGCGGCCTACGGCCGGGTGCGGCAGACTGGGTAACGGCGCCCGTAGCTCAACGGATAGAGCACCGGCCTTCTAAGCCGGGGGTTGTGGGTTCGATTCCCGCCGGGCGCACTACACTTTGCCCTGACGGGCAGTGTTGAATGATGAGTGTTGAATTTTGAGTTGCCCCTTGTTGATGCTCGTGTTCACTTAACACTCAAAACTCAACATTTAACATTGCCTTTTCCGATGGTGGCTGTAGCTCAAAGGTAGAGTACTGGATTGTGATTCCAGGTGTTGTGGGTTCGAGTCCCATCAGCCACCCCACTTTCTTTCGTTGTTGTACCGTGACGGGCTAATCGTGCGTTAATGGTTCCGGATTCCGGTGGGAGGCGCAGTGGGCGAAATGCAATTCCTGTGGTGGCACTGGGTGGTGCTGGGCATCGTCCTCGTGCTGCTCGAACTTGCCGTGCCGACGTTCTTCCTGATGTGGTTCGGCGTCGGAGCGATCGTTGTCGGCATCACGCTGGCGATTTTCCCCGCGCTTTTTTTCCCCTGGCAGATTCTGCTATGGGTCGCCTGCTCGGTGGCATTCATAGGCTTGTGGTTCAAGGTGTTCAAGCCCGGCATGCACAAGACCCGAGCCGGCATGTCGAAGGGGACGGTGATCGGTGAGGTTGGCCTCGTTACCCGGGAAATCCGTCCGTACGGCGGGGGCCAGGTCCGCTTTCAGAAGCCGCTGCTCGGGGACGATCTCTGGGAAGCGATCGCCGACGAGGAGATCAAGGTCGGGGACCGCGTCAAGGTGCTCGAGATCGAGGGAAATATACTGAAGGTTGGCCGGTCCTAGGAGGACACAATGGGGTTCGAAATCGTCGTCATTGCGATACTGATATTCGCCGTCGTCTCGGTCTGGAAAGGAGTCAGGATCGTCCCGCAGGGGGAGGAGTGGATCGTCGAACGGCTCGGTAAATTCAATCAAACGCTAACCCCTGGACTCACCATTATCGTGCCCTATATCGACAAGGTCGCCTACAAGGTCATTACCAAGGACATTATCCTCGATGTTCCGGAGCAGGAGGTGATCACCAAGGACAATGTCGTGATCATCACTAACGCGATCGCCTTCATCAAGGTGACCGATCCGATCAAGGCGGTCTACGGCGTCGTGGACTTTGCCGAGGCGATCCGGCAGCTGGTGCAGACCACGCTGCGCTCGATCACCGGCGAGATGGAACTCGACCAGGCACTGTCCTCGCGCGAGAAAATAAAATTGCGGCTGAAAGAGAGCATCGCCGACGAAGCGGTCGATTGGGGGCTCACCATAAAATCCGTCGAGATCCAGGACATCAAACCGTCGGAGTCGATGGTGAAGTCGATGGAATTGCAGGCCGCGGCCGAGCGGGAGCGGAAAGCGGTAGTGACCAAGGCGGAAGGCGCAAAGCAGGCGATGATCCTCGAGGCCGAAGGCCGGCTCGAGAGCGCCAAGCGCGACGCCGTGGCCCAGGTGACGCTGGCCGAGTCCGCGGCCCAGGCGATTCAGAAGATCACCGGCGCGGTAGGCGACCGCGACGGGCCCATGCTGTTTCTGCTCGGGGAAAAATATATCCAGGCGCTCGACAAGCTTGGCGCCTCGGGCAACAGCAAGATCGTGGTGTTGCCAGCCGACTTGCAGGACGCGCTGCGCGGTATCCTGGGCAGGGCGCGGCCGGTCTGATCGTCAGCGGGTGATCTTCAGCAGCCGTTGCTGTTCCCTGCGCCATTCCCGGTCCTTTTGCGCCTCGCGCTTATCGTGTTGCTTCTTGCCTTTGGCGAGGCCGATCTCGAGCTTGATGAGTCCCTTCTTGAAATGCAGGTCTAGGGGAACCAGCGTGTAGCCTGCGCGCTCGACGCTGCCGATCAACTGGCTGATTTCCCCGGCGTGCAGCAGCAGCTTGCGCGTGCGCACCGGGTCGGGATTGAGGTGGGTGGATGCGGCAGGCAGTGGGCTGATGTGGGATCCGATGAGAAAGAGCTCGCCGTTGCCGACAATCACGTACGCTTCCTTGAGCTGCGCGCGACCGGCGCGTATCGCCTTGACCTCCCAGCCCTCGAGCGCGATCCCGGCCTCGATGCGGCGCTCGATGAAGTAATCGTGGGAGGCTTTGCGGTTTTGGACGATGCTCATGGCGGGAACCGGGACTGCGAACGCGCCTATTCTACCAGCGGCTCGCCGGCAACTCGCAGTAGAACGACTGGTAATCTCATGAGGTTCGGAGCCAGTGGCTGAAGTGAACCATTCCGTCCTGGTCGAGTTCACGCCCGAGCAAATGTTCTCGCTCGTGGACAGCGTGGAGCAATACCCGGAATTCCTGCCGTGGTGCGGCAGCACTACCCTGATCCATCGCGACTCAAAGACCACGCGGGCCACGATATTCATCAACTATCACGGCATACGCCAAAGCTTCACGACCGAGAACATCAAGTGCGCGCCCGCTGAGATGCTGCTGCGGCTGATCGCAGGGCCGTTTCGCTCGTTCCAAGGAAACTGGCGCTTCATCGATCTCGCGGGCCGCGGCTGCAAGATCGAAATGCACTTGCGCTACGAGTTTGCCGGCCGGGTGCTGGACAAGATCATCGGCCCGGTGTTCCACCACATCGCCAGCACGCTGGTGGAGGCGTTCGTGAAGCGCGCGGGGCAGGTCTATAGCAGCAAGTCAGTGAACAGTGAGCGGTGAACCGTGAGCGGACTGAGCCCGACTGCGCGGATGCTACGCGTTGAGATTGTCTATGCGCTGCGCGACAGGCAGGTTCTGCTCACGCTCGAGGTTGAAGAGGGGACGACCGCACGACTGGCGGTCGAACGCTCGGGCATCCTGCAACGCTATCCGGAAGTCGACCTTGCGCGGGCCGGCTTGGGGGTCTTTGGCAGGGTGGTGTCGCCTGAAACTTTGCTGCGAGACGGCGACAGGGTGGAAATTTACCGCCTGCTCATCGCAGATCCCAAGCAGGCCCGGCGCGAGCGCGCGCAACGGGCGCCGCGGCGGCCGCGACGCGGCTGAGTAACCTCAGGATTTGTCATTCCCCGCAGGCGCGAATCCCCTTCCCCCGCTCGGGGGGAAGGTACGATGGGAGGGCTGGATCCCCGTCTACACAAGGATGACGGCTGACGATCGCGCGGCCGTCACCTGCAGTTGCCGTCTATCGCGCGCTGTGCCTTGGCGATTTCACCGGGCCGGTCGGGGTCTTCCAGGAAGACGCGCTCCCCGGTTTTCGGGTCAACGCGGGCAATCCGATTGCCTACTTGCAGGCTCTTGAGGTAGGTGCGCGCCTGTTCGCAAGCGGCCTGCTTCTCCTGGCTCTCGGCGGCTATCTTCTCATCCTTCTGGCGCGCCTCGGCGCCCTCCATCTGGCGCTTCTTGAAATCCGCTTCGCGCTCGGCGAGCGATTTCTGCGTCGTCGCCGAGGGCGACGCCGACGGCACGTTCCTGATGCCGGTCTGTATTTCCTTGGTTTCGGGCGGGCACAGCGAGGCGTACTCGACTTTGCCGTCCTTGCCAACGCACTTCAGCAGCTGGCCGTGGGCCGCAAAGGGCGCGAGCATCATCAACAGCGCAATGGCGGATTTCACTGGGTCTCCTTCCGGTTCCTGGCACGGCCCGACCGCGGTTCGCGGCGCGAGCCCAACATAACGAAATTATCCTGCCCGGTCAATCAATTAACGCGTCAATCCGTTTACGGTTGACGAGCACATGCGTATAATACGGTTTTTGCGAAGGGTGGAAAACATGCGTGTGGTGCAGAAAGCCCTCACCTTCGACGACGTTCTGCTGATTCCCGCCCACTCGTCCGTCCTCCCGCGCGAAGTCAGCCTCAAAACCAAGCTTACCCGCGGCATCACCCTCAACATTCCTCTGGTTTCGGCCGCGATGGATACCGTGACCGATGGCCGGCTCGCGATCGCACTTGCCCAGGAAGGCGGCATCGGCATCATCCACAAAAATATGCCGCCCAAGGCGCAGGCGGCGGAGGTAACCAAGGTCAAGCGCTTCGAAAGCGGCATCGTGAAAGACCCGATCACGATTACGCCCGCCATGAAAGTGCGCGACGTGCTGCAGCTCACCCAGCAGCACAAGATCTCGGGGCTGCCCGTGATTAACAGCTCGGGCAAAGTGGTCGGCATCGTCACCAACCGCGACCTGCGTTTCGAAACCAAGCTCGATCAGCCGATCAAGAACATCATGACGCCGCGCCAGCGGCTGATCACGGTGCGGGAGGGGGCGAAGCGCGAAGAAGCGCTGGCGCTCATGCACAAGCACCGCCTCGAGCGCGTGCTGGTCGTGAACAAGAACTTCGAGTTGCGCGGGTTGATCACGGTCAAGGACATCCTCAAGTCCACCGAGCATCCCAATGCATGCAAGGACAGCCTGGGGAGCCTGCGCGTCGGCGCTGCGATCGGCGTGGGCGAGGGCACCGAGGAGCGCGCCGAGGCATTGATCGAGGCGGGCGTGGACGTGATCGTAGTGGACACCGCCCATGGCCACTCGAAGAATGTGCTGGCCCGCGTGAAGTGGGTCAAGCGCACATTCCCCAAGACGCAGGTGATCGGCGGCAACATCGCTACGGCCGCCGCCGCCAAGGCGCTGGTGGACAATGGCGCGGACGGTGTGAAAGTCGGTATCGGCCCGGGCTCGATCTGCACGACGCGAATCGTGGCCGGCATCGGCGTGCCGCAAATCAGCGCCATCGCTAATGTGCTAAAGGGGCTGGCCAAGACCGACGTGCCGTTGATCGCCGACGGTGGCATCCGCTACTCCGGCGATATTGCAAAGGCGATCGCCGCCGGCGCCCACGCAGTAATGATCGGCAGCCTGTTCGCCGGCACCGAGGAGTCGCCGGGCGAGACCGAGTTGTTCCAGGGGCGTTCCTACAAGTCCTATCGCGGCATGGGGTCGCTGTCGGCGATGCAGCAGGGAGCAGCCGACCGTTATTTCCAGGACGACGAGCCCGACACCGACAAGCTGGTACCCGAAGGGGTCGAGGGCAGGGTGCCGTACAAGGGTCAGCTTGCGCCGCTGGTGCATCAACTGATGGGCGGACTGAGCTCGAGCATGGGCTACCTCGGCTGCGCCACCATCGAGGAAGTCCGCGACAAGGCGGAGTTCGTGGAAATCACGACCGCGGGCGTACGCGAATCCCACGTCCACGACGTGCAAATCATCAAGGAAGCGCCCAACTACCGTGTCGAGTGAAAGGTGAATCGTGAAATGTGAAATGTGCTTCCGGTCCTGGTCCCGAATAGCGTTTCACTTTTCACTTTTCACGTTTCACGTGTAGATGCAGCACGAAAAAATCCTCATCCTCGACTTCGGCGCGCAGTACACGCAGTTGATCGCGCGGCGCGTGCGCGAGGCGAGCGTCTACTGCGAAATCCATCCTTACGACACGGACGACAAGTTCGTCCGCGACTTCAAGCCGCGCGGGATCATTCTCTCCGGTGGCCCGGCGTCGGTGTGGGAAGGCGGTACGCCGCGGGCGCCGCAGGTGGTGTTCGACCTCGGCGTGCCGGTACTCGGCATTTGCTACGGCATGCAGGCAATCGCGGCGCAGCTGGGCGGCAAGGTCGAAATGGGAAAGGTGCGCGAGTTCGGCTACGCCGAGGTGCGCGCGCGCGGGCACACGGCGTTGCTCAAGGATATCCAGGACCGGGTGAATGGCGAGGGCAACGGACTGCTCGACGTCTGGATGAGCCACGGCGACAAGGTGGTTGAAATGCCGGTCGGCTTCAAGCTTATGGCTTCCACCGACTCCTGCCCGATAGCGGGCATGGCGGACGAGAGCCGCAAGTATTACGGCGTGCAGTTCCATCCCGAGGTCACGCATACCGCGCAAGGCAAGGCAATCCTCGAGCGCTTCGTGCGGCAGATCTGCGGGTTGTCTGGCGACTGGAGCATGCCCAGCTTCATCGAGGAGGCGGTGACACGCATCCGCTCGGAAGTCGGCGCAGAGGAAGTGCTGCTAGGCCTGTCGGGGGGCGTCGATTCATCGGTGGCGGCGGCGCTAATCCATCGCGCTATCGGCGACAAGCTTACCTGTGTGTTTGTGGACCACGGTCTGCTCAGGTTCAACGAAGCGGAGGAAGTGATGGGCACTTTCTCCGGCAAGCTCGGCGCCAGGGTGGTGCACGTGAACGCCCGCGATCAATTCATGGGGCATTTGCGGGGCGTGACCGACCCCGAGCAGAAACGCAAGATCATCGGCCGGGAGTTTATCGAGGTTTTCCAGCGGGAGGCGGCGAAGCTGCCACGGGTAAAATGGCTGGCGCAAGGCACGATCTACCCCGACGTCATCGAATCCGCCGGCGCCAAATCGAAAAAGGCGCACAACATCAAGTCGCACCATAACGTCGGTGGCCTGCCCGACACGCTGCACCTCAAGCTGCTGGAGCCGTTGCGGGAGCTGTTCAAGGACGAGGTGCGCACGCTCGGTCTTGCCCTGGGGCTGCCCCGCGAATTGGTGTTCCGTCATCCCTTCCCGGGGCCAGGCCTGGGCGTGCGGATCCTCGGCGAGGTGAAGGCGGAATATGCCGACCTGTTGCGCCGGGCCGATGCGATTTTCATAGACGAACTGCGCACGGCGGGGTGGTATGACAAGACTGCCCAGGCTTTCGCGGTGTTCCTGCCGGTGAAATCGGTGGGAGTGATGGGCGACGGCCGCACCTACGAGTACGTGGTGGCCCTGCGCGCCGTGCAAACCACCGATTTTATGACCGCGCACTGGGCGCCTCTGCCGCACGAGCTGCTGGCGAAGGTGTCCAATCGCATCATCAACGAGGTGCGCGGCATCAACCGCGTGGCCTACGATATCTCGAGCAAACCGCCTGCTACCATTGAGTGGGAATGACCGACGACGTTTTCATGCGCGAGGCGCTTAGCCTGGCGCGGCAGGCGGCCGGGTCCGGCGAAGTGCCGGTGGGGGCGGTGGTGGTGAAGGACGGAGGCGTGGTCGGACGCGGCTACAACCGGCCAGTGTCGGGCAAGGATCCTACCGCCCACGCCGAGGTGATGGCGTTGCGCGACGCGGCGGACCGCATCGGCAACTATCGTTTGGGCGAATGCGCGTTGTACGTCACGCTCGAGCCCTGCGCGATGTGCGCTGGCGCAATCATGCACGCCCGCGTCAGCCGGGTGGTGTATGGGGCGGCTGATCCCAAGTCCGGGGCCTGCGGCAGCGTGGTGGACCTGTTTGCGGAAAGTCGCCTCAATCACCACGCCACGATTATCGGTGGGGTGATGGCGGAGGAGGCCGCCAAGCTATTACAGGATTTTTTCGCGGCTCGCCGGAGGGCCTCCGGTCATGCCTAGAATAAACATCAATATAGTATTACAACACCTTGATTTGTTGGATGATAATGAAAATATTATTAAGCGCTACCCGATTTCATCCGCGAAGAACGGGGTGGGCGAGTTAAACGGCAGTTTCTGCACTCCCCGCGGCCGCCATATCATCCGCGCCAAGATCGGAGCGGGACAGCCGCTTAATTCGGTCTTTGTCGAGCGGCGCCCGACCGGCGAGGTCTACACCCCAGAGCTGGCCGGCAGCTCCCCCGAACGCGACTGGATCCTCACGCGCATTCTGTGGCTGTCGGGTTGCGAGCGGGGATACAACCGCATGGGCCGGGTGGACACCATGCGCCGCGCAATCTATATCCACGGCAGCCCGGACACCGCCGACATGGGCAAGCCAGGATCCGGCGGCTGCATCCGCATGCGCAACCGGGATATCGTCGAATTGTTCGATCTTGTGCCGATCCGCACAGAGGTCGAGATCCAGGAATAAGCATCCCCTCCCGCCGGCGCCTGATCTTGCATCGCCAGATAACGCGTTATTCGTCTAACCCTTTGTCTATTCATAGGTTAGGGAATAAACCTGCCCGTGATATTGTCATTATTGTGCAATGCGATATTAATGATATAGTTGCGCAATTCTTTGCTAAGGGACCCTTCGCTCATGGCTGACAAACGGCGTAACGGTAGCACTAACGGCGACGGAAACAGCAACGGGAACGGGAAGAACGGTAACGGGAAGAACGGTAACGGGAAGAACGGCAACGGGAAGAACGGCAACGGGACCGGGCATCTGACCATGAGGCTGCCCGGGAAGGTGGCCATCATCACCGGCGCCGGCAGGGGTATCGGACACGCCACGGCGCTCAAATTCGGCAGGGAAGGGGCGATCGTCATCACCTGTGACATCAACGCCGACCAGGCCCAGCAGGCGGCCAAGGACGTCACCGAGGCAGGGGGGGAAGCCCTCGGTTACCAGATCGACGTGAGGGATCCGGCGAGCATCACCAGGATGGTCGAGTCGGTGGTCGCGCGATACGGGCGCATCGACTGCCTGGTCAACAATGCCGGCATCGTCCAGGACGCGACGCTGAAGAACATGAGCGAGGCCCAGTTCGACGACGTGATCGAGATCAACCTGAAAGGCGTCTACAACTGCACCAAGGCGGTCGTGGACACCATGCTCAAGCAGCAGTCCGGAGTGATTCTCAACGCCTCCTCTATCGTCGGCCTCTACGGCAACTTTGGCCAGACCAATTACGCGGCAAGCAAGTTCGGCGTCATCGGCATGGTCAAGACCTGGGCCCGCGAACTGGGCCGCAAGGGCATCCGCGCCAACGCCGTGTGTCCGGGATTTGTTTTGACGCCTATCCTCGACAAGATTCCGGAGAAGGTGCTGAAGGCGCTCGAAGAGCGCGTACCGCTCGGCCGGCTCGCGCGGCCCGAGGAAATCGCCAACACCTTCGCCTTCCTCGCTTCGGACGAAGCGAGCTACATCAACGGCGCGGTCATCGAGGTCAGCGGAGGACTCACGCTGTAACAGGTGAACGGTGATCAGTGAACAGTGATCGGTAGGCGGCGCGTCGCCGCCACTTGCTCAGTTTTCCGTTAACCGTTTACTGTTCACCGTTCACTATCGTTGGTGCTCGACCGCGAGCGCGCGGATTTTCACCTTTCCCACCCAGTCCGGCAGCGGCAACAGGTCCGCCAGTTGCTCGCCTTCGATCAGCTTGATGTGAGTCGCATCGGCCACCATCTGGCCGAAGGGGGGATCGACCATAAGGTGTTGATTGCGGTAGCAGTCACGAGCATACTGCGGGCTCGCCCCGAGGATACACAGCGCTTGATTATTATGACTCCCGCGAGCGAGTCCCTTCAGTTCACCGTCAAGCCGGTTTACTGGACCGCCACGCACGTGACCCTGCGGGCAATCCGGACGAAGGTGTTCGTCGAGGAGCAGGGTGTGCCGACCGACCTGGAATGGGACGGCCTGGACGAGCACGCTTACCATGTCATCGCCTATGCGCCCGACGGCACGCCGATCGGCACCGGCCGCCTCCTGCAGGACGGCCACATCGGACGCCTCGCCGTGTTGAGCGAGTGGCGCGGCAAGGGCGTGGGCAGATCCATGCTCGAGATGCTGCTGGTGATCGCCAACAAGATGGGCTACGACGTGGTCAAGCTGCACGCGCAGACGCGCGTGCTCGGTTTCTACATGGGGTGCGGTTTTGTCAGGCAGGGCAAGGAGTTCATGGAAGCGGGGATTCTCCACATCGCGATGACCCGCAGCACCGCCGATCAGACCGTGTGGCCCGCGGCCTTCCCCGGAGGCAACGTGGCGCGCCGCTGAAGCAACTGTCGGACTTGCCCTCGCAACCGGTTGTTCAATTTGGCAGCTTGTTGGGGGCGAAAGCCCAACAGGCTGCCAGGCGCTGCGAGGTTTCACCCAGCGGCGCCCCGTGCGCGCCGAACCTGCGTTCCACAAATATCACTTCGTTGCGGCTGCTGAAGAGCATCACGGTGGAAGCACGTGTGCCGTAGTGCTCGCCGGCGATGAATGCGGGAGACAGCTCGCGCTCGCGCTGCAGGCCGACGCCGCTGTCGGGCAATTCCGCATCGGGCGCCACGCCGCGGTCGGCGAGGATGCGGAATAGCCCGTCCACCAGATCCGTCTCTCCCGCCGTCAGCAAGGCCGAAAGGCGATCCTTGCCGCGGCTGACCTTGGGCCACGGGGTATCAAGCAAATGGTTGCTCAAGCCGTGGACCCCCGGGGGCAATTCCTGGATTGCCAGTTCGCGGTTCGAAAATCCGTACAGGCCGCTGGAATCTCCAACGATGAGCGTATAGCCGCCGTAGTCGGCGCCGTACGGCGCGATATTGTCGAGGTAGGAACGCGGTTCAGCGGTGCCGCGTAGAAAGCCCGCTGTCAATTCTCCGCGCGAACGCGGCGCGGCCAGCCGGGCGGTCCGCCCGTCGCGGTAGTTGGTGACTGCCGCGAAGCGGCCGCCGCGCGTCAGCCCGAGCCAGGTGCCGCCTTTCTCCAGGTCGCGGCCGCCGAAGACGCCCGGATCACCGCTCCAGAAGCCGGCGGCGGCGCTGGGCCGGTCGTATGTTTCGTCCCGGTTGCCCGAGAACACCAGCGGGTACTCCGGGTGCGCGCGCCAGGCGAGGAGGATCAAACACATAATGTGGTGAACAGTAAACGGTGAACGGTAAACGGTGAAGTGCAGGAAGATACGCTCGAGCAGGGCGACCTTTTCCGTTCACTGATCACTGTTCACCGTTCACGGATGTTCAAAGCATTCCATGTGCCGCGGCGTGCCGGGCAGCAGAAATTCCGTGATGTTGAGACGGTCGGCCGCTTCAGCCAGCTCCCATTCGAATTTCGTGTCATCGGCGACGTTGAGGTAGATCTCCATCCACAGGTTCGACTCGCCGCGCTTTTTCATGAGCTGTCCGAAAACGCCGGTAGCCTTGTGCATGGCTGCGAAGAGTTCCCGGATCCTGCGCTCGCAGTCGGCGGCCTTGGCGGGGTCAATGCGATAGTAGATGTAAAACGAATAGACCATGGCCGCATCCTGCATGAGAGTAGCGTGGATGATGAATCGTGGATCGTTAGGTGAGCAGTGCGCGAAGCAGCAGGTGCGTGGGAAGAAAGATTACGATCGGGCCAACAAGCATCACCAACCCGAGATGAGCGAGCGGCGGGATGCGTTTTTGGGGCTCGCTGCCCCAGCCGAAAACCCAGTTAACGTTCTCCACCTTGGGATCGGTGAGCCAGTAGGAAAGCGGCAGCACGATCCACGCGAGCGCCGTCTGTACGATGAGAGCGCGGGAGTCATAGCCGATCCGGAGCGCCATCCACAGCAGGAGCGGCGGCAGGAAAACGTGAAACAGCGAGATCGCCCGCAGGTAACGCGGCTTGGCGGGATCGAACATGTAGTCGGTGAGACCGGCAATGCGTACGCCGGTGAATAGCCGGCCGAAGAAGCTTATGTTCCAGACCAGCTCCGGCAGCAGGATCCCCACCAACATCATGCTGGCCAGCAGGCTGTCTTCCAGCCACAGGGCGGGCACCGTTACGATCAACGCTATGTCCGAGAACCAGAGAAAGTTCC
>Ga0184637_10001075_pt1 | contig 18997 bp, 15 predicted proteins | sample PLM3_127_b2_FD_133143 | JGI IMG/M metagenome (GOLD analysis project Ga0184637, IMG submission 133143) | Groundwater sediment microbial communities from an aquifer in East River, Colorado, USA - PLM3_127_b2 | ecosystem: Environmental > Terrestrial > Soil > Riparian zone | place: USA: East River...
CGAGACGAACTGGCTGTTCATCTCCAGCACGATCACCGCGACGTCCGGGGCTGTCACGAACTCCGCCAGCTCGCGCGTCAACACCTCTTTCAGCTCGACGGGAGTCAGGCCCTCGGCCTGCACGTCGTCGAGCAGCGGAACGGAGATCTTCCCATCCGGCCGCACCGGTACGCGCGCCGAGAGGTCGTCGTTCTTCCACACCATGATCTGCAACACGTCGGTCACCCCGATCACGTAGCTGGGACGGTCCATCGGCTTGGGATCCACCGGCGGCGGAGACAGGCTCCGTCCGCCACAGGCCAGCCCCGTCGCGCAAAGCACCACACCCAGGTAAGACGCCGCCGATCGTCCGAGAAGCCGCATCCTGCGATCGCTCCACGGGCCTTTCCGGTAGACACCGAGCCGCCGACCACCGGCCACCTAGCGTCCCTCCGAAAGCCCGTTCTCCTTCATCTTGTAGAGGAGGGCCTTGTAGCTGATCTGCAGCCGTTCGGCGGCCTCCTTGCGGTTCCACCGGGTCTGGTGGAGCACGCGCTCGATGACTCGCTTCTCGGCAACTTGAGCGGCACGCCGCGAGACCGCCTTGAGATCTATCGCTTCACCGTTGGCCAGATCGGACCCCAGCGTGTCGAGCTCCAGCGCCTGGTTCGCCGCGGCCAGCTTGCTGTCGGCGCCCGCTCGGACGGAGATCTCGTCCAGGACCGCCTGTTCGTTCCCGAGCACCACCATGCGCCGGACCATGTTCTCGAGCTCGCGGACATTTCCAGGCCAGTTGTACTGGAGGAAGATGTTCATGGTGGAAGGCGTCAAGGCCTTGAGATTCTTGTGGTATTGCTCGTTGTTCTTGCGCAGGAAGTGGTCCACCAGCAGCGGGACCGCGTCGCGCCGATCGCGCAGCGGGGGCAGGTGGATGGTCACGACGTTCAGGCGGTAATAGAGGTCCTCGCGGAAGCTGCCGTCCGCCACCGCTTCCTCGAGGTTGCGGTTGGTCGCGGCGATGATGCGCGTGTCGACGTGCACGTCGGCTTCGCCGCCCAGCCGCGAGAACTCGCCGTCCTGGAGCACCTGCAGCAGCTTCGCCTGCAGGCCAGGGTGCATCTCGCTGATCTCGTCCAGGAAGATCGTGCCCTGGTTGGCGAACTCGAACTTCCCGAGCTTGCGCTTCTGCGCGCCCGTGAAGGCGCCCTTCTCGAAACCGAAGAGCTCGCTCTCGAGCAGCTCGGACGGAAGCGCCGCACAGTTCACCTTGACGAAGGGCTGGTTCCGGCGGCCCGAGAGCTGGAACAGCGTGCGGGCGACCAGCTCCTTGCCCGTCCCGCTCTCGCCCCGCACGAGCACGGTGATGTCGGTGTCGGCGACCTGCTCGATGATGTCGCGAAGCTCCTTCATCTTCGGGTTGTCGCCGCACAGCAGCAGCAGCTCCGTCTCGGAGCGCGCGCTGCCGCGCAGACGCTCCACCTCCTGCTTGAGAGCGCGTTTCTCGAGCGCCTTCTGGAAGGCGAGCTCGAGCTCCTCGACCTCGAAGGGTTTGCGCAGGAAATCGGAGGCGCCCAGGCGCATGGCCTCGACGATGTTGCGCGCCTGACCGTGCCCCGAGAGCATCACGACCGGCACCTCGGGGAGACGCTGCTTCAGGGCGCCCAGCGTGGTCAGCCCGTCCATGCCGGGCAGCACCACGTCCAGCGTGACGAGGTCCGGTTTGGTCTCGTCGAGCGAGGCGAGCGCCTGCTCACCGTCCGCGACCGCGAAAACCTGGTAGCCCTGGCGCGAAACCAGGGCCTCCATGTAGTCGCGCACGCCCGGATCATCGTCGATCACGAGGACACGAAAGCGGTCGGTCATGCGTCGTCACTCCTATTCGGCATCCGTTTCGATGCGCGCTCCCGCGCGGCCACGAGGCTTTTCCCTCCCAGTCGAGGGGTTCCCTGAGGTGGGAAAAGCAAGTTCTCTGCCAGCACGATGCTCCGCCGAAATCACCAACCAGGCCGAAATCGGGCCCATAGTGTGTAATAACCTTCCGCGAATAGGAAGTAGATTGACCAGTGGGAAGAAATGTTCCCCGTCGGGACAGGGCTTTCCCATCCAACTTTCATTTCCGCTGCAATCACGCGATAATCGGCCCGCTTCTACCACGGACCTAGGGCCCTCAAGGCCCTGGCTGGGGGCGTGGCATGCTTCTCGCACGAGCGCCGCGCCGTCGCCAGAGCCAGGGGCGGCTCCTCACCGTGAGCGCGGAGCGGCCCGAGAGCCCTGCGCGAATCCGGGATTCGCTAGCGCTTTGCAACGATTGGCCGATGAAAATGCTGGTGGACGGGCCGCGGAGGGTCCGACCCGCACGAATCGACGAGGTTCAGGATGGCGACGGAACGACTGCCGGTCGACCAGCGTCTGTTCCAGGGTTGGCTGCTGATCACGGCTCGCTTTGGTTTCGTGCAGACCCTCGTGATCCTGGCGCTGTTCTACGTCTTCTTGATCGGACCGGTCGCGTTCGGGAGCGCGCTCGGGCGGGCCGATTTCCTGCAGAAGCGAGGTCTGCGCCAGGGCGCCACCGCCTGGAACCCGGCGGATTCCGCCAAGCCGGACCTCGAGCGCGCGAAGCTCGCGTCGTGAGTCTCCCCCGGCCTGGAGCGAAGCGATGAACATCCTCGGCATCTCGGCCTTCTACCACGATTCTGCGGCCGCGCTGCTGTGCGACGGCAAGCTCGTCGCCGCAGCTCACGAGGAGCGCTTCACGCGCAAGCGTCACGACCCGGACCTGCCGAAGCAGGCCACGAAATACTGCCTCGAGGCGGCCGGTATCGGGGTCGGCGACCTCGATTACGTGGTCTTCTACGACAAGCCGATGATCAAGCTCGAGCGCATCCTGCTGACCTACCTCGCGACCTTCCCGCGCTCGCTGCCGTCCTTCACCAAGGCCATTCCGGTCTGGCTCAAGGAAAAGCTCTGGGTCCCGAACCAAATCCGCCAGAAGCTCGGCTACCAGGGCGAGGTGCTCTTCGCCGAGCATCACCAGTCGCACGCCGCGTCGGCGTTCCTGCCCTCCCCCTTCGAAGAAGCGGCGATCCTGACCTGCGACGGCGTGGGGGAGTGGGCGACCACGACCCAGGGCGTCGGCCGTGGCGACTCCTTCGAGCTGATCCGTGAGATCCGCTTCCCCCACTCGCTGGGGCTCCTCTACAGCGCCTTCACCTACTACCTGGGCTTCAAGGTGAACAGCGCGGAGTACAAGGTGATGGGCGCCGCTCCGTACGGGAAGCCGAAATACGTCTCGAAGATCCTGGAGGAGCTCGTCGATCTGCGCGACGACGGCTCCTTCAAGCTCGACATGAAGTACTTCGCATTCGACTACGGCCTCACCATGACCAACCAGCGCTTTGCAAAGCTCTTTGGCCACCCGCGCCGCGAGAGCGAGAGCAAGATGGAGGAGTTCCACTGGGACATGGCTGCGAGCGTGCAGCATGTCACGGAGGAGATCGTGCTGCGCATCGTCCGCGATCTCCACAAGAACACCGGGATGAAGAATCTGTGCATGGCGGGTGGCGTGGCGCTCAACTGCGTCGCGAACGGCCGGATCGTGCGAGAGGGCCCGTTCGAACGCCTCTGGGTGCAGCCGGCTGCCGGCGATGCGGGGGGGGCGCTCGGCGCGGCGCTGTTCGCGTACCACTCGGTGCTCGGCAAGCCGCGCGCCTTCCGGATGGATCACGCCTTCTGGGGGCCGGCCTACTCCGACGAGGCGATTCGCGCCTACCTCGACGCCCGGGGCGCGCGCTACCGCACGCTGCCGCGCGACGAGATGATCCGCGAGACGGCCCGCCAGCTGAACGCGGAGCAGGCAGTGGTCGGCTGGTTCCAGGGGCGCATGGAGTGGGGCCCGCGCTCGCTCGGCAGCCGCAGCATCCTGGCCGATGCGCGCAACCGCGAGAACTGGCAGCGCGTGAACCTGAAGATCAAGTTCCGGGAGAGCTTCCGGCCGTTCGCGCCCGCCGTGCTCGCGGAAAAGGCCTCCGCGTGGTTCGAGATCGACCGCGAGAGCCCCTACATGCTGTTGGTATGCCAGGTGCGGCCGGGCCGCGAGATCCCGGCGGTCACGCACGTCGACGGTTCCGCGCGAATCCAGACGGTGACACGCGACGCACACCCGGAGTTCTACGACCTGATCCATGAGTTCGATCGGCAAACCGGTTGCCCGGTGATCATCAACACGTCGTTCAACGTGCGTGGGGAGCCGATCGTCTGTTCGCCGGACGACGCCTACCGCTGCTTCATGCGAACCAACATGGACCTGCTCGTGCTCGGCAATCAGATCCTGCTCAAGGCCGAGCAGCCCGAGCTACACGAAGACTTCGACTGGCGCGAGCGCTACCAGCTCGACTGAACCGGCGCCCTTCGGCGCGAACCACGACCTCGCGGGCCCCGCCCCGGCGAGGCAAGGAGACGATGGATGGCGCGTTCCACGGGTGGCTTCCTCGATCGCTTCTCGATCTTCCGCGAGCTCTGGTCCTTCATGAAGGTCCGGAAGAAGTGGTGGCTCGGGCCGATCGTGGTCACGATGCTGCTGCTCTCGGTCCTGATCGTGCTGACGGAAGGCTCCGCGGTCGCGCCGTTCATCTACGCGCTCTTCTGAGGGCCGGGGACGCGCAGTGGCGCTGGGGGCCGCGCGGGGATGGGAGCGTGAGTTGATCACGGACGTGGGGACGCCCACCGTCGAGGCGGCGGCCTCTGCGCGCAGGTTCTCCCTCGCGGCCATTGCCGTGACGGGGATGCTCGCGATCGGGATCTTTGCGCCCATCCTCTACTACATGGTGCTGCACTGGAAGGCCGTCCCCGACTACTCGCACGGCTTCATCGTCGGGCCGCTCGCGCTCTACTTCGCCTGGGAGCGGCGCGCAAAGCTGCGGCGCGCGCCGATCGAGTCGAGCTGGTGGGGAGTGGTGCCGCTCGCCCTGGGGTCGCTCGCGTTGATGATCGGCCGGCTCGGCGTCGAGCTGATGGCGATGCGAACCGCCTTCGTGCTGACGCTGATCGGGCTGGTGCTGCTGCTGCTCGGGCTGCCCATCTTCCGGATCCTGCGCTTCCCGTTGCTGTTCCTGTTCCTGATGGTGCCGCTGCCGCAGTCGCTGGTAAACGTGATCGCCTTCCCGCTCCAGCTGATCGCGGCGGACCTCGCGGTCGAATGGCTGCACTGGCTCGCGATCCCCGCCCTGCGCGAGGGCAACATCATCCACCTGGCGAGCACACCGCTCTTCGTCGCAGAGGCGTGCAGCGGTCTGCGCTCGCTGATGGCGCTCGGCACCCTCGCGATCGTGTTCGCGTATTTCTTCCGCAAGCGCATGCTGGAACGCATGGTGATCGTGCTCTCGGCGATCCCGATCGCGATCCTGGTGAACGCATTCCGGGTGGCGTTGACCGGCTACCTGACGCACAGCATCGGCGAGCAGGCGGCGCAGGGGGTGATCCACCAGACGGAGGGGTTGTTCACCTTCGGCCTGGCGTTCGTACTGCTGCTGCTCGAGGCATCGCTGCTGCAGCTGGCGTTCCGGCGCTTCCGACCGGCCCGCGCCGCCGCGAGGAACCGCTCGTGACGAAGCTCGCCGTCGCCATCGGCTTCCTCGCGCTGAACTTCTACACCTATCACTTTCTGGCGACCGAGGCGGTGATCCCGCAACGGCGGCACTTCGATTCGTTTCCTCTCGAAGTCGACGGTTGGTCGTGCCCCGAGCCGCGGAGAATGGACAAAGCGATCGAGGCAAACCTGGGGGTCACCGACTACCTGCTCTGCGACTTCGTGCGCCACGATCCAGCGGGGCACGCCAACGTCTACCTGGGTTTCCACGAGAGGCAGGTGCGCGAGGAGGGAGGCGGCTCGGGCGAGACCTCGATCCACCCCCCGGCCCATTGCCTGCCGGGCTCCGGCTGGGACCTGATCCGGGTCGAGACCGTGTCCCTCGACCTGCCCGGCATGCCACAGCGACCGGCCCCCGTGAAGCGACTGCTGATCGCGAAGGGCGACGCGCGCCAGCTCGTGTACTACTGGTACCATCAACAGGGCCGCGTGATCGCCGAGGATTGGCAGAAGATCCTCTATGTCGGCCTCGACCGCGCCCTGCGCGGCCGCACGGACGGAACGCTGGTGCGCTTCACGATCCCGATCCAGCACGACGGAGAGGAGGGGGCCGAGGCAGAGTTTCGCGACCTGGCCCCGAGGTTGGTGGCGAAATTCCCCGGCTTCCTGCCCGACTGAGGGGACGGGCGACGTGGGCGGCTTCCAGGACAGGATCTACCCGGCGCTGCCGGTGGTCGCGCAGAACCTCGCCTGCAGCTGGGCGGGCTGGCGACGCGCGCGGATGCGTTTCACGCCGCACTTCCACCGCACCCTCGCCGCCTGGGAGAAGAGCGTGGCGGGGCCCGTCGAATTGCTGCACGCGATCCAGCGCGAGCGGCTGTTCCGGGTCGCAGAGCGCGCCCGGCGCCACGTCCCCTACTACCGCGACCTGCCGCCGCCGCGCGACGATCGCGACCCTCGTGAAGCCGTTGCCCGCACGCTCGCAGCCTGGCCCCCGCTCGAGAAGGCGACCTACCGCGACCGTTGCGAGGACTTCATCGCGCGCGATCTGCGGCGCGATCGCCTGATCCGCGGCAAGACGAGCGGCACGACGGGGACGGCGCTTCCGCTCTGGTACACGGCCGAGGCGCCGGCCGAGGAGTTCGCGAGCATCTGGCGCCAGCGCCGCAGCTTCGGCGTGCAGATCTCCGACCCAAACCTCACCTTCTCCGGCCAGCTCGTCGTGCCCTTCCGCATCACGCGCCCCCCGTTCTGGCGCGTCAACCAGTGGGCGGGCCAGACGCTCTTCTCGCTCTACCACATGAGGCCCGAGAACCTGCGCGCTTATGTGGACGGCATCCACGCCGCGCCGGCGCGCTACGTGCAGGGCTATCCCTCGTCGATCCACCTGGCGGCGCGTGCGCTGCTCGACGCCGGACGCCCCGTCCCGCCGGGACGTCTTGCCGCGGTCTTCACCTCCTCGGAATCGCTGCTCGCCTTCCAGCGCGAGACGATCGAGCAGGCTTTCGGAGCGCCGGTGCGCGACCGCTACGGCGTGAGCGAGTTCTGCGTCTCGATGACCGAGTGTCCCGAGCGGCGACTGCATGTCGACATGGAGTTCGGCATCGTCGAGGTCGAGGTCGAGGAGAAGAGCGAGGAGTGGGAGCGCGGGCCGCTGCTCGTCACGGGGCTCGCGAACGACGCCACCCCGCTCTTGCGCTACCGGGTCGGCGACGTCGGCACCCGGGCGACGACGCCGTGCCCTTGCGGGCGGCCCGGCGACGTCTTCCTCGACGTCGACGGCCGTATCGAGGATTACGTGATGACCCCCGACGGCCGCCTGGTCGGCCGCCTCGACCACATCTTCAAGGGGCAGTACGACATCGCCGAAGCGCAGGTCGTCCAGGAGACCAAGGACGCCGTGCAGGTCCGCATCGTGCGCCGGCCGAGCTGGAATGCCGCGAGCGAGCGCTCGCTGATGAAGGAGATCCGGTTGCGGCTCGGCGACGTAATCCGCGTCGAGCTCGCCTACGTGGACGCGATCGCGCGAGAGAGCAACGGCAAGTTCCGCGCCGTGAAATCGGCCGTGGGAAGGAATCCGCGATGATCCGCGTCGGCCTCGCGCGGACGCAGCCGAGCTACACGGGCCTCGAGCCCCCGTTCGGCCCCGGCAAGCCCTTCCCCGAGCTCGCCGGGCTGCTGCCGGACGCCGGCTCGACACCCAACCACGTGTACGCCGCCGTGCGCGCGGCGCTGCGCGGCCTCGGCCTCGACGCGGAGCACTTCGACACAACGCAGTGGAACCCGCTCGGCGCCCTGGTGTCGCGCGGCCGGCGCATCGTGCTCAAGCCCAATTTCATCCGCCACTGGAACCCCGCCGCCGGCGGGACGATCGCTTCCGTGATCACCCACGGCTCGGTCCTGCGCGCCGTCGCCGACTACGCCTTCCTGGCAGCCGGCGCCGAGGGCTCGGTCGCGGTCGCCGAAGCGCCGCAGCATGATTGCGACTGGAACGAGATCCGGCGCGTCACCGGGCTGGACGCGATCGCGCGCTTCTACGAGGAGACGCTCGGGCGCGAGCTGGAGCTGATCGATCTGCGGCGCGAAGCCGTCGTCTACCGCGATGGCGTGATCGTCGAGCGGCGCCGCCTGCCGGGCGACCCGAAGGGCTACCGGCTGGTCGACCTCGGCGGGCGGAGCGCCTTCGCCGGCTCCGGGATCGATCCGCGGCGCTTCCGGGGCGCGGACTACGACCCGGGCCCCACCACCCGGCATCACCTCGATGGACGCAACGAGTATCTGCTCTCGGAAACCGTGCTCTCGGCCGATCTGGTGGTGAACCTGCCCAAGCTCAAGACCCACAAGAAGACTGGAGTGACGCTCGCGCTCAAGAATCTTGTCGGGATCAACGGCGACAAGAACCTCCTGCCGCACCACTGCGTCGGTTCGGCCGCCGAGGGCGGCGACGAGTATCCTGGCCGGTCCGCGCTGGATCGCGCTCGCAGCCTTGCCACGGAGCTGGCGCGGGGGATGCTCAAGCGCAAGGTCGGCTCGCGCCTGGTTCGGATGGTGCGGCGCGTCGAGGCCGCAGCCCGCGGCGACGCCTTCATCCGCAGCGGGAACTGGCACGGGAACCGCACCACCTGGCGCATGTGCGTGGATTTGAACCGCTGCCTCTACTACAGCGACGCGCACGGCGCGCACTTCGATGCGCCGGAGCCCGTGCGCCCGGTGCTCACGGTGATCGACGGCGTGGTGGCCGGCGAGGGGGAGGGTCCGCTCGCACCGCTCGACGTTCCGCTCGGTGTCGTGCTGGCGGCGACCGATCCGATCGCGCTCGATCTGGCCGCGGTGCGCCTGATGGGGTTCGATGAGAAGCGCCTGCCCAAGCTGTGGGAGTCGATCCACGACGCGGGCCTGCGCATCACCGCGGTTCGTTCACCCGCGGACGTCGAGGTCTGGGAGGTCGACCCCAGCGGCTTCGCCGAGCAGCGCCGTACGCTGGGGGAGATCGAAGCCCGGCGACCCTTCGCGCCCCATTCCGGCTGGCGCGGTCACGTCGAGCGAGGCGCGGCGTGAAACAGATCGTGCAGATACCGGGGTCGGGCTCGCTCGAGCTGCTCGAGGTGCCGGCTCCCGCGCCCGTCCCGGGTCAGCTGATCGTACGCAACGCCTTCTCGGTCGTATCCCCAGGCACCGAGAAGATGGCGCTCGACTTCGCGCGCAAATCGCTGCTCGGAAAGGCGCGTAGCCGGCCGGATCTCGTACGCCAGGTGACACGCAAGTTGCGTCAGGAGGGCCCGCTCCCCACCTACCGCGCCGTGCGAAATCGCCTGGATGCGCCGCAGCCGCTCGGCTACTCCTGCGCGGGCGTGGTAGAGGCCGCCGGTCCGGGCGTGGTCGCGTTCGCGCCGGGAGACCGGGTGGCCTGTGCGGGCGCGGGCTTTGCAAACCACGCCGAGATCGTGTCCGTCCCCGAGAACCTCTGTGTGCGGGTCCCGGACGGCGTCGCGCTCGAGCAGGCTGCCTTCGCGACGCTCGGCGCGATCGCGCTCCAGGGCATCCGCGTCGCGAACCCGACGCTCGGCGAGATCGGCGCCGTGATCGGGCTGGGGCTGATCGGCCAGCTCGCCAGTCAGTTGTTGCGCGCGGGCGGCTGCCGCGTGCTCGGCGTCGATCTCGACCCCGTGCGCGTGAAGCAGGCGCTCGCTCAGGGCGCCGCCTGGGGCGCCGCACCGGGCGACGACCACCGCGCCTGGCGCGACCAGGCGACCGGCGGCCACGGCGCGGACTTCGCGCTGGTGACGGCGGCGTCGGAGAGCTCGGCGCCGGTCGCGCTGGCCGCCGAGCTGTGCCGCCAGAAGGGCAGGATCTCGTCCGTCGGCGCGACCGGGCTCGACCTCGACCGGCGCAGCTTCTACGAGAAGGAGCTCGAGCTGCGCATGAGCACGTCGTACGGACCGGGCCGCTACGACCGCGCCTACGAGGAAGAGGGCCTCGACTATCCGCTCGCCTACGTGCGCTGGACGGAGAACCGCAATCTGCAGGCCTTCCTGGCCCTGGTCGCGGCAGGCTCCGTGCGGCCCGAGGCGCTCGACGCGGAGATCTTCCCCTTCGAGGAAGCCGTGACCGTCTACGAGGATCTCGCGAAGGGCGAGCGGCGCTCGCTGGCCGCGATCTTCCGTTATACGGAGGCGCCTTCCCGCTCACGCGAGCAGCGCGTGGCCGTCGCAGCCCCTGTCACGCGCGAGAGCGTCGGCGTGGCATTCGTGGGCGCCGGCAACTACGCGAAGTCCGTGCTGCTGCCGGCGCTCGCCGCGCGCGCCGAGGCCCGGCGCGTGCAGCTCGTGACCGCGAGCGGCGCCTCGGCCCGGCGCAGCGCCGAGAAGTTCGGCTTCACGCTCTGCGGCACCGACCCCGAGTCGGCCTTCACCTCTCCCGAGGTCGATCTGGTCGTGATCGCCACACGGCACGACAGCCATGCCGCGCTCGCGAGCCGGGCGCTGCGCGCGGGAAAGTCCGTCTGGCTGGAGAAGCCGGTGGGCCTCACCCCCGAGGACGTCGAGGGGGTGCTCGCAGCCGCTCGCGAGACCGGCGGCTTCCTGGCCGTGGGCTACAACCGCCGCTTCTCCCCCCACGCGCGCGCGGTCGCGGCGGCCTTCGAGGCCCGCCGCGCGCCGCTCGCGATCCGCTACAGCGTCGCCGCGGGGCCTCCCCCGCGCGGCAGCTGGATCCTCGACCCGGCGGTCGGGGGCGGCCGCATCGTCGGCGAGGTCTGCCATTTCATCGACCTCTGCACCTATCTGGTCGGAGCAGCCCCCGAGAGCGTCTTCGCGCGCGCGCTGGGGCGCGACCCTCAGGTGGACGACTCGGTGATGGCGATCCTCGGCTTCCCGGACGGCTCGACCGCGTCGCTCGAATACCTGGCGTCCGCCGCCGAGGACCTGCCCAAGGAGCGCTTCGAGGTCTCGGCCGAGGGGCGCACGGCGCGCTGCGAGAACTTCAAGACCACGCACGTGAGCGGGGGCCGTCGGCTGCGCACCGTGAATCAGGACAAGGGGCAGGCTGCGGCACTCGGCGAGATCCTCGCCGCGGTGCGCCAGGGTCGGCCATCGCCGTTCCCGCTCCAACAGCTGGCGGGTGTGTCGCGCGCCTGCTTCGCGCTGCTCGCCTCGCTCGAGTCGGGAAGAGTGGAGGGAATCGCGTCGTGACCCAGGCGAACGGCGCTCCCACGCGGACGGCCCGCCGGCCGCCGCTCGCCATGTTGTCGCTGATGGCGCTACCCCTGTTCGTCCTGGCCGGTGTCGGCGCCGGCGTCGGGCTCGGGGTCCGTGGGGCCGACGTCCCGGTGCTGGGGTTGGCGCTGGTCACGGCGGCGGTCGCGTTCGTCCCGCTGGCCCTCGAGTTCGGCCGTCCACCCGCTGAGCGCCACCTGCTCCTGTTCTTCTTCCTGCTCAGCTACCTCGTGTTCTTCGTATTCTCCGTCTTCACCACCTACTTCTTCGCAGAGGTCTTTCTGAGGCGCGAGGAGTACGATTTTCTCGATCTGAAGGGGGTTCATCCGAGCGACATCGTGAGCGGTCAGATCGTGGTGCTGGTCGGGCTGCTCGCGTTGCTCGCGGGCTATGCCATTCCGATTGGAAGGTTCGTGCCGGGTGGGATCCCGCGGCCACGGCGGGACTGGTCCTACCAATCCTCGCTGGTCGTGGCCTTGATCGCGATCCCGCTCGGGTGGGCCATCTACCTGACCGCGCAATTCGGGATTCTGCCGAAGCGTGTCGGCAGCGGATTCGTCGGGTCACTCGCCAACTCGACCTACTTCGGCATCGCGCTGCTCATGCTCACGTACCTGCGCCACCGCTCGCGTGGGGCGTTGGCATTGATGGCGCTGCTGATCCCACCGACGATGGCGTTCAACTACTTCTCGAGCTCGAAGGGCTTGTTCTTCACCCCGATTGCGGTGTCGATGATCGCCTACCTCGCGGTGAAGCGGCGCATCCGGTTCCGATGGATTCTCATCCTTTTGTTCGCGTTCTCGCTCTTCTTTCCGATCGCTGATTTCCAGCGACAGGTGATCCTGCAGGGCAACACCCGTAGCGCCATCTGGGCCTTGCAAAGGCCGGGCGAGGTGATCTCGAAAACGGTGCGCTTCGTCGGCAGCCAGCAGTTCGGTCAGCATTTCTTAACGGGACTCGCGTCCACGCTGGTGCGCTTCGACGGATTGGGAGTCGCATCCGTCATCGTGCGCGACTGCCCTGCTCGTGTGCCGTTCCAGGGCGGCTGGAGCATCGCTCAGATCTTCATCACGTACGTCCCACGGATCTTGTGGAAGGACAAACCGGATTTGGCGAGCGGAAAATTCGTCACCGACAACTTCGGCGGAGGTCCCCTGATCGCTTCAAACACGGGTGCGACCTGGATCGGCGAGCTCTGGTTCAACTTCGGCTGGTCAGGAGTCGTGATCGGAATGCTCCTGATGGGAGTCTACTTCCGGATCCTGCACGAGATGCTCTTCAAGCCTGGTGCAGTGATGCCCGCGCAGATCATGTCCGTGATCGTGCTGTTTGCGATCCCGCCGTCGCTGGGCGGGATGTTGTTGGCGCCCGTGAACGGAGTGGTCGTCACCGCGGTGCCGCTGATCCTCGCGCACTGGAGCGTCCGCCTCATGTCGGGAACCTTGCGTCCGACGACGGCCGGCGATGGAAGGTCGGCAGACCTTGCCACCGAGGCGCGCGCGGGAATCTAGAGATTCCCTCTCGCACCGCATTGCCCGAGCGCCTGCGTAGACTCCCCCGTCAAACCGACAGACTGAAGCCGGGTCGCTGGACCGACTTCGCTGAATAGCCCACCGCCGTAGCCGCATCCGCACGCGCGTAGCCGACCCATACCTCGGGAGCCGCGGCAACGGTAACATGGCGCGCCCATGCGTGAGGAGCACCTGCCCAAGGCCTCGGCGATCCTGGTCGCCTACGATCGGATCCCCCGAGAACGCGATCATCTCTCGGATCGGTGCTGGTCTGAGGTGATCACGGGGTTCTACGTCGTCGCGACCAGGCGCGATGAAGTGGCGCTGCCGTACTGAGACGTCGGGGAAGGTCGACGGGCAGCCATGCAGAACCAGGAGAGGGGGGTCGCGGAGAGAATCTATCGAAACGCCGGGAACCTCCCGCTTCTCGACCTGCTGCCCGCCGGGGGGGGCCGCGCGCTCGACTGTGGCTGCGGCGCGGGCGACAATGCGCGCATCCTGAAGTCCCGCGGCTGGCGCGTCACGGGTATCACTTTGAGCGTCGAGGAGCAGTGTCTCGCCGCCGAACACTGCGAGCGCGTCTTGATTGCCGATCTTCAAGAGCCGCTTCCCGATGCCGTCGCCGGCGACTACGACGCGGTCATCTTGTCGCACGTCCTCGAGCACCTCGTCTCTCCCGAGCGACTGCTCGCTGGAATTCGACGGGTGCTCCGCTCCCGGGGGGTCGTCTTGGTGGCTCTGCCGAACGTGCTCTTCTACCCGATCCGCCTGCAGGCCCTGTTCGGACGCTTCGAATACGCCCCCGACGGCATCATGGACGAGACGCACGTGCGCTTCTTCACCTTCGCGAGCGGCATGTCCCTGCTGCGCGAGAACGGATTCGAGGTGATGCAGGCGCGGGCGGATGGCGCCTTTCCGTTTTGGAAGCTGAGGCGGTGGCTTCCCGCCTCATGGCTCACGCGAGTCGACCGCGCGTCGTGCCGGTGGCGGCCGGGACTCTTCGGCCGCCAGAGCCTCTATCTGGCACGGCTGTACGACCGACGCTAGCAGGTCTCATCCGTCACGGACGGGGGTGGTGCGGCGGTCTCGAGACGTGTCACGCCCAGCGTTTCCTCGAATACGGCGCACAGCCGGTCGGTGGAACTGCTCCAGGAAAACTCAAGAGCGCGCGTGCGGCCAAGCTCGACGCGCGCCCGGGCCGGCGTCGGGTTGCGTCTCAGCTCGTCCACCAGACGCGCGAGCCGCACGGGATCGCGCGGTGGGAAGTAGAGCGCCGCGTCGCCGGCGATCTCACGGAAGGAGGGAATATCCGCCGCGAGGATCGGTGTTCCGGTCAACATCGCCTCGAGCAGCGGATGGCCGAACGTCTCGATCAGCGAGGGGAAGACGAGCGCCACGGCTCCTCGGTAGTAGCGCAAGATCTCCTGGTACGGGACGTGGCCGAGGAATCGCACGCGCGTCTCGAGGCGCAGGCTCTCGACGACGCGGCGCAGCTCCGCCGCGCACGCAGGATCGGTTTCCGAGCCGCCGGCGATCCATGCCTCGAGCCGCCGGTCCTCGACGTGCGCGAGGCATTCGAGTAGCACGGGGATGTTCTTGTGGCGCTCGAGCGAAGCGGGCAGGAACAGGTAGGGCGGCACGTCGGCAGCGGGCGGCGCTGGCTCGTCGCGAAATGCTTCGGCAGAGATGCCGTGCGGAACCACGACGATGCGCTCCGGCGCAATCGGGACGCGCTTCGTGATCAGCTCCGCCGCGGCACGCGAGGGGAACACCACGCGATCCGCCCGCCGCAGGCCGAGGCGCACCATGCGCTCGAGGATGCGAAGACGCGCCGTATCGTAGAAGCGGCGGTCGTAGATGTTGAGATTGCGGAGCGCGACGACGGTCGGAACGAGGCGCACGGCGGGCGCCAGATCGGCCAGGCAATAGAGCAGATCGAAGCGCGCGGCCCGCAGGGGCAGCAACGTCTCCTCGTACAGCACCCGAAAGGCGACGCGCGTCGCAGCCCGCGGCGAAGGTAGCCGCACGTTCGTCACGTGCAGCCCCCCGCTCTCGGCCGCGGAGAGCTGGCTCGAAGCCGCGAGCACGCTGAAATCGAAGCCGCGGGGGTCGCGGTCGAGCTCGCGCAGAAGGTTGACGACGTAGCTCCGGCCCCCACCGTGGGTGAGAGAGAGCGTGTTGATCAGAACCCGGGGCCGCGGCACGGTCGCGCAGCATAGCGCGACGCCAGCAGCCGGAACGCGCGCAAACCCTCACCGCGCCATTCCGTCTGCACGAGCCCCGTCGATGAAAGCGCGACACCAGGTCTCGATGCAGACCAGGCTGAGAATCGTGTAGGCCGCGTCCACACGCCCGGCCCGATCGTCCGCGACCAATTCCGCCACCGTCTGCGGGTCGAACAGGCCACGCCGGCGCAACGTGTCGGCCGACAGGAGGTCACCGACCCACTCACGCAGTTCATTGCGCAGCCAATGGCGCAACGGTGCACCAAAGCCCATCTTGGGTCGATGGATCACCGAAAGGGGTAGGGACGGCTCCATCGCCTGCTTGAGCACCCATTTCCCTTCCGCTCCACGCTGCTTGATCCCCGGCGGCAGCCCGTTGGCCAATCGAACCAGGTCGTTGTCCAGGAAGGGCACGCGTACCTCGACCCCCGTCGCCATCGACATCTTGTCGGTGTAGAGAAGGTTGTGATCCACCAGGAAGAAACGCTGCTCGAGAGCGAGCATGCGCTGCAAGGGGGGCAGCCCGGACGGCAGCGATTCGAGATAGGCCTCCAGCGGCGCGGCCAGCTCCTGACTCGCCAGGACGCTTCGATGCTCCGGCGCGAACAGGCCCAGCAATCGCGCCGGATCCGCCCACAAGAAATACCCGACCAGTCGACGATCCGGAGGCAGATCCGCATAGGCGAAGGCCTTCGCGATGCGCCGGCCCAGCGCGCCGCTCCGACCCGAGCGGGAAGTCATCTGGCGCATGCCGCGCCGTGCAGCCTCCGGCAACCATGCCCAATAGCGCTCCAGCATCAAGGCCCAGTGCCGGCGGTATCCTGTGAACAGGTCATCGCCGCCCGCCCCGGATAGCAGCACCTTGACCCCATGCTGCCGGGCAAGCTGGCTGATATACAGCACGTTGAGCGGTGCCGGGTCGCCGAGCGGCTCATCCAGCTGGAACACCATGCGCTCCAGGTCCGCTGCCATGCACGACGAATCCACGCGAATCTCATGCAGCGTGACCCCGAGGTGCTTGGCCACCTCGCGGGCATAGGGCAGGTCGTCCATGAATCCGGAATCCCGAACCCCTCGCGTGTCGATGGTGAAGCATTCGATGTCCGGTGACACTTCTCGTGCCATCGACACGACCGAGCTGGAATCGAGCCCACCGGACAGAAAGGCTCCCACGGGTACATCGGCGACCAGCTGGCGATGCACCGCAGTGCGCAACCCCTCTCGGACCTGGCGGATGGCCGTGGTTGCGTCGAGGATCGACGGCGCCTCCCCCCAGGTCGAAGGCGCCCAACACCAACGACGAACCACACGCCCATCCTTTACGCGGAGCGCCTCACCCGGTCCCAGCCGGGTGACCCCCACGAGTGGCGTGGCGCCGCCCGGGCTCCACATGAAGGCGAGATAGCGCGACAATGCCGCCACATCGAGCGATGTCGGCAGCTGGCCGCAGGTCATCAGGGCCTTCAGCTCGCTGGCAAAGACGAAGCCATGGCGACCCTCGTGGAAGTACACCGGCTTGACTCCCATCGCGTCGCACGCGAGGAAGAGCGTCTGCTCCGCATGGTCGTAGATCGCGAAGGCGAAGATTCCATTGAGAAGCGGCAGCATCGCCTCGCCTCTCGCCTGGTAGAGTGCCAGCAGCACTTCGGTGTCAGAGTGGCCGCGAAACGCGTGACCTTCCGACTCCATCTGTGCGCGCAACTCGCGGAAGTTGTAGATCTCGCCGTTGAAGACGATCACCGTCGAGCCCGAGCTGTCGAGCATCGGCTGATGGCCGAGGGGGGAGAGGTCGATGATGGAGAGTCGACGGTGGCTGAGGCCAACCCGCCCGTCAGGCGAGCACCACTCGCCGGCATCGTCCGGACCGCGGTGGGCAATGGCGTTCGCCATCCGCGCGAGTAGCGCCGGATCAAAAGAGCCAGAAAATCCGGCGATGCCGCACACGACCGAGCTATGCGGAGTTCATGAAGGCACGGGACCTTTCGATCGGCCCTGCGGCTTCATCGGTGTAGTGGACGTCGATCAGCACCGGGTACCAGAGAGCATGATGAAAGCGGATAGTCGTTTCAAGCGGGCCTTCTGGTTGGCCCAAGTGCCACCGGGGTCGCGGTCGAGCTCGCGCAGCAAGTTGGCGAGGTAGCTCCGGCCCCCGACGTGGGTGAGGTAGCGCGTGTCGATCAGGACCCGGCGGCGCGGCACGGGCGCGTAGAATAGCGCGACCGTGATTCAGGGTGCCGCGGGGGGACCGGGCGCGTCGGGAACGCCAGCACGATCGCGAGCCGCGTCGCTATCGCTGCGACTCGCCGGGACGTGGACCTCGCGCACCCGCCAGATCCGGAGCCGGTCGGTGGCGTTCACCTGCTCGTCGAAGAGCAGCTCGGGCCGCGGCTCCAGCGCGTCCAGGAACTCCTGATTTCTACGCGCGTCTGCCCGCCAGAATTCGCTATCGCTGCGGTCGAGCAGCACCAGGGAGTACTCTCCGTGGCGTTCGATCAGCGTCGCGAGATCGTCGATCGAGACACGCGCAGTCGAGAGCGGGTCGAGCTTCAGGTAGAGGATCGGCAGGAACTTCAAGGTGGCGTGCAGGTTGGTGACGAGCGCGCGATCGCCGGTGTGGCGCACGATGACGTCTCGGATCTGGCGCTGGGAGGCGCTCCAGTGCGCCAGCACGGGGTGCACCGCCGCCACCGCCACCCCGACGCCGACGAGATAGAGCGAGACGGCCACGGCCGCGCCGAGCTCGAGCCTTCGGCGACTCGCGCTCGCCATCCGAGCCAGCAGCTGGCGCCAGAATCGAGGCAACGATTCGGCCATCGCGAAGCAGAGCAGCGGCAGCAGCGGGACGACGTAGCGGAGTCCGAGGATCAGGCGCTTGGGCGGTCCGGTCTCGATGGTGCTGAAGGTCTGGAAGAGATAGAAGCAGCAGAATCCCACGAGGGTCGCGATCACCTCCGGCCGTCGCCGGCCCCGATAGGCGACCGCGAGCAGCAGACCGCCGGGAACGAAGATCAGGAGTCCCATCAGGAAGAGCGGCAGGCGCTCCATGAGGGTCTCGGGCGCGAAGTAGTAGTACCCGCGCTCGAAGAAGGGATCGCCGAAGTACGAGTGCATGCCGGCCAGCCGCACGGCCAGCCCGGCGAGACCGCCCACGACGAGCGCCCAGCAGCGGCGTTCGCGTCGCAGCACCGTCCCCAGGAACAGCGGCGCGAAGATCAGGGAATTGCTGACCCGGAATCCCAGGGACGCGCCCGCGACGAAGCCGGAGCCGAGCCACCATGGGGCCTCACGATCCTGGCCTCGCCAGAACAGCCAGAGTCCCAGCGCCACCACGGCAGCGCTGGGTACGTCGCTCATGCACACCCGCCCCAGAACCAGAGCCGGTGGAAAACCGAGGAACACGGCCGCGAAGGCAGGGGAGTGTCCCTCGTCCTGGAGCCAGCGCGCCGTGAGCGCGACCGCAGCCAGCAGACTGAGCAGGGGCACGAGGTAGGCGCCCTCGATACCGAAGACTCTCACGAAGGGCGCCATCAGGAACGCCGTTCCGACCGAGTAGGTGCTCGGGGTCTTCTCCCACGCCTTGCCCGTGAGCGGATCGACGACCGTGATGGTGGAGCGCCCCTCGAGCAGCAGCACCGTCTGCCGCAGGTACTGCGACTCGTCGTCGTTCGTCGGCGTGTCGGGATGGAAGAACGCGAAGAATACCGCGTAGACGAGCAGCAGTACGACGACCACGCGCCAGCCGAAGCGGGCGTCCGCCGAAGCATTCCCGAAGCCGAGCCGCTCGAGCAGCAGCCTGGATCGCGTCGGAGCGCCCGCGGCGAGCGCGGCGTCCGGGCGGCCCGCCACCGCGGACATCTACGCGCTCCGGAAGTAGCGCCGGACGGCCGCGATGTTGCGATCGATGTCGGCGTCTCCGTAACGCGGGTAGGTGGGCAGCAGGGCGACCGAGCGCGCCGTCTCGCGGGCGTTCGGGCAGTCGCGCCG
>Ga0184637_10001076_pt1 | contig 18995 bp, 13 predicted proteins | sample PLM3_127_b2_FD_133143 | JGI IMG/M metagenome (GOLD analysis project Ga0184637, IMG submission 133143) | Groundwater sediment microbial communities from an aquifer in East River, Colorado, USA - PLM3_127_b2 | ecosystem: Environmental > Terrestrial > Soil > Riparian zone | place: USA: East River...
CCGCAATAAGGATGTAAATCCCACAAGCGAGCCACGGGCTCACGAATGCGAGCGGGATGGCGATTACATAGCCCAGAACCGAGGCCTTCCCCTTGACGTCCCGCCCGAGGGCGCTCGCGAGCGCGGAATCCGCGCCGTGGCGGGCGACGAGCACCCGGGTGAGGATGAAGTAGGCGAGTCCCGCGAAAAACATCACGACCCCGTAGAGCGCGACCGGCGAGGCGGCGAAGCGGTTCTCTCCCATCCAGCCGGTGACGAACGGGATCAAGGACAGCCAGAACAGCAGGTGGAGGTTGGCCCAAAGGATGCGGCCGTCGACGTGCCGGACTGCCTGGAGCAGGTGATGGTGGTTGTTCCAGTAGATTCCAAGAAAGACGAAGCTGAGAACGTAGCTCAGGAGCGCGGGGATCAAAGGGCGGAGCGAACCGAGCTCCGCGCCATGGGGCGCCTTCAACTCCAGCACCATGATGGTAATAATGATAGCGATGACCCCGTCGCTGAAGGCTTCCAATCGGCCTTTGCTCATGACAGCTCCACGATTACCACAAACTCCTTCAACTTTTCGACCTCCTCGTGCGCTATTCGGGGCGCGGCTCCTGGTCCTCGCGCTCGCGCTCCTTCCAGACAGCTCCTTCTCGCAGGAAGCTCGGTACGAGAGACTCCGTATCATGGCGCCCGCCTCGCCGGGAGGGGGATGGGATCAAACCGCGCGCGCCCTCGCCGAAGTTCTCCTCGGGGAGGGCCTCGCGCGCGTCGTCGAGGTCGAGAACGTGTCCGGCGCCGCAGGGACCATCGGGCTCGCGAGATTCGCGAGCTCCTACCGCGGGGAGGGCGACGCTCTTCTCGTCACCGGCCTGGTGATGCTGAGCGCCATCGTCATGAACGAGTCCCCGGTCTCACTCGCGGAGGTGACCCCTATCGCGCGGCTGACGGGAGAGTACGAGGTGCTGGTGGTTCCGGCGGCATCCCCGTTTCGATCGCTCGCGGATCTGACGACCGCGCTCCGCCGGGACCCGGGAGCGGTGTCGTTCGCCGGCGGATCGGCGGGAGGCACCGATCAACTGCTCCTCGGGCTCCTCGCCCGGGAGGTCGTCGTCGACCCCGCGAGTACGAACTACATTGCCTTCTCCGGTGGGGGAGACTCTCTCGCGGCGCTCCTCGGAAACCAGGTCGCGGCCGGAATCAGCGGCCTCTCGGAGTACGCGCCTCATATCGAGTCCGGAAGTCTGAGGGCGCTCGCGATTTCTTCGTCTGACCCCCTGCCTGGGGTCGGTATCCTCACGTTTCGAGAGCAAGGGATCGAGCTCGCGCTCGCCAACTGGCGAGGCCTCGTCGCGCCTCCTGGGCTTCGTGGGCCGGCACGGGACTCTTTGGTGAACGCGATCGATCGTCTGGTGCGAACGCGGAAGTGGCAGGAGGTCCTGGAGCGCACGGGGTGGGTCGATCTTTATCTCCCGGGGGACCGCTTCGGACAGTTCCTGAGGTCGGAACAGAGACGGATCGCTTCCGTCGTTCGCGATCTCGGTAGCGCGACGGCGACCGGCGAGAACGAGATCGCCGAGATGGTTTTCCCCGGCATCGTCGGAGTCGGTCTCCTGGTTTCGGGGGGCCTCCTCCTCGCTCGCCGCGGGTCCGAATCTCGAGCCCCCGGCAACCCGCGCGCGTTGGGATTCGTCTTCATGGGGGCAGTGGCGAATGTCGTCCTTCTGGAGCCCACCGGATTCATCGTCGCCTCGAGTGTCCTCTTCGTCTGCACCGCGCGGGGCTTCGGAAGCCGCCGATGGGCGCGAGACGCGTTTCTCGGGCTCGCGCTCTCGGCTGGAGCCTACTTTCTCTTTACTCGCGCCCTCTCGCTCTCACTCCCCGCCGGACGACTCCTCCCGTGAGCACCTGGGAATCCCTGGTGATGGGGTTCTCCGTGGCGGCGGCGCCTTCGAATCTTCTTTGGGCGTTCGCGGGCGTGAGCCTCGGAACGGCGGTGGGCGTCCTCCCCGGGATCGGCCCCGCGCTCACCGTCGCGCTTCTTCTTCCCGTGACCCTCACTCTCGCCCCGACGAGCGCCTTCATTATGTTCGCCGGGATCTACTACGGCGCCATGTACGGAGGCTCGACGACGTCCATCCTTCTGAATACTCCCGGCGAGAGCGCTTCGATCGCGACCGCCCTCGAGGGAAACCTCATGGCGCGGCGCGGCCGGGGAGCCGCGGCTCTTTCGACGGCGGCGCTCGGCTCGTTCGTTGCCGGAACGCTCGCGACCGTCGCCCTCACCCTCTCGGCGCCCGCTCTGGTCCGGGTGGCACTCCACTTCGGGCCCGCGGAGTATTTCGCTCTGGCCGTACTCGCGTTCACATCGGTCTCCGCCGTGCTCGGGAGATCGCTTTCGAAGGGCCTCTTCAGCCTCTTCATCGGCCTCGGCCTCGGTCTCGTCGGCATCGACCCCTTGACCGGGAAAGCGCGATTCGCTCTCGGCGTCTCTCAACTGCTCGACGGCATCGACGTGGTGATCCTGGTCATGGGCCTCTTCGCCGTGGGCGAGACGTTCTATCTGGCCTGGTGCTCGACTCCTGGCGAGGAAGAGGTCGTGCGCCCCAAAGACGGAGGAGGTTTCATGGGCCTCTCCCGGGAAGACTGGTCCCGATCGTGGCCGGCCTGGCTGAGAGGCACGGCGATAGGGTTTCCCCTCGGCGTCCTTCCCGCGGGCGGCGCCGAAATCCCCACGTTTCTCTCTTACATGATGGAGAAGCGTCTGGCCCGCAAGCCGGAGGAGTTCGGTCATGGGGCCATCGAAGGCGTCGCCGGTCCCGAAGCGGCGAACAACGCGGCCGCCGCGGGAGTTCTCGTCCCGCTCTTGACCCTGGGGCTTCCGACGTCCGCGACCGCGGCCGTTCTTCTCGCCGCCTTTCAGCAATACGGTCTGCGGCCGGGCCCGCTCCTCTTCGAATCCCAGCCGGAGCTCGTCTGGAGTCTGATCGCGAGCCTCTACGTCGGAAACGTGATGCTCCTCGTGCTGAACCTTCCTCTCGTCGGCATCTGGGTGCGCGTCCTTCTCATGCCGAAGCCACTCCTGTACGGAGGAATTCTGGTACTCGCGAGCCTCGGGGCCTATTCGCTGAACGGCTCGATCGTGGACGTAATGCTTCTGTACGTCATCGGAGCTCTAGGCGCGCTTCTTCGGCGATTCGATTTCCCCGTCGCGCCGGCGGTGCTGGGGTTGATTCTCGGGCCTCTCGCCGAGCAGCAAGCCCGGCGCGCTCTCGCGATAAGCCAGGGAGACTGGACGGTCTTCGTCACCCGCCCGATCGCGGCCGCGGTCCTCGCCGCGGCCCTCCTCGCTCTTCTTTTGCCGCGCTGGTTTCGCCGCCGCGTTTGACATGGGACTACTACCTGGGACCGGTGAAGTAGCCGGGAACGCCCGCGCCGCACCAACATCCCTGCCTGGGCCGGGTGGTATACTCGACTCGTCTCCGCGTATTTGCCAGCGGCGATGGACTCATGAGCACTCAGACGATCCCCTATCGGGACATTCTGGACCGCCTGCCGGCTGACAGCACATTGACGTTGCGCAACGTCAGCTGGCAAGAGTATGAAATACTTCTCGATAGCCTCACAGAGGCCAGTGGGCTCCGCGTGAGCTATGACCAGGGGACCCTTCAGATCGTGACGCTCTCCTCGGAGCACGAAAGCTACAGTCGGCTCATCGAGAAGCTCGTGGACCGTCTGAGCGCACGGCTTCGCATCCGAGTTCTCTCCTTCGGTTCCTCCACGATGAAGAGGATGGAGCGCGGGAAAGGCACGGAACCGGATGCCTGCTTCTATGTCCAGTCCGCCGCCGTTATCGGGAACAAGATCCACCTCGATTTCGCAAGCGATCCGCCCCCGGACATCGTCGTCGAGATCGATGTGACTCATGATTCGCTTGCGAAGTTCGATTCCTACGCGGCGCTCGGTGTGCCGGAAATCTGGCGCTACGACGGAAAGGAGCTCTTCATCTACCGTCTTGCCAAGGATGAGTACCTGAGCGCCGAGTCCAGTCTTGCCCTTCCGATGCTCACCGCCGGCATCCTCACCGAGTTTCTCAATCAGAGTCGGCTGAAAGACCAATATGACGTGCTGCTCGCTTTCGAGGAGTGGCTCGAAAGCCTTCGCTGAGCCTGCGGAGGCGGACCTCGGAGAACTAATGAATCGAGCGCATCCAATCCCGAACGGGTCTCCGAGCAAGTCTTCTACGGTGATTCGATGATGGACAGTACAGGTCGTCGCTGCTAGCGTCGTGAACCTGATGCGGGCGGCTCCTGGTTCTCGCGCTCGCCTACTTCCGGATAGCTCCTTCTCGAAAGAAGCTCGCTAACGCTAACGAGAGACTCCGCATCATGGCGCCTGCCGCGCCAGGCGCAGGGCGGATCAAACCGCGGCAGTCCTGGCTCTCCTTAGCCCCGCGCTGGTTCGCCGCCGCCTGGAATGACGCCTTGGAGCTTCAGGCGCCTTTCACGGGCAACCGGGGATTTTCCTCGGCGAGCGCGATGAGTGCCTTGTCGGCGGTTGACTTTCATCACAGCCTCCAGGGCAATGGTGTCTCAGTTGGTCAGATTGGCCAAGCGTGGCAATGCTCCGCCGGCAACGAGCGGCTAGTCACCGTTTGCAGTAAGGGCGCAGGCAAACAACAAGGCCAGCACTGCCGATCAGCGCGCGGCGGTAGGGGCCCACGAAGGCGCTCGACTCGTTCTGGTTCATCGTGTGTTCCGTCTGTGGTTTCTCCTGCGGCTGCGGACGCGTGACGTTCAACACGGACCTCATCGCGACAAGAACCCGAGGGAGGCATCGAGCACCGGGTCTTCACCGCGCAGCTTCTTTCTCTCGTCCTCCTCGGTGACCGGCACGGGGATCGCTGCTGATGGCCCCACACCGCCGCGGAAACGCTCCTGAATTCGAGCTATGGTCGGATACCTCCATTTGTTGCGACCCCGCGCGGTCTCCTCGAGCCGTCCGGGCCCGGCGCAAGCCTACTTTCTCGCGTAGACCGTCTTGCCTTCCTTGATGGTCTCCAGGACCTTGATGTCCTTGATCGCCAGGGGATCGACGGTCAGCGGGTTGGCGCTCAGGATCACCAGGTCGGCGAGCTTGCCCGCTTCCAGCGAGCCCTTGGACGCTTCCTCGCCATACTGGTAGGCGACATTGATTGTTCCGCTGTGGGCTGGGCGTCGTTGACGGTGACGATGTCCCCGCCGGTGTAGATCGCGTCGGCCGTCTGCGCGGGAGCGGGCCCCCGGCTGCATGCCAGTGCCGTCGCAAGGGCGACGGCGGTTGCCGCCAGAGCGAGCCCTCGGCTCGCCCGCATCATTTGTACCTTCATCTCAATATCCTTCATCTCCACCGCGTGTTCAGACGAGTCGTCGTGCCGCTACGATATCAGGCGGGCGCGGCTCCTGCTAGACTCGTCGCTCATGAGCCGCTCCATCGTTTTCTCCAGCAGTCTGCTCTTGATGGCGGGCTGTGCCCCGAGCTCGAAGCCCGAAGAAGCTGCTTTTCCTCCCGAGCAAGTCGAGCGTCTGGGGCGAGAGGTGAACCTCGAGAACTGGGACGACGGCGGCGAGATCTCTCGCTTCGCCTTTCTCTCGATCCCGAAGATCTTCGCGACCGCCGTCATTCGGCGCGGCGACGGAGAGGTGCTGGCGCTCGAGACCGCGCTCGAAGAGGACATCGCTCAGTACGAAGTGGCGGTCGCCGGCGGCGGCGTCATGGCGTTCGACGACTACGTCGCTTCGGGCGCCCTCGACGGAATCGTGATCGTCCACGGGGGTAGGGTCGTCTACGAGAGCTATCCGCGGATGCGGAGCGACCACCAGCACATCTTGTTCTCGGTCTCGAAGGTGCTCGTCTCGACTGCGGTGGCGATCCTGGAGGACCGCGGGCTGGTGGACGTCTCGAAGCCGGTGGACGTCTACGTGCCCGCCCTCCGGGGAACGGCTTGGGAAGCCATTCCCGTTCTCGACGTCCTCGACATGGCCTCGGGCATCGATGCCCTCGAGGACATCGAGGACAGCTACACGAACCCGGAGAGAAAGCACTATCAGTACGAAGCGAGCCTCGGCTGGCTTCCGAAGGTCGAGGGTCTGCCGTCGAGTGTCGCGGAGGAGGACACCTTCGGCTTCATCGCGTCTCTCGAGAAGAAGTCCGGGCCCGGAATGGTGTGGGAGTACGTGAGCGTCAACACCATGGTGCTCGCGTGGCTCGCCGAGAAGGTGACGGGGAAGAAATTCCCCGAGGTCTTGAGTGAGACGATCTGGTCCAGAATGGGCGCGGAAGCGGACGCCCTGGTGAGCGTCAACACGCGCGGCCACGGGGCGGTTCACGGCGGCATCGTCGCGACGCTCCGGGACGTCGCGCGCTTCGGGCTTCTCTTCACCGAGGGCCGCGGAAGGGGTATCGTTTCCGCCCGCTACCTCGAGAAGATCCTCGAAGGCGGCCGGCCCGAGCTACTCGAAGCCGCCGGGCGGACTGCCGCCGACGTTCGCCATGCGACCTATCAGTGGGATCGGGTCTATAACGACGGTTCGTTCTTCAAAGGAGGCTTCGGCGGACAGGGACTATACGTTTCGCCGGAAGAAGACGTCGTCCTCGCCTACTTCGGAACCCACGGCTATGACGCCCCGGCTCCACCGGTCCTCGACGCCTGCAGAAGAATGTTTGCGGACCTGTTCTGAGCTAGGTGGATCACTCCCGAAGCCGGTTGTATTTTCTCAGCACCTCCCGCAGACGCTCGTGGGGAAGGGCGTAGACGGTGTTGCCGTCGATCCCGGTCGTCGTCTCGGCTGCCACCAGCACGTTCAGGATCGCTTCTTCGGTCGATTCCACCGTTGCCTCGAAGAGCGGGTCGATGAGGTCGTTCGAGAGCATCACCGGGCTCGACGTCCCGGTCCTTCGAAACGCTCCGCGGTTGGCGGTCGAGAAGGCGAGAAAGATGTCCCCCGAGCTGTTGCCGCCGTAGCCGCCCACCCGCCCGATGCCGAGCGGCACCCGATGCGCGAGCCGCTCGAGCTGATGGGGAAGAAGCGGCGCGTCGGTTGCGACCACCACGATGATGGAGCCTCGCTCCGCGCCCGGCTTCCCGCTTTGGATCACCGGCATGAGATCGGTTAACTCTTGCCCGACCGGGACACCGGCGACGGTGAGCCCGGGCCGTCCGCCGTGGTTGGCCTGAACCAGGACGCCGACGGTGAAATCAGAATCCTCGACGCGGACCCGGCGGGAGGACGTGCCGATGCCCCCCTTGAAGTCGTGGCAGACCATTCCCGTGCCTCCGCCGACGTTTCCTTCCGCGACCGGTCCGGCGCGCGCTGCGTCGAGCGCCGAGATCGCGTGGTCTTTTGTGACGTGGAACCCCAGCACGTCGTTCAGCACCCCGTCCCAGGTTTCCGCCACCAGCGGGTACGCGAACCAGAAGTCGGCCTCGATGGGGGAATAATAATGATGCTCGGCCATCCAGGCGAGCGCGGCGTCGCGCACCACGCCCACGCTGAAGGTGTTGGTGATCAGAATGGGAGTCTCCAGGAAACCGGACTCCTTCACCCAGGTCGTCCCGGTCATCTCTCCGTTGCCGTTGAGCGTGTACCACCCGGCGAAAACCGGATCGAAGCTGCGCCCTCGCGGGAGGATCGCGGTGACGCCGGTCCGCGCCGGCCCCTGGCCCACCCGGAGCGGTCCCTCCCCCTCGACGATCGTGGCATGACCCACTTCGACGCCGCTGACGTCGGTGATGGCATTCCAGGGACCCGGTGTGCCCTTCAGCGGGATGCCGAGGTCCCTCGCCCGTGGTTTAGCCTGCCCCAGGGCGATGGGTGGCAGAGCGAGAACGAAAACCAAGGAAACAGCAAGCGCTGCGAACCGGCCTACATCTTTGAACAGGGACATCTTTGGGCTCCTACTCATTTTGCGGATTCGACGAGCTTCGCCGTATCGACCCAGAAGTAGACTCGCTCTTATGGTTCGGCGAGCTCGAAGGTGAAAAGAGCGTGTCCCGAGGCCATCGAGACGAGCTGGCGTCCTCCTGCGAGGTAAGTGATGGGAGAGGTCGCCATGGCGGCGCCTCCGAGGCTTCCGAGGTCGCTTCCGCCGAGGTAGACGCGCCATAGCTCTTTCCCGCTCTCGCCGTCGAGGGCGTAGAAGTAGCCTTCGTGGCTTCCCGCGAAGACCAATCTCGACGCCGTCGAGAGCACGCCGGACCACGGCTTGCCGACGAGCTCGAAGTCCCAGACCTTCCGGCCCGTCTTCGGGTCGAGGGCGCGGACCGCGCCGTAGCCCGGCTCTTCCGGAAGTTCGATTTCGATACCGCCGCCGAGAAAGAGATCGCCCGCGTTGTACTCCGTGTCGTCTTTGCGATAGAGACCCTTGTTCTCCCACGCGGTGAGATAGAAGAGGCCCGTCTCGGGGCTGTAGGAGGGAGAGTACCAGTTGGTCGCTCCCTGGACTCCGGGCCACAAGGCCACTCCCTCTTCCGTCGGATCGATTCCCGGGTTCCGGATCGGGTGGCCGTTCTCGTCGAGGCCCGAGGCCCACGTGACGTTGGCGAACGGAGTGCCGAAAAGAAACTGGCCCGTCGTGCGATCGAGCACGTAGTAGAACCCCCCGCGGTGGGCCCAGTACACGAGGCGGCGCGGCCGCCCCTCCCAGTCACCGTCCACGAGAACGGGGACTTGCACCGCGTCCCAGTCGTGAACGTCATGGGGCACGAACTGGAAGTGCCACTTCAACTCTCCCGTATCCGCGTCGAGTGCGATCGCGCTGTCGGAGTACAGGTTGTCTCCTTCGCGGTCATCCCCATTCCAGTCGGGCGAGGGGTTCCCCGTCCCCCAGACGATCAGATTGAGCTCGGGGTCGTAGGAGCCCGTGACCCAGGTGGGCGCTCCGCCCGTCTTCCACGAGTCGCCCTCCCACGTGTCGTTCCCGTGCTCTCCCGGCGCGGGAACGGTGTAGAACCGCCACTTCCGCTCTCCCGTCTCAGCGTCGTAGGCGTCGAGGAACCCGCGAATGCCGTACTCGCCCCCGGCAATGCCGGTGACGATCTGGTTTTTGACCGAGAGCGGCGCGCCGGTGATCGCATAACCCTTCCGGTAGTCCGCGACCTCAACGTCCCAGGCGACGTCCCCGGTCCTCGCGTCGAGCGCAACCAGATGGGCGTCGAGCGTTCCCATGAAGAGCGTCTCACCCTGCATGGCGAGGCCCCGGTTGACCTTGCCGCAGCAGGCGCGGAGATCGGTGGGGAGGCTGCGGCGGTAGCGCCAGAACACCCGTCCGGTTTCCGCATCGAGTGCGGCGACATCGTTCGGAGGCTCGGTGAGGTACATGACGCCGTCCACGACGAGAGGCGTCGTTTCCACTTGCGGGTTCCGCATCTGGTGAACCCACTTGAGTCTCAACTGATGGACGTTCTCGCGCGTGATTCGGTCAAGCGGGCTGAAGCGCCAGCTCTTGTAGTTTCCCGAATAGGTGAGCCAGTTTCCCGGCTCCTTCTCCGCATCGAGCAGTCGCGCGGGAGTGACCTGAGCGCGTGCGGTCGAAGCGCAGAGGACGAGCAGCAACAGTGTGGTTCTCAATGGGTCCTCGTCTTTCTCAGAGACGCCAGATAGGCCACAAGATCTTCCAAGTCGGCATCATCGAAGACGCCTTCGTAGGATTGCATCATCGAGCGGCGGTCCTTCTCGACCTTCTGGAGTCCTGATTTCTCGAAGGTGCGAAGCTTCCCCTCGAGGTCGAGGAGGAGGAGATAGTGGCGATCCTCGTTTCGAACGTAGCCCGTCGTCGCGACGCCTCCGTTCGACAGGCTCACCGTGGCAATCCGGTAATCCAGGCTGATCTCTTCCTCGGGCGTCACGATGGAGGCCTTCAAATGCTCGGGTGAGCGCCTGGAGCCGACCGTCGAAAGATCCGGACCGGCAAAGCCCCCCTCGCGGCCCACCCGGTGACACTGAAGGCACCCGCCTTTTCCCCGAAAGAGGTCTTGCCCGCGGGAAACATCGCCCCTGATCGAGGACGGCGCTTCCGTCCCGCTCAGAGAGCGCACGAACGCAACGACCTGCCAGAGGCGCTTCGGGACGAGCCAGCTCGCCGGCATCTCCGTTCCGGGAATGCCGTCCTCGATGTTGCGATAGAGATCGGCGTCGGTGGCGCCATGGTAGAGCTCGCCGCTCGCGAGGTCCGGGCCGCGGCCGCCTCTCCCGTCAGCCCCGTGACAACTCGCGCAGTGGACTCGATACACCCGTTTGCCCGCCTCCACGTCGTCCGCGGACGTGTGGGGATTAGTTTGGAGGGAAAGAAAGAGAAGTATCAGCACGGCCTTCACCCATCCTTTCCGCGATTCAATGCGTTCCCGCCGCCAGACGCTTCAGCTCCTCGGTCCAGCTCGTCTCGACCCGGAGCTCGGTCGGCGGCGGATCCTCTCCCGAGTCTGGTGTCGCGCGCCCGGTACACCTGCCCCATGCCCCCGGCGCCGATCTTCTGCAGTATCTCGTAAGCTCCGAGCCGCGTACCTGGCTGCACCGCCACCCCTTTCCCGCGGCGCGATTCTAGATCATTTCCTCGAGGAAAACTGGTGCGCCTGGTGGTGGCGTCACGGCAAGACGGTAGCCAAAGGGCGAACTCGAGCGTGGGGGCGTAGTCACCGCTATGGACGCCCGCGCTTCTCGCTCGGCGAGGACTCTTCAAAACCGGAAGGCAACCCCGAATGAGAGGAGAAGCGGGATGGAGTCGATCCGCCTCAGGAGGTGGCTGGCTTCGAGCCCGGTGGTAGGTCCTCGTCCCACCTCTGGCGCGGCCCGTCAAGGAGCAGCGCGATGGAATTCAGGACGTTGCGACCCAGGATGCCCCACTCCTCATCAACGAGCAGGAACTGCCCACGGTATGTGCGACCACAGAAGATGAGTTCGAGCCGCACGACTGAGGATAGAGTAGCCGTGCCTTCAAATCCGATCAGCGAGTAGCGTCGGCCGTTGTCAACGGGAACACCTAACGACTCTATTGCCCTTCGGGGGAGCAGGGTGAAGTAGGCACAGAGGGGGCACCCGAGTCGAGCAACATGAGGATTTCCACCACCTGGCCGCCACTCGGGTGACGCAGGTTCACCCGCGCCACGGGTGCCGGAGGCTCGAAGCGGTTGCCGTCATATGCCGGCATCCGCTCACTCCCGAGAAACTTCCATCTCGAAGTCCCTCGCGTCTTCGCGACGGGCCAGGCGCGGAGTGACAATGTGCGCAACCCTTTCCACCTGGACGTCCGGGACCACGACGAAGACTCGGGTATTCTCCGGCAGCCGCACGTCATTTTTGAGTTTTATCTGACCTTGTTCAACGATGCCCTCGTAAGTGACTACCCATCGCGCCTCCTGTGTTTCGGAGCGAGTGCGTCATCAGCCCCAGTATATGTTCCCATGCCTTGCGCTGAAAGCGCCGGCTTACACTTCCGTCGCCCATGCGTCTTACCTGTCGGCACGTCTTGACCGGGCTCCTACTCGATCTCGGAGAGGTTCTCGATGAGGTAGCGCGCGATGAGGCTGTAGAGGTCGGGGGACAGATCGTAGCCGTGGGTGCCTGGCTGGGATCGCGGCGTCAATCTTTTCGGCGCTTTGCTCCCGTCGAGAGACGCTCGATAGAGGTACTCCTGGGTGGCGTCGTCGGGAGAGGCGGTGAAATAAAACCAGCGTTCCTCGGGATCTACCCCGAGAGGACGGATCACGTCGGCGTCGAAGCGGGTCACGAGGCGCGGTTCGCCGTCGGTTCCTCCCACTCGATAGGCGTGCCGAAACCCGTCCCTCTCGCTCAACCACAGGTATTCGCCCGTCGTCTTCAGCGACGTGAGCTCGTCGACGACCTCGACCCAGGTGTCGGATTGGTCGCGAAAGAGCCGCTCGACTTCACCCGACGTGGCGTCGGCGCGCAGGAGATCGTTCGTGTTCTGGAGGCGGTTCAAATGCTGCAGCACGAGGTGGTCGCCGTCCTTCGTCCAGTCCACCCTGGCGACGTACGTGTCCCTTGGATCTCCCGGCACCTTCATCCAGCTCGTCTCGCCGCCGTTCGAGCTCACCACACCAATCCGCACCGCGGAGTTCGTCGTTCCGACTTTCGGATAGGGAACCCGGGTGAGGGTAGGGTAGAGGCTGTCGGTATCGTTGATCAGCGTGAACTCTCCCACTCCCGTCGAATCGAAGCTCCAATAGACGATGCGCCGTCCGTCCGGGCTCCATCGGAATCCGTCGCGGACATCGAGCTCCTCCTCGTAGACCCAGTCGGAGGTGCCGTGGATCGACGTCGCGGATCCATCTTGGGTGAGCCGCGTGACCGCACCTGTTGCGAGGGCTTCTACATAGATGTCGTTCTCGTGCACGTAGGCGACGCGCGTGCCGTCGGGGGAGAACTTCGCGAACATCAATGTGGCGGCGGGCGCCACCCCGCCGAGTTTTCGAAGCGTCCGGCTCTCCCGATCGAACACCCAGTAGTCTCCTCGGGTATCTCGACGCCAGACGCGCTTGGTGTTTGTGAAGACGAGGAGCCGGGCGCGATCCAGGGACCAGGCGTAATCCTTGATTTCGAGAGGTTTCGTTTCCCCAGGAGGCACGAGGCTTTTCGCCTCGACGAGCACCTCCCGCTTTCCCGAGCCGCTCTCGTAGCGAACGATGTCCTTGGCATCGGGGACCGACTCGGAAGGCTCGAGCGTGGTATACGCCTCGCCGTCCAAAAGCCATCGCGCTGGCCCAAAAGTCTCCGGCTCGTAGTGTTTCTCCGGACCGAAGATCCGCGCGAGCTCGTCTCGGAGTGAATCGCTCTCGACGGCCGCCGCGAGGGACGTGAGAGAGAGAAGGAGTACCGCTACGCAGTGGACACGATGTCTACTCACCTGAGAAGCTCCGGCCTACTCCTCGACCAGGTAGAGGTCGGAGAGAATGCGCCGATACGTGTAGGCGTAAGACCTACCGTCAGGGGTCAGAACTATCCAGTTAAATCTGGGAACACCCGCGGGATCGGCTGGCATCAGCTCCTTCCAGGGCTCGCGGACACCGGTCTCGAGGCCGAGTCGGAAGATGGACAGCGGCATCCCGCGCAAGTCCCTGTCGGCGACGAATAGGTGGCGCGCGTCGGGACTCCAACGGAGCACGTAGTCTTTCGGGGACAAACCGGGGATGGCCCGAACCTCTCCTTCCTCGACGGGATAGAGGGACATTGGAGCTCCCTCGTCGCCCGCGGCAACCCACTTGCCGTCCGGAGAGATGGCGTTCTCGAGGGTCCAAACATTCTCGGGGGTGAACGGCTTAGGATCCCCGCTCGCAACATCCTGGATGAAGAGCCTCCGGGGACGGTTCTCCTCGTTTCCCGCGATGAGAAGGCGACGACCGTCGGGAAACCACCAGGCATCATAGTACTGACGAACGGTGTCCGCCGGCAGCTCTCGAGAGTCCCCCGCGCCGGTGGGGTGGAGCGCCATGCGGGCTTTCGCCTCGGTGGTAACGAGAATCACCCACTTGCCGTCGGGTGAAAGCGCGAGAGGCTGCCCCATGCCGAGGCGCACCGCCGGAGAGCCGTCCGTTCCGCGAAGAAACGCCGCACCGTCGGAACGTCCCGAAATCATCACTCCTCCGATGCCGGCCTCGTGAAAAACGATCGTCCGGCCGTCGGGGGTGATGTCCTCCACGAACGTCCGGTCCAACCAGGTCAGATCCTTCTCCTTCGAATCCCCGGGAGCGAGGCCCATGGTCTCGAAACGCGCTTTGTCCTGGGAGACCACGAGGCGCCCGTCCCTCGAGATGTCGTGAAGGCTGAGAGAGCCGGGAGAGCGGAGGACTTCACGAGAGGCGCCGGAGAGCGAGAGTGCATAGACGGCGTGCTCTCTCCCTGGCTCCTGCGCCGAGTACCAGACTTCTCCATCGTCCCGCCAGGCGACACCCGAGAGCTCGCTATATTCCTCGTCGGAGCTGGTAACGAGGGTGCCTTCGAGGTTTACGATGCGAACCCTGCCATTCGTATAGCCCGCCTGGGGATGTTCCCCGAAAGCCACCCATTCTCCCGAAGGCGAGATGCGGGGAAACGAAAGACCGCCCACCGTTTCGTAGACGCTCTTACCGATTGGAAACTCCAGGCGCGCGCGTCCCTCGACTCTGCGCACGACGGCGAAGCTCGAGCCGTCCGCCGCCCAGTCGGCCCATTCCACCTCCACGAGAACTTCGCGGGGCGCACCGACACCCACCGGAGCTCGAGCGAGAGTCCCATTCGAAAGCAGGAGCGCGACCTCTCCTCGCGCGACTCCCACAAGGAATCCCGAGGGCAGATCCAGTAGGGACGACTCGGGAGCATCCAGGCGCGCCGAGAACAGCTCGAGCGGACGTCCGTCCCACGCGGCGGAATAGAGAACGGTTCCCCCCTCGGGCGCGAAGCGAGCGGCGCGCACCATGCCGCGGCGAAAGGTGAGCTGCCGAAACGAGGGAAGAGACGTTTCGTCCGCGGTGCGCCGACCGATTTCGTAGGCGAGGGCGCTTCCGAGGAGGACGGACACGAGAGCCACGGCCACCGAACGGAGTCGATTTCGCTTCGGTGCCGCCCCAACGACAGCGTCCGAAGAAGCGCTGGGCTCCAGATCGGAACGCGCATCGGCGATGTCCCGGAGGCGTTTCCTCGGGTCGCGCTCGAGCAAGCGTGCGAGAAGTCGCCGGGTCGGGCCCGGCGTTTCCGGGGGAAGCCGGCCGAAGTCCGGATCTCGGGTCAGCACTGCCGACAGAGTGTCCGTGACCGTCTCTCCCTCGAAGAGCGGCGCTCCCGACAACATCTCGTAGAGGATCACCCCGAACGCCCAGATGTCGGCGCGCTTGTCCACGCTTTTTCCGCGCGCCTGCTCGGGAGCCATGTAGCCCGCCGTTCCCAGGATGATGCCCGCCTCGGTCCCCTTCATCATGGTCGGCGATTGCGACAGTCCGGAGGCATCACCGCCGGAAGTGGTTTCCAGGAGCGGCTTGGCGAGGCCGAAGTCGAGTATCTTGACCTGACCTTCCAGAGTCAGCTTCACGTTCGCCGGTTTCAGGTCCCGGTGCACGATTCCTTTCTCATGCGCGACGTCCAGGGCTTCGGCCATCTGCCTCGAGATGGCGAGAGCTTCTTCGACCGGTATCGGCCCTTCAGCGATTCTCTCGGCGAGGGTCGGACCTTCCACCAGCTCGAGAACGAGACCTCGCTCGGCCCCCGCCTCTTCCAGGCCGTAGATCGCTTCGATGTTCGGATGGTTGAGCGATGCGAGGACGTGGGCTTCCCGCTCGAAGCGCTTCATCCGCTCTTCGTCGCGGGCGAAGAGCCCGGGAAGGATCTTGATGGCGACGTCGCGCTTGAGCTTCGTATCGTGGGCGCGATAGACCTCGCCCATGCCGCCCGTGCCGAGGAGGCTCAGGATCCGGTAAGCGCCGAAGGACTGACCGGGCTCGAGCTTCAAGGTGCCGTAGTATAAGCCGAACAGCCGGGCTGAAGGCCGGTAGAAACAGGGTTCGGCCCTGGCGCTTCGGAAGTGATACGATGATCGATAACATGCGCACCGAGACCGTGCTCGATCGCGACCTCTTCGATCGGCTGCCGGCTGGAAGCACCCTTGTCCTGCGCGACGTCCCCTGGGACGAGTACGAGGCGCTCCTCGATGCGGTCGGCGAGGCTGCCGGACTGCGCATCAGCTACGATCGGGGGACGCTTCAGATCATGACTCTTTCGGCGGAACACGAAAAATTCGTCAGGCTGCTCGATATACTCGTCGCCCTGCTGAGCGTTAGGCGTCGCATCAAGGTCCTGTTCTTCGGCTCGTTTACGATGAAAAGGATGATCAAGCTCCGCGGCGCGGAACCTGATGCCTGCTTTTACGTCCAGAGCGCAAATATTATCGGAGGCAAAAGCCAGATCGATCTGGCGAGCGACCCGCCACCGGACGTCGTCGTCGAGATCGATGTGCACCACGAATCGGTTTCCAAGCTTCCGATATATGCCGGGCTCGGCGTGCCGGAAGTCTGGCGTTACGACGGCCAGACGCTTACCATCTCCCGCCTGGAGGGCGAGCGGTATTCCGACGCCAAGGCGAGCCTCGCCCTGCCGATGCTCACCGCCGCGGTGCTCACTGAGTTCCTCAGCCTGGGCCGAGAGAAGGACCAGTACGAGGTGTTTCTGGCCTTCGAGAAGTGGCTGGACGAGCACCGGTAGTCGCTCCATAGAAGTCGAATATTCGATGGACTGCCGTCGCCGCCGCGGCCACAAGGATTTTCATGGTTTTGGTTAGTTCGGTTACTCGGTCCGGAACGAGTTCGAGGCTCGGCCCTCTGTGAACGCTCTCGGGCCGCGGAGGGAGCTTCCGCACGCTTGACGGCACATTCTGCTTGGATGCGACCTCACGCGCGTACAGACTCCTCTCGTCCACTTCGTCGATATGGGCGACGAGATCTCAGTTCGAGACGCGAAGCGCGCGAGGCCATCAAAACCTGAAATCCTGAGCCCGCGGGGAGCGGGGTGATTCCCCGGCGCTCGAATCGTTCTACGGAACGAAGCCGCCGTGCCCTCAGCGAATTGCGGGCGGCGCCCCTCTGGCACGCCCCTTGTATGAAAAGAGCTCATGGGACAGACGGCGCCAAACAGCGTGCCCTTGGGAATCAAGGGCGGGGCGTTAGGTCTCCTGGTTATGGCCATGGGTGGGTTCTTCTTCGGCATCGGGCTCGGGGTCGTCCCGTTTCCGGAGGAGTCGATCCACGCTCCGCGCTGGGTCATCGCCGCCGCTGGACTCGCCTTTCTCTTCGCGGGCGTGTCCGTGGTGCTGCAGGCATTCCAGATCGAGAAATTCAAGCACGTGCCGGGACTCGCGATCGTTCTGGCTCTCGCCGCGGTGGTCAATTGGGCGGCCTTCGGGCCCGGAGACAGGAGCGGTGAGGGAACTCTCACCGTCGTCGGAATCCCGATTCCGGTATCTTCCGATCTCGCTGGACGCGTCGTCTTCGGCTTCAGCGCGGTCGCGATCGACCTCCTCTTCGTCTTTGGGCTCGTCCACTGGTTCCGGAAAAAAGGCACGACGGGTACGAGCTCTGCGCGCCGCGGCACGCGGGAGAGTCTGAGGGCGAAGCCGCGTCCGAGCCCTCGCTGAGTGCCCACTCGGAGCGCCGCCCGTTAGCCCCGTTTTCAAGCGGTTGATTGTCTCCGCTTCGTGCCGCTACAGTACCGGGTTTGGGAGGCTCTTTCGATGTCTCTCGGCGCCGGTCACCGCTTAGGCCCTTACGAGATCCTCGCTCTCATTGGAGCTGGTGGAATGGGCGAGGTCTACAAGGCCCGCGACACTCGGCTCGAGCGAACGGTCGCCATCAAGATCCTGCGAGAGCACCTCGCCGGGAGCGCCGAGCGGCGGGAGCGCTTCGAGAGGGAGGCGAAGGCGCTCTCTCAGCTCAACCACGCCCACATCTGCACCCTCCACGACGTCGGAAACCAGGACGGGATCGACTTCCTCGTGATGGAGCACGTTTCCGGGGAGAACCTCGCCGATCGGCTGATGAAGGGATCTCTCTCGGCGCGGCAGGCGCTCGCGTTCGGAATTCAGATCGCGGATGCCCTCGACGCGGCGCATCGGCTCGGGATCGTGCACCGCGACCTGAAGCCGGGAAACATCGTCGTGACGGAAGCGGGGATCAAGCTCCTCGACTTCGGCCTTGCGCGGCTCGTCGCACCCGGGTCGGGACGGACCGACTCTCTTCTCGATACGGAGCACAAGCCTCTGACGAGCGAGGGCGCCATCCTGGGAACCTTCCAGTACATGGCGCCCGAGCAGCTCGAGGGGAAGGCGGCCGATGCGAGGACGGACCTCTTCGCTCTCGGGGTCGTCCTTCACGAGATGCTGACCGGTCAGAAGGCGTTCTCGGGAAAGACCCAGGCGAGCCTCATCGCGGCGATCCTCGCGCGCGAGCCCGAGCCGATCTCGAAACTCGACCCCTTGAGCCCGCGCTCGCTCGACCGGGTGGTGGCGCGGTGCCTGGCGAAGGACCCGGCGGCGCGCTGGAACTCCGCCGGCGAAGTCCGGGAACTGCTGAGATTCGTCTCCGAGGACGGAGGGCCGATCTCGACGGGCGAGCCGCGAGCGGCATGGACTCGCTGGCTTCCGTGGGCCGTCGCCGGTTCCCTTGCAATCGCCCTCGGCGTTCTCGCCTTCTTTCAAGCGGAGCCGCTGCCCGAGCAACCGCCCGCCCACTTCGTCATCGTTCCGCCTGATGCCGCGCCGTTGAGACCGACCGCATTCACTCGGGACCTCGCACTTTCGCCGAACGGGGAGCATCTCGTGTACTCGGGCGGGAGCACTCAGCAGCTCTATGTGCGCCACCTCGGTCAGACGGAGATCGCGACGCTCGTGGGTCAAGGAGGGCCAATCGATCCGTTCTTCTCTCCCGACAGCGAGTGGGTGGGCTTTTACGTGTACGGAGGGTGGAAGAAGGTCTCCGCGAGCGGCGGACCCGCGACGACGCTCTGGTCTACGACGGCATACACTTTGGGCGCGAGCTGGGGGCCGAACGGCGAGATCGTTCTCGCGTCCGACGACCTCACAACGGGTCTTCTGCGTCTCTCCGCCGCGGGCGGAGAGCCCGAGGTGCTGACCCGGCCCGATCCCTCGGCGGGAGAGCTGGAACATCAGTGGCCCGAGTTTCTTCCCGACGGGAAAGCGGTCTTGTTCGACATCGTCTCGGCCCAGATGGAGAGCCAGGTTGCCGTCCTGTCCCTCGAGACGGGAGAACGAAAAGTATTGATCCCGAGCGGCGCGAACGCGCGCTACGTCGACACCGGCGAGACGGGGCACATCCTCTACGTGGCCGAAGGAGCTTTGAGAGCGGTCCGTTTCGATCGGGACCGCCTCGAGGTCGAGGGAAACCCGTTTCCCATCCTCGAGCGCGTGAATCAGAAAGGATCTCTGGCTGCCAACTACGCCGTTTCCGAGAACGGAACCCTCGCGTACAACCCGAGCGCCGG
>Ga0184637_10001077_pt1 | contig 18986 bp, 17 predicted proteins | sample PLM3_127_b2_FD_133143 | JGI IMG/M metagenome (GOLD analysis project Ga0184637, IMG submission 133143) | Groundwater sediment microbial communities from an aquifer in East River, Colorado, USA - PLM3_127_b2 | ecosystem: Environmental > Terrestrial > Soil > Riparian zone | place: USA: East River...
CAAGAACACACCGAGCCTTCAGGGCATCGGCCATGAAGACATGGCACGAAGTCGTCGCTGCGGCATGAGCCTGACGTGCCAGGAGATTTGTTGCGTGCTCTATTTGGCAATGTGACAGAGCCCCAGCGACATGTCGACCGACTCCGCCTTGACACCGGGGCGACCACACGTCTGATATACGTGTGGAGGATGAGTCAGACACCGACCCAAACATACCTCCTGATGACAGGGTATCCTTCAGACTGGGGCACGCATGGAGACCTCGAGACTCGACACTAGCTCGATCCCCCGAGGCGTCGGCCCCCAAGCGACCACGGCACGCCCGGCCACGCTCTTGGCGCTAATGGCTTCCAGCCATCGGCATTTCGTATTGTCGTCGCGCCAGCGCCCGCCTGTTCTCACCGGGCGGCGATCAGTGGGCGAAGGTGCGGAGCGGGCCCGGCTTGCGATTGCGGCGACCCTGTTCGTCGCCATCGTCCTCGCGGCCTGTCAGCCGATCGCGGCGTTGGCGGCGTCGCCGACGGGCTCGACAGCGCATTCCGTGACCGCGTTGACCGTCGCGTCGGGACGCCATGCCGACCCGGAGCTTGAGGCATTGCTGCCGACGACGCTGGGAGGCGTGGCCCTGACCATCGAGAGCCAGGCCGGCACGGACCTCGCGACACAGAGCGCGCCCTTCGACGCCTTCCTGGCCAGCCTGGGCAAGACGCGGGCCGACTTTTCGCTCGCCAGCGCCTATTCGCAGGGCGGACTTGAGGCCGAGGTGGGCGCCTGGCGCGTGAAAGGCGCCGATCCCGCTTTGCTGCTGCCGGGCTTCAAGGCGGCCGTGCAGGCCTCCAGTACGACGCCGCTCACCCAGGTCGAAGAGACACTCGCCGGGCGCGCGGTCACCCGCATCGGCGATCCGGGTCAGCTGACACAGGGACCGCTCTACGTCGTCGTGCGCGGCAACGCCCTGTTGTTCGTGCAGACCACCGAGCGCGCGCTCGCCGAGGAGGCGATGGGCAAGCTGCCGGAGTAGCGACCTCGGCGCGTCGCCGGCTCGCCAGCCGCGTCACCGCTCATCACAGTTCGGCGTTCACGATGAAACCGGCGTCCACGAGCAGCGTCGCCGACGTCACGTAGCTGGCATCGTCCGAAAGCAGGAAGGCGATCGTCGCAGCCAGCTCGGCCGGCTTGCCGATGCGGTGCAACGCGATGCGTTCGAGGTAGTATTTCATGACGTCGGGCATCTCGAGCATCGAGGCGCTCATATTCGTGGCCACGGCGCCCGGTTCCACGACGTTGACGCGGATGCCTTGCCCACCCAGCACCGAACCGAGGGCCTTGCCCAGCATGCTGATGGCGCCCTTGGTGCCGCAATAGGCGACCTGCGTCGGGGCTCCGACATGCGCCGAGATGGAGCTGATCATGACGATGGCGCCGCCATGGCCCTCCCCGATCATCTGCCGCGCCGCCTCCGTGCACACCACCCAGGTGCCGCGCACGTTGGTCTCGAACAGCTTGTCGAAGTCCTCGATAGAGGTGGCGTCCCAGGTCATGAAGGGGTTGATCGCGGCGTTCGATACGACGTAGTCGAGACGCCCGCCACGCCGGGCCACCTCGTGGACCATGGCCTTGACCGCCTCCGGGTCGCGCATGTCGGCGATCACGGGAAAGGCCTCCCCGCCCGCCTCCTTGACCAGCCGCAGCGTCTCGCTGGCATCGCCAGTCGGCCGTTGGTTTACGCCGACGAGAGCGCCCTCGGCGGCCAAGCGCACCGCTGTGGCCTGACCGATGCCGGTGGTGGCTCCGGTGACCAGGGCCACCTTGCCCACGAATCGGCGTTCCATGATGTCCTCCTGCTTGCTGCGGCCTGTGCGGTCAATTCATTCTCCCGGTCGTCGCCGCTTCGCCGGTTTCGGACTGCCAATGCGGATCAGAAGATGGCGATGAGGTTCCAGGGCGATCTCGTGGCGCCCGGCAGGCGCAGGGGCACACCCACAAGATTCCCCAGCGTTCCCTCTTGCTCGCAGGCCTGAGCCACATCCGGGAGCGCGCGGCGCTCCCGGATCTGGATGGCTCGTGGTGGCGGAGCCGACGCTACTGGGCGCCTGCCGTGGCCGCGAGGATGGTATCGACATTGTCCTTGGTGACGAAGATGAGGCCCGAATCGCCGAGCGCCGGCAGCGGGTTCTGCAGCCAGTGATCCATGCCCAGGTTGCGGATGATGTCGTTATGGAAGGTGTAGAGATACAAGACGGCGAAGAAGTCCATCGTCTCGTATTTCTCCATGTTGATCATCTTCACCGTGCCGTCCTTGATCGAGTTCATGAAGTCGCGGCCGGCTTCGTTGGAGGTGACGATGATCTGGCCGACCTTGCCGGCCTCGGTAACGGCGCGCACGATGCCCGGCCCGGCTTCGGAATCGAAGCCCACCATGCCGGTCAGGTTGGGGTGACCCTGGATGATGGCCGCGGTATTGGCCGCCACCTGCTCGACATTGGTGCCGGATTCCTCGTCGGCCACCACCTTGACGTCCGGGCATTCCTTGGCCAGGGCATCACGCAGACCCTGGCGCGCCGCGATGAAGCTACCGGCGGCGAGGAACGAGATGGTGCCGATCTCGCCGGTCTTCAGCCCAGCTTCGGCGTGGTAGCGGCACTGATATTGGCCGTGCTGATAGCCCAGGTTGTACCAGTTGGTGCCCAGATAGGTCAGCCGCTTGGACATCGGCAGATCGCCGTCGGTCACCACCGTCGGAACCTGCTTGTCGATGCATTTGTCGACTTCGGAAGCCAAGGCGTCGTCCCAGCCGCCGACCACGATCACCCCGGCCGGGTTCTTGGTGCATTCGGCGTCGACGGTGGTGATGAAGGCCGCCAGATCCACCGAAGTCGGACCGGAGATGCGCACCTTCACGTTCAGCGCCTTGCGCGCCGATTCAAGACCCGGATACACCCGCTCCACGAACAGCGGCAGGTTCGAGGCGTTGCTGATCCAGACATATTCCTGGTCGGCACGGCTCGGATCGCCAAACGGAACGTCCAGCCCGGTGGGGCTGTCGGCGCGGGCGGATGCACCGGCCGCGATAGTCAAGAGCGCTACTGCGCAGAACGCCATTCGTCTCATGATGTCCCTCCCTTTGCTCTCCCTTGCGCCGTTCGTGGGATCGCAGGTTGCGATCCCCGGCGCACGTTTTAAACGTGATCCAGCCGGCGCCTTTGTCAGGCGCGGGCGCGGCTCCGCGCGAACTGGTCCAGCCCGACGCTGATAAGAAGAACGAGGCCCACCACGATGAGCTGCCAGAACGGGCTGATCCCGGCTATGATCATGGCGTTCTGCAGCAGCGCCATGAAGAGCACGCCGAGGAACGCGCCGAAGATGCTGCCGACGCCGCCAGCCAGGCTGGCGCCACCCAGCACCACCGCCGTGATGACCTTCAGCTCGACGCCCTGTCCCGCGAGCACGACCGCCGTGTTCAGGCGCGACGCCAGCAACGCGCCGGCCAGGCCGGCCAGCAGCCCCATGATCAAGAAGAAACTGAAAACCGTCCGATCGACGTTGATGCCCGACAGCTTCGCCGCTCTGGCGTTGCCGCCGATGTAGTACGCTTGGCGGAAATAGCGGGTGCGGCCCACGAGGAAGGCGAACAGCAGGACAATGACGGCCATGAACCAGAAGGGCGAGTAGATGCCCAGGATCTTGGTCTGGCCGAAAACCGTGAAATCATTGCCGATGTTGGTGACGCCGGCGCCGGAGACCAGCTGCAGGCCGCCGCGATAGATCGACAGCGTCGCCAGCGTGGCGATCAGCGCATTGATCTTGAACCTGGTGACCAGCACGCCGTTGACGGCTCCGAGCAGCACACCCCAGGCGCAACCGACCAGGAACGCCGCGACGGGAGGGAAACCCAATTCCTTGGCGGCGAGAGCCGCCATGATGCCGGAGAAGGCGAGGATGCCACCGATCGAGAGATCGAACATGCCGCTGATCAGGAGCAGCATCATCCCGCACGCCAGGATTCCGGTCTGTGCGGTGTCCAGCAGGACGACGGCCGCGTTCGCCGGGCGCGGGAAGGTGGTCGGCTCCAGAACGATCATCACAGCAACGAGCGCCACGATGAGAAAGATCAGCAACAGCTGCCGCTCCGTGGCGATGCGGACAAGCAGGTCTTTGCCGCGCGACCGCGCGATGGCAGGGCTCTCGGTCGATCCGCTGGGAGCGGCCGAAGCACTGCTGCCGGAAGGCGAGAAATCACCGCTCATGCTGCACCGTTATGATGAACTCTGGAGGAGGCGTGGGCGGCGAGCTCCAGGATGGCGATCTCCGTTGCCGTCGCGGCGTCGAGCTCGCCCGCCACCTGGCCCTCCGACATGACCACGATGCGATGCGCCAGCGCAAGGACCTCCGGCAGGTCGGAGGACACAACCAGGAGGGCAATGCCGCTGGCGGCCAGGTCACGCAGGATGCGGTAGATGTCCGCCTTGGTACCGACATCCACGCCGCGTGTCGGCTCGTCCACGATGAGGATGCGCGGGTGGCGCGCCAGCCACTTGGCGAGCAGCACTTTCTGCTGGTTGCCACCCGACAGGTTGCGCACCTCGCGGTCCACGCTGGGGGTGGCGATCCGCAGATCGTCGGCGTACTTCCGGCTGACCTGCTGCATTTCGGCCTTGGATAACAGACCCGAATGCGTGTAGGCCGCCAGGTTGGCGGCGACCACATTGGCGGTGATTGTGAAGTCCATGAAGAGCCCGCTTTCCTTGCGGTCCTCCGGCAGCATGGAGATGCCCGCGGCCATGGAATCCGCGGGACTGCTCGGCCGCAAATCGCGACCTTCGACCAGCACGCTGCCCGACTGGATGGGCCGCGCACCGAAGATCGCTTCGCAGGCCTCCGTACGCCCGGCGCCCAGGAGGCCCGCGAGGCAGAGGATCTCGCCGTAGCGCAACGAAAAGGATGCCGACACCACCGGATCCGCGACCAGGTTGCGGACCTCAAGGGCGACGGCCGCATCCGCGGCGGCGCGACGAGGGTCGGGCTCGAAGGAGAGTTCACGCCCCACCATCAGCGAGATGAGTTCCCGGTGCGTCGCGGATGCCGTCTCGCGTACGCCGGTGACGCGGCCATCCTTCATCACCGTCACACGGTCGGAGATCTCGAAAACCTCGGCCATGCGGTGTGACACATAGATGATCGAAACGCCCTTGGCCGCGAGGCGTTTGATGACACGGAAGAGGTGGCGCCCTTCGTTGATGGTCAACGAGGAGGTCGGCTCGTCGAGGATGAGCAGCTTGAGCTCGTGCGAGAGGCCCTTGGCGATCTCGACCATCTGCTGCTGGCCCGGCGACAGGAGCGCGACGGGTGCGCCCGGGTCGATGTCGACCTCCAGGTCCGCCAGGATCCGTCGCGTGCCGTCGTACATCGGGCCCCGCCGGATCACGCCCAGCGCGTTGACGGGCTGGCGACCGGCGTAGACATTCTCCGCCACGCTGAGCGCGCCCACCAGGCTGCGCTCCTGATAGACCATGGCGATCCCGGCATCCGCGGCGCCCTGCTCATTGAGGCTTGCGATCGACGCGCCATCCAACGCGATGGTGCCGCTGTCCGGCTTGTACACGCCCGCGACAAGGTGCATCAGCGTGGACTTGCCGGCGCCGTTCTCCCCGATCAGCGCCATGACTTCGCCGCGCCGGACCTCGACTGAGACGTCATCGACGGCCCGCACGCCTGGAAAGGTCTTGATCACGTTGCAGATGGCCAAGCGCAGCTGCTGGGGCGACGATTCCTCGCCGCCCTGCACCACGGTGGCGGCCCCCGCGTTCATAGCCATGTGGAGCGCAGAGGGGAGCGCAGACCGAAGGCCCGCAGCAGAGTGTTCAGCGCCGGTGCGATCCTGTTCGTTGCTCGGTCCAAGGACCTGTCGACCGCCGGCGGACACGCCATGGGCACCACCCCCCTTGCGATGCGTGCAGGCGTCGCTACCAGGACAACAGCCCCCCAGGGGTCCCAATCGCCGCCTTGGCAACGATGCGCGTTCAAGTGGGAAGATGTCAATAGGTTTTGCAGGATATCAACCATTGACCCTATTATCCCCCCTCCACCCGCCGGCAGAAGTCAAGCGAGCGGAGCTATTCCGATGCCATGCGCGGAATGGCTTTGCCAGCCGCCGCGATTTACCGCTCGCACAGCGGCGGCAACGGCCGCTCAAACGGTGCGCCAGCGCTGCGCGGCTATTGGGACAAGACCACACCGCGCTGCCTGCGCTCGATCGACACTTTCAGTTTAACCACGCCCAACGTCTTGAGGGCCGCCTGGTTCCGGCGATCGAACAGCGTTCGGCTTGTCTTCAAGCATCCTTGATCTTTTTGACTTTGGTCTGCTGGCCGCGCGTGCCGCGGGGCTGGCTCGGCGCGCTAGGCAGGGAGCCCGACCACATGTTCTGCTTCTCGCGGTCCATGCGCTCGGCGACATCGCGCGCGATGTCCCGCAGGATCTCTGCGGAGAGGCGCTTCGATTCGTGATAAAGCTGGCTGATCAGGCGCAAGTGACTGCCCATTTCGTGGAACGCCCGCATCGGGTCATGGGCCGCGACCGCTTCGTAAATGCTGGTGTGATCGCGCACGGAAAAGCGATCCGCGTCCGGCATATAGATGGTCATCGTTCGCTGATCGATAAGCCATTCCACAAGGACATCATAGACCGCCGCGAAGATCGGATTCTGCGTGATCACGTTGAGTTCGTAGTGGAACGCCACGTCGGTACGGATGAACTCCCCGATATTTCCCACCGCCGCAACATTCGCATCCAGCGCCTTTTTCAGCCGCGCGATGTCTTCATCCGTCGCGACCTGCGCGGCCTGCCAGGCAACACCCGCTTCGAAGAGAAGCCTCGCCTGCTCCATCTGGCTCTGGCCTTGGCCGGTCGCCGCCACGCGCTTGACGAATCCGGTCAGCTGACCGATCAGGAAGCTGCTGGTCGGTGCGGTTACCCGCGCGCGCGATCCGCTGGTGACGTCCACGAGGCCCTGCTGCTGCAACAGGAACAATGCCTCGCGCACGGACGGGCGGCCCACTCCGAACCGTTCCGCCAGGATCTTTTCGGACGGAAGCTGGCTGCCGACCTTGAACTCGCCGCTGGTGATGGCCTTCTCGAGCAACTCGACGATCTCGTGCGATCGCCTGCGGCGGCCAACTGTTTGACTGGACACGGGCTGCATGTCGCGATTCTCAATCCGTGATGGGAGTGCGGCGTCCGATATTTGGTGACGTGTAATACTGCCGCGGGCAACGAAAATCACGCCCGCTCTCGCCGCGCCGCATGCCGTGCTCCGCTTCGCATCGCGGCCAGCAGGAAGCGTCGACGTCAAGATAACCTATTGTATCCACAGTGGAATATCCGCCGCCGAACGCTCGCCCGCCGCGAGCCAAGAAACCTCCGGCGGCGAAACCGCACCACGGCAGGCCCCGCGTAGCCGCGCTGGTCTTGGGTGATGAGTTGCGGCCGGGGATGATCGTCATGATCGAGTCCGTGCCGAATGGCGCCGATGCTAATAGGTCGAGAATGATGATCAGATGTCAATAGGGATTACGCCTATTGACCCTATTATCCTCCCCTGTCATGCTCCCGCGCTGTCGGAAAAGCGGCACGTCGCTCCGGCGCGGGTCAATTCTGGCGCGGGTCAATCCGAGCCCCTGCTCCGGGCGGCCGCGGGGGAAAAGGAGCTCGAAGGTGCAACGCACTTGTCCTCTGCCCGCTTTGAGGCTCGCGGCGTGCCGTGACCGGGTTCGGCCTCCGGCACGTATCCTCGACCTGGACATCGGCGATGGGAACAGTGCGGCGATGCGCGGTGCTTCGACGCGGCAACGCGGACCGCGTTGAACTGAAATTGCTCGGCACCTGGCGCGTCGGCGCCGCGTGAAGCCTGGAATTGTTCGAGGTCACGAATTTGCTTGTGCCCATCCAGCAGATCGTAACTTTTGCCACCGATCCGTTCAGCGGCAACCCCGCCTTCGTGGTCACGCCGAGCGCGCCAATCCCAACGGCAATGCTGCATCAGCTGTGCCGGCACCTGAACGAGATGATGATAGCCGTCCTCGGCCCGGAGGATGATGGCCTCGGCCTGCGTTTCGTGACGCCAACGGGCTTCCATCCCGGGGCCGGACACGCAACGCATGCCGCCGCATGGGTGATGTTGAATACTCTTCGGCCGGGCAAGGCGACCCTGGATCTGCATCTCGACTCCGGTGGGTATCGATCGATCCGCGCCGAAGGCGATCTTATTTCGGTGGATTGGCCCTCGATGCCCTATTCGCGCGCCGATCTGCTGGCGCCGCTGCAAGACGTCCTTGGCGCTCGACCGCTGGAGACCTTCGCGTCATCCTTCGGCGCGATCGCCGTGTTCGATAGCGGCGAAACGATAGCGGGGTTGACGCCGGACCTGGACAAAGTGTTCAGGCTTCCCTTCGACACCGTCATCGTCACGGCGCCCTCGGATGAGGCGGACTTCGCGATCCGGGTATTCGCACCAAAGCTGGGACTTCCGGAGGATCCGGTCTGCGGCACCGCGCATCGCATCCTGGCGCCGCTCTGGGCCGCCAAGACCGGGCGCCGCACGCTTGTATCGCATCAACTATCGGAAAGAGGTGGTGAGCTGTTTTGCCAGCTTCACGGCGAGACGGTGACGATTTCGGGTCGGGCGACGTCATTCTTAACTGGTACCATATCGCTTCCTTCCTGAGAGTGCCGATGTTCGCAAACCTTCCCACAACCGGTCGGCTTGTTAACCTGCGAAACGCCATCGCGGGGCTGATCGTCGCCCCGGATTGCGGCGCCCGCATCGTGGCCTTTCGCGTGGCCGGCCGCGACATTCTAAGGCCCACGACACCAGCGAACCTCGATAGCGCCTTCGTTTATGGCTTCGCCGCCTTTCCGCTGATGCCCTATTCGGGTCCGATCTTCGGCGGCGGGTTTCGCTTCAATGATCAGTGGCACGCACTTGACCGCAACGTGCCCACCGAACCGACCGCCACCCACGGCGAGGGCTGGATCCGCCCCTGGACAATCGTCGCGCAATCCGAGACCCAGCTCCGCCTGACCCTGGATTACGCGCCGGCCGCCCGCACCTTTCCGTTCGCCTGGCGCGGAGAGATCGACTACGGCCTGGACCAGGGCAGTCTTGTCATCGATCTTAAGCTCACCAATCGCGATCATCGGCCAATGCCCGCGGGCCTCGGACTCCACCCTTATTTTCCAAAGGCGCCCGGCACCGTTCTGGCTTTCGACTGTACGGGAGTTTGGCCGCCGGACGCGCCAGAAGCCGTAAGCAAGGGCGCCGGTCCGGTCGAGTCTGGGCTCGACTTCCGTCGGGGCCAAGACATCGCTCCCATCACGCTCGACAGGTGTTTCGAAGGCTGGGATGGCTGCGCCACACTTTCGACGGCCGACGGCATGACCATACGGATCGAGGCCGACGCGACGTTCGGCAAACTGCAGGTCTACGACGCCTGGGATTATCCCTATATTTGCGTCGAGCCCGTCACCAATGCCAATGACGGCTTCAACCGCGCCGCCGAGGACGTGCCTGGCAACGCCATGGTCATTCTCGAGCCCGGGCGCAGCCTGGCAGGAAGGATCGCAATTACGCCGTCGCAAGGTGCAGGCACGTTGAAAGTCGGTGACATCGCGAATTCGAAAACCTGAGCGGGTCGAATACGAGAATTGAATCAGGAGAAGGCCATGACAAACCGCGGCATCAAGCTATTTGGAACCGATGAACCGGCACCAGAGCGACGCCTGTTGACCGCGGGACCCGTCACCGCGACCCTTGAGAATGGGCAACTCCGCTGGATCAAGATTGGCGAGTCCGAAGCTATTCGCTCGATCGCCTTCGTGGTTCGCGATCGCAATTGGAGTACGCCGGTTCCCGAGATCAGCAACCTGAACATCGAGGAAGGTAGCGGAGGTTTCAAGGTAACCCTTGATGCACTATGCCGGACGGGGGATGGAAACATTGGGTGGCACGGCGAATTCACCGGCGGGAGTGACGGCACGATCCGCTGCCACGGTGTGGCAAAGCCGGAGCGGGATTTCCTGACGGGCCGGACCGGTTTCGTCATCCTGCATCCCCTCTCGGGGGTGGTCGGAAAGCCCATGAAGATCGAGCACGTCGACGGCACGATCGAGCAGACAACCGTTCCGGAGCAGGTCGTCCCCGATCAACCTTTCTTCCTGGTCCGGGCGATGACTCATGAGCCGATGCCCGGTGTCATGGCGCATGTGCGAATGGAAGGCGATTCGTGGGAAACCGAGGACCACCGCAATTGGACGGATGCGTCGTTCAAGACCTATTGCCGGCCGCTTTCGCTGCCTTATCCCTACAAGATCCCCGCCGGCACCGAAGTAAAGCATTCGGTGACGCTGACCTTCTCCGGCAAGCTGCCGGCAGCGCCGGCAAAGTCCAGCGGCGCTGTCACAGTACAGCTCGGAAACGTGGAAGGGCGCATGCCGCGCGTTGGGCTCAGCGTCCTGCCGGAAGATGCGGCGCACGCGCTCTCGGTCGCTGATCTGGTCCGCCAAGCCGGGCCTCAGCATTTGAACTGCCGAGTCGACCTCCGATCCCAGGGTTGGGACAAGCTGATTCCACTTTATCGGGATCTGTCCGCGAAGACCGGTGCGGAGACGATCCTTGAAGTGATCATCTCAGGCGACGTCGCTCCGGACACGGAACTTCGCGCGCTCGCCGCGGCTGTTGGAAAGTCCGGCCTGAAGCCGGCGGCCATTGTCGTGACGCCGGCCGCCGATCTGAAATCCTATCCGCCGGGAACGCCGTTTCCCGACAATGTTCCGTCATGGACCGATATCGCAGCCGCCGCGCGCAAAACATTTCCGGGCGTGCGAATCGGCGGTGGAATGCTGTCCAATTTTACCGAGCTCAATCGAAAACGCCCGCCAAAGGGTGTTTTCGATTTTATTACGCACGCGACATCGGCATTGATCCACGCGGCGGACGATCGATCGGTCATGGAGACGCTCGAGTCCGTCGGCCACATCATCCGCTCGACCCAGGCGATCATAGGTGGGACTCCTTATCGGATAGGCCCATCCCATATCGGCAACAGTTTCAATCCGTACGGCGCGGCTTTCACTGAGAATCCGCAGAATCAACGAGTCACGATGGCTCGCATCGAACCGCGTCATCGCGGTCTTTTCGGCGCCGCCTGGCATCTTGGCTACATCAGCCAAGTTGCGAATGGTGGCGTCGAGGCGGCCACGATGGCCTCGCCGGTTGGTGAATTTGGACTCGTCTACGCAAGACTCGATCATGCGCAACCCTGGTTCGATTCCGCCGCGGATGCAAAATTCTACCCGCTATTCCATGTGATCCGCGGCCTCAGCGCCGCCGCGGGTTTGCCACATATTGAGGCCAGGTCGAGCGATACCGAGCGTTTGCGGTGCGTCGCCTGGCTGGAGGCGCAATCGGTTCATCTATGGCTTGCGAACCTGCAAGACACCGATCTGGAGGTGAAACTGGAGGGATTCGCCACCAAGGCCAGTCTCAGCACGCTGGATGAGCATAGCTTTGAAGCAGCCACCCAAGATCCCGCTTTCGGCGACAGGGGCGCCGCGTTCTCCGGCAACACGCTAAAGCTGGCGCCTTTGGCGACCGCACGACTCATTTTTGAGGCTTGATCGGATGCAGCTTGGACCCAACCAGTCGCTTATCGGAAGCCGTGACTTCGCGGAAAGACTTGCGACGCCGGCCTTGATTGTCGATCTTGACGCGCTCGAGAGCAATATTCGCAAGATGAGCTCGCTTGTCGAGCAATCCGGTCGAAAGCACCGACCGCATGTCAAGGCGCACAAGTCCAGCCTGATTGGCCGGCGCCAAATTGACGCCGGAGCGATCGGTCTCTGTTGCGCCACGATCCGGGAAGCCGAGGCAATGGCCGCGGCGGGCCTTTCCGGGCTTCTTGTAACGGCTCCGGTGGTGACGCCCAGTTCTGTTGCCCGCCTGGCCCAAGTCCGCGCGCAAATCGACGAGCTGATGGTCGTCGTCGAAAGCGACATGGCGATCGACGCCCTGATGTCGTGCCTGAGTGCCGATCGCCCGGTTGATGTGTTGATCGACATCGATATGAGCATGGGTCGAACCGGGTTGACAGAACCGTCCGAAGCCGTTCGCCTTGCGAACCGTGTCGCCAAGGCCCCGCAACTCCGGTATCGCGGCATCCAGGCCTATTACGGCCACCTTCAGCATGTGCCGACCCTGGCGGAGCGTCACGAAAGAGTGGCGGAGCAGTGGCGACGACTCTCCGGCTTCATCCACGCGCTGCAGTCCGCCGGCCTCAAGCCCGACATCGTATCGGGAGGCGGCACAGGCACATACCATCTTGATCTCGAATTCGGCCCCTTCACCGAAATTCAGCCCGGATCTTACATATTCATGGACAAGCAATACGGCGCCGTCGAGCTGGCGCCGGGTGGATCTCCGTTCAAGACGGCGCTGAATGTCGCCGCGCGCGTCGTGAGCGTCGTCCAGCCGGATCGCGTGATCATTGACGCCGGCTACAAGGCGATGGCGACGGACGCCGGCCCCGCGATGGTTGCGTCGGGTGCCGCTGCGGACGCGACCTATCAGTTCATGGGCGACGAACACGGCGCCTTGCGCTTTACCGATCATGCCTTGCGTCCAAAGCTCGGCGATCTGGTCAGGCTGGTGTCGCCGCATTGCGATCCGACGATCAATCTCCACAACCAGATCCACATCGTGCAAGACGGCCAGTTGGTGGATATTTGGCCCATCGAGGCACGCGGCTACTAGGGGATGTCATGAAGACACTTGTACTGGGTGGCGGGATCATCGGCGTTACCACGGCCTATTATCTCGCCAAGGACGGGCACGAGGTGCACCTGATCGATCGGCAATCCGATGTGGCGATGGAAACCAGCTTTGCCAACGGCGGCGTCCTCCACACCAGCGAAGCCGAGCCCTGGTCCCAGCCTGGCATGCCCGGAAAGGTGCTTTCCTGGATGGGCAAGGAGAACGCTCCGATGCTCTTGCATTTGAGCGCCCTCCCCTCGATCTGGCGTTGGGGCCTGTCTTTCATGCGCAACTGTTCGCTTGACCGCTATCGCTTTGCGGCGGCGGTCAATCTGCGCCTGGCTTTACATACGCTCGCAGTCATCAAGCAGGTCCGCGCCGAGACGAATGCCTCATACGACCTGTCGCAGAAAGGGACGCTGAAGATTTACACGCGCCAGGAAGCGCTCGATAAGAACGTTGCGGAATCCAGTCTGCTCCGCCCGCACGGGATGGTATTCGAAGCCGTCGATGCCGCAGGTTGCGTAGCGATCGAGCCAGCGCTCGCGCCGATCCGCCATAGCCTGGCCGGCGGCATCTATGCCGCGCCGGACGAGCATGGGGATTGCCGCAAATTCGCGGTGGAGCTCAAGGAATATTGCGAAGAAAGACTCGGCGTAACGTTCCACTTCGGCACAGAGTTGTGCGGGTTCTCCAGGTCGGGCGACAAAATCGAAGCTGTGGAAACAAGCAAGGGTCGCCTGGCCGCCGATGCCTACGTGGCAGCCATGGCGAGCTACACACCCGCTCTTGTCAAAGGCCTCGGAATCGACCTCCAGATTTACCCGGCCAAAGGCGTGACGGTAACCGTGCCGACAGCGAGCTGGCCGGACGGACCGCAGGTCCCGATCATCGACGATGCCCGTCTGTTCGGCCTGATCCGGCTCGGCGATCGGTACCGTTGCTCAGGATCCGTGGAATTCACCGGATGGAATGCGGTGCCGAATCCGACCAGGTGCAAGGCAATCGTCGACAATGTCATCAGCGTGTTTCCCCAATTTGCCAAGTGCTATGATCCCAGTACCGCCAAGCTTTGGGCCGGCCTCCGGCCGATGGCGGCTTCCGGAAGTCCCTATCTCGGGGCGCCGCCGATCAAGAATCACTATTTGAACTGCGGGCATGGCCATCTCGGATGGACACTGTCCTGTGGCTCTTCCCAAATCGTCGCCGACATCGTCTCCGGGCGCAAACCGGCCATCGACATCGCCGGACTCACCCTCGCCACTCATCATTGAACCTCGAAAAAAAGGTCCACCACCATGGCCAAGAAGCCCGCTGCGAAATCCGCCAAGAAGTCCGCCAAGGCGATCTATACGGCGCCCAATGGCGCGCAATTCCTCGGCGATCCGCTGCCCTATCCGATTTCGCGCGCCGTCCGAGCCGGAGATTTCGTCATCACCAGCGCCTTCGGCGATCGCGTCCCCAGTCCGGACGAGGCCTTCTATGATGCAGAAGGATTGCCGCTGTCCACCGGCAAGCGGCGGAAGGCCCTTTCATTCGCCGACGAGGTTCACGGCACGTTCAAGGCCGTGCAGGAGGCCCTGGCGCTGGCCGATTGCACGCTGGACGACGTGGTGGATTCGCAGGTCTGGCTGAAGGACCCGCGGGATTTCCACGAGATGAACCGGATCTATGTGACCTATTTCACCAAGAGCAAGCCGATCCGGTCGGTGTTCCAGAACCATTTCATGCTCGAATTCCGCATCGAGATAAAGGTGGTTGCCTACAAGCCGCAATGACCAGACCAGGGGACGTAAAATGGGCACCGTCATCATCACCGGGGCCGGCAGTGGAATTGGCGCAGCGGCCGCGAGAAAGCTCGGCTCGGCCGGATGGAATGTCGCGCTAGTACCCTGGCCGGCAACCCAATAGCGGTGGCCTTCGAAAAGGTGTCAAATGGGGTATCGGCTAGAGGATTCTGTTCCATCCTCAACCTGGGTTATGGCCTGCGCCCAGGGAGATGCCGGCCAGGAAATGTGCCCCCGCCGCCATCGCGATTCATACCGGTTGAGCAGTGACCGTCGCGCACGAAAGCTGCTGATGTTGAAGGTGTCGACCAAGATTCTTACTGGATGCGGCGCATTGCTGGCTGCGGGCTTGACTCAAGCGACTCTGGTCGCGGGGCAACTGCCGCCAGCGGGCCGGAGTGTGTTTTCTGGCGACGTCGATATCAAGTGGGTTCCAGTTGCATCAACCGAAGAGCTTCACGCGGCCGAAGGTACGAGCGTTCTACATCTGCTCACCGATTACGAGGCGTTCGTCGTGCGCCTGCTGTTGACCAAGGCGCATCTGCGCGCGGGGATCGAGGCTTATGAGTCCGGCAATGTCGGCAATGCGCTGGCGCACTTGGGCCAACCGGTCGACGTACTGCACGAGGACCTTGATAGATGGCTTCGTACCCCCGGCGCTGAGCCTTTCGAAGCCGTTCTCGACGAGCTCGTAGCGGCAGTGCGCGCCAAGGCCTCCATCGACGTGGTAAATCAAGAGCTGGGGACGGCACTGAGCGCGATCGATGGCGCGCTCGAAAAGTTGGATGTCGACCTTCGCGAGGCGCCGGGCTTTATCATGTTGGTGACGGTTGCAGTAGTGGGGGCTGCCGCTGATGAATACGCGTTGGCGATATCAGACGGCCACATCGTTGACATGATCGAATATCAAGACGCTCGCGCCTTCATACTCGAGGCACGAGCCTACGCCAAAGCCGCATCGGCCGGTCTCATGGCAAAAAATGCCGGAGCCTACGGAATCTTGATGGCTGAATTTGCCGCGCTGGACATGGCGCTCCCACCCGAAGCAGGATTCCTCGGTACGCCCACCAAGCTCGCGGAGCTTCGTCGGGCCGTCGCCCGAATAGCGCTCCTCTACAGCAGCTTCAAATGACGACCCACTAACTTACTGCACCGGTGCCAGTGTAGAGCTGTATCCCGTAGGGAAGTTTCAGCTTGCTCTCCCATTTGGCGCTCTTAACGGTCCAAGTTCCAAAGCGGAGCTCCCGCGAGCCCGCTCCGATCTCGAATGCGGCCATTATCGCTTGGTCCTCTCCTGGGGCGCGAGTCGAGGTAACTGCTGACCTGGGCCTGAGTCTGGTGCTGGCAGATACTGTTGAAAAACTCGGATGAGAGGTCGAACCGAGCAATTTTGGAATCAAGCGGCTTGCCCTCGCGACTCATTCTTGCCTTGCATAGACGGTCGGCGAATCAACCCTTCTCCAAATCCCGTCCGATCGAGTTTTTCAACATGGGGTAATGGGACGGCTGCTCTTCGTGGAGTCCGATAGGATCCGGCTCCCCGATGTGAAGAGGAAAGCAGCGCAGGAGTATTTTGCTGGACTGGATGTCTCGTTGGAAGAGACGCACAGGAGAGTTCGCTTGCCTTGGCGAAGCGAATGCTTGGCGCGGTCGGGCTCGGACTTGCGCCGGGCGGAGCCTTCGGTCCGTGGGGCGAGGGCTGGCTCAGATGGTGTTGCGCCACGGACCGCGGCAAGCTCGATGACGGGATAGGCAGGTTGCTCCGCTTTCGCCGCGGCTTGCGAATCCCTCGTTCCAAGAGGGAATCTTTGAATCAGGCCGCGATTGATGAAACATCAGTGTAAAGGAAACGAAACACCTGAGCCCAGTCGACTACCAGTAAACTAACGGTGCGTGTCTTTTATACTCTGCGCTCGCCTCAGCGTACTATATCCTGGGGTGATTGTAATTTTTGGTTTGACTACGCGGCACGAAGAGCTTCCTTTGACACAAGCGGGAGGGTCGCAAAGCAAGAGGGTTACAAGCGCCGTCTCCTTGGGGTGAAACTATGTCGGCGAAACGGCGGATCATGATCGTGGAGGACCACACGATCGTACGAGAGGGTTTGCGGGCCCTGTTGCTCGCCAATCCGGAGTTCGAGATCGTTGCGGAGGCTGGGGACGGCCGGACGGCCGTGCAGCGCGCCATCGATACGACGCCCGAACTTATCCTCATGGATCTCTCGATGCCCGGCATGAACGGCATCGAGGCCATCGGTCAAATCAAAAGCCGCAGCCCGCGCACGAAATTTCTCGTGCTGACGGTCCATACAGACGAAGAATACATTCATGCCTGCATCAAGGGTGGTGCAAATGGCTACATCGTGAAGGATGCAAGCCATGCGGAGCTGATGCTGGCGATCAAGAACGTGATCGAGGGAAAGACCCATTTCTGCTCCGAAGCCACGCAGAAGATCTTGTCATCGTATCTGCATGGCGCGAAGAGCGCGGGTCCGGTTTCTCCTTGGGATAGCCTCACGCACCGAGAACGCCAGATTCTCAAGCTCATCGCCGAAGGTCTTACCAACAAGAAGACCGCCATTTTCCTGGATATCAGCGCCAAGACAGTCGAGAAACACCGGGCCAATCTGATGGAAAAGCTCAACCTGCATTCCACGGCGGGATTGACGACCTTCGCCATGAAGAAGGGGCTCGTCGAGCAATAGCCGTTGGCGCTGGCGATCCTGTATAGCGATTGGCGAGGCAAGCTGATGACACCAGAAAGCTCGCCCGCCCCGCGACGCCGAGCAGGGCGTGAACTCACAAACGGTCAAACGCTGTTCGATTTGATTTCGTCGGGTCTTGGCCTACCCATCAGCCGCAGTTTCGTCCAATTGCATGGCGGCCAACTGCGGTTGGAAAGCGCGCTCGGCTGACGGCAAATCCACTTTCACCAACCGCAGCAACTTAGTCGTCCGTGAAGAATCCTCGTTGTGAGGATTTCAGGCTGATTGAGTGATCGCCTGTCGGGGGAAGAGCGCTGCGATCAAGGCACGCAAAAGGCCGGCCAGCCAGCGGATGAGCAGGCTGAAGTTGAATCCGGCGGCGGCGAGGACGGCGTTGATGCGGTCGCCCTCGCGTCCCTTGAGATGGTTGCGGTCCATGCGGTGCTCGGCCTTCAAGTGGCCGATGGCGGGCTCGATGGCGGCACGGCGCTTCATCTCGCGCTTGATTGGGACGGTGGTGCGGCGGACCTGGCCGGAGATCCAGACCCTGAACTTCAGCGGGTGATCGTGCCCGCGATATCCCTTGTCGACATGGATGCGCTTGACCTCGACCGTGAATCGGCTCCCAATTTTGGCTCTGACTCACTTTTGGCGCAGTTTCGGCGGAGTTTGGCGGGTGTTCCGAAGGAGGGATCGCCGCCATGCATCGAGTTAACCTTCGTTCATCGCTGGCTCCGGCCGGTTTGATCATCGACACCGTGGAAGTGTGGGCTGACTGCATTCTGCTGACCGCGCACTCGGAGTCGAGGGCGTGCGCATATGCGTGGTCTGCGCCGTCTGACGGCTCAGAGCCTCGGCCCCTGTGGTGATTCCGCTGCCTCAACCTCGAGAGGCTGGGCGCCTCAGCCCTGGGCCGCCCGCGGGTCGGCTCGCCCCGGTCTTTGTTTCTTCGGCCAGCGGTTACGACGCAACCACGATAGGTGCCATACTGCGGCTCGTCTTTTTGAAAACCGCGGGGCCGGATAGTGCTGGGCAGACTCCTGGGCATGCTGTCGGCCGATATGGCCATCGATCTCGGCACGGCGAATACGCTGGTATACGTCAAGGGCCGCGGCATCGTGTTGAACGAGCCGTCGGTCGTCGCGATCGCCCAATACAAGGGGCGCAAGCAGGTGCTGGCGGTGGGGGACGAAGCGAAGATGATGCTGGGCCGCACGCCCGCCAACATCACCGCCATCCGCCCCTTGCGCGATGGCGTCATCGCCGACTTCGAAGTCGCCGAGGAGATGATCAAGCACTTCATCCGCAAGGCGCACAACCGCCGCCGCTTCGCCCGCCCGCTGATGATCATCTGCGTGCCATCCGGCTCGACCGCGGTCGAGCGCCGGGCGATCCGCGAAGCGGCCGAAAGCGCCGGCGCCCGCAAGGTCTGGCTGATCGAGGAACCGATGGCCGCGGCGATCGGCGCTGGCCTGCCAGTGACCGAGCCGACTGGCTCCATGATCGTCGACATCGGTGGCGGCACCACCGAGGTCGCCGTGCTGTCGCTGGGTGGCATCGTCTATGCTCGCTCGATCCGCGTCGGCGGCGACAAGATGGACGAGGCGATCATCGGCTACATCCGCCGGAACCATAACCTGCTGGTCGGCGAGGGCAGCGCCGAGCGCATCAAGAAGGAGATCGGCTCCGC
>Ga0184637_10001078_pt1 | contig 18966 bp, 18 predicted proteins | sample PLM3_127_b2_FD_133143 | JGI IMG/M metagenome (GOLD analysis project Ga0184637, IMG submission 133143) | Groundwater sediment microbial communities from an aquifer in East River, Colorado, USA - PLM3_127_b2 | ecosystem: Environmental > Terrestrial > Soil > Riparian zone | place: USA: East River...
ATCTGATGCGCCCACAGGGAATCGCGTCCGTCTCGGTGCGCCCGGTAGACGAGCCAATCACCGGACAGGCCAACGGCGTCCGCATCGGGCGCGCCGAGCTCGCTGACCGGGTCGAGCGTCGTGCGGTCAAGGACGTGGATCTCCCCCTCGGAGATCACGGCGGCGTAGGGTCCGCCCAGCGCCGGGTCGGTCCCCGGCAGCGGTGTGAGGAGGCCGCCGCGCCGCAGCGCCCCGCTCTGGTCGGGGAGCTGGAAGGCCAGGTCGGCTTCCTCGGCCGAAGGGTCCGCGCCACCAACGATCTCGATCTGGGCGGCCGCGGCGGTCCCCGTCGTTACCAGCGTGCCGGCGGCGATGACGAGGGCGAGCGCATCGCCAAGACGAAAGCTGCGGTAGATGCCGGGGCGCTCGGCCATCAGCTCCGTCGAGCGGATCCCCGCCGGCCGGTCGGACAGCGGAGCGAGCACGGCGATCGGGATCGCGCGCCCGACCCCGAACGCGGCCCCGATCAGGAGCCCGGCATCGAGGTCGCCAACCGCGAAGCTGATACCGGCCAGCGCCCAGACACCAAAGCTGAGCACGAACGTGGTGAACCCGAGGCCGAGCAGGACTCCATACAGGGCGGCCGCCAGCGGCATCGGCATCACGCGGCGCCAGTGCTCGGGGAGCTGACGGCGGATCTGGGGGGCGATCGGCGTCCCGTGCGCCTCGGCGATCGCGGCGACCACGGCGATCGCTGCCGCAACCAGGTATGCGACCCGACCGGCTCCGTGGACGAGCCCGCCGAGGGCGGCGAGAACGCCAAAGGTCAAAAGCCCTCCCGCGATCGCTCCGGGGACGAAGCTCAGGCTCGCCGCGACGGCGGTTCGCCGCCCCCCGGTGTGGCCGGTCGGCCCGATCGTCTCGATCATCGAGAACCCACACGGCGACCAGGTTCCGGTGAACCCGACCAGCAGGGCCGCTACGGCGAGGGCGAACTCCAGCCCGCTCAACACGGCACCTTGGTCTGGAAGTACATGACGCAGAACACCTTGCGGCCGCTGAAGCAGTAGCCCTCGAGCGCCGCGTCGCCGTTGATCCGCTGGTTGTGGTGGGCGCAGCAGTCGACCAGCTTGCGCACGCGGCCGCCGCAGCAGCGATACCAGCTCCCGTCCACCCGGGTGGGAAAGTTGAACCTCTTCGCGACCTCGTCGCAGACCTTGGTGCGCGGTGCGGGCGGCAGGGGGCGCCCGTCGGGGTCGAGCTTCAGCTGCCCGTTCTGTCCCACGGGGCTGCCGAGGCCGTCCACGGGGCGGCCGATGTTGTCGACCGGATGGCCGTCGTCGTGGCGCAACGGGTAGCCCTTGGCGTCGATCCGGGGCAGCCCGGTCGGGTGAGGGCACGAGCCGGTGGTGAAGGTGTGGCCGCAGAAGTGGTCGGCGTCGGCCTCTCCGGGCTTGACGAGCTTCGCGACCGTGCCCGCCGCCGTCGCGGCGACGAGGGCCCCGCCGACCCGCGCCAGGAACCCGCGCCGCGAGGTGTTCGCAGCAAGCGAGGTGAGCGGATCAGACACCGAGCGCCTCCGCGGCCACTCCCTCGCCCCGCCTGCGCTCGGCGGTCGCGAGCACGCTCTCGAGCTGGGCGAGATTGTTGAACGTTCCCTTCGCGAGCACCGCGCCGGCGAGGTCGAGTGCGAGTGCGTAGGGGCTGCCGGGCACCTCGAGCTCCCGCCAGGCCTCCGGCTCCACCCCCTCCTCGAAGACCTCGACCGCCAGCGCCGGATCGCGAGCCAGCGAGGCGATCGCCGGCTCCAGGCCCTTGCACACGTGACAGGCCTCGGAGACGAACACCGCCAGCGCGAGCTCAGCGCCATCGGGCGGGGAGAAGCGGCGGATCAGCTCCGTGCGCGAGCCGAGGGCCGGCCCCTCATCGGGGATCTCGAGCGCCGTCCCCGGGCCGAGCCGCAGCCGGAGCATCCCGACCTCACGCGCCAGCGCGAGCACGGCGAGCGCCAGCCCGGCGCAGGCGAGCAGCGCGACGGCCAGTCCGAGGATCAGCCAATCGTCGGTGCTGGGCTCGGAGTGGGAAGCAGCGGCAGGAGCGCGAAGGCGAACGCGAGGCCCAGGTTGCGGGTGATCGCCGGCCACCCAACGGTGGAGCGGGCGCCGAAGCACGCGCACGGCGCACCGGCGCGGCCGGCGAGCATCGCCGCGAGCAGCCCCACCCCGAAGGCGGCCATCAGCCCCGCGGCGAGGTAGGCGGCGAGATCGAGCCCGGCGGCGACTCCGGCGGCGAGCGCGAGCTCAGTCGCGATCAGTGCCGCCCAGGCCACCCACCGGACGCCGGGGCGCCGGATCCCGAACGTCGCCAGCGCGGCGCTGCTCGAGCGTGGACCGGCCAGCTTGGCGATGCTCGCCGCGACGAGCACCGCGGCGAGGACCAGGCGCCCTGCCACCGCGACCATGGCCGCAAGCTAGCACCTGGCGATGGGTCGAAACCCGGGGCGCTAGCCGATCGCGACCATGCGCTCGATCGGCACCCGGGCGCGCTCCGCGACATCGGCCGGGACCCTGACCTCGTGCTTCATCTCGCGCAGCGAGTCGCGGAGCTTCGGCAGCGTGATCATCTTCATGTAGCGGCACACCGCCGCCTCGTTGGCGGCCACCAGCTCGGCTCCCGGCGCCGCCTCGGCCATCGGGTAGAGCATCCCGGTCTCGGTCGCGACGATGTACGAGCCCTCCGGCTTCGCCTCGACGTGCTTCAGCATCCCCGAGGTGGACAGCATGTGGACGCCGTCGCCGTCCACGTCGCCTGCCGCCACGTACTCCATCGCCTGGGTTGAGCAGCCGCACTCGGGGTGGATCAGGAACTCGGCCTCGGGATGTTCGGAGCGCTTGCGCTCGATGTCGGCGGGACGGATGCCTGCGTGGACGTGGCACTCGCCGTCCCACACGTGCATCGGCCGCTCCGTGATCCGCTCCACGTAGCGTCCGAGCCACATGTCGGGGCCGAACAGGATCCCGGTGTCGTCGCCGTGCTCGCGCCGGATGTGCTCGACGACGTGGACGGCGTTGGAGGAGGTGCAGCAGTAGTCGGTCTCGGCCTTCACCTCGGCGGAGGTGTTGACGTACATCACGACCACGGCGCCGGGGTGCTTCGCCTTCCAGTCGCGGAGCTGATCTGCGGTGATCGACTCCGAGAGCGAGCAGCCCGCGTCGGGATCGGGGATCAGGATCGTTTTGCCGGGCGACAGGATCGACGCCGTCTCGGCCATGAAGTGGACCCCGCAGAAGGCGATCGTCGAGGCCTCGGTGCTGGCGGCCTGGCGCGACAGCCCCAGCGAGTCGCCGGTGAAGTCGGCGACGTCCTGGACCTCGGGCACCTGGTAGTTGTGCGCGAGGATCACCGCGTCGCGCTGCTCGGCGAGCGAGCGCACCTCGTCCGAGAGCTCGCCGATCTGCTCCGGCGTCAGCTCCGGCCGTGCGTTGGATTGGATTGTCGGGAGCTCTTGCACCCGTAGTCCTTTCCGATGTTCGCCGGCCCGGCTGACTTCTCGTGAGCCAGCCTCCAACCGGGCGAATGAACTGTCTTTCAGTCTACTCCCCGGGCCTCTCTACCCTCTGCTCGTGCCCGAGCTACCGGAGGTCGAGATCACGGCGCGGCGCCTGAACACGGCGCTCGCGGGCGCCGAGGTGGAGTCGGCTCTTTCGCCGGGGATGGTGGCCATGAAGAGCGTCGACCCGCCGCTCTCGGCGCTCGAGGGACGGGAGCTGACTGGGGTGCGGCGGATCGGGAAGATGCTCGTCGTCGAGTTCGAGGGCGAGCTGTCCCTGCTTGTCCACCTGATGTCGGCCGGGCGCCTGCAGGTCTTCGAGGTGCGCGCTTCGCTCCGCGACCGCCGCTCGCGGCTGCTGGTCCGGCTCGCCGACGGGCGCGAGCTGCGCCTGCGGGAGTTCGGCACCAAGCAGCGCGCGTGGGCGAAGCTGCTGCGGGCCGGCGAGGTGGAGAGCGACGAAATGGTCGCCACGCTCGGCCCGGAGGCGTGGCCCGCGCCGCCGCTCGACGAGCTCGCCGCGCTGATCGAGCAGCCGCGCCACCTGCACCCGATGCTTCGCGACCAGCGGGTGATCGCCGGGATCGGGCGCTCGTGGGTGGACGAGATCCTGTGGGAGGCGCGCCTGTCGCCGTTCAAGCAGGGCGCCGACCTCCAGGCCGACGAGGTCCAGCGCCTGCACGCCGGCCTCGACGTGCTCGACCGCGCGATCGAGCACTACGAGGAGGTGATCGGGGACATGGTTCCGGACAAACTCCCGATGCCGCTGCGGGTCCACCGGCGCGAGCGAGAACCCTGCCCGCGCTGCGGGACGAACCTCGAGGCCGTCCACTTCGCCGAGCGCGTAACCACCTACTGCCCCGAGGAGCAGACCGGGGGCCGGGTGCTGAAGGACCGGCGCCTGTCGCGCCTGCTCAAGTGAGGCCGGCGGCCCTGCGCCCCTCGTCCAGGTCCGGGATCACCTCAAAGCGGACCAGCTTGCCGTCGCGGACGGTCAGCAGGTGGGCGGCTCGTGGCGTCACCTCGACGCCGCTCCCCTTGCCGCGCGCGTATAGCGTGACCAGCGCCAGGTATTGATCCGGCTCGGCCCCGGGGAGGATCTCCTCGGGCTCGGGGCGGAACTCCTCGAAGCTGTCCAGGAACGAGTCCATGACCTGGCGGACCCCCTCGTGGCCCCGGAACGGCCCGGGATCGAGCGATTGCGGTGGCGGAAGCCACTCGATCTCGGGGTCGAGGAATTCGAACAGCGCCTCGCGGTCTCCCGTCGCCCAGACCTCGTACGCCGTGCGGATCGTGCTGATGTCGCCCTCGCGGCTCAGCGGCGGGTGACCTGCCGCACCAGCGCCTGCCCGATGGTCAGCGGATGGTTGAACACCGTGGCGATCCTGCCGCTCAGCGACAGCGGGTCGTGCGCGATTCCGAGCTGGCGCAGGACGGTGTTCGCGTCGAAGTAGACGCGCTCGCACATCAGGCGGTCCTGCTCGAAGAGGAACACGGCAACGAAGCGCATCTCCCACCGCCGGCCGGTCGGCGGCAGCCCGCGGTAGGGGCCGAGATGCGTCCCCCGCACCCAGGCCTCAACGAGGACCGCGTCGTCGGCGTGGTGGATCGCGATCACCTCGTTCTCCTGATCGGGGAATGCGGTCCGGGTCTCGTCGAAGTAGTGCGCCACCTCGTCGTGCCCGTCGTAGACGTCACCGGTGCCGATCAGCTCGTAGCGCGGGTAGTCGAAGGTGGCGATCGTGGCGTCGTAGTCGTGACGGTTCTCCGTCTCCATGTGCTCGCGCACGATCTCCTCGCGCTTCTCACGCAGCTCGTCGCTCACGTCCACAAGGCCCACCCTACAAGTCAGCGGACAGCCCGGCGGCCTCGAGCTGGATGCTGAGGTCGAGCGCGGGTGCCGAGTGGGTGAGGGCGCCGACCGAGACGGAGTCGACGCCGGTTGCGGCGATCTGGCCGACGTCGTCGAGCCTGACCCCACCCGAGGCCTCGAGGGTCGGAGCAGTGCCGCCCGCAGGCGCCGCATCGTCGCGGGCCGCCACCGCGGCGCGCAGCGCGTCGACGCCCATGTTGTCGAGCAGCAGGCGGCCTGCGCCGGCGTCGAGCGCCTCCGCGACCTCCTCGGCGCTCGCGCACTCGATCTCGATCTCGTGCTCGGGGTGTGCCTCGCGCGCGCTTCGGACCGCGGCGCCGATGCCTCCCGCGAGCGCGACGTGGTTCTCCTTGATCAGGACCGCGTCGCCCAGGCCCATGCGATGGTTGCGCCCGCCCCCGGCCTCCACCGCTGCCTTCTCCAGAGCCCGCAGCCCGGGGATCGTCTTGCGCGTGTCCAGCACCTCGGCCCCGGTCCCCTCCACGGCCCGGACGTAACGGGCCGTCAGCGTGGCGATTCCCGACAGATGGCAGAGCAGGTTGAGCGCCGTGCGCTCGGCGGCGAGCAGGGCCCGTGCCGGGCCGGTCGCGAGCGCGACGTCGGCCGGAACCTGCTCGCGCCACTCGCCCTCCGGCGCGATGCGCTTGAAGCTCTCCGCGCCCGCCTGGCGAAACGCCTCCTCCGCGGCGTCGAACCCGAACAGCACGCCGGGCTGCTTCTGCACCACCCGCGCCCGCGCCGCGGCCTCGGCGGGAACGACCGCCTGGGAGGTGATGTCCCCCGCGCCCAGGTCCTCGGCCAGCGCGCGGGCGACGAGGTCGCGCAGCTCGCCCAACTACCCGGCCGGGAAGACGGCCATCGTCGCCGTGAACCCGTGCAGGAAGTTCCGCCCCCCGACGGGGCCGATCTCCCCGGCGCAGAAGAACCCCCCCGCCGGGGCCCCGAGCGCATCGTCGAGCGCGGTGGCGTCGTGGTCGGGGAGCGTGAACATGTGCGAGCCCCGCCCGTTGCAGGTGAACAGGAGCGCCCCGGCGGCGCCGCTGGACGCGAGCGCCTGCGCCTGAGTGGCAAGCGCGTCGCGCAGGTCCTCGTCCGCCGAGCCGGCGTCGCGCACGTGCAGACGCACCGTCTGTCCGACCCGAACACGCTCCCCGACCGCGATCTTCCCCGCCTCGCGATTCGCCCCGATGATCGGCCGAACGAGGAAATCCCCGCGACCGTACTCGGGCTGGTTCTCGTCGATCACGATCCCGAGCATGACGCCGCTCCGCGCGAGCTCCTGCTCGCGCTCCGGGAGCGAGCCGATCGCCTCGCTGAGGCGCTCGATCGCCGGACGGCTGGCCAGCTCCTCGACGACGTTTCCGCTCGCCGCGGTGATCGTCATCTCCGGGCCGACCGGCGCGGCTCCCTGCGAGACGCACGGCAGCACCGGGACGCCGGACAGCGAGCAGGCGACCGCGCCCTCGCCGAGCACGTCGCCGTCGCGAAACAGCGTCCCGCCGCCCGCGACGGCGGCGCTCGCCAGGCCCCCGAGCACGGGCAGCCCGGGGCGGGCCTCGTTGAGCTTCGCGAGCAGCGCCTCCGTGGCGAAGGTGTACGGGTCAGCGAGCAGGATCAGGCAGTCGCCCGAGAGCTCGTCCGGGATGCCGAGAACCTCGAACCCGTCGGCCGCCTGCTCGACCCGGAAATGGTGCGTGGAGATCTCGGCGCCGGGCATCGAGGCCGCCCACACGACCGCGCCCGCGCCCTCCTCGATCTCGCGCCCGGCCCCGACCACGCCGCCGGCTCCGCAGCCGATCAGATGCCGCGGGTCGAGCCGGTCGTGCACGGTCGAGAGCACCCACTTCGACCGCCCCAGATGTGGCGCTGCGGCGAACACGATGCAGAGGTCGCACGGCGCATCGAGCCCTCCGGCGGCCTCCGCCGCCGCGTCGGAGAACGCCTCCACCGGGTCGTAGCTCTCCGAGACGCCGACCGCGATCTTGACCGCCATCGTCTCAACGATACGGGGCCGGGCCCACTAGCGGCCGTCGCCGGCCGCCTGGAGCAGGTACTCGCGCACGAACCCATCGAGGTCGCCGTCGAGCACCCGCTGGGCGTCTCCGACCTCGTGGCCCGTACGGTGGTCCTTGACGCGTGTCGAGGGATGGAGCGTGTAGCTGCGGATCTGCGATCCCCACTCGGCCGCCTTCTGGTCGCCGCGCTCCGCGGCCAGCGCCTCGGCCCGCTTTCGCTCTTCCTCCTCCAGCAGCCGTGCCCGCAACAGGCGCATCGCCGTCGCCTTGTTCTGCGCCTGCGAGCGCTCGTTCTGGCACTGCACGACGATCCCCGTCGGCACGTGGGTGATGCGCACCGCGGAGTCGGTCTTGTTCACGTGCTGCCCGCCCGCACCGGACGCGCGGTACGTGTCGACCCGCAGGTCCTCCTCGTCGATCTCGACCTCGACCTCATCGGCGACCAGAGGCGCGACGTCCACCTGGGCGAAGGCGGTGTGGCGGCGCTTCTGAGCATCGAAGGGAGAGATCCGCACCAGCCGGTGGACGCCGCGTTCCGCGGCGAACAGGCCATAGGCGTTCTCGCCGCGGGCGATGAACGTCGCCGACTTGATTCCGGCTTCCTCGCCCTCGGACGCCTCCTTCATCTCCACCTTGAAGCCGCGCTTCTCGGCCCATCGCAGGTACATGCGAAGCAGCATCTCGGCCCAGTCCTGGGAGTCGGTGCCGCCGGCGCCGGCGCGAACCGTGACGACCGCGTCGCCCGCGTCGTAGCGGCCGCCGAACAGCCGGGCCTCCTCAAGCTCGGCGAGCCGCGCCTCGATCGCGGCGAGCTGCGAGTCGAGCTCGGCTGCGATCTCCGAGTCGCCCTCGGCGAGCTCAATCAGCTCCTCCAGGTCGTCGGTGTCCGACTCGAGCGCACGGAAGCTCTCCAGCCGCTTCTGCGTGCGGGCGTGCGCGGACGAGATCTGGGCCGCCCTCTCCTGGTCGTCCCAGAAGCCGGGGCGCTGCATCTCGGCCTCGAGCCCGGTTGCCTCCTGCTCCAGCGAGGCTGGGTCAAAGGTAATCCGCGAGCAGCTTCAGCTGGTCACGGATCTCGCCGAGCCGCGCTGACTCGGCACCTTCCGGCAAGTTCGCTCGCGAACTTGCCGCCTGATGTGAGCCTTCGGCCATGGGTCAGAGGTTAGAGGGCGCTCAGGCGCCGTGGCACTTCTTGTACTTCTTGCCCGAGCCGCACCAGCAGGGGTCGTTGCGCCCGATCTTCTCGCGCTCGTCCTTGACGCGGGTGCCTGCCTCGGCGGGCTGCGCCGCCGCCGGCTCGCCGGGTGGCTGGCCGTCGCCGGTCGAGCTCACGGCCCCGGCCGCCGTCCCCGCACCGGCCGGTGCCGTCGCGGTGCCCGCCTGCGAGAGAGCCGACGGCTGCTCGGGGCCGCCGCCCGAGTACTGCACCTGGCGTGGCTCCTCCGCGGGCCTGAACTGCTCCTGCGCCTGCGCGGGCGCGACGTCGACCTGGACGTGGAAGATCAGTCGCGCGAACTCCTCCCAGACCGAGTGCATGAGCTCCTCGAACATCGTGAAGCCCTCGTTCTTGTACGCGACTAGGGGGTCGATCTGGGCGAACCCGCGCAGGTGGATCCCCTCGCGCAGGTAGTCCATCTCGTACAGGTGCTCGCGCCACCGGTGGTCGATCACCTGGAGCAGGATCTGGCGCTCCAGGTAGCGCATCAGCTCCGTGCCGAACTCAGCCTCGCGGCGCTCGTAGGCCGCGAGCGCGTCCTTGCTCAGGGTGTCGATGAGGCCCTCCCGGTCGCCGGAACGCGCGGCATCGAGCTGGCCCATGTCCACGCCGAGCGGCCATAGCTGCTGTAGCTGGAGCTGCAGGCCCGCGAGGTCCCAGTCCTCGAACACCTCGCCCTCGGTGTACGCGCCGACGTTCCGCTCCACGACCCCCCCAAGCTCATCGCGGGCGGCGTCCGACATGTCGCGGCCCTCGAGGATCTCGCGCCGGTACTTGTAGATCACGCGGCGCTGCTCGTTCATCACGTCGTCGTACTCGAGCACGCGCTTGCGGATCAGGAAGTTCTGCTGCTCGACCTTCTTCTGCGCGTTCTCGACCGTGCGGGTGAGCATCTTGGCCTCGAGCGGGTACTCCTCGCCGTGCTCGTCCACCGGCCCGAGCCGGTCGAGGATCCGGTAGATGCGATCCCCGGCGAACAGCCGGATCAGGTCGTCCTCCGCCGAGAGATAGAAGCGCGACTCCCCGGGATCGCCCTGGCGCCCGGAGCGGCCGCGGAGCTGGTTGTCGATGCGGCGCGACTCGTGGCGCTCCGTGCCGCAGATGTAAAGCCCGCCCAGCTCGATCACCTTCTTGCCCTCCTCGGCGCACCGCTCCTCGAGCCTTGGAAGCAGCGCCTCGAGCTCCTGCTCGTAGCTCTCGTCGTCGGGCGAGACGCCGAGCTTGCGCAGCTCGGCCTTGGTGAGGCCCTCCGGGTTCCCTCCCAGCTGGATGTCGACGCCGCGCCCGGCCATGTTGGTGGCGATCGTGGCCGCGCCGACGCGGCCGGCCTGGGCGATCGTCTCGCCCTCGCGCTGGGCGTGCTCGGGCTTTGCGTTGAGGACCACGTGCTCGACGCCGCGGCGCTTCAGATCGCCCGAGATCATCTCCGAGATCTCGACCGACACGGTCCCGACGAGGATCGGCTGCCCGCGTTCGTGACACCCCTGGATCTCGTCGAGGACCGCCTTCCACTTGCCCTTCTTGGTCTTGTAGATCTGGTCGTTCTGGTCGTCCCGGATCATCGGCCGGTGGGTCGGGATCTCGATCACGGGGATCTTGTAGATCTTCATGAACTCGGTGGCCTCAGTGAGGGCGGTGCCGGTCATGCCCGAGAGCTTGTCGTAGAGGCGGAAGTAGTTCTGGAGCGTGATCGTGGCGAGCGTCTGGTTCTCCTCGCGGATCGCGACCCCCTCCTTGGCTTCGACCGCCTGATGCAGTCCCTCGGACCAGCGGCGGCCCTCGAGGATGCGGCCTGTGAACTCGTCGATGATCATCACCTGGCCGTCGATCACGGCGTAGTCCTTGTCACGCCTGTACAGCGACTCTGCCTTCAGCGCCTGGATCAGGTGGTTGACGAGCGTGCCGTGCTCGGAGACGTAGAGGTTGTCGACGCCGAGGAACTGCTCGGTCCGGCCGACGCCCTTCTCCGTCGGGGCGACGGTCTTGTGCTTCTCGTCGAACTCGTAGTCGTGGTCGACCTCGGAGGTGTCCTTGGTCTCGCCGAGCGACTTCAGCTTGTCCTTCGTCGGCTCGCCGACGAGCTGCTTGGCGAGCCGCGCAAAGGTGTAGTAGGTGTCGGCCGCCTGCTCGGGGGCGCCGGAGATGATTAGCGGCGTGCGGGCCTCGTCGATGAGGATGTTGTCGACCTCGTCGACGATCGCGAACTCGTGCCCGCGCTGGACCGTGGTCTCGAGCGAGCCGGCCATGTTGTCGCGCAGGTAGTCGAACCCGAACTCCGAGTTCGTCCCGTAGACAACGTCGCACGCATACGCCTCGCGCCGCTCGGCCGGCGAGTCCGACTCCTGGATCACGCCCACCGAGACCCCCAACGCCTCGTAGATCGGGCCCATCCACTCGGCGTCGCGGCGGGCGAGGTAGTCGTTGACCGTCACCAGATGGACGCCGGTCCCGGCCAGTGAGTTGAGGAAGATCGGAAGCGTCGCGGTCAGGGTCTTGCCCTCCCCGGTTCTCATCTCGGCGATCGCGCCGTCGTGGAGGACCATGGCGCCGATCAGCTGCACGTCGAAGTGGCGCTGGCCGATCGTCCGCCGGGCGGCCTCACGGCCGAGCGCGAACGCCTCGCCGAGCAGGCCGTCGAGCGACTCGCCGTCCCTCGCGCGCTCGCGCAGCTTGTCGGCCTCGGCTCGCAGCTCGGCGTCGTCGAGCAGCTCCATCTCCGGCTCGACCCGGTTGATCGAATCGACGCGCTTCTCGTAGTCCTTGAACTGGCGCGCCTCGCCCATCCGCAGGGCGCGGTCTATTAGGCCGCGGGCCATCGCCATTCAGCGTAGCGAGTCACACCACTCCCGCGACGTACTCGGCTCCCGCTCGCGCGCGACTCGAATCACCGGCAATGACGCTCGCTCGCTCCCGCCTCCGCCGTCGCGGGGTTTCGGGTGATTCGGCCTTTGCGCGCTACGCGGTTCGGCCGCGGAAGCGGTTGACCATGCGTCGCGTCCGGCGGCGCTTGCGGCGCTTCTCGCGGTGCCGCTTCACCTGGCGGCGCATGTCCTCGGCGAGGGCGTGGATCGAGTGCAGCATGTCCGGCGTGGCCTCGCGGGCTCGCAGGGTGACCCCCTTCAGCTGCAGGGTGGCCTCGGCCACCTCGCTGTCGGAGATCGCCGGGTTTCGCTCCTCGCTCAACTCCACGTTCAGCGTCGCGACATCGGGCACCTGCCGCCCGATCCGCGCGAAGCGCTTCTCCACGTGCCGGCGAAGCTCCCCCGTGACCTCGACATTCCTGCCCCTGATCTCGATCCGCACGCTGACCTCCTCTCCTCAGATCCAATGCTACGCCGCCACCGAATCACCAGCAACCCCGCGGCGGCGGAGGCGAGAGCCGAGTACGGCGCGGGAGTGGTTACTCAGCACGTGCGAAGGTCACCGCCACGACCCGATCCGCGCCGCCGCGACGCAGCGCCCGGGCGCACTCGGCGAGCGTCGCGCCGGTCGTCATCACGTCGTCGACCAGAATCGCCCGCGGCGGCGGCCGGCGGGTGAGGCGGACTGCCGGCGGGTCGGCGAGGCGGGCGGCCCGCGGGCGCCCGACCTGCCTCGGCCCGTTCGCTCGCGCCAGGCAGGCCTCGAAGCTAGTGCCGACGATCGCCGCGAGGGCGAACGCGATCTCCTCGGCCGGGTCGTGGCCGCGGACGCGAAGTCGCCAGGGCGCCGGCGGCACGGGCACGACCGCGCCGTCGAGCAGCCCCGCGGGCGCCCCGGCCGCGATCGCCTCGGCCGCCCGCCGCGCGAGCGGCAGCCGGCGGCGGAACTTGAGCGCGGCGATCAGCTCGCGAGCGGCGCCCTCGTAGGGGGCGGCACACCACGCGGAGTCGAACGACTCCAGCCGAACCTCCACCGGCCGCGCCCTCGCGACGTCGGCCTGGCAGCGCTCGCAAAGCGAAGCGCGCCACGCGCAGCGCTCGCCGCACGCGCCACAGCGCGGCGGGACGAGCAGGCTGGCGAGGAACGCCGGCGCGGCGTCGATCAGCGGGCGGCCTCTCACGGGGTCCGGAGAGGCTTTCCGACCGCGTGTTACGGGTGACGCGCGCGACGTGACGGATCAGTCGAATATCGCCCGCTCGACCGCGGCCACCTCGGCGTCGCAGCCGATCACCGAGGGCGCCTTGCCGAGCGCGGTGTCCGGGTCCTTGAGCCCGTGGCCGGTCAGCACGCAGACGACGTTGCGGGGCTCGGATCCGCCCTCCGGTGCCGGCAGCCCGTTCGCCAGCAGCCCGGCCACCGCGGCGGCCGAGGCCGGCTCGCAGAACACCCCCTCGCTCGAGGCAAGCAGGCGGTAGGCGTCGAGGATCTGCTCGTCCGTGACCGCGGCGACGCGACCTCGCGACGCGGTCAGCGCTCCCATCGCCTCCTCCCAGCGGGCCGGGTTACCGATCCGGATCGCCGAGGCGACCGTCTCGGGATCCTCGACGGGATGGCCGAGCACGAGCGGAGCCGCGCCCTCGGCCTGGAAGCCGTACAGCACCGGGGCCGCCCCGTACTCCTGAAATCCGGTCCACCAGGCCGTGATGTTGCCGGCGTTCCCGATCGGGATGGCGAGCGCGTCCGGCGGCTCGCCGAGCTCGTCGCAGACCTCGAACGCGGCCGTCTTCTGGCCCTCGATCCGGTACGGGTTGATCGAGTTCACGAGCTCGACGGGGTGGGTCTCGGCGAGCGCGCGGACGATCTCGAGCGCCTGGTCGAAGTTCCCGCGCAGCGCGATCACGCGCGCCCCGTGCATCAGCGCCTGTGCGAGCTTGCCGATCGCGATCTTGCCCTCGGGGACGATCACCGCCCCCGGCAGCCCGGCGCGCGCCGCGTAGGCCGCGGCGCTTGCCGCGGTGTTGCCGGTCGAGGCGCAGAGGATCGCCTCCGCGCCCGCGCCCGCGGCGCGCGAGACCGCGAGCGTCATGCCGCGATCCTTGAAGCTGCCGGTCGGATTGGCCCCCTCGAGCTTCAGGTACACCTCGACGCCAAGGCGCTCCGAGAGCGACGCGGCCCCGACCAGCGGCGTCGAGCCCTCGTGCAGGCTCACGATCGGATCGCCCGGCTCCAGCGGCAACCGGTCCCGATATCGCTCGATCAACGCGGGCGGCATCGGGGGATCAGACGAACTCTTCTTCGATCACGCGGATCGCCCGCGGCGGCGAGCGCAGGAACTCGAGCTTCGCGATCTCGTCCAGGGCCGCGTAGAACCGCTTCTCCGCGGACTCGTGCATGACCATGACGAGCCGGGCGTCGTCGCCGAGGCCCCACTGGACGACGCTCTTCACGGACACCTCGTTGTCCCCGAGCACCGCGGCGATCTGGGCCAGGACGCCGGGGCGGTCGGCCACCTCGAGGTGGAGGTAGAAGGCCGAGTCGAGGTCGCGCAGCATCCCGAGGCGCTCGCGGACCGCGTGCACCGGCGCGCTACCAGAGACGATCGAGACAACGTCGCCGAGCACCGCCGATGCCGTCTCGACCCCGCCCGCGCCCGGGCCGGACATCGTGATCTCGGTGATCGACGGCGCCTCGACCATGACCGCGTTGAACGGGCCCTCCACGGGAGCCAGCGGGTGCCCGCGATACAGGAAGCAGGGAAAGACCCGCACGCTGATCGCCTCGCCGTGCCGCTCGGCGACGCCGAGCAGCTTCAACGACAGGCCGAACTCCTTCGCGTAAGCGAGGTCGTCCGGCTGCACGTCCTCGATCCCCTCGAAGGCGACCTCCTCGAGGACCACCGGCGTGTGGAAGGCGAGCCGCGCCAGGATCGCCATCTTCGCGGCGGCGTCGGCGCCGCCGACGTCGTCGGCCGGGTCGGCCTCGGCGTACCCGAGCTCCTGCGCTCGGGCCAAGGCCTCGGAGTACGAGGCGCCGGTCTTCGCCATCTCGGTGAGGATGTAGTTGGTCGTCCCGTTGACGATCCCGAACACCTTGCTGATCTCGGTCGCGGCGAGGCTCTCCTGGATCACCCGGATCACGGGGATCACCCCGGCCACCGAGGGCTCGAAGCGGAACTGGACCCCGGACTCGCGCGCGGCTTCGAACAGCTCGTCGCCGTGCTGCGCGATCAGCTGCTTGTTCGCGCTCACCACGTGCCGGCCCTCGCGCAGCGCCCGGAGCACGTGCTCACGGGCGGGATCGGTGCCGCCGATCAGCTCGACGACGATCTCGGAGCCGGCCAGGATCTCCTCGAAGTCGCCCTCGGAGCGGCGCAGCACCCCGGCTATCTCCGGGCGGCGGCCGGTCGCCGCCTCGACCGCGTCGGCTCGCTCGCCGACGAGGTCGAGGAACGCTCCCCCGACCGTTCCGCGACCGAGGAGCCCGATCCGGACGGGGTCAGTCATCTAGACGTCGCGCGCCACGAGGTCGTCGTAGGTCTCGCGGCGCACGACCAGGCGCGCGTCGCCGCCGCGGCAGAACACGACGGGGGGTCGGGGCACCGCGTTGTAGTTGTTCGCCATCGCGTAGCCGTAGGCGCCCGTGGCCGGGGTGACGAGGACGTCACCGACCGCGGGCGCCGCGACGATCGCGTCGCGGATCAGGATGTCGCCGGACTCGCAGTGCATGCCCGCGACCGTGACCGGCGTGTCGGGCGTCTCGCCCGCCCGGTTCGCGATCAGCGCCTCGTAGCGCGACCCGTAGATCATCGGGCGCAGGTTGTCCGACATCCCGCCGTCCACCGCCACGTAGGTGCGCACGCGCGGGATCTCCTTCAGCGTGCCCACCGTGTAGGCGGTGATCCCGGCGTTGCCGACCAGCGAGCGCCCCGGCTCGATCAGGATCCGAGGCACCGGGTCGAACAGCCGCTCGACCCCACGCACCTTGACGTCCACGTAGTCGTCGATCGAGGGCGGCTGGTCCTCGCTCACATAGGCGATCCCCAGCCCGCCGCCGACGTTGAGGATCTCGATCCCGGGATCGGCGACCTCGGCCAGCGCCTCGATCGCCTTCACGTACGGCTCCAGCTCGAAGATCTGCGAGCCGATGTGGGCATGGAGGCCGACCAGCCGCAGGACCTCGCTCTCCCGCACGGTCTCGATCGCGCGGCGCGCCAGGCCGTCGTCGAGCCCGAAGCCGAACTTCGAGTCGATGCCCCCGGTCTGGACGTATCCGTGCGTGGAGGGCTCGATTCCAGGGGTGATCCTGATCAGGACGTCCTGGGGCCGGTCGAGCAGCGCCTCCGCGCGGCGGATCTCGTCGAAGGAGTCGAGGATCAGGTATCCGACGCCCGCCTCGGCGGCCTCGCGCAGCTCGGCCTCGGACTTGTTGTTCCCGTGCAGGTAGACGCGTCGCGGATCGAAGCCGGCGGGCAGCGCCATGTGCAGCTCGCCTCCCGAGGCCACGTCGACCGACAGCCCCTCCTCGGCAAGGGCGCGGTACACGGCGCTGATCGGTGCCGCCTTGCTCGCATACAGCACCTCGAAGTCATCGGTGCGGGAGCGGAACGCGTCCAGGTAGGCGCGGGCGCGAGAGCGGATGTCCTCCTCGGAGTAGAGGAAGGCGGGCGTGCCGAACTCGGCCGCGACCTCCACCACGTCGCAGCCGCCCACCTCGAGGTGCCCGCGCTCGTTGACCCGGCTGCCGAGCGGGTACACGAGGGAGCCCTCGACGGGGTTCGGGCGTGGCGCGCCCGCACGCCGGGCGCCGCCGCGCTCGGCGGCGGCGACGCCGCTCCCGGACGGGTTGTCGTTCCGCTCAACCATGGTCCAGGGTCCATTGTGACGAGCCAGGGGTCAGCCGGCGCGATAGCTTCGGGCCTGCAATGAGGCTTCCCTCCCCCAGGACCGCGGCGCAGCGCGGCGTCCACGAGGATCGCCCCTACGAGCTGTGGCTGCCGGAGACGCCGGGACCGTGGCCCGGGATCGTGATCCTGCACGGCGCGGGGTCGCGCAAGGAGAACCACGGGGACTTCGCCCGCGCGGCGATCGGGTACGGGTGGGCGGCACTCACGTTCGACCAGCGGGGACACGGGTCTTCGGAGGACGTGATGTCTCCAGCGGCGGTCGGCGACGTGACCCGCATGACGCGCCTCCTGGGCGCGACCGAGGGCGTCGACCCCGACCGGATCTGCGTGCGCGGCTCGAGCATGGGCGGCTTCATGGCGATCCACGCCGCCGCGGTGTCAGACGCGCTCGCGGGCGCGATCGCGATCTGCCCCGCCGGCGAGGAAGATCTGCTTCGCGGCCTGCGCCGGGGCGAGCTGGAGATGCGCGTCGATGCCCCGGCGCTGGAGGCGTGGCTCGAGGAGCACGACATCCGCGAGGCGGTGGAGCTGATGGCCGCCAAGCCTCTGCTCCTGATCCACGCGGGCGGCGACGAGCAGATCCCCTACACGTGGTCCGAGGAGCTTTACCGGCATGCCCGCGAGCCGCGCAAGCTGATCGTGCTGGCGGGCGGCCATCACCGCTCCGCCCAGCACGACGCGGAGGTGCACGGGATCGCGCTGCGCTGGCTGGAGCGCGCGCTGAGCGGCGCGTAGCGCGGCGCTACAGGTAGCCCAGCGGGTCCACCGGTGTGCCGTTGACGCGCACCTCGAAGTGGAGGTGGTCGCCGAAGCACGACCCGGTGCAGCCCACGTAGCCGATCACCTGGCCCTGGCTCACGCTTCCCGAGGTGCGCGCGAAGCGTGACTGGTGCGCGTAGCAGGTCGAGAGCCCGCCCCCGTGGTTGATGCAGGTGTAGTTCCCGTAGCCGCCGTACGGCGAAGCGAGCACGATCGAGCCGGCCTTGGCGGCTCGGATCGGGGTGCCCGCCGGCACGGCGATGTCGATCCCCGCGTGCAGCCGGCCCCAGCGCATCCCGAACGGGGAGGTGACGGGTCCGTCGACGGGCCAGATCATCGAGCCGGAGCCGCCGCGGATCGGGCCCGCCGGGAGGGTCGGCCCTGCGCTGGACTGGAGCTGCTCCTGGATCTGGCTATCGAGGTCCCCGATGTCGCCTTCGAGCCGCTCGATGTTGGAGTCGATGTTCGACAAGGTCTCCTGCTTGCTCGCTCTCACCGCTTCGAGGTCGGCCTCGCGTGCCTCGAGCGTGACGCGGGTGCGGGTCAGCTCGCGCTTCTTGGCGGCGATCTCGTCGCGCGCGTCGCGGATCCGCTGCACCACGTCCTTGGTCGCGTTTCGCAGCTCGCGCACGCGGGAGATGATGTCTGAGTCCTGCTCCTCGATCCGGTTCAGGTACTCGTAGCGCTCCAGCAGGTCCGAGAAGCCGTCGGCCTCCAGGATCACGGTCAGGACGTCGGGCGTGTCCGACTTGTAGATCGCGACGAGGCGCTGCTCGAGAACGTCGACCGAGCGCTTCAGCCGAGCCCGCAGGACCTCGAGGTGCTTCCGCTCCCGGTCGAGCTCGGCCTGCTTCTGCTCCAGCTCCTCCTGGACGAGCGCCTCGCGGTTACGCAGCGCCGCCACCTCGCCCGCAAGCTGCTCGATCTCGCTCGAGTAGTCCTCGATCTCGGTGCTGAGGACGCCGCGGTTCGACTGCGCCTCACCGAGCTCGGCCTGCTTCGCGCCGAGCTGGCCCTGGAGGTCCTGGGCGGGAGCGGAGGAGCCGAGGGCGAACGAGGCGGCGAGGGCGGCGGCAAGGGGAATGGCAGCGCCCGCCAGGCGACGGCGGTTCGGTCCGGCTGGTTGTGCTCGGCTGTCCATCTCTTTCGCTGCCTACGGGGTTAGCTGACGGGCTCGCGCCGAAAGAGCTGCGCTTGGTCCTGAGGACCTTTCGCCCCGAACGGTGGTTCCCCCGCTCCGCCGCGGCGTGCCGCGTGCGGACTCGGCGTAAGGCGCGCTGAGAGTAGCAGCCCCACCGCCCTTCACAAGTATTCGCTAACACGGTGCCAGGCGTGCAAACACGGTTGCATCCGCACGCTCGCTCCGACCTCCCGTGCGGCGCGGTTTCAGGCTCCCTCGACGTCCAGCAGCTCCGGGGGTGCCTCTTCCTCCATCTGCAGCGTCGTGTGCTGGATCCCGTGGCGCTGGCGCAGCATCACCTCGAGCCGGCGGCGAACGAGGTCGCGATCGACACCCGGCTCGACGACGACGTGCGCGGCAAGCGCCTCGAAGCCGGCGGTCACCGTCCACACGTGGAGCTCGTGGACCTCGCGGACGTGCTCGACCTCGCAGATCTCACCCCCGACCCGCTCCACGTCCATTCCCGCGGGCGCAGCCTCCATCAACACGTTGACGGGCTCGGCGATCAGCCGCACCGAGGAGACGAGGATGAGCGCCGCGATCGCGAGGCTCGCAAGCGGGTCGATCGGCTCCCATCCCGTGCCCAGGATCACCGCCCCCGACACGATCACGCCCAGCGAGCCGAGCGC
>Ga0184637_10001080_pt1 | contig 18950 bp, 14 predicted proteins | sample PLM3_127_b2_FD_133143 | JGI IMG/M metagenome (GOLD analysis project Ga0184637, IMG submission 133143) | Groundwater sediment microbial communities from an aquifer in East River, Colorado, USA - PLM3_127_b2 | ecosystem: Environmental > Terrestrial > Soil > Riparian zone | place: USA: East River...
CCGCCCTGGGGCATCTGCCAGGCCGGGCCTGGATTGTCGATGCGTTGCGCGACGAAGACCTGGCCGCGCGTATTGAACAAGGCGATGCCGACGCCCGGCCGATACGGCAATCGGGCAATCCCCGCTTCGCTCAGCGGTTTGGGCGCGGGTTTCTTGGACATGGAAGCGAGATTGGCACGCAAGACCTGATCCGGAACCTAGTCTTCAACCAAGGCGCTGGCCGGCACAAGGGGCATTTCGACGGCCATATCGGTGCCCGGCTGCGCCCAGTTCCTGGCCAGCGCGATGGCGTTTTCCGGCGTTGCCAGCACCAGCGCGGCGCCGCGTTGCCGGACCAGCCCCTTCAAGGCCAGGGTCTCGCGCGAGGTTACTTCGCCGTCCAGAATCCGGTCAGCGGCGAGCGTCAGGGGCGCCGTCACCGGCAGGCCGACAATGATCAAGCCGGCCGATTGCAGCCGCTCCAGGATCGGCGTCAGGGCGGCCGCGTCGCTGAGGAACGAATCGGTGATCCAGATCGCCACACCGGCAATCTTGGGCGCTTCGGCCAGGATCGCGTCCAGCCGGCGCAGATTTTCGGCCGGTCCCAGTTTGGCCAGCAGCACGCGGTCGTCGACCTCCGCGACGGCGCCCACGTCCGCCGCCATTCCGCCCAGATGCAGATCCACCAGGGCCTCATGGCCATAGGCGCGGGCGGCGGCGATCCAATCCGGCAGGTCGGTGTCGCCGGGCGCGAAACTCAGGCTGACCTCGGCGGGGGTGCCGACGATGGCCCGCGCCGTCGCGGCGCGATCCCGGCCCAGGCCGGTCGCCACCAGCGCCAGGCGCTTGGCGTCGGCGGGAACAATGCTGGCCCGCCGATAGGATCGTGCGTCCGGGGCGTTGGCGGAGTCTTCCAAGGCCAGCGACGGATCGGGCGGATATTCGTCCAGCAGTTCCGCGGGCGACAGATCCGCGTCGATCGCGGGCATTGGCGCCGGCTCCTGGTCCGGCGCGACATCGCCGCCCGCGGCCAGTGGTGGCATGGAATGCAATGGGGTAGCCGCGCCGGGAGAATCCTGGTCGGGGGAATTCTGGTCAGAGAAATTTTGATCTGGGGAACCCTGCCCGCCCGCCGCCGTGGCGGGCGCCGGAACCACGGCGACATCGCCGGGCAGGGACAGGCTGGCGCCGCCCCCCGGCATGCGGCCGCTTTCCTTCAGATAGGCGATGAAGATGCCGGCGCCCAGCACAAGCAGCAGCGCCGCGATGAAACCGGGGCCGCCGAACAGCCCAAAGCTGCTTCGTGGCGGCCCCGAGATCGCCAACGTCGTGCCCTCGGTCGTGCCTTGGGTCGGACTCTGGACCGCGCTCTAGTTGGCGGCCTCGTTCTGCAGCAGCGCCAGGCCGCGCAGCAGATCGAGGGCGCGCGCCAACTGATAATCCTGCGACGGGCGCGCGATCTGCGTCTTTTCCGAACCGACGAAGGGCTCGCTATCTTCCGGCGCCGGCGGGGTTTCCGTATCCGAGGTCTGCGCCGGAACGGTATTGGTGCCGGGTGCTGCCTCGGTGCCCGGCGTATCGGCGGGCTCGGCCGGCGGCTCCGCGCCGGATTGCTGGTCATCCGGATTGCTCAAGGCGCCGCGCAGATCGGATTCGTGGCGGCCCATTTCCGGGCCCAAGGCCTCGACCTTCGCCTGCTGCACCTCGATGTCCGGCTCGATGCCCTTGGCCTGGATCGACCGGCCGGAGGGCGTGTAGTAGCGCGCCGTGGTCAGGCGGATGGCGCCGTGATTGGGAATCGGGATGATCGACTGCACCGAGCCTTTGCCGAAGGACTTGGTGCCGAGCAGGATGGCGCGATGATGGTCCTGCAGCGCGCCGGCGACGATCTCCGACGCCGAGGCCGATCCGCCATTGATCAGGATCACCACCGGTTTGCCTTCGATGAGATCGCCGCTCTCGGCGTTCCAGCGCTGCGCCTCGGCCGCGTCGCGGCCGCGGGTGGAGACGATCTCGCCCTTGGCCAGGAAATCGTCGCTGACCGAGATCGCCTGGTCGAGCAGGCCGCCCGGATTGTTGCGCAGATCGAGGACCAGGCCATTGAGCTCGTTCTTGGAGGCTTCCTTCAGCTTGGTGATCGCCTCGCGCAGGCCGCTGTCGGTCTTCTCGCTGAAGCTGGAGATGCGGACATAGCCGACATTGCCTTGCTCCAGCTCCCAGCGCACCGATTTCACCGCGATGACGGCGCGCTTCAGCGTCACGTCGAACGGTTCCTGGCTGCCGCGGATGACGGTCAGCTTGATCGAGGTGCCGATTTCGCCGCGCATCTTCTCGACGGCGTCGTTAAGGGTGAGGCCGGTGATCGGCTCGCCGTCCAGATGCGAGATGAGATCGCCCGGCTGAATGCCGGCCTCGGCGGCTGGCGTGCCGTCCATCGGCGCCACCACCTTCACCAGCCCGTCTTCCATGGTGACCTCGATGCCCAGGCCGCCGAACTCGCCCTTGGTCTGGACCTGCATGTCCTGGAAGTCTTTCTGGTTCAGATAGCTCGAATGCGGATCGAGCGAGGTCAGCATGCCGTTGACCGCCGCCTCGATCAGCTTCTCGTCGTCCGCCTCTTCGACGTAATTGTCGCGGATCCGCTCGAACACCTCGCCGAACAGATTGAGCTGCTCATAGGTATTGGTCGAGGAGGCCGCCTGCGCCTTGACGCTGCTGCCGTGAAAGGCGACGCCGCCGATCGTGAGGCCGACGGCCAGAGCGGTGGCGGCAAGAAGTGTGTTTCGGATCATGCGCTAAGCGACCTTCTGTGAGATGCGGGTGAAATCTGTGTGGTCCTAATGTTCGGCCGCCGAATTCCGCGGCGCCCGATATCCTTACGGCGCAAACCAGGGGGCCGGATCGAACGGCGCCCCGCTGCGGCGCAGTTCGACATAAAGCTGCGGGCGGGCATTCGGCGCCTTCGCCATCGCGCCCACCGGTTCGCCCGCTTTCAGCCATTGCCCGACGGCGACGGCGACATGGGCGAGACCGGCCAGTACCGTATGATAGCCGCCGCGGTGTTCGATGATCAATATTTGCCCATAGGACCGGAATGGCCCCTCGAACACAATTTGGCCATCAAAAGGCGATACGATCTGTGCCCCCGGGCGGGTGGACAGCACCATTCCCTTGCCCTCGCCGAAGGCCTCGGTCCGTTCCCCGAACTTGGCGAGGATGTCGCCGCGCGCCGGCCGCGTCAGACTGCCGTCCGTCGCGGGAAAGCCCCGCAAATCGGCCGGCGGCGGTGTGCTGAGCGCCGCCGCCAGGTCCGGCTGCGGCGCGCGGGCGGCGGTCTGCACCTGGTCCGGCTCGGACTCGTCCTCGGCCGCGTCGTCGGCGCCCGCCTCGTCCCCCGGCTCATCCGCTGCCTCGTCTGCCGCCGCGGCCGCCGCCGCCTCGGCCTGACGCCGCCGTTCCGCCTCTTCCGCCGCCGCCGCTGCCAGGCGGTCCAGCAGATCCTTCAGATCCTGCGCTTGCGCGGCCAGTTCCGCTTGCCGCCTGCGCTGCTCGGCGGTCTGCTGCTGGGTGGCGTCCCGCAGCTTCGATTTGGTTTCCAGCAGGGTGCCGAGCTGGGCATTCTGCATGGCCAGGTCGCGCACCGACGCCGCCAGTTCCTGCTGTTTTGCGGCAGTGGCTTCGTGCAATTCCTGAATCTCCGCCAGATCGCTCTGCAATTGCCGCGCGCGCGAATCCAGCGCCTGGGTCGCCGCCGTCAGCAGCCTGGCCGCGCGCGCCTCCTCGACCGCCGGGCGGTCGGAAAAGAACGCCGCCTGCGACGGCCGCAGCGACAGCCGCTCCAGCGCCATCAAGGTGCGGCCAAGCTGGCCGCGCTTCCGCGCCAGCTCGACGGAGCGTGACCGCTCGCGCGCCGCCAGCGCTTCCAGGTCCTCTTCCAGGCCCGTCGCCTGGTCCTCCGCCGCCTGCACCTCGGCGGCGGACTGGATCAACTGCTTCTGCAGCTTGACCACGTCCTTGGCCAGTTGCTCGGCGCGCTGCTTCAGTTCGCTGGCTTCGATCTTGCCCTGGTCGATCTGCTGCTGGATCACCTCCAGCTCTTGGATCGAAGGCGCCGGCGATTGGCTGTCGGCGGCGACAGCGGCGCCCGCATACAGCATCGTGGCGACGCAGCACGCCAACACGGCGCCGAACCCCATGCGGAGGACGATGGCTCGATGGTTACGCGGTGGCACGGGCGCGGGCATCCTCGCCGCTTTTCAGCAAGACTGGCGCCAGCAGCGACCGGCCGCTCATCGCATCTGGCTTGGGCAGGCCCATCAGCTCCAGGATCGTCGGCGCGACGTCGGCCAGCCTGCCGTCGACGACGCGGCGCCCGCCGGCGCCGAGCACGATCACCGGCACGCGGTTCAGCGTATGCGCCGTATGCGGCTCGCCGGTCGCCGGATCGAACATGGTCTCGGCATTGCCGTGATCGGCGGTGATCAACATGGCGCCGCCCTTGGCCTCTAGCGCCGCGCGCAAGCGCCCCAGGCACTTGTCCACTGCCTCCACCGCCTTGATCGCGGCCTGGAGATCGCCGGTATGGCCGACCATGTCGGTGTTGGCGAAATTGACCACCACCAGATCGAATGTGTCGGCTTCGATCGCCGCCACCAGCTTGTCGGTCACTTCATAGGCCGACATTTCCGGCTGCAGATCGTAGGTCGCGACCTTGGGCGAGGGCACCAGGATGCGCTCCTCGCCGGGGAACAGCCGCTCCTCGCCGCCATTGAAGAAGAAGGTGATGTGCGCGTATTTCTCGGTCTCGGCGATGCGCAATTGCTTCAAGCCCGCCTTGGACGCGATCTCGCCCAGGGTCTCGGTCAGTTCCGCCGGCTTGAACAGGCAGGGCATGAATTTGGCGAGCGCGCTGGAATATTCGACCAGGCCCAGCACCGCGGCGAATTTCGCGACCTGCTTGCGCGCGAAGCCGTCGAAAGCGGGATCGAGCAAAGCGGTCAGAATCTGCCGCGCGCGGTCGGCGCGGAAATTCCCCATCAGCAATCCGTCGCCGTCCTTCATGCCGGCGAAGCCGCCGATCAAGGTCGGCTTGACGAATTCGTCGGTCTCCTCGCGCGCATAGGCGGCGGCGACGGCGGCCGATGCATAGCCCGCGCTATAGGGCGCCGTGCCGAAGAACGCATCATAAGCCAGCTCGACCCGCTCCCATCTGCTGTCGCGGTCCATCCCGAAATAGCGGCCGCCGATGGTGGCGAAACGCACCAGCGGCAGGCCGGCGATGGCGGTCGATACCTGCTCCACGAATTGCTTGGCACTGCTTGGCGGCGTGTCGCGGCCGTCGAGAAAAGCGTGCAGCATCACCGGCACGCCGGCCTCGCTGACGATCCTGGCCAGCGCGATCAAATGGGCCTGGTGCGAATGCACGCCGCCCTGCGACAGCAGGCCCATCAGGTGACAGGCGCCGCCGCTTTGCCGCAGCTTGGCGATGAAATCCAGCAGGATGGGGTTGCGCGCCAGCTCGCCGCTGGCGACCGCCTGGTCGATGCGCGGCAGATCCTGCATCACCACCCGGCCGGCGCCGAGATTCATGTGGCCGACCTCGGAATTGCCCATCTGGCCTTCGGGCAGGCCGACATGCAGCTCCGAAGCATCGATCAGCGCATGCGGACAATCGCGCAACAGCGCACGCCAATTCGGCGTCACCGCTTGTTCGACCGCGTTGTTGTCCAGTTGGGGGCGATGGCCCCAGCCGTCGAGGATGCACAAAACTACGGGTTTGGGTCGCTTGCTCACGCTCGCCATGTCTCCTGCCGTCGATCTTACTCGCTCACCTGGGCCCTATTCGCTCACATAGGCAGGGCCGACGCGCTGGAACTCCAGTTCCTCGCCGAACAGATCGGCTGGCGGTTTCGCCAGAAAGGCCTGCCATTGCTCCGAGCTGGCGGTGATGCGCAGGTCGGGCACGCCGCCTTCCTCGGTGATGGCGCCGGCCAGGGCTCCGGAGCGCACCGCCTGTTCCAGGGCATCGTTCTGGGTCATTGAAAGCGAAACCGTATCGCTGCCCTTGAATGTGTATCGGGCGATCAGATAGCCAGTCTCCGATCCGGTGACCAGCACATTCAAGTAGTCGCCCTGGGGCAGGCGCGTTACATGGGCGTCATACTCGTCGACGCCGCCGATTCCTTCGACGTCGTGATCGAGGGTGACCAGCCGCAAGGTTCCCGCTTCCGTCGCCAGGACATGGGCGACGGTGAAGCCGTCCTCCGCCACATTGAGCCAGGCGCCCCACAGCCGGGGGTCGCCGGCCTGCGAATCGGCCCCCTGCGAATCAGCGGTGGCGATGGGGTGCTCGGATTCGGGGAGGCAGCCGGCCAGCCAGACGGACACCGCCATCAGGCAAAGGGGCAATAGCCGCATAAAACCTGTCTCCTTGGGCGACCGGCCCCCAAAGCTCCCGGCGGCCTCAGTCACGGTGATAGGGATGCCCGGCCAGGATCTGCTGGGCGCGGTAAATCTGCTCCACCAACATGGCACGCGCCAGCATATGCGGCCAAGTCATTTGCCCCAGCGACAGGATGAGGTCGGCGCGCTGGCGCAGCTGCTCGGCGAGCCCGTCCGCGCCGCCGATGACAAAGGCGATCTCGGCCGCGCCCTGGTCGCGCCAATTGCCCAATTTCTGCGCAAAGTCGCGGCTGCCCAGTTGCCGACCGCGCTCGTCCAGGGCGACCAGGATGCGTTGCCCGGACGACTTCTGGCCTGGCGACTTCTGGCCCGAGGACTTCTGGCCCGAGGCTTTGGCCGCGCCTTTATCCAGCGCTTGGCTCAGCAAGTCGGCCTCGCGCGCCTTCAGCTCTGAGCCGTTCAAGGGCCGGCGCTCCTCCACCTCTTCGACGGTCAGTGGCCATTGCAGGCGCCGGGCGTATTCGGCGATCAGCGTCGCCTCCGGTCCGCCTTTGATGCGACCCACTGCCAAAATGCGCAGCTTCATGACACGGTGCCGGCGAGGTCGGGGGCGGAGCGGCGAGGGAGCGAGAGCATGATTCCGCGATTTCTGAAACTGGTGACGATCTGTGGTGCATTGGTCGGCGGGGCGGCGGGCTGCGCCGTGACGCCGGAACGCCCGCCGGTCGATCCCCAGCTGGTGCGCGGCAACATCCTAAGGTTGGCGGACGCCGAATGGAATGCGTTCGGCGGCCAGACGATCTATCGCGAGGGCGGCCGGGAACGCATCGATCCGGTGGGGGTCTGGGAGGATGAGCGCCGCGGCAGCCCGCGCATCGCCGGATACTGGCAGGCGGTGGCGGAGGATTGGGCCGGCGATGATTGCGACAAGCCCTGGTCGGCCGCTTTCATTTCCTGGCTGATGCTGGAGGCCGGCGTGCCGGCCAGAGACTTCACCTTGAGCGGATTGCACGCCGATTATCTGCGCGACATCGCGAAGCGCCAGGGCGCCGCGAACGCCCGCTTCGCCTTGCGCGCGGTGGCCGATTACACGCCGCGCCCAGGCGATCTCATGTGCGCGACGCGGGCGGGGGCCAGCATCGCGTCCCTCGACGCGATACCAGACGGCACGCCGATGCATTGCGATCTGGTGGTGCTGAACGACAGCGGTCGGCTGGAGAGCATCGGCGGCAACGTGCGCAACTCCGTCTCCAAGACGGTGCGCCAGGTCGACCCGCTGGGCCGCCTGCCGCTGGAGGGCGACCGGCCCTGGGTCCTGGTGGTGGAGAATCGCTACCCCGGGCTGCTCTACTAGAGCGGTATCCGACCAAATAGAAGCAATTCTGTTCGCCAGCGGTGAGGCAGCCCGCCAGGAAGGCCCCCGCCGACTTCGTCGGCGTTCGCGCGGCGAATGTCCGCCTTCGCGGACATGGGGCCGATGTGGGACATCGGCCCTGTCGGCGCATGCCGACTTCGTCGGCGGGCGGCCTGACGCCGCGGATGCCCGCCCCAAAGTAAACCGAGGGCGAACCCGGAGGGACGGGCGCTTTTCGGCAAGGGCCGCGTCAGCGGTCTTGGCCGTAGTCCCACTACGGCCTGCGACCGCTTCCTCCCCCTTGCCGAAAATCGCTCCGTCAGAATGGTTCTATTTGGTCGGATACCGCTCTAAGCCTGCATCCGCCGGTCGGCGGCCTGCTCCATCGCGCGTTCGGCCGGCAGGCGCAGGTGGACGCGCGTGCCGCGACCGGGCTGGCTGTCGACCTCGATCTCGCCGCCATGCAGCTCGATCAGCTTCCTGCTGATGGCGAGGCCGAGGCCGCTGCCGCCGAAGCGGCGGCTGATCGAGGAATCGGCCTGGCGGAACGGCTGGAACAGCTCCTTCAGCGCCTCCTCGGCGATGCCGATGCCGGTATCGGCGATCTGAACCTCGATGCGCCGGTCGGCCAGGCTCCGCGCCGCGATGGTGACGGAGCCGCCCTGCGGCGTGAATTTTACCGCGTTCGACAGCACGTTCAGGAACACCTGCTTCAGCGCCCGTTCGTCGGCGCGCAGCGCCGGCAGCTTACCCTTGTTCTCGACCGCCAGGCGGACGCCACCATCGGCGGCCTTGGCCGCGACCATGCGCACGCAATCGTTGATCGCGGCCTCGAGCGAGATCACTTCCTCGACCAGCTTGTGCTGGCCCGCTTCGATGCGCGACATGTCGAGAATGTCGTTGATCAGCGCCAGCAGCAGCTTGCCGCTGCTGTTGATGTCATCGGCATAGGTCAGATAGCGCTCCGGAATCTCGCCGAACGCCTGATCCCTGATGAGCTGCGAGAAGCCGATCACCGCGTTGAGCGGCGTGCGCAGCTCGTGACTCATGTTGGCCAGGAACTGGGTCTTGGTGCGGTTGGCGATCTCGGCGACGCGCTTGGCGGCCATCAGCTCCATTTCGCGCTGGCGCTGCTCGGTCACGTCCTGCGCCACGCCGACCTCGTAGAGGATGTTGCCCTGCGCGGTGCGAATGCGCTCCGCATCCATGTGCAGGTGGACGACGTCGCCGCCGGGCTTGATGGCGCGGAACTTGACGCTGTAACGGTCGGATGTACGGTTGACGAAAGCCTCGACCGCCGCCACGGCCGCATCGCGGTCTTCCGGATGGCCGAACTTGCGGACCAGGTCGGTTTCCTCCAGCGGCACGCCGTCCGGCGCGACGCCGAGAATATCGGCGAACTCGGTGGAGACGTGCATCCAGCCGCGATCGGAGCTTTGCGCCACGTCGCGCGGCTCCCACACCCAGTAGCCGATGCGGGTCAGGCGGTGCGCGTGGCGCAGCAGGTCCTCGTTGCGCGCCATGGCGATCTCGCTGCGCCTGCGGTCGGTGACGTCCTGCACGACGCCGATCACCTGGCCGACCAGGCCGTGCTCGTTCATCACTTTTTCGGCCGAGACGCTGACGTCGCGGATCTCGCCACTTTGGCGGCACATGCGATAGTCGAAGATGCGGCTGGTCTCGGCCGAGACCATGAAGGCGCGCCATTCCGCCACCACCTGCTCGCGATCCTCCGGATGCGCCATGGTGATCAGCGGGCTCGATGTCGCATGGTTCAGCTCTTCCGCGGTGAGGCCGAAGATCTCCTCGGTGTTGCCGGAGAAGACCAGGATGTCGACATCGTCGGTGGAGGCAACGGCCTCATAGGTCCAGTAGCACAGCTTTGCCAGGCGATGGGCGCGGCGCAGCTTGATCTCGCTTTCGCGCAGCATGGCGTCGGAGGCCATCTGCTGGGTCACGTCCTGCGACATGCCGATGATCTCGACGGCCCCTCTGCCGCCACTGCCACCGCTGCCGTCCTGGCGCTTCTCGGCGAAGTCGCGGATGTAGCGATAGCCGCCATCGGGCTGCTTGAAGCGGAAGGTGAAGGCCAGGCGCTGGTCTTCGCCTTGATAGAAGACGCGATAGCGCTCGGCCATCTGCGCCTGATCGTCAGGATGGACAAAGCGCTGGATGAATTGTTCCAACGGAACGTCGATGGCGTCCATCTCATAACCAAAGACCTCGACCGCATTCGCCGAATAGGCAAAGGTCCAGTCGGTCCACTCGCCGGCGACGGTTTCCGGCCGCGCCGTCCAATAGCACATGCGGGCGATGGATTGCGCGTGGTCCATGATCGCGTTGTTGCGGGCGATGGCGGCGCCCTGGCGGCGCTCCTCGGTCACGTCGGTGCCGACGCTCAAGACCCAGTTCTGCCGGCCGTTGGCGTCCGGCACCTCCGTCGTCGACCAGCGGATCAGCCGCCGTTCGCCCTGGCGGGTCAGCAGGTGGCACTCGTAGGGTTCCGGCGTCGCGCCGAACCGCGATCGGCGCCGCGCGTTGGCGACGCGCGCATGCTCCTCGCGCGGCACCAGATGAACGAACGGATCGAGCGACAGCAGTTCCTCGGTGGCGTAGCCAAGCAGCCTGGCCTCCGCGTTGCAGCGGATCAGGCGTCCGGTCACGTCCTGGACGAAGACGATCACGTCCGCCGAATCCAGCACCCGGGTGACGAAGTCGCGCTGCTGGCGCAGATTGGCCTGGGTGGTCAGCACACGGCGGCCGAACAGCATGGCGGTCGCGGCCAAGGCCAGGCCGGCCGCGGCGATAACGCCGGTGATCAGCAGCAGGCCGGGCCGCACCTTGTCGCCGATCAGCTCGCGCGGCATCGACACCGCCACCACCAGCGGAAAATCCTGCACCTGCCGCAGATGCGCCAGGCTGAGTTTGCCGTCGGCGCCGAGCCAGTCGCCGCGGTCGCCGCTTCCAGCCAGGTTCGGCGATTGCGTCGACACGAAGCTCTGCGCCGTCACGCTGGCCATGCTTGCATCGTCGATCAGCAGCATGCCGTCGGAACGCATCAGCGCCACGCGGTGGTCGATGGCCGGCCGGACCAGGCGATAGCGCTCGGCCAGAACGGGTGCATCGATCACCAGGGTGACCGCGCCCAGCAATTCACCGGCCTTGCCCAGGATCGGCCGGCTCAATGGAAAGGCCCAGGTCTCGACCCCGGCCAGGCGGAACGGCGCGCCGATGGTCAGATCGGCTTCCGGATGCGCGTGGTAATAGGCATAGAGCGGCCTGGGATCGAAGCCGGTGATCGGCACCGCCCTGCTGTCACGGGTCACCATGCGCAGCGTGCCCTCGGCATTGCTGACGATGACGCTTTGCACCGCCGGCAGGCCGATCAGGCGCGGCTGGATGCGCTCCTGCAGCCGCGTCGTGCTGCTGGGGTCGAGCTTGTCGGCGCGGCCGAGCCAGGTGCGCGTCAATTGCAGCACGGTGTCGATCTGGCGCAGTTCCCAGGCGGTCTGTTCGGAGACCGCGTGGGCGAAGCGCTCCAGGTTGACCCGGCTGTCCTCGTATTCCGAGCGGTAGAGCAGCCAGCTGGCGACGCCGGCGCCAATGACGGCCAGGCCCAGCATCATGACGACCAGCGCCACCAGCATGCGCCGCGTCCGCCGCTGCTCCATATCGCGCGGTTCGGAGAGCGCCTGCCGGGCGGAGCCTTCAGCCATGTCGGTGGCTGTCTCCTCCGGCGGCCTTGCGGCTGAAGTGGCGGGTGGCTGACCGTCTGTCATCGCGTGGGTTGCAGATCCCGAAATGGCCAAACCATATCCTGGGGACGAAATCGTGGATAAATCGTTTATCCCCCGATTTCATTGAGTAATTTCAATGCACAGTATAGTTAAGCAGGGCAATCAGATAAGTCAGACCGGGCAGTCTACAGCCAAGGGCCGCAGGATTATCCGCCGAAATCGAACCCGGCCACAATATCTTGTGTTTATTCGCCCCATGGGGGTGGCCGCATTGCGTCAGGGCCGCGGGCAGGGGCCGTCGGCCGGATCGGCGATGTCGTTCATGCGGCGCTGGATCGAGCCGGCCTGGCGATTGACATAGCCGCTGGGCTGCCCGGCGGAGAAGCGGCGCGGGTTGGGCAGCACCGTCGCCAGCAGCGCCGCCTCGCGGCGGGTGAGCTTGCTGGCCGGCTTGTTGAAATGGTGCCGCGCGGCGGCTTCCGCGCCATAGATGCCGGGGCCCCATTCCACCACGTTCAGATAGACCTCCAGGATGCGGCGCTTGCCCCACATGAGCTCGATCAGCATCGTGAAATAGGGTTCGATCGCCTTGCGCGCATAGCGGGTGAGGCGCGTATCGCCCGGCCACAGAAACACGTTCTTGGCGGTCTGGTTGCTGATCGTGCTGCCGCCGCGCAAACGCTTGGAATCCTCGTTGTGCTCCAGCGCCCGCTGGATCGCTTTGAAATCGAAGCCCCAATGCGCGCAAAATCCGGCATCCTCGGCGGCGATGACCGCCCGCGCCAGGTTGGGCGAGATCTGGTCATAGGCGACCCAGTCCTTGGAAATCCCCTCGCCGTCGAACAGGCGCAGCACCATGAGCGGCGTCAGCGGCACCGGCAGGAAGCCATAGAGCGCGGTCAGGATCACGCTCGCCCCGAAGGCCAGCACCAGCAGCCGCACGCAGCGTCGCCAGATCCGGCGCAGGCGGTCGGCCCTGGCCGTCGCGTGTAACGAGGCGGCCGCCTCGGGCTCGGCGCGAAGGTCTTCCATCGCGACCTTGATAAAGAGGCGGACCCCGCCCGACAAGACCAGTCAGCAGTCTCGGGGCGTAGCGGCGCCGACGGTTGCGGCCGGCTTTGACCCGCCCCAGAGTAGCGCCATGACCGATCCGGATCCGGAATTCCCAGCCACCGCCGCGCGCATCGCCCGCGGCGTCGTCCGCCTGATGGACGGGTTGGGTTATGCGGCGCTGGCCGAATACACGCTGGGCAACGGGCGGCGCGCCGACATTCTGGGCATCGACGGCGGCGGCCAGGTGACCATCGTCGAGATCAAGAGCTCGCGCGCCGATTTCGCCGCCGACCGCAAATGGCGCGAGTACCTGGAATTTTGCGACCGCTTCTATTTCGCGGTCGAGCCCGGCTTTCCGCTGGATCTGTTGCCGCAAGAGGTCGGCCTCATCGTCGCCGATGCCCATGGCGGTTCGGTGCTGCGCGAATCCGATGCGACGCCGATCAACGGCAACCGGCGGCGCAGCTTGATTCTGGGCGTGGCGCTGACCGCCAGCCGGCGCCTGGCAAGGTTGTTCGACGAGGAGCTGCCTTAGGTTCCGCAACACGTTTCATCTGACATTCGCCAAGGTGGCGTCGACCTCAATACAAACTCGCTCGTCACCCCGGCCTTGCGCCGGGGCCCATTCCTCAGTCGCAAGAGCGGTTGTGCTTTCGCGCGAGGACCCGTGCGGCGGCACGATGGATCCCGGGGCAAGCCCGGGATGACGGTAGGGGTGGGGCTTACACGGCGAATCGCTACGCGCTTTTTGCGCTTCACCCAACCGCCGGCAATTGCTCGGCGATCTGGGTGCGGCCGTCGCGGTTGTCGAGGTAGTTCACCAAGGCGGCGACCACGCGGCGGTCATAGGCCTTGCCGGTTTCCTTGAACAGGATCTCGATCGCGGAATCGATCGACATCGCCTGGCGGAAGGCGCGGTCGCTGATCATGCCGACCAGCGCGTTGGCGACGGCGATGATGCGCGCGGTGACCAGGATCGCCTCGGCCTTCAGGCCGCGCGGCTGGCCGCTGCCGTCCCAGCGTTCCTGGGCCTGGCGCAGGGTCTCCACCACCGGCCCGTCGAATTCGATGTTCTGCAGGATGTCGCCGCTGATCTGTACGGTGTTGCGCAGCATGCGGCGTTCCTCCTCGGTCAAATCGCCGGTCTTGGCCAGCACCTCCGGCGGGATCATGATCTTGCCCAGGTTGAGCAGGTTGCCGGCGATCTCGGTGGTGTCGATCTCGACCTCGGTCAGGCCCATCTCGCGCGCGATCGACGCCGCTATCTTGGCCACCCGCATCGAATGGTTGGCGGCGAAGGGATCGCGCCGGTCGACCACGCCGACCAGGGTCTTCACCAGGTTCTGCAAGGTGCGGGCGCGTTTCTCCCGCTCGGTCACCACGTCGGTGATGTCGCGCTCCACCGTCAGCACGCCGGCGGCGGCACCCGATCGTTCCTGCAGCGGGATATGCTCCGATTGCAGCACCTGGACTTGGCCCTCATGCTCGAGCCGCGCCACCTCGGTGACCGCGCCGGCGACCTTGTTCGCCTGGTCGTTGAGGTCGGTGTAGCGCTTGGCCAAGGCCGGCCCCAGCACGGCCTCGATCTCCTTGCCCAGCATCTCCGCCGGCGTGATACCGGCCTTGCGGCTGGCCTGGGCGTTGGCGAAGCGGTAGCGGTGCGCCTTGTCCAGGATGAAGATGCTGGTCGGCTGGCTGTCGGTGACCAGTTGCAGCAGATCCTTCTGCGCTTCGAATTGCTGCGCCAGATGCTGGAATTTCTCCGCCGCTTCCGATGCCCGGCGCGACGAGCCGTGGCGCCACACCGCGACGATCGCCATCGCGATCAGCAGCAGGCCGAGCGCCAGCATGATCGCCATGTTGCGCGCCCGGGCGTCTGCCGGACCCAGCGCTTCGCCATACTCGACGCTGTGGATCAGCACCCAGGGCGCCGCAAGCGGGCTGCCGGCGATGGCGCGCGCCGCCACCAGCACGTCGCGGCCCCGATAATCCTTCTTGTCGGCGGCGAAGCCGCTGCCGGCCTCGATGGCGAAGGCGGCGTCGAGCGCCGGCGTCGATCGTTCCATGGTCAGTCCGAGCGGATCGGTTGGCTGTCCCGTCCTCTCGAGCGGCGACAGATAATAGACCTTGCCGGCATCGCTCGACAGCAGCACCGTGCTGGTGGTGCGATTGATCTCGCCCGGCTGGCGCAGCAGCGGGAACAGCTCGCTTGCCACCTGCTTCACGCCGACGATGCGGCCGATCTGCGAGGTGACGTCGCGGTCGGATTGAACCGCGAACAGCGGCACCACGAAGGTCATGGTCGGTTGCTGGCGCGCGTCGAGCCGCAGCGGGCTGATCGCCGACTGGCCCGGCATCACCGCCTGGACATAGTCCCTGAGCGCGCCGGTGAAAGGCGGCGCCTCGGGCGAGCTCGCGATCGGGACGCCCGCCATGTCGACGATCACGATGCCGCCGGCGCCGATCCGCTCCTGATTGAAGCTGGGCTGCTCATGGTCGCGGTCGGCGCCGAAGCCGCCGCGCGCCGCCGCCACCAGCAGCAGATTGCGCAGATACTGGCGGAAGCCCTCGATCTGGTCCTGCTGCTCGGGATCGGCGGCGAGCTCATCGATCGAACCGACATAAAGCTGTACCGATTCGTTGTCCGCCAACGAGGTGAGGTCGGCGACATTGGCCTCGAGCCAGCGCTCGACCTCGGCGGCGCGGCTGTCGGCGACGATGCCGAGGCGCACCTGCCATTGCGTCAGCTCGCGCTCACGCTCATTGGCCATGAACCCGCCGATGGCCCAGCCGCCGAGAATGGCGATCGCCACCAAGATGACTGCGGGGAAGATGATCTTCGGGTCGAACCCGCCCTTCGGCCGCAGCGGCTCGAACATGCCGTGTTCCGCCGTGGGTGTGCCCTCAGCCACTGCCAACTCCTGACTTGGCCGTCCGCTTGCGTTGGACGGATCGATTGCGCGCACGCTAACATAATCCTGCGGCCCGGCCAATTAACGGCTTATTAATCACAACTGCCCAGCTTATCCGCCATTAGGCAGGGAGCTGACGTGTCACCAGGGCATCGGAATCGGGGGCATCGGAATCGGGGGCATCGGAATCGAGATCGATCCGCGGCGGCGCATGCCACCGGATGGCTGCGCATCGGATGGCTGCGCACCGGATGGTTGCGCCGGGCGGCGCTCGGCCTCGCCGCGTTGACGGTGGCCCTCGCCCTTGCCACGGCCGGCAAGCCGGCGGAAGCCCGCAAATATCCGAAGATCTTCGGCTCCATCGAGCTGTTCTCGAAGAAGGTCCAGCGCTTCCCGAAATGGACCGATATGCTGGGCCGGTTCAGCAATGGCCGGAATACGTGCGAGAGCAGCACCTGCACGTCCAAGGGCTGGACGGAGTTCCTCGCGGGGCTGCAAGGCAAGGACGTGCAGACCCAGATCAGGGAAGTGCATCGCGCGATGAACGCCAAGCGCTACATCCTCGACATCAAGAACTGGAATATGGAGGATTACTGGGCGACGCCGTACCAGTTCCTGAAAAAGCACGGCGATTGCGAGGATTACGCCATCGCCAAATACATGGCGCTGAAGGCGCTGGGGGTGAAGATCGAGGATATGCGGGTAGTGGCGCTGCAGGACCTCAACCTCAATCTCGGCCACGCCGTGCTGGTGGTCTATGTCGGCGAACAGCCGATGCTGCTGGACAACCAGATCGCCTCGGTGGTGCCGGCCAACAGCATCCGCCATTACCAGCCGGTCTTCTCCATCAACGAAGATGGCTGGTGGCTGCACCGGCGCTGACGCGCCGGATCGACTTTTCCGGGTGGAATCGCGAATCCCGCAGCGCCCGCCTATCTCTTCGTTTACACTGACCGGGCCATCCTGAAGGTCACGACCGCACCGAGGCCCGCCTCACATGACCGAGTGGATCAAGGACACGCGCGCTGAGAGCAACGAGGAGATCCTGCTCGATGTCGTCGCGCGGCTGGACCGTCATCGCGCCGGGCGCATCGCCTGCGAAATCCACTTAAGCCTGCTGCGCCCCTATCACCGCCGGCCGCACCATCTGCGCATCGCGCGCAAGACGCTGGATCCGCTGGTCCGCAAGTTCGATGCCGGCATCTACGACCTGCACAACGGCAACATGGTGGTGATCGCCAAGGGCGCCACATTGGCGGAGATCGACGATTGCGTGTCGCAGGTCCGCACCCTGTTCTCGGAGGATCCGCTGTTCACCGGCGCCCATGGATCCGATGGACGGGGCGCGCCGGACGAGCTCAGCTTCTGCACCTGGTACGATCTCGCCAAGGATTTCGACGCGCTGCTGCGCCGCGTGCGTACACTGGACGATGCGCGCAAGGTGGCGGCGGAAGCCGATGCCCAGGCGGCGCGCGGCGGCTTCGTCCGCTCCGTCGGGCCGGACATCGGGCCGACGCATCTGGAACAGATCGAAAAGGCGATCGAACATGCCGACCTCGGCAACATCCTGCGCCGCCAGGATGTCTGCGCCATCATCCCCGGCCTGCGGCCGGAGAAGATCTATCACGAACTCTATTTCTCCATGTACTACCTGGCGCAGACCCTGCTGCCCGGCCACAACATCACCGCCGACGATTTCCTGTTCCGGCATCTGACCCGCGTGCTCGACCGCCGCATGCTGGCGCTGATGACCCGGCGCGAGATGCTGCCGATGCTGAAGGGCGCAGCACTCAATCTCAATGTGCGCTCGGTGATGGCGCCGGACTTCATGGAGTTCGACAAGTCGACCAACGTGCAGGATCGCGGCTCGCTGGCGATCGAGCTGCCGGCGATCGACGTGCTGAACGATCCGGGCGACTATTTCTTCGCCCGCGATTTCCTGAAGGAACGCGGCTACAAGATCATCCTCGATGGCCTGCACCCGCTCAATCTGCCGCTGGTGGATCGCGACTGGCTGGGCTTCGATTTCATCAAGCTGATCTGGGTGCCGAGCCTGTTCGACGATTCCAAGGGCCAGCGCGCGGCGGCGCTGAAGGCGGCGGTCGCGCGCGTCGGGCGCGAACGCATCGTGCTGTGCCGCCTGGATGACGATCTCGGCCTCAAGGCCGGCGAGTCGCTCGGCATCACCCTCTATCAGGGCCGCCTGATCGACGGCATGCTGCCGGTCGGCAGGGGGAATGCGGCAAGCCGCGCCGAATAGCTGATCTCGATTGTTCAAGCGCCGAACAGCTACGCCCGATTATTCAAGCGCGCGGTGCGTATTTGGCCAGGATGCGCTGCAAGGTGCGGCGATGCATGCGCAACCGCCGCGCGGTCTCCGAGACGTTGCGGTCGCATTGCTCGAACACGCGCTGGATATGTTCCCAGCGCACGCGGTCGGCGGTCATCGGCTGCTCCGGCGGCGGCGGCAGGGCGGTCTTGTCCTCCAGCAGCGCCGCTTCGACCTGGTCGGCGTCGGCTGGCTTGGGCAAATAATCGGCGGCGCCATGCTTGATCGCCGCCACCGCGGTGGCGATGTTGCCGTAGCCGGTCAGGATCACCACCCGGCAATCGGGATTGGCGTTGCGGATCTCGGTCACGATGTCGAGGCCGCTGCCGTCGGTCAGCCGTAGATCGACCACGGCGAAGTTCGGCGCCGCGGTCTTGGCCGCCGCGATGCCGCTGGCGACACTTTCCGCCTGGCGCACCGCGAAGCCGCGCTTCTCCATCGCCAAAGCGAGGCGCTGGCGATAGACCGTGTCGTCATCGACGATCAGCAGGCTCTTCTGCGCTTCAGTCATGGTCGAACGCTCCATTGTCAAAGGCGGCGCGGGGCCAGGCGACGCGCGCCTCGGCGCCGCCGTAATCGTGATTGCGGAAACTGACGGTGCCGCCGGTGCGCTCGATCAGGTTCTGGGCGATGAAGATGCCCAGGCCCATATGATCGCCCTGGCGCTGGCCCTGGTCCAGCCCCTCGGAGGCGGCGGACAAATACGGATCGCCCAGGCGGCGCAGCACGTCCTGGGGAAAGCCCGGGCCGTCGTCGGAGACAGTGATGACGATCTGCGATCTGGTCCAGGCGATCGTCACCTTCACCTCTTGGTGCGCGAACTCGATGGCGTTCTGCAACAGGTTGCCGAGGCCGTGCATGATCTCCGGCCGGCGCGGCAGCGGCGGATCGCGCGGCTCGGACGGGTCCGGCTGCATCTCGATGCGCAGCGCCACATGCGGCCGGCTGTGCGGTGCCGCCGCCAGCTCGACCAGCAGGCCGGCCGGCAGCAGGTTGAAATGATCCTTGCTCTGATCCGGGCTGCGCGACAGCTCGGCCAATATCTCGCGGCAGCGTTGGCTTTGGCTGACCAGCAGATCGGCGTCGGCGCGATGCGCCGATCCGGCCGGCAGCTCATGGGCCAGCTCCTTGGCGACCAGCGAGATGGTGCCGAGCGGCGAACCCAGCTCATGCGCCGCCGCGGC